>Ga0316231_1000274_pt1 | contig 79429 bp, 71 predicted proteins | sample TBH18027metaG_FD_206002 | JGI IMG/M metagenome (GOLD analysis project Ga0316231, IMG submission 206002) | Freshwater microbial communities from Trout Bog Lake, Wisconsin, USA - TBH18027 | ecosystem: Environmental > Aquatic > Freshwater > Lake > Hypolimnion/Profundal zone | place: USA: Wisconsin... | reverse complement strand
GCCAGGCTGTGATTTTGGCAGACCATTCTTGACTGGGTGTTAACATCATAAAGCCTCCTCATTGTTGAGGAGGTCAGTTTAGCGATATCGGGAGGGGCCGGCAAGATGGGCTCTGGTTGACGGTTACACTAAAACGACTAGTACTAAAGCCTGAAATGCATAAACCATTATGTACTCCTGCAAAGCAACCAACGCCTTTTTTCATTAATGGCCAACATCATGATATAATCAGCTAAAAAGGCAGAGGGGGACGTACCCGAGAAGGCAGAGGGGGACGTACCCGAGTTTCGCAAGTTTCTTGGCTGGCCGTCTCCTACCCCGATGAGTTGCATTTTTCGCTGAGGGTGGCAAAATGGAGGAATGCCAAGACAACCCCGCATTGACGTCGTCGGCGCACTCCAGCATGTGATGGTCAGGGGAATCGAGAGAAAAGACATCTTCCTCGATGACCGCGACAGGTCGGAGTTTGTCGCACGTCTCTCCCATTTACTCGTCAAAACAGGAACCGACTGCCTTGCCTGGAGCCTCTTATCTAACCACTATTTATGTTGATCTCAACATAAAAAATGTTGAACTAAACCGCTTCGCGGTAGTTTTCTGAATGCAGCTTTCCTGGCTGCCTTTTTCTTTGCCTGAATGCTACGACTCCTTTGAGTGGTACCGTTTTTGGGCCGCCACGGCCAACAAACGAGACACGAAAAGGAGGCAGTCATGACCGAACTGAGACGTAGAATGATGGAAGACCTGCAGCTTGCCGGGTATTCCAAGAGCACCCAGCAGTGCTACCTTGACGCAGTGCGAGTCTTAGCCAAGTACTACAAGCGCTCTCCCGACCAGTTGAGCGAGGAAGAGATCCGTCGTTTCTTTCTTCACCTCGTCAACGACCGTCATTGTGCCAGAAGCACCGTCACCATCTACCTGTGCGGCATCAAGTTCTTCTTCGAAACTACCCTTAAACGGGAATGGACCGTGTTCAAACTGGTCCGCCCCGCCCCATCGCACAAATTGCCTCCGGTGCTCTCACGTGAGGAGGTGCGGGCCATCCTGGGACTGGTCCGCAAACCGATCACCCGCATGGTGCTGACCCTCATCTATTCCTGCGGCCTCCGCCTTTCGGAAGGGAGGCAGAGGGGGACGTACCCGAGTTTCGCAAGTTTCTTGGCTTGCCGTCTCCTACCCCGATGAGTTGCGTTTTTCGCTGAGGGTGGCAAAATGGAGGAATGCCAAGACAACCCCGCATTGACGTCGTCGGCGCACTCCAGCATGTGATGGTCAGGGGAATCGAGAGAAAAGACATCTTCCTCGATGACCGCGACAGGTCGGAGTTCCTCGCACGTCTTTCCCACTTACTCGTCAAAACCGGAACCGACTGCCTTGCCTGGAGCCTCTTATCTAACCACGTCCATCTCCTTCTGCGCCCAACCAAGGGAAAGTTATCCGAGATTATGCAGCGTCTCCTCACCGGGTACGCCGTCGTCTTCAACCTACGCCACCATCGCTGCGGCCACCTCTTTCAGAACCGCTACAAATCCATCGTGTGCGAAGAGGACTGCTACCTTCTGGAACTGGTTCGCTACATTCACCTCAACCCCATCCGCAGGCTTGGTCTCGACGCTGAATCAACTCGATGACTATCAGTGGAGCGGCCATGCAGTCGTCATGGGACACGGTCTACTTGAGGGGCAACATACCTAGGAGGTATTGCTGTTGTTCGACGAGCACCGGAAATGTGCCAGAGCAAAATACCGGGCCTTTGTTGCTGACGGTATCGCTTTGGGCCGAAGGGACGAACTTGTCGGCGGGGGGCTCAAACGCTACCTTAAGTTTTCGGGCGTCGCGGATTTCCAGGCCTACGACGAAAGGATTCTCGGCAGCGGCGAGTTCGTGGAGCATCTATGGCACGCGGCGGAAGCTTCATCACCTGGCCTCACACCACTTCCGACCCTGAATGAAGTCCTCGTTCAGGTTGCCGCAATCTTCGACATCGAGGTAGCTGCGCTTTGCCAACGAAGCAAAGTCAGGAGGTTCGCTGATGCCAGGAGCGTCGCTTGCTTTATAGCCATCAGAAGGCTCGGGTACACTTCCGTCAAGGTATCAAAGAGCCTCGTTCTTTCTCCCTCCGGTGCACTTCTGGCTACCAAGAGGGGGGAAACGCTGTACGAGAATTCCGAAGAGTTAAGAGGTCTTTTTCCGCCACTCGGATGAACCGGAGTGGTTGCCTTCGAGACGGAAAATGAGTAAGCCAGCGCGACATCCGGGGAAGCCACGTCGACTGCAGGTATTTCGATTTTCAACGAACAGTCACAACTGCCAAGTTTACGTCCCTTCGGCAAATTTCCAGGGAAGTAGCAACTCACGAAACGCGGATACACCTACACCCAGAGCAACTAGCGAAACTCGGGTACGTCCCCCTCCGACGCGGAGTGGTTGCCTTCGAGACGGAAAATGAGTAAGCCAGCGCGACATCCGGGGAAGCTACGTCGACTGCAGGTATTTCGATTTTCAACGAACAGTCACAACTGCCAAGTTTACGTCCCTTCGGCAAATTTCCAGGGAAGTAGCAACTCACGAAACGCGGACACACCTACACCCAGAGCAACTAGCGAAACTCGGGTACGTCCCCCTCCGTCCCCCTCCGGCCCGACCGTCCCCCTCCGACGTCCCCCTCCGACACCCTCCGACACCCTCCGACACCCTCCGACATATTAGTCACTTGAGGTAGACTGCTGCACTCTCTGAACCCTATCCTAAATATTTTCTCAGAAAGAATCCGCAATATCCAGCTATAAAACACGGAATCGAAATCGCTACGTGAACTACTATGCCAATTGGTAACAAATTCAAATTTCCACCTGATGTAACAATACCGATTATTAATTGGGATAAGATTAAGCACAAAGGCCATCTCCACACACCTATACAAAAATGAAAACCCATAACTAACGAAACTAGGATGAGCACCGGGTAGCCAATGTACCAATATAGTATATTGGATTGTGGATCTGGCACATCTGCATACCACTTGGGGATAAACCAAATAAGAATACCGGCACCTATTGATATTGTAAATGCTAATTTGTTGTTTTGATTGTTCATAAAATTCCTTGTGGTAAACCTCAGATACGGTCCAAAGAACCAGACCAGTCAGTGTCGCTACATTTCGAATCTCCAATATTATCAATTATACATTTTCCAGCCTCGAAATTACATTGATTACAAACGGCATTTCCATCAACAGGATTTGTTAACCATGACGAATAATTACAACCGAATTTCTGATAGCATAGATCATGTGTCACACAACATTTTTTAGTACAGGGCCAAATGTTAAAAATGCCAGCTGGCTTACTACATACTAAATCTTGTTGCTCGGTACCATTCCAAAGATTTCCATTATCTAGTTCAGAAAATACATTGACCCAGTAGTCATTTATGACTGTCCAAGCGTCGCCCCATGCTGAAAATGTTATGAACATATCAACGAATGTCATCATTGCCGCTCCATTCAGCCCACCGCTAATCATGTACGCTCCAGCGCCAGTCTCGGGGTTGATGATGATATAACCGCAACCCGTCCACCCTTTATAGGTGAGGTAAGTTTGAGAGATCGTGACAACCATCCCTGAATTGACTGCACTCAGAATATCACTAACTACTTCCTGACCAACTTGGAGTTGTGGCAGTATTGTTGTAATATTTTCCTGGTTGATGGTATATATCGGTATACCTAGGTCACTAGCATACTGGAGAGCTTTAACCGCGCTTACTCCCTCAACAGGTGTACCCGGATTCGAGAAAAGTTGCTCAGGAACATTGCTTTCCAGAGTCGAGGAGGCCAAACCGCTACGGATCATGTATTGCCTGGCGGTATCATTGTTACCGTCCTTTGCCTTTACCACTTTCATCAGGTAATCTGCATCCATGCTAAGTCCGCCGGGCTGAATCCAGCAGGGCATCTCCCATAAAGTGTTAACGCTAAGCTTCGTTGCAAAAATGGTCTCTGACGGTAGGGTTATGGCGTTGACATTCATGGCTTTTGCTGCGAAATCGTCCATGGTACCAAGCTCGGCGAGATAGGTGAATGCGGAAATGTAAAGCATATCCCCCAGCAGATCATCTTTAGCGATTCCTGCGAAGTTTTTATTCTGGAGCTTTATTTTTGTTGCTTCCATCTTAAGTTTAAGAAACGTTAAGTGATTAGGGCTAATCCTCCCTAAGTTAAGTCCGATAGCCTGATATACTCCGGCATCGATGTAATTTACAACTTGGCTTGATCCATTTTCCGGGTCAGAGAAGTTCATGGTGAAAATATTCGAACTGCCGAGTCCAACCGGTGCGCCCATCGCCACCACTAGCCCGTCTATCCGCAGTTCTGGTTTAACGTTGATGAGATATGCTGGCAGAGAGGATGGCATCTCGCTTGGCTGAATCGGTGAACCATCCGCATGAGGCTTAGGAAGGTAAGAATTGATGGCCGCCTCGTCCTGGGGAGTTGCAGGAGAATAGCTGAGGGTTATTTTTTTGCCAGCCAATTCCGGCAGACTTTTGGTGATGTTCAGGGAAGTATCAAGAATTGGAGATACGTCCAGTGCAAAGGATGAAATGGCAATGGTGCCCTTCTTGACATTGAATGTGAGTTTGTGGCGATATATGTCTGGTAGTTCTGCGAATGCTGCCCCCCGGATTCCGCCCTTGTATGGCAATGTACCGAGAAGGTACGGAAATTCCTGTTTGACGGTATCCTTCGTACCGAACGGATCAACGTTACCATCTGTGGCAGGATCAACCGTCTTTGAGTAAACTCCGCTGATATACGTGTATTGTTTGTAACTGGGATCAAGCGATATCCAAGCATCGCCCTTTCCGCTTTTGTGTTTAGCCCCACGAGATGGATTGTAGTTGATCCAGGCTTCTACCCAGACATGCTCCATCTGCCCTGCCACCACTTTGCCGCCGGAAACAAGCCCTTTCATCGGAATTCCGCCACTGGACATGAAGTCTAGAGCAGCATTTGGATCGGTGAAGCCACCGGCCCAATTCATGACCTTATCGATGGGAAGTACTATAGTGCCGGTTACGTAATGGGCTTGTATGCCAGCAGCGCGCAGCAGCGCGACCAGAAGCGAGGAAGTGTCAAAGGCGTTCCCCTGCAGCGTCAACAGGGTCATCTGTGCACCTTGTATGGAACCCCAAGTGGGTACGAATTCGATGTTGTTCCGCACCCATTCATAAATCTTGACTGGGTTGTTTCCTAGTTCCAGCGCTTTCGCCTTTATTTCGGGCGTAAACTGCACCTCTATGGTTTCCGCCAGATCGTCGGCGGTGGGCGGCGTGACGGCATTGACCATGCCGGAAGTCAGCATTCCGACTAGGGATCCGTTTGAGGCAACCGTGACCCGCTTTTGATTTTTCCAAGCGTGTTTGGACTTCTTGAAATCCCGCTCGAAATCCTCTTTCTTCATCCTCGGTTCGCGCTTCTTTACCACCGGCTGCCGGTGCGGCAGGTTGTTCGGGTCAAGCTTCTGGTGGCGCGAGGGAGCCTTCACCCTTTCCAGATGCTGCCGGGTCCTCTCGATCTCCGCTGCCACCTCGTTCTTGTCCTTCGCATTCCCGACCCGCTCGATATTCCCCCGCAACTCGGCCAGGTTGTCATCGTAATGCTTCACGAACCGTGCATGCCGCTCCAGTATCTCGGCAGGGAGCTTGGCATCCTTCAGCTTTTTCTCCGTCGCGGCAAACTGCTTGCGGATATCCTTGTCGAGGGTCTCCATCTCGCTCTTACCCGCAATCAGACGTTGCCTCTTGCTCTCCACATCCGCCTTAGGATCGGCAAGGGTCGCGGTAAGCTCTTCCGTGAGCCGCGAAAACCGCTCCTCGGCACCCTCGGTCTTCTTCTGCTGCTGTTGCCCCTGAGCCTTCCCCTTTTTCACGGCGTCGACCGCCGCATGGGCCACGCTGAACACACCGCCGGACGTCCAGGTGAAGAAACAGACCACAATTCCCGCGATCAACCTTGAGTGCTTGCGAAACATGGTACCTCCATAACAACAAAGTAAAAAAAAGCCCACCATTGAGAAATGGCAGGCTCAACTCTGGCCACTTCGACAACCCCTCTTTCCAGTACATGCTGGACAGGTGGCTTTGCGCCCCCAGGTTACCCATGGGTTTGCCTTTTCGGTGCTAGATTCAATGTATTTATTGAGAGCCCTCTGACTGCCGAGAATAACGAAGCTGTCAGGAGTCGTGTTTGCCGTTGCCTCAACCGCTCTGTCTCTGAGCTCAACAACAAGAAATTCAAATTACACATATTTCATTTGCTCTTCATTGTCAATCGATAAACTTGTAGCGCTATGATAATTTGCTCTGGTCCTTGGGATCTGGTAACAGGAGTTGAATTCACCGATAGAGAGGTGCAGGGAGCGTTACACCCCCGACAACGGATGGAGGGTTCCGCTGATCATTTCAAAACCGAAACCGACGACTTTCGTTTCAATCCGAACATTTTGAAAACGAACCCGACGACTTTATTTTCAATCCGATCATTTTGAGAACGAAGCCGACGACTTTATTTTCAATCCGAGCATTTTGAAAACGAGGCCGACGACTTTATTTTCAATCCGAGCATTTTGAAAACGAGGCCGACGACTTTATTTTCAATCCGATCATTTTGAGAACGAGGCCGACGACTTTATTTTCAATCCGAACATTTTGAAAACGAAGCCGACGACTTTCGTTTCAATCCGAACATTTTGAAAACGAAGCCGACGACTTTATTTTCAATCCGATCATTTTGAAAACGAAGCCGACGACCTTATTTTCAATCCGAGCATTTTGAAAATGAAGCCGACGACTTTCGTTTCAATCCGAACATTTTGAAAACGAAGCCGACGACTTTAGTTTCAATCCGAGCATTTTGAAAACGAAGCCGACGACTTTAGTTTCAATCCGAGCATTTTGAAAACGAACTCGGCGACTTTCGTTTCAATCCGAACATTTTGTAAACGTAGCCGACGACTTTCATTTCAAATTGATCATTTTGAAAGCGCCGCCAACGTCCTTCGTTTCAACCTGACCATTCTTAAATCGAAACCGTCGACTTCCATTTCAGCCTGATCAATTCTAGCCCTGACCCTGCGATTCGAGTCGACCTCTGGAATTTCCTTTGTACACCCCCGCATTTTTCTAATTCCGTCCCTTTAACTTTCAGCTCGTCAATCTCTTTGTCGAAAGACGGGCGAGATTGAACCTTGGTTGCGGCGGACGTGCCTTCTCCTTGTCAGCCGAAAGAATTGCCTGGCGCCAGGGGGGGACAACCTTGCCGGGCACAACAAAAAAAAGGGGAGGCATAACTGCCCTCCCCCACATAAACTGCCGCCGCGTCGCGGCTACTTTTTCTTGGCCTTCTCAACGGCCTTCTCAAAGCGCGTCTCGTCGAAGCCCTTCAACACGACGGCGTCCTCCCCGATGACAATGACGGGGACCCCCTGGCTCTTGTACTTGTCGGTCAATAGCGTCATGGCGTCGCTGTCGAGTTCCACGTCCCGGTTGATGAAAGGTATGTTGTTCCTGGTGAAGTATTCCTTGGCCGCCTTGCAGTGTGGGCACCAGGACGTCGAATACAGCACGATCTTCGGGTACTTGAGGTTCGGCGTCGCCTGAGGCACTATCGGACTCTGCGGCAGGTCCTGGGCCTGCGCCAGACAAGGCGCAAGCACCAGAACCACGGCCAGCACTGCTTTTATAAGTATCCGCATCACTCCCCCTTTTGTTGTTCTTTTTTCCGGACGCCTTCGACCGCCAGCTGCCGCCTGATCAGGTCGAAGCTGAGCGGCTTGGCGACCCCGGAACGTTTCACCTGGAGGGTCACATGTGTGCCCGCCTTCCCGCGCAAGCGGTGTTCCACCATATCCTTGAAGTCGCTGCCCAGGGTGGGCTTGCCGTCGATGCGCGTGATGACATCGCCCGCCAGCAGGCCGGCCTGCTGCGCTGGACCGCCCAGCACCAGCTGCCGCACCACGATGGAGCCGTCCGCGCGCGGCACGCCGTCGATCCCGACGCCTCCGAAGTTCAGGGAGTTGTTGGCCCCCCACCCGGGCACGGCCAGGAACAGAAGCGGAACCAATAGTAGCAATCGTTTTCTCATCATAGACTGTTAAGTTATACGATGCGTGCCACGCCTGTCAACCTTCCAAGTGGGAGCAGGGAATTTTGCCAAGGGGGGTAAAGTCACAAAGCCCGCGTCCGGTGGGACAATGCTTTTGCCGCCGCCTCCGCTCTGTGCTATAAATTAAGGATACAGGCAACCTAAAGCGGAGTAACCGATATGACTGTTAGAACCAGGGTGAAGCAGGCGCTGGCCGAGGGACGGCCGGGGCAGGAATTCCTTCTGAAGGGGTGGGCAAGAACGGTCCGAAGCGGCAAAGGTGTCACCTTCATCTCGCTCAACGACGGCTCCACGCTCGCGGGCATCCAGGTGGTGGCCGAGCCGGAGCTTGCCAACTACGCTCAGCTTGCCGCCCTGGGCACCGGCTCAGCCATTTCAGTCACCGGCATACTGCAGGAATCCCCCGCAGCCGGCCAGGCTTTCGAATTGAAGGCGCTCGCCGTCGCAATCGTCGGAGAGGCGGACCAGGACTACCCGATGCAGAAGAAGCGGCACAGCTTCGAGTACCTGCGCACCATCGCGCACCTGAGGCTGCGCAGCAATACCTTCGGGGCCGTCTTCAGGGTGCGCTCGTCGCTGGCGCAGGAGGTGCACCGCTTCTTCGCCGAGCGCGGCTTTCTCTACGTGCACACCCCGATCATCACCGCCAACGACTGCGAGGGCGCCGGCGAACTGTTCCGGGTCACCACGCTGGACCTGGCGCACCCGCCGATATCCGGGGGCGCGGTCGATTTCTCCGACGACTTCTTCGGCAGGGCGACCGGCCTCACGGTAAGCGGCCAGCTCGAAGGGGAACTGTTCGCCCAGGCCTTCTCGGACATCTACACCTTCGGCCCCACTTTCCGCGCCGAGAATTCCAACACGGCGCGCCACGCCGCCGAGTTCTGGATGATCGAGCCGGAGATGGCCTTCGCCGACCTGGCCGACGACGCCGACCTGGCCGAGGCCTTCCTGAAGCGGCTCTGCATCCACGCGCTCAACAGCTGCGACGAGGACATGCAGTTCTTCAACGCCCAAATCGACAAGGGGCTGATCGGGAGGATCGAGTCGGTGGCGAACGCCTCGTTTGCGCGCATGGAGTACGGCGAGGCGATCGAGCGGCTCAAAAAGGCCCCGGTCTCCTTCCAGTTCCCGGTCGAATGGGGACTCGACCTGCAGTCCGAGCACGAGCGCTACCTGACCGAGCAGGTGATCGGCGGACCGGTCTTCGTCATCAACTATCCCAAGGGGATCAAGGCCTTCTACATGAGGGAAAACGAGGACGGCAAGACCGTCGCCGCCATGGACCTGCTGGTACCCAAGGTGGGCGAGATCATCGGCGGCAGCCAGCGTGAGGAAAGGCTGGACCGGCTCACAGTCCGCATGCAGGAAAGCGGCATCGACGCTGCCGGGCTCTCATGGTACCTGGACAGCAGGCGCTGGGGTTCCACCCCGCACGCGGGGTTCGGCCTGGGCTTCGAGAGGCTCCTCATGTACCTGACCGGCATGGAGAATATCAGGGACGTCATCCCGTTCCCCCGGACGCCGCGGCATGCGGAATTCTAGAATCCGTTCTATGTTCTACGTTCTAAGTGCTGGTTCTGGGTTTTGGGTTTCAAGTTTTTCGGTCTTAGTTCTTCGTTTTAGGTTCAAGGAGTGAATATGGACCAGGCGGGACTCATCGCACGCTACAATTTGCAACCCCACCCTGAAGGGGGCTGGTTTGCCGAGATACACCGCTCACAGCGCTCGGTCGGCACTCCCGACGGGTACCCGGGGGAGCGCGTGGCGCTCACTGCCATCTATTTCTTGCTGTGTGAGGGAGATTTCTCCGCTTTTCACAGCGTGACCAGCGAGGAAATCTGGATCCACCTGGCCGGTGCCCCTTTGGAACTCGCCCTGCTCGATGGTGCCCCAAGATCCCTCAAACTTTCGGCGCCGGGCGAGGAGGGGGAGCCGCTTCTCGTAGTTGCGCCGAACGTGCTGCAGGCGGCCCGCAGCCTCGGTCCCTATACCCTGACCAGCTGCCTGGTCGCTCCCGGGTTCGACTTCGACGATTTCCGGATGCCCGGCGCAACCGAACTTCTGGAAGCATACCCGGACTCGGAAGCGCTGATCAGAAGATTCACTCGCAGATAAGCACCCGCCGCAAGGACTACGCCATATGGCGGCGCACGTCCCGCCTTTTCACCACCCTTCCCGCTAAATAACGTAGCCGCAGCCTGATACCAGAACCGCGTTGCCACTGCCTGTAGGCCCGACGGCGGGAATACCGGGCGTGCCGCCCCGCATCAGCTATGCCCTCCAGCAAACCAGATTCCTTGTAAAACACAAGTTTGCCTCCCAGCAAAGCAGCAGACCGGTCAGTAGCCAAACTGTCAAGCCGGCAGTAAGATTTTTTTACCCTAATGTGGCTATGCGGTTAATTTAGTGGCACAAATTGAGCAAACTAATTAATGGCGCAGCACTAACTCCCTGGCACAATGCGCCAGGGAGTCCCGTTCAGCATGGGTTCATTTTACGCCGCAGCGGGATGCATATTATTTTTGCAATGGGAGTCCGGTATTAAGAATCATAACTATTCAACTGACGCCGCCTACGGGGTCATCGTCGCAGACGGCTGTTTCGGGCTCGCGTTCATCCTGCACCTGCTGGGCGTTCCCGCCTCGGCGCTCACCGTTTTCGATTTCGTCGGCGTCGGGATCATCTTCAGTGCGTTTGCCAGTGCCTGCTGGGTGATCTATGACAACTACTGGCAGGACGTCGAGCGGACCAAGGCGGGTGTGGTGAAGACGCTCCGCATCAAGGAACTGGTGCAGGGCGCGCAGATCGAATTTGACGGCAAGAGCTACCGGATCAACTCCATCAACCGGACCAGCGGCGAGGTGCTGATCGAGAGGCTCGGGCAGCCGGGCGGCAGGATCATCGTGCAGATCGAAGGTCAGGGGACGCAGCCCGCACCTTCGCTTTACGGCCAGTAACTCCCTCCCACCAGCGTCGCGGTAATGCTTCCCAGTTTCACCTTGGTCGTCATCTTGACCGGGATGCGCAGTCGGTCGTCCGTGAGCCAGACCGTCACGTCGCCGGTCCGGGCGAAGAACCCCTCCGACTTGAGCAGCGGCTTCACCACGATGGTCTTGAACCTGCCCAAAGGCGTGCTGATTTCCTCCCGCCTCACCACCTGCACTTCCGTGTTCCAAAGCCTTTTGCAGTCATAGATGTCGATGTACAGCGACTTCCCCAGCACGAGCTCGCTGGAGCGCACGAAATAGATGCAGGACAGGCTGTCGAAGGTCCTGGCGGAAATGGGATCGCTTTTCTCCGTGTTCTTGATGAAGTCCCTGGTGTCGACCTTGAGCCTGACCGGGTCGAACTGCGCCTGCTTCAGGGTATGGGTCCTCCCCTCGTTGATCTTCTCGTGGTAGGAGCGCGGCATCCCGAGCGCTTCCGGCCCGCCGCTTTTGGAGAGCACCGACTCGGTCCGGTCGTCAACGGGGAAGAACGGGTTGATCCAGCCTGCCGAGTGGACGGTGGAGACGATATGGAGTTCCCCGCCCTGGGTGGATACTTCCTGTATGGCGGTCCCTGCCTTTATGCCGGTCCAGCTGACATCGTAGACCAGGCGCTCCGGTATGCTGAGTGCAGAGGCAGGTAGGGCGCACACGCCGACCAGAAGCAAAGTTGAGAGGATCAATCGGGCTGGATTTTTCATTGTTACAGAGTATCCTCAAGAGCGTTTTCATTTCAAGGGAAAAAGGCGACTGGTCCGCAGCTCTCATGATGATACAATGCTTTGGACCCTATCCCCACCTACCAGTCAGCAGTCCAGAGAAGACACCTCATGAAGATAGAGACCCTCGGCAGATTCAAGCACGTCACCCTGGAGCCGGGGGAACTCTACGCGTCCAAGGAGCCGGTGACCATTTCCACGCTGCTCGGTTCCTGCGTCGCAGCCTGCCTGTACGATCCGGTCAACAAGGTCATCGGAATGAACCACTTCCTGCTCAGCAGTCGTCGTTACTCCAGGGACCTGCCCAACTTTCGCTCTGAGGCGGGACGCTATGGCATACACGCCATGGAACTGCTGATAAACGAGATGATGCACATGGGGGCCGAGCGGAGACGGGTCTGCGCCAAGGTGTTCGGCGGGGCGACCATCCTGCAGCGTACCGGCAACGTGGGGAACTTCTTCTGCGTCGGGGAAGTGAACTGCAGGTTCATCAAGGAATTCCTGGCGGAGGAGCGCATCCCGGTCCACGCCAGCGATCTGGGAGGGGAGAAGGGGCGGGTCATCCACTTCTCCAACGGCGATTACGCGGTCTACCTGAGGAAGGTGGAGCGCAACAGCTCCGAGCGGATCGCCCAGCGCGACCGGGACTGCTGGCTCAAGGCGATCGAGGTGCAGGAGCTCACGCACCCCTGCGAGGACATCTGGCTGTAAGGGCTCGCCGGGGGCGGGTCAAGTCGGGCGCTCTTTCAGGCGCCGCCGCTTTTGGTGATCATAATCACGCCGATGGCGACCAGGACGGTACCGGCCCAGCGCAGCGGAGTGACCACCTCGTGCAGGAAGTACTGGGAGAGGAAGGCGACCAGGATGTAGTTGAGCGCCTGCATCGGGAGCGCGACGGAAAGGTCTTCCCAGGAAAGGACCGCGAGCCAGAGGAAGAAGAAGACGGCGAGCATCGCGGTCCCGAGGACCAGCTTGGGCGAGGTGAGCGCCTGCAGGGCGACGTTCAGGATCCCCTTCAGGTTCATGGCGGAGATGTCCCCGAGTTCCTTCATGCCGCGGGCCAGCAGGATGTCCCCGATGGTTCCCGCGATTACCGCTATCAGCATGACTGTGGCAGTCTTAAACATAATGCTTTACCTCTCCCCGGTAGTTTCTCAGGGTCATCCCGAGTCGGGCCATTTTTTTAGTCACCTGCGGGCTGGTGAGCGCCCCGAGTTCCTCGTCGTGGAGGTAGTTGGGCATCCAGCGGTCCAGCTCCTGACAGGGGCGGCAGCCGGGATGAAAGTAGATCTCGGTGAGCCCCTCGCCCACGCTGTCCAGCGCGCGCAGCAGGTACGCCTCTGTCATGCGCCCCGAGTTCAGGAGTCCCTTGACCTCGCCGGCGTAGCGGATGCCGAGCCGGTCCAGCCGGCTTCTGCAGCGCCTGGCCAGGGAGGCGAAGATGAAGGCGTCCGCGCATTTCCCCACCAGCCGCTGCCGGTCGTTGGCGAGGTTGGCGGACAGGTTCTCGCGGGAAAGCCGGAAGCTTTCAATACCGTATTTCGGCATCAGCTCGGTGAGGATGTCGAAGACGACCGGGTGCATGTGGATGTTCAGATGGCCGTCCACGTGGGTCAGCCGGATCCCCGCCTCCCGGCATTTGACGATCTGCGCCTCGATTTCACTATGGAGCTTTTTTCTGAGCGGTTTCAGGAAGTAGTAGCGCATCCCCGCCAGGACCGGATCGTTGCCGAAGTCGCCGCGCTCGTCGACCAGCGCGGGGACACCCTTTTGGGGCAGCACACCGCGCCCCTGCACCAGCGTCAGGTGCAGTCCCACCTGCAGGGCAGGATTTTCCTTGGCAAGCGCCACCGCCTCGTCGAAGGCGGCGCCGCCCGGCATCAGCGAGGCGCTGGTCAGGACCCCCTGTTGCCAGGCCCTGATGATCCCCTCGTTGGCGCCGCGGCACAGGCCGAAGTCGTCGGCATTTATGATCAGCTCTTTCATGCGACTCCTGAAAGGCGGGGCTAGGGGCTACCATGAAAGGCGGGGCTAGGGGCTAGGGACTGGGGACTAGCAAAACCGTTACTCCGATTCGCGAGCACGCCTTAACTTAACCCTTAACCCTTAACCCTTAACCCTTAACCCTTAACCCTTAACCCCTGCCTCTAGCCTCTAGCCCCTAGCCCCTAGCCTCTAGCCCCTAGCCTCTAGCCTCTAGCCTCTAGCCTCTAGCCTCTAGCCTCTAGCCCCTAGCCCCTGCCTTTAGCCCCTGCCTCTAGTTCTTCCCCTGCTTTCTCTTACGCATGTATTCGAAGTACTGTGCGCCTTCCTTCAGCAATTTCTTGCGCTCCTTGGAGTCGATCATCATCCGGAAGATGCTGCGCGCGATGTACTTGGGGCGGAAGTAGAACTTCTTGTAGAAGAGCTCCACTCCATCGAATATTTCCTGGTTGGAGAGGCTCGGATAGTTGATGACGCACTGCTGGCGCCCTTCCGCATCGAGGAAGTTGTCGGAGGAGATCCACCCTTCCCTCTTGGCGAGCGCATAGAACTCGGTCCCCGGGTACGGCGAAGCCAGGGACACCTGGATGGAGGAGAGGTCGAGATCGATGGCGTAGGCGATGGTCTCCTTGATGGTCTCCCGCGTCTCGCCGGGAAGTCCCATGATGAAGGCGCCATGTATGGTGATGCCGAGCTTCTTGCAGTTCCTGGTGAACTCGATCGCCTGGGCCTTGGTGACCCCCTTCTTGATGTTCTTCAGGATCTGCTCGTTGCCCGACTCGAAGCCGACGATGACATGGTGCAACCCGGCGTCCCGCATCTCTTTCAGGGTCTCGTAGTCGCAATTGGCCCGGGCGTTGATCACCCAGGAGACGTTGAGCGGCTTGATGAGCCGCGCCACCGCGACCGCGTGCTTCTTGTCCGCGGAGAAGGTGTCGTCGTCGAAGGAGATGTCCTTCACCTGGGGCAGGTTCTCCTTGATCCAGAGCACCTCCTGGTACACGTTCTCCGGGCTCCTGGTGCGCATGACCTGTCCGGTGTAGGTCTGCGGCCAGAGGCAGAAGATGCAGCGCGCCGGGCAACCGCGGCTCGAGTAGATCGAGACGTAGGGGTGCTTGATGTGCGGGATGATGTACTCCTCGATCGGGAGGTCGCGCAGGTAGATCTGGCTGGAAAAGGGGAGGCTGTCCAGGTCGGTGATGGGCGGACGGTCCTTGGTGGCGATGTACTCGCCATCCCTCAAAAAGCTGATTCCCGCAACCTGTTCCCACGGGGTCCCCTCGCAAATTTCCTTGGCCGAGTAGTCGAACTCGCCCCGGCAGACGATGTCCACCGCCCCCTTGGCAAAGCGCAGGCTCTCCTCGGGCAGGATGGTGACGTGCGGTCCGGTCAGCACCGTGACCGTCGAGGGCTTCTGCTCCTTGATCCTGCGGGCGGTCTCCACGTCGATGGCGAGCGTCGGGGTGGAGGTGTACATCACCACCAGGTCGTAGTCCTTCGCAATGGCAAGGCAGGCAGGCAGATCGAGCCTCTGCACCGGCGCGTCCACCACGCGGCTCCCTTCGATCATGCCAGCCGGATAGGTGAGCCAGGTCGGGAACCAGAAGGAGGTCACCTCGCGTGAGGCCTGGTAACGTGCGCCGGCACCTCCGTCGAAGTCCTCGAAGCTCGGGGGATTGAGAAATAGCGGTTTCATATAATGGGCTCCCTTCCTGCACGGGTCTTTTTTTGGGCAAAAACAATCAAACACAATAAAACGGCGACAGTTTTTTGTCAAGACCAAAGCCCCGGGAGCTTTAGCGTTGCGGGCTCCGGCTCGCTCTGCTAAAGTGCCCAGCAGTCGGGAGGTGCGCAGAGGTTATGGGGATATATTCGATAGGAGTCGTGGCAGCCATGCCGCAGGAGATCGCCCCGCTGCTGCGGCGGGTCGCGGGGTACCGCAAGGAACGGGCGGCCGGCTGCAACCTGTACCGCTTTCAGCTGGCGGGGGTGCCCGTCGCGCTGATAGAGTCGGGGATGGGGCCGCGCCATGCTGCGGAGGCGACGACGCTCCTGATAGAGGTAGCGGCGCCCAGCGTGCTGCTGAACTTCGGGTTCGCGGGCGGCGTGCTGCCGGGAACGGGGGTCGGGGACCTGGTGCTGGCGGAGCGCGTGCTCTACCTTCAGGAGGGGCGCCTGAGCGAGCCGGCGCGCCCGGATGCTGAGCTTTGCCGCAGGGTGGCAGGGGCCTTGGCGGCGGCGCCGGTCACGCTGCACCGCGGCATCTTCGTCACGGCGGCGGTCATCACCCAGAAGACCGCGCTGGCGGGATTGCTGGGGCCCGAAATGGGACATCCGGTGCTGGAGATGGAGACGGCGGCGCTGCTGCGGGTGGCGGCTGAGGCTGGCATCCCGACCCTGGCTCTCAGGGGAGTGAGCGACGCGGCCGATGAGGAACTGGGCTTCTCTTTGGAGGAATTCTGCGACGCCGAGCTGAGGATCAGCGTGGCGCGCGTGCTGAGGACGATCGCCGCCAAGCCCTGGATCATCCCGCAGTTGATCAGGCTTTCGGGCAATTCGAAGCGGGCAGGGAAGAGCCTCGCCCTGGGGGTGGAGTTGGCACTTAGGGAACTCTGCGCCGCAGCACCCTAGCCTTCCCCCTCCCTAGCCCTCCCCCTCCGGGAGAGGGAACAAAAACGGGCGAACACGAGGTTCGCCCCTACCAGCTGCTTCCTACCATTTTGTCCTGCGGGAACCTTTCGCAGGCGTCGCCGCCGCGCCCTAATCGAAGCTGTCCGAGAAGCGGGCGGCGATCTCGCTCTTCAGGTAGGAATCCGCCTCGGCGGCGGTGGCGAAGCAGAGCAGCTTCGTGGCCACTTGGGCGGCCTCCTGGCTGGTGCAGCGGCGCAGGATGTTCTTCACCCGGGGGATGGAGACGGCGTTCATGGAAAGCTCGTCGAAGCCCAGGCCCAGGAGTACCGGGAGATATTCCGGCTCGCCCGCCATCTCGCCGCAGATGCAGGCCTCGATCCCGGCCTGGTGCGCCGCGTCCACGACGATCTTCAGGGAGCGCAGCACCGCCGGGTGCAGCGGCTCGTAGAGCGAGCAGAGGTGCTCGTTGGTCCGGTCGATGGCGAGGGTGTACTGGATCAGGTCGTTGGTGCCGACGCTGAAGAAGTCCACCTCCGCCGCCAGCAGGTCGGCGATCAGCACCGCCGAGGGAATCTCGATCATGATCCCCACCGGCAGTTCCTCGTCGAAGGGATGCAGGCCGCGCAGCTCGGCTTTGGCCTCCTCGAAGAGCGCCTTTGCCTGCCGCACCTCGGCTACCCCAGAGACCATCGGGAAGAAAAGCCGCACCTTGCCGTAGGCGCTCGCCCGCAGGATGGCCCGCAACTGCGCCTTGAACGCCTCGGGCTGGCGCAGCGAGAGCCTGATGGCCCGCACCCCCAGCGCCGGGTTCATCTCGTCGGAGAGGTTCAGCTCGCTCAGGCACTTGTCGCCGCCCACGTCGAGCGTCCTGATGGTGACCGGGTGGGGCGCCATCTCCCTGACGATCGCCGCGTAAGCCTGGAACTGCTCCTCCTCGTCCGGGAGCGTCTCACGGTTGAAGAAGAGCATCTCGGTCCGGTACAGGCCGATGCCGTCGCCGCCGTGCCGGTTGATGGAGGCGACCTCCTCCAGGAACTCGACGTTCCCCTTGAGCTGCATCCGGTGCCCGTCCAGGGTGACCGCCGGGAGGTCCCTCAGCTTCAGGAGTTCCCGCTCCACGTACTCGTAGCGCTGCTTGGCCTGCAGGTAGTCCCGGAACGCTTCGGGGCTGGGGTTCACGATCACCACGCCGGAGGCGCCGTCGATGATGACGGTCTCCCCGTCTACCACATCCCCGGTGATGCGCTCCATCCCCACCACGGCGGGGATCTCGAAGGCGCGCGCCAGGATCGCGGAATGGGAGGTCCTCCCCCCCAGGTCGGTGATGAAGCCGATGACCTTGGACTTGTCGATCTGCAGGATGTCGGCCGGGGAGAGGTCGTGAGCCACCACGATGACCTTGCCGTCCACCGGGGAGATCGGTTCCTGCTTTTCCCCCAGCATGGTGCGCAGCACCCGCTCCACCACGGTCTCCACGTCGCCGCCGCGCTCGCGCAGGTACTCGTCCTCCACCCCCGCGAAGAAGGACTTGAAGCGCGTCTGGGTCCGCTTCAGCGCCCCCTCGGCGTTGATGCCGAGCCGCTCGATGTACCCCGTCGTCTCGCTCACCAGCATGGTGTCGTCCAGCAGCATCAGGTGGGCATCGATGACGCAGAGGTGCTCGGGGCCGTGGGTCTGGGCCAGCTGCTCCCTGAGGGCGCAAAGCTCCGCCTTGGCCCGCTCCAGCGCCTTGGTAAGGCGGGAGATCTCCCCGGGGATCCCGTCGGCCGGCACCGCGTGCTCCGTCACCGTCACCCGGCGCCGCTCCGCGATCCGGACCTGCCCGATGGCGATCCCGGCAGAGGCGCCTATCCCCTTGAAAAGCCTGCTGTCACTCTTCACCAAATCCATTACGGATCAGCTCCCCGATTGCGGCAAAGGCTTCGGCGTCATCCGCCCCCTCCACCTTCAGCACGACCATGCTCCCCTTGCCCGCGGCAAGCATCATGATCCCCATGATGCTTTTGCCGTTCACCTCGACCCCTTCGCGCTCGATCCTGATTTCCGAGCCGAAACGGCTCGCAGTCTTCACCAAAAGCGCGCTCGCCCTGGCGTGCAGCCCGAGCTTGTTCGGTATGATAAATTCACCCTCGATCATAAGTCTACCTTTGGCAATCGCAGTGGCAGGCGGACTGCCGACTGCGTGCGGTTATTTTTTCAGGTAATCGCCGGCCACCGAAATCCCGTCGCGGCCGCTCTCCTTGAGCTTCAGGGCGAGCTCGCCCACTCCCAGGCGGCCTCGGTCCTGGGTGAAGCGGATCAGCATGGGGAGATTCACCCCGGTGAGCACCTCGACCCTTCCCTCTTCCAGGAAGGAGATGCTCATGTTGGAGGGTGTGCCGCCGAACATGTCGGTCATGATAATGGCGCCCTCCCCGGAAACCTGGGCGACCGCCTCCTTGATCTCGGCCATGACCGTCACTGCCGAGGCCTCCGGTGCGATGCCGACCGCCTGCGCCAGTTCCAGCTTGCCAACGATCATCTCCGCCGCGGCAAGCAGCTCTCCCGCCACCCCCGCATGCGCTACCAAAACTAGTCCTATCATCCCTGCCCCTTCTCGATGTCCCTGTGGGTGATTTTTATGTTCACGTTTCTTTGCTTGAAAAACTGGTACAGCTCCTGCGCTATGGCGACCGAGCGATGCCTGCCGCCGGTGCAGCCGATGGAAACGGAAAGGTAGGATTTGCCCTCCCTGCGGTAGCCGGGGAGCAGGAATTCCAGCAGGTCCCGGAAGCGCTCCAGGAAGACCACGGTTTCCTTCTGGCCCAGCACGTAGTCCCGCACCCCCTGGTCCAGCCCGGAGGACGGGCGCAGCGCGGGGACGAAGTAGGGGTTGGGCAGGAACCTCACGTCCATGACCAGGTCGCTCTCCAGCGGGATGCCGTAGCGAAAGCCGAAGGACTGCAGGTTCACCTGCATCTCGAGCGCCGACTCGCTCCCCTTGATGCTGGAGATGACGACTTCCCTGAGCCGGTGCACGTTCATCTCGGAGGTGTCGATGATCGCGGTGGCGATGCGCCTAAGACCCGCCAGCTGGTCGCGCTCGAAGCGGATCCCTTCCGGGACGCTGGCGCCCTCCAGCGCGGGGTGGCGGCGCCGGGTCTCGGAGAAGCGCCGGATCAGCACCTCGTCCGTCGCGTCGAAGAAGAAGATCTTCACCACGTGCCCGGCGGAGGCCATGCTCTGGAAGACCTGGTCGTACCCCTTGATGAAGTCGCGGCTGCGGATGTCCATCACCAGCGCCACGTCCATGATGTCTTCGCGCGAGTGCTCCACCAGCTCGATGAAGGTGGCGACCAGGGAGACCGGGAGGTTGTCCAGGCAGAAGAACCCCTCGTCCTCCAGGGCGCGCACCGCGGTGGATTTTCCCGAACCCGAAAGCCCCGTTATGATGACGATGCGCATAGCAACCCACCTTTTACCCTAGCCATGGCCCAGCGCTCCTGGCGTACCTGCCGCGCTGGACGCGGCCGGGCGCCGACCTGCGACACCCCTGCCCTGACCGGTTTCGGACCCACCCTATTCCACCTCGTTGCCGAGCGGCCGGAACTCCATGCGGGCCAGGAGCTTCTCGTGGAACTCCTTGGCCGAGTGGTACCCCATCCCCTTCAAAAGGAAGTTCCTGGCGGCCACCTCGATGATGGAGGTGAGGTTGCGGCCCGGGCGCACCGGGACCTGCAGGTGCGGCAGGTCCACCCCGAGGATGGTCTTGGTCTGGTCGTCGATACCCAGCCGCTCGTACTCCTGGTTGGCGTCCCACTCCATGAGTTCCAGCACCATGTCGATGATCTTCTTCTCCCGGATGGAGGAGACGCCGTAGAGGTCCTTGATGTTGATGATCCCGAGCCCCCGGATCTCCATGTGGTACTGGATCGATTCTCCCGCCTGGCCCACCAGCGCCGCGGGCATCTTCTTCTTGATATGGATGATGTCGTCGGCCACCAGCCGGTGCCCGCGGATCACCAGGTCCAGGGCGCACTCGCTCTTCCCTATGCCGCTTTTGCCCAAAAGGAGCACGCCGACCCCCAGCACGTCCACCAGCACGCCGTGGATGTGGGTCGAGGGGAGCAGGCTCTCTTCCAGGAACTTGGTGATGAGGGAGATGAAGGTGGAGGACTGGTGGTGCGTCACCAGGAGCGGTATGCCGGCCTCGTGGGCGGAGACCTTCAGGAAGTCCGGGGGATCCAGCCCCTTGGTGACGATGAAGCAGGCGATCGGGAAGCTGCAGAGCGTCTCGATGTGCTTGCGGCCGAGCTCCTCGGGGATCTGGCGCAGGTAGGAAATTTCCGTGTTGCCCAGCACCTGGACCCGGTCCGGATGCAGGTGCTCCGTGTACCCGGTGAGGGCGAGGCCCGGTTTTTGGATGCGGGAGCTGTAGAGGCGGTTCATCAGGCCCGCTTCGCCGCCGATGAGCTGCAGGTCAAGTCCGTAGGCCTTGTCTTCCAGGAGATCCTTGATGGTGAGGCTCATGCTTGTCAATTGGCTAGCGACCTTTCTCCCGCAGGCGGGGAGGCGCCCGTTGGGGCGCCCCCGTTATGGGCGGTTCCAGGTTCTACGTCCTACGTTGCAGCCCTCAGGCCCCAACGCAGAACGTAGAACGTCGAACGGTATTATACGTTTTCGGGAGCGATCAGCCCGTAGTTGCCGTCCTTACGGCGGTACACCACGTTGATGTTCTCCGTCGAGGCCTCGGTGTACACCAGGAAGTCCTTGTGCAAAAGCTCCATCTGCATGACCGCCTCCTCGACGGACATCGGCTTCATGGAGAAGCTCTTGGTCTTGATGACCACGGGCGCGCTGGTGCTCTCGTCGAAGCTCTGGGCCTCCACGATGGACTTCTGTACCTGACGCTCGCGGGTGTCGGGGGAGGGCTTATGGGCCTTGATGCGCTCCTTGAAGCGGCGCAGCTGGCGCTCGATCTTGTCGGAAACCGCGTCGACCGAGGCGTACATGTCGTTGGTCTCTTCGGCGGCCTTGATGGTGATCCCCTTGGCCGTGATGGTCACCTCGGCTGAGTGGCGGATTTTTTCCACAGTCAGGAATACCTGGACGACAATCGGCTCGTCGATATATTTCTTTACCCTCTCCAGCTTCTCTTCCGCGTAGCTCTTCAGGGCTTCGCTTGGTTCCATGTGCCTAAATGTCGTCGTTATCTGCATACTCGTACCTCCCTTTATTGTAATACACGCCGGCGCCCCCGGATTTAGGCGGTGGGCGGCGGACGTTAGAAATGTTTCTTGCGCTCCGAGGAAGACCCGATGCGGAGCATCTCGCGGTACTTGGTGACGGTGCGCCGGGCGATGACGATGGAGTGGTTCGAGAGAAGCTCCGCCAGGCGCTGGTCGGAATAGGGGCGCTTGGGGTCCTCGGCGTCCACCAGTTCCTTGATCTTGCTCTTGACGCTCTCCGAGGCGATGAAGTCCCCCTCGCCGGTGGAGATGCCGGAATTGAAAAAGTACTTCAGTTCGAAGAGCCCCTGCGGGGTCTGCATGTACTTGGCCGTGGTGACCCGGCTGATGGTAGACTCGTGCATGCCGATGTCCTCGGCGATGTCGCGCAGCACCAGGGGGCGCAGGTGCTCGATGCCGCGGTCCAGGAAGTCGCGCTGGAACTTGACCAGGCTCTTGGCCACCTTGAAGATGGTGCGCTGGCGCTGCTGGATGCTCTTGATGAGCCAGATGGCGGAGCGCATCTTCTCGCCGATGTACTCCTCGGCCTTCTTGTCCACGGCGCGGCCGGCCTTGGCCTCCGGCGCGTAGAGCGGGTTGATCCGCAGGTTGGGCATCCCCTCGTCGTTTAAGACCACCACGTACTCGTCGCCCACCTTGTGCACGAAGATGTCCGCGGAGATGTACTGCACGTCGTCGGTCCCGAAGATGCGCCCGGGCTTGGGGTCCAGCTCGGCGATGATCTTGGAGGCGGCCAGGATGTCGTTCACCTCCACCCCGAGCACCTTGGCGGCCTGCTTGTAGCGGCGGCTCTCCAGGTCCTTCAGGTGGTCCCGCAGCAGGGCCTCGACGATGGTGCCGCCCATGCCCAGGCTCGCCACTTGGATCAGCAGGCACTCGCGCAGGTCGCGGGCCGCGACGCCGACCGGGTCGAACTCCTGGATCCTCTTCAGCACGACCTCCGCCAGCGGCAGCAGGACGCTCTCGGAGAACCCCTGGGCGGCCTCCTCGATCCGGGAAGCCGGGACGTCCGGCTCCAGGCCGGCCCATTCGAGCATCTCCTCGCGAAAGGGGCTGGTCTGCACGCAGGCGTCGGCCACGTCCGCAAGGGCGGCCCTCAGGTAGCCGTCTTCGTCGACGTTGCCGATGATCTCGAGCCCCAGCGCCATCTCCCGCTCGGTCAGGCGGGTGAGGCTCAGTTGCCAGATCAGGTGGTCGGAGAGGGTGGATTTCTTGGTCAGCAGATTTTCGAAGGAGGGGCGGTCCTCGTCGTCGTAGTACTGCTCCCCGGAATTGTAGTTGTAGCCGTCGATGTAGGAGTCCCAGTCGGTCTCGCGCGTCTCCTCGCCGGTGCGCACTTCCTGGAAATCGGAACTGGCGCTCTCCGGCTCGACCTCCTTCTCGCGCAGTTCCAGCTGCTCGGGCTCCCGGATCTCCTCCTGCTCGACCACCTCGTCGAGAATCGGGTTCTCCTCCAGTTCCTGGCGTACCACGTCCTGCAACTCCAGTCGTGAGAGTTGGAGAAGCTTGATGGCCTGCTGCAGCTGGGGGGTCATCACCAGTTGCTGACTCATTTTCATCTGCTGGCGCATCTCTATAGCCATAAATCCTCTTTAATACCGTTCCAGGTTCTACCTTCGAGCTGTCACCCCCGAAGTGCTACATTTGAGCGAGATAGGTAAATGTCTCGAATCCGGCTTCCCTCCTTTCTTACTCAAAGGATACACCGGAAAGGGTTCATTTGCACCGTTAAGCTTTTCAAACATCTATGCGGAAGCGCTGTAGAGGCGCTTCAACCGATCGGACCCGCGGCCCTGGAGTCGGCTCGCGCGGGACCGCCCCCTAGAGATGGCCGGGAAGTTGCCTCCGCCGCGACCTCCCTCAGTTTGTCACAGCCTGAACTTGTCCCCGAGGTAGATCTCCCGCGCCTTCTTGCTTTGAGAAATCTGCACCGGGTCGCCGCACTCGATGACCTCGCCCGCGCTCATGATGTAGGCCTTGTCGCAGACCCCCAGGGTCTCCCGCACGTTGTGATCCGAGATCAGCACGCCGAGCCCTTTGTCCTTGAGCGCCGTGATGATGTTCTGGATGTCGATGACGGCGATCGGATCGATCCCCGCGAACGGCTCGTCCAGCAGGATGAAGGCGGGATCGGTGGCCAGGGCGCGGGCGATCTCCACCCGCCGCCTTTCCCCGCCGGAGAGCGAGAAGCCGCGGTTCCCCGCGATATGTTCGATGCGAAACTCGCTCAGCAGCTCCTCGACCCGCTCGCGGCGCTGCACCGGCTCGATCGGCATGGTCTCCAGGACCGCCAGCAGGTTGTCGCGCACGCTCAGGCGCCGGAACACGGAGGGCTCCTGCGGCAGGTAGCTGATGCCGCGCCGGGCCCGCTGGTACATGGGGAGTTCGGTGATCGCCTCGCCGTCCAGGAAGACCTCCCCCTGGTCCGGCCGGGTGAGCCCGACCACCATGTAGAAGGTCGTGGTCTTCCCCGCGCCGTTGGGCCCCAATAGGCCCACGACTTCCCCGGAACTGACCGCGATGTCGACGCCGTTCACCACCATGCGCCGGTTGAAGCCCTTGGCGAGCCCTCGCGTGGTGAGGGTGCTACGGCTTGCTGCCGGCATTTTTGCCTCCGGGGTAGATGACCGCTTCCACCCTTTCATTGGGACCGCCGGTCACCACGGAGCGCTGCTCGTTCACGTAGTAGGTGATCAGCTTGCCGGTGATCAGGTCGCTGCCCTGGGTTACCCGCGGCGAGCCGTCCAGCAGGATGCGCGCCTCCTTGGGCTCGTAGATCGCGTGGGCGCTATTTGCCTGGCGGACTCCCTGCATGATGCGCACGTTGCCGAACGCCTCCACCCGGGAGAGTTCCTTGCCGTCGCCGGAGTAGCTGATCACCAGCCGGTCGGCATACAGGGTCAGATCGCCCTGGCGGGCCACCACCTTCCCCTCGAAGGTTGCCGTCTTCTTCTCATTATCGGCATGCAGGGAGTCGGACTTTATCTTTAATGGCTCCCGGCTCGCGGCAGGAGCGGCAAAAGCGGCCGGGACCAGCGCCAGCAGGAGCAGGCAGATCGCAAAGGACCAGCGCATCAGCGCGCCCCCTGCGGCCGGTACACCGCACTTACGTCCTTCATCAACCTAAACCTCCGTGTCTGGGTCTGAAATTCCATCCCAACCCCTTCCAGCTGCAGCGAGCCGTCGCTGAAACGCACCGGCTCGGCTGTTTCCAGCTGCGAGCGGGCGGCTATGTAGTTCACCCGGGAGGTGGTGAAATCGATCCCGGAGCCGCTATGACCGTGCACGTTGCCGGAGAGCAGCACGTCCCGCGTGCCGTTATGGTAGTCGGCCCGCTCCGCCGTGATCTGCAGTTCCCCGGTGGCAGCCTCTCCGGTCACGATCAGCCGCACCCCCGAGAGGACCGTGCTGTCGGCTTCCTTGTTGTATTCCGCCCGGTCCGCGGAGAGGTCCCAGCGTTTCACCCCGCCCTTGGTCTCGGTGTAGTGTACCCTCTGCAGGGAGACGTCGACCTTGAGCGGGAGTTTGGGTACCGTCCGTGCCGGCGCCCCCCCCCGGTGCATCCGGAAGGCGATGGTGGCCACCACGAAAAGAGCCGTAAGCGATGCCACTATGGCGAGAAATCGCCTGATATTATTGAGTTTATGCATGATTTCGCAGCAAAGTATAGCATCATAAAAAATGGGTGTAAAGCCTATTTTATTAAAATGACGCGGTTTGGCACAGAGATTGTAAAAGGGCGTAAACACTACATTCGTTCTAAGGGATAGAAGGCTGTTCTAGGTTCTAGGCTCTAGGTTCCCCATAAAAAGCCGGAGCTGAGAGCACACAGGTGCCAGCGACCCACTTCGTTTGCGGCCTGGGCCGGGCGCCTGATTGATGCGCCCCTACGGAACTGCAAGGCGAGTGTTAGGGAATCGGCGCTGCCAGCGAAAGGGCGTGGATTTGCACGGCGCGGGCTGCGGGCAGCAGCGCGAAAGTCCGGCTGCGGCTCGCAGCAACGGGCGGCGGTGGCACCCTGCCTGGCGTAGGCCGGGTTGGCAGTCGGCCCCACAGGGCCAGATTCCCGTCTCCCGACCCTCGGCACCCTGAGCAGGGGCGGGGCCGGGCCAGCCCCGGAACCCCGCCAGAAACATCCTGCCGCCTTTAGCCGTTGGCCCTGAGTTCGCGCTGCGCGAGCTTCAGGTCCCAGTCCGTCATCATCTCGACCAGCGCCGGGAAGCTGGTGGAGGGCTGCCAGCCCAGCTCACGCTTGGCCTTGCTGGCGTCGCCCAAGAGCAGGTCCACCTCGGCCGGGCGGAAGTAGCGCGGATCGATTTCGATGATGACCTTGCCGGTCCTCTGGTCGATCCCTTTCTCCTCCACCCCCTGGCCCTTCCAGATCAGCGGCATGTCGAGGCGCCCGAACACCAGCTCGGCAAACTCCCGCACGCTGTGGGTCTCGCCGGTCGCGATGACGTAGTCGTCCGCGTGGTCCGCCTGCAGCATGCGCCACATCCCCTCGACGTAGTCGCCGGCAAAGCCCCAGTCCCTCTTGGCCTCGATGTTGCCGAGGTAGAGACAGTCCTGCAGGCCGAGCTTGATGCGCGCCGCGGCCCGGGTGATCTTGCGGGTCACGAAGGTCTCGCCGCGGCGGGGCGACTCGTGGTTGAAGAGGATCCCGTTGCAGGCGAACATGTTGTAGCTCTCGCGGTAGTTGAGCGTGATGTAGAAGGCGTAGGCCTTGGCGCAGGCATAGGGGGAGCGCGGGTAGAACGGGGTGGTCTCCTTCTGGGGGGTCTCCACGACCTTGCCGTAGAGCTCCGAGGAGGAGGCCTGGTAAAAGCGGGTGTCCAGACCGGTTTCCTGGATCCCCTCGAGGATGCGGACCGCGCCCAGCGCGTCGACCTCGGCGGTGTACTCGGGCACGTCGAAGGAAACCCTGACGTGGCTCTGGGCGCCCAGGTTGTAGATCTCGTCCGGACGCACCTCGCGCAGCAGGCGGTTGATGGAGCTGGCGTCGTTCAGGTCCCCGTAATGGAGCAGGAGGCGGGTATCGGCCTCGTGGGGGTCGCGGTAGATATGGTTGATCCGTCCGGTGTTGAAGGACGACGAGCGGCGGATCATGCCGTGCACCTGGTACCCCTTGGAGAGGAGGAGTTCTGCGAGATAGGAGCCATCCTGTCCGGTAATGCCGGTGATAAACGCTTTTTTCATGATTCCTCCTGTATGCTGACTATTTTGAAATCTGACAATTTACCGGAACCCGGGGGATAGCGCAAGGGGCACCGGGCTCGGAGCCTCTAGTAGGAGGCGAGAATCTTCTCGATGATCCGGCTGGTCGATTTGCCGTCCACGAACTGGACCAGCTCCACCCGGCCGCCGCGCGCCTCGACCAGTTCGCGCCCGACCACCTGGTCGACGCTGTAGTCCCCGCCCTTCACCAGGATGTCCGGGGCGAGAGCCTCGATGATCTTCAGCGGCGTGTCCTCGTCGAAGAGCACCACGAAGTCGATGCAGTCCAGGGCCGCCAGGATGTGGGCGCGCTCGGTCTCCTCGATGAGGGGGCGGCGCTCGCCTTTAAGGCGCCGCACCGAGGCGTCCGAGTTGAGGCCGACCACCAGCAGGTCCCCAAGCTCCCGCGCTCTTTGCAGGTACTTGACGTGCCCCACGTGGAGCAGGTCGAAGCAGCCGTTGGTGAAGACGATCTTCTTCCCGCGCGAGCGCTCCTGGGCGACCAAGTGGGCCAGCACGTCCAGGTTCTTGATCTTGGAGTCGGAGTCCTTCATGCCGTGCCCCACCTCCGCCACGATCTCCTGCGGCGAGACCGTCGAGGTCCCGAGCTTGCCGACGGCGATCCCCGCGGCCACGTTGGCGACCCAGGCCGCCTCCGGCAGGGAGAGCCCGCAGGCAAGTCCCAGGGAGAGCACGGAGATGACCGTGTCGCCGGCACCGGTCACGTCGAACACCTCCCGGGCGACCGTCGGGATGTGGACCGCCGCACCGAGCTTTTGGAAGAGCGACATGCCGGCCTCGCTCCTGGTGACCAGCAGGGCGTCGAGCTCAAGCTCGTTCAAAAGCCCCGCGGCCGCCCGCTCCAGGCTTTCCTGGTCGGCGATGGCGACGCCGGAGGCGATCTCCGCCTCCTTGCGGTTCGGGGTGAGCAGGGTCGCCCCGCGGTACTTGGCGTAGTCGTTCCCCTTGGGGTCGACCACCACGGGGATGGCGAGGCGGCGGCCCGCCTGGCACACGGCGGAGAGGACCTCCGGGGTGAGCACCCCCTTCAGGTAGTCCGAGACGACGATGACGTCGAAGCTGGCGCAGTTGGCCTCCAGGTAGGACAGGATATCGTCCTGGCAGGGCCCGCCGATGGGGGACCTGGTCTCCCGGTCGATCCTGACGATCTGCTGGTTGGCGGCTATCACCCGGGTCTTCTTGCTGGTCTTGCGTTCCGGGTCCTCGAAGAGCCCGGCCAGGTCCACTCCCTTGGCCTGGAAGGCGCGGCGCAGCAGGGTCCCGTTCTCGTCCGAGCCGATGACCGAGCAGATGGAGACGCTCGCGCCCAGTGCCGTCAGGTTATGCACCACGTTGCCGGCGCCGCCCAGGCGCAGGTCCTCGCGCACCACCTCGACCACCTGCACCGGAGCCTCGGGCGAGATGCGCTCCGCCCTGCCCCAGAGGTACTCGTCCAGCATCAGGTCGCCGATCACCAGAGCGCGCACCGATGCGGCCTTCTCAAAAAACGATTCTACCTCTCTTCTCTCCATACACAATCTCCCGGCGTGCATGTAGGGGCAAATGTGTTGCGACCCCGTCCTTCAATGCAACGAACTAGCGACCTGAGCCCGGTCAGGGTTATTGGCGATGTACAACCGCGTTTCGTTTAACTCTTGTTCGTTTCGGATGACATGTTCATAAAAATTACGCTGCCACACGGTTTGAATCTCGGGGCGGTGTTCCTTGAACCATTTGGTCACGCCTATTTTGAAGCCGCGCACGATGGACCCAACCGTGCTGGCCCTACCGTCCCGTAGGGGCGCATCATCATGCGCCCGATTTGCCCGCAAGGGCAAACCTTCCTCGCCCCCAATTGATAAAATCCCGTGCACGTGGTTTGGCATGATGATGAAGGCATCCAGCTCGACGGATGGAAAATGGTCAGGAATCTCCAGCCAGCATGTGTTTACCGGTAACCCCGCCGCGTTTAAAGTGAGGACGGGCGAAGAACCGGGCGAATGATCATTCGCCCCTACAAATTCAGCGAACAAGCGCTGGTTGTCGTGGGTGCAGAGCGTCACGAAATAGGCGCCACACTGCGAATAGTCATAGCCTTGCAAACGTATCGACCGACGATGATGTGTTTTGGGGCTTTGCATCATGCATCCTCGGCCAATTGCTAATAACATTCGAAAGGCAGGGCGCATGATGATGCGCCCCTACGAAGTCAGCGTTGGTACTGTCGTGGGCATAATGATACCTTGAAAACGAATCCATCGCCGTAGGGGCGCATCATCATGCGCCCGATTTGCCCGCGAGGGCAAACACGCTCCTAAGCACGCATGCGGTCCAAAATCCCCGCGGCGAGCAGCGGGATCATGATCTCATGGTGCCCGGTGACGGTGTAACCGCGGCTCTTGCCGGAGGTCGGCCGCTTCACCACGTTGGTGAGCGGACGGTAGTGCTGCTGCATGTCGAAGTTCGCCGTGGTGAAGTGGTCCACGTGATGCCCGAGGTTTTGCGCTATGGAGAGCGCCTTCAAAAACACCTCGGGCAGCAGCACGGCGCTCCCGATGTTGAGATAAACCCCGCCGTCCCCCAGCTCGGAAACGACGGAGGTCAGGATCCTGAAGTCGGTGTAGCTCGCCGCACCCAGCACGGCGCCGTCGGCCGAGGGGTGCTGGTGGGTGATGTCGGTCCCGATCGCCACATGCACGGTCAGCGGGATGCCCCGCTCCACGCAGAGGGCCTGCAGGCTGTCGCTTTTATAGGGAAGCCCGCGCTCGTTGATCATGCGCCCGACCGACTCCCCGTAACCGAGCCCCTGCGCCACCCCGGCCTTCAGGGCGGCGTTGATCTGGGCGCCGGTCTCCTCGGCCATACCGAAGGTGCCGGCGTGCAGCACCGCCCCCACGTCCTCGCTGGTGGCGCCGATCAGCGCGATCTCGAAATCGTGGATGGAACCGGCACCGTTGAGCGCCACCGCCGTGATGACGTCGGCCTCGATGAGGGACCTCAGCACCGGCTGCAGCCCGCACTTGATGACGTGCCCACCGAGCGCCAGCACGACCGGCTTCCCCTTGTGCCGCGCGGCCACCACCGCATCGATGACGCTCAATAGCGACTGCGACCCGAGCTGCTTGGGGAGGGACGCCAGGAGCCCCGCCACGCTCATGCCGGCGGACACCGGCTGGGCGAAGTCGTGCTCCACGGACACCTTGTTGTTGCGCGTGGCGATCGGGTAGGTGGTGACGCCCGAGAAATCGAGAGGTTGGTAGTTCATAGTTCTCCTTGGTGCGTAGCTCTGTCCTTACAGCCCCGCGTAGCGCCCGTACAGGTACTGCATGTAGGCCTGGGCATCCTTCAGCAACTCGGCGTCGCGGGCCTCGCCCAGATGAGGCCCGGTCCTCAGGATGACCTTTTTCGAGACGTTGTCGAACACGGTGGTCTGCTCCGGAGTGCGCAGCGCGAAACCGGTGTTGAAGTTGTAGTAGGCGTAATCGTTGCGGCGCCGGTTCAGCAGGTCGTTGCTCCAGAGAAAGGCGTCGCTCGGGAGCCCGAGCTGGGCCAGCAGGGTCGCCGCGATGTCGGACTGGGAGCCAATATTGCTCCTTCTGGTCCCGCGGTATTCCGGCTTCAGCACCTCGCCGTAGAAAAGCAGCGGGATGTGGTAGCGCGCCGGCTCGAAGTTGTTCCGGTTCAGCGGCAGGGTGTGCCCGTGGTCCGCCACGAAGACGAAGAGGGTGTTCTTGTACCAGCTTTCCCGCCGCGCCTGCTGAAAGAAACCCTTGAGGCTCAGGTCGCTGTAGTGCACGGCATTCTTGAACAGGGAGGGGCCGTCGCTCCCCTGGTAGACCGTCTCCATCGGCACTTCGAAGGGCTCGTGGCTTGAGAGGGTGAACAGGGCGCTGAAAAACGGGGTGCGCTCCCCTCTCAGGTCGTCGATCACCCGCTTGAACACGACGTGGTCCTGTGCTCCCCACTTGGAGTTCATGTCCTTCTTGTCGAAGGCCTCGCGGTCCACCACCTTCTGGAACCCCGAGTGGACGATGAAGGCGTGCATGTCGTCGAAGCGGTCGTCGCCGCCGTAGTGGAACTGGGTCGCGTACCCCGCACTCCTGAGGGCCCCGCCCAGCGTGGGGAGCCGGTCCATCTTGAGCGGGTGGTTCAGCACGCTCCCCTCGGGGTTGGACGGGTAGCCGGCGAGCACGGCCGGTATGCCGAAGGAGCTGCGGTTGCCGTTGGCGTAGAAATCGGTGAAGAGCAGTCCGCCCCCGGCGAGCTCGTCGAAGAAGGGGGCGATCCCCTTTTCGGCACCCAGCGCCCCGATCACGTCGGCGGTCCAGCTCTCCAGGATGAAGACGACGATGTTGGGGCGTCGGGTGGTGAGTATCTGCTCGGTGTCGGCCGGGGTGCTCCGCCCGAAGATGCGCGTGGTCCTTGCCTGCACCTCGGCCTCGGGCAGGTAGACGAAGCTGTTGCCCTTGTGCCGGAAATAATATTTTACGTCGTAGATCAGGTTCCAGCTTGCGTTCAGGGCCGCGTGGTTCGCGAACTGCTCCGAGGAGAAGAACGCGAAGCTCGGGTTCATCGGGGCCACCCCGACGCTCCCCCGGATGCCGAGGAAGATCAGGGCCGCGAAAAGGAGCCCCAGACAGGCCCGCAAACCGAGCGCCCCCGGCGAGGAGCCGGCAGGCCTGCCGAAGAGCTCCCGGCACAGCACGCCGTAGAGCAGCATCCCGGCCACGGCAAGCAGGGCGACCAGCGCGAAGAGCAGCAGCAGCGGCGAGGAGGAAACCGAGGCCAGGGCCTCCTTAGGGTAGCGCAGGTAGGCCACCGTCTGGGCGTTCAGCTTGGCCCCGTACTCCTTGTAGGCATGCAGGTCGGCGACGGTGATCAGGGAGACCAGCACGACGCAGCAGGCGGTGTAGGCCTTGAGCAGCCGGTCGGCCAGGGCGAAGGGCGCGAAACGGTGGGCGACCCAGAGCAGGTACGGCAGCACCAGCAGATAGCAGGAGCTGGACAGGTCGATGTACAGGCCGTAACCGAAGATTCCGGCGACCGTTGCCGGGGAAAATCCGGCGAGCTTCGAGGCATGGTACCCCAGGAAGGCGACGCGACACAGCAGGAAGAAAACCAGCCAGAACCCGCAATAGCGCAGGACGAAACCCAAAAAACCTTTTACTTCTGCAACGAACACCGAATCTGACGAACCGCTCATTTTTGTCTGTTTCCGTTTAGGTGCTGCCAACCGCTTCTGCTATCGCGTCTCGCCCCCATGGTCCGACTGCGCTGGGGTTCAGACCCCGTAATAGGCCCGGTACCAGGTAACGAATCTGCCGACCCCTTCCTTTATGCTCGTGGCCGGCCGGAACCCCACATCCCGCATCAGGTCGTCGACGTCCGCGTAGGTCGCGGGGACGTCGCCCGCCTGCATGGGGAGCAGGTTTTTCAGGGCCTCCCTGCCGAGCGCCTGTTCCAGCACCTCTATGAAGTGCAGCAGCTCGACCGGGTTGTTGTTGCCGATGTTGTAGACCCGGTAGGGGGCGTAGCTCGTCCCCGGGTCGGGGTGCGCGCCGCTCCAGGCGGGGTCCCCCGTCGGGATCTTGTTTATCACCCGGCTCAGCCCCTCGACGATGTCGTCGACGTAGGTGAAATCCCTCTGCATCTTGCCGTTGTTGAAGACGTCTATGGGGCGCCCCTGCAGGATCGCCCTGGTGAAGAGGAAGAGCGCCATGTCCGGCCTGCCCCAGGGCCCGTAGACCGTGAAGAAGCGCAGTCCCGTGGTCGGGATGCCGTACAGGCTCGAGTAGCTGTGGGCCATCAACTCGTTGGCCTTCTTGGTCGCGGCGTAGAGCGACATCGGGTGGTCCACGTTGTGGTGCACGGAGAACGGCATGGTCGTGTTGGCGCCGTACACCGAGCTTGAGGAGGCGTATACCAGGTGCCCCACCCCGTTGTGGCGGCACCCCTCCAGGACGTTGATGAATCCGGAGACGTTGCTGTCGGTGTAGGCATGGGGGTTTTCCAGGGAATAGCGCACCCCGGCCTGGGCCGCGAGGTTGACAACTGAGTCGAAGCGCTCCTCCTTGAAGAGGCCGGCCATCCCCTCCCGGTCGGAGAGATCCATCCTGACGAAGCGGAATCCGGAGAGCTCCTGGAGCTGGCTGAGCCTGGCCTTTTTCAGCTCCACGTCGTAGTAGTCGTTCAGGTTGTCCAGGCCGATGACCTGGGCCCCTTGTGCCTGGAGTCTTTTAGCCAGATGGAAGCCGATAAAACCGGCGGCGCCGGTGACCAGGATTTTAGCCATATGCCCGTCTCCTTTAGGATCTACCTGTCAACATCACCATTTTCCTGCCAATCCGAACCTTCGACGCGGGCTAAGCTACTGTATTGCGAACTCAAGTTAGCATAAACGTGTGCCGCTGTAACAGCATTTTTCATCTGCGGGCATCGGTTCCGGCGCTATTGAATGCACCGAAGCTGCCGCCGGTCGCCGATCTGGCCGGCTAGGGAGCGCCGGGGCTCTGGAGGTGGTAGAGGAGCCGGCAAGGTAACTAACCTAGAAAAGATTGTATTTCACAATGCAGTAAATGGCCTTGAAGCCGTCTTTCCAGCCAACCTTCTTGCCTTCCTGGTAGGTGCGACCGTAGTACGAAATACCTACTTCATAAATCCTGACGTCCGGTATCCTGGCGATCGCCGCAGTGACTTCCGGCTCGAACCCGAACCTTTTTTCTTTCAAGGATAGCGACTGTATCAGCTTGGTGTTGAATAATTTGTAGCAGGTTTCCATGTCCGTCAGGTTCAGGTTGGTCATCATGTTGGAAAACGTGGTGAGCAGCTTGTTCCCTATGGTGTGCCAGAAGAACAATATCCGGTGCGGGTTGCCCCCGGCAAAACGGGAGCCGTACACGATGTCGGCACAGCCTCTCAGCACCGGATCCAGAAGGACATTATACTCGTTCGGGTCATACTCCAGGTCGGCATCCTGGATGATCAGGAACTCCCCGGTCGCCTTGCTGATCCCCGTGTGCAGGGCTGCGCCCTTCCCCAGGTTTTTCTCGTGCCTGAAGTACTGAATGTTCAGGAACTGGTTTGACGCCATGTAATTCTTGATCGCCGTTTCGGTATTGTCAGAGGAGCAATCATTTACTACGATGATCTCCTTGCTGATGCCGTGTACCAGTGCGACATCCTTTATTTTATCCAGGATGATGTGAATGGTTTTGCCCTCGTTATAGGCAGGCACCACGATCGACAATTTTGTTATGACTATTTCCATTTTTTACCTGATTGATGATGTATCATACACGGGGCGGTGGCCCGGTCACGCGGCCTGCCTGCAGCAGACCGTGTCAGCCGCGGGGTGGAAGGTCCTCGGGCAGCTTGAGCGGCGCTTCCCCCGCAAGGACCAAGGAGATGGCGCCCCAGGGCGTGCCGTCAGCGCCCCGAATCGGGAAGTATACTTAATGTCGCATAGTTATGCAATTAAACAAAGCCAACCGAGGGCGGGACGGGGTGAAAACCCGCGCGTGCCAACATCTTGCTTGACAAGCCGACACCGAATGTTGTCTATTTCCAGGGGCGCGAGGCCGAGCCGGCGGGGCCCGGCGGGCCAACGCGGCAAAGGGCGGGCAGCAGGTGAGCCCCTGGCGAAAACATCCGATTCCACGCAACTTTGAGGTAGTAATGAAGATATCGTTTGTCTTGCTGATCAAGATCAGGTCGCATCACGACCACAACGAGCTGGACCGGTTGAAGAACATCCAGATGAAGTCATTCCGCAAATTCCTGGACCTCTCCATGTTGCAGGATTTCTTCATCATCGCCTCGCTGGAGGACATTCGGACCATAAAGGACGACCTGCTGGCAAGTTACCCCGAATTCCCCTTTGTGTTCCTGGCAGAAGACCAGCTCTGCCCGTCCATCACGGGGGCGGCAGGCTGGACCAAGCAGATGATACTGAAGCTCGCGGTAGCGAACCTGGTCCAAACGGATTACTATCTCACCCTCGACACCGATGTCTTCCTCACCAAGCCCCTGTCCGCAGCCAACCTCTTACAGGACGGCAAGCTGGTCTACCAGAAGGAAAATCCCGGCACGCATAAAAAATGGTGGAAGAGCAGCGCCCGCCTGCTGCAGGTTGACGCGGGCCGGGTGCTCGACAACGAGTTTGCCATGGGGGTGACGCCGGAGTATCTGGTGACGGAGGTGTGCCGCAAGCTGCAAGGCGAGATAGAGTCGCTGCACGGCACCAGTGACTTCGCCTACTGGCTCATGCAGAGCCGCATGTCCAAGAAGAGCCTGCTGAACAAGGTCGTCAAGGCGCTGTGCGACAGCGCCCCGCTTTTGGCCGGGTTGCTGCCCAAGGAGCGGGTCGAGCAGATCCGGAGCTGCGACTGGACCGAGTATTCGCTGTACTGGACCTATCTGCACAAGTTGCAGCTGGCGGACCACTATTACGCGGCAAGCGGGAGGCAACTGTACGGCAACTGCATCTGGGGCGAGGGGGACATCAAGGAAAAGGACCTAGGTATGCTGATGGGGAAGGCCTTCAGTGACAACACGCAGTACCACTTTTCCATAGTACAGAGCTCCATCAAGCAGCTCGACACCTCCCGCCTGGCAGACCTCATGAAGCAGTACCTGGAGTAAGCGAGCGGTCTGGCGTGTTTGGGGTATCCCCTGCCCACTACACCGGTGGCCTCGGCCCCACCCTACCTTGCCCCCTACCTAGCCAGTTCGACAGGCACACGCAAGCAAGCGCCGCCTGGTTCCAGGTGATCAGATCATGCCGCGCTTGGCGAGCAGGTCGGTGAGCTGACCAAGCGCCGAGGCAAGAGCGTCGGGGGAGAATTCGGAATTTTTTTCGAAGCTGTAGCCGTCGTTCATCATGACTAGGACCAGGCCGTCGCCAACCCGCTTCTTGTCCTGTTTCATGGCGGCAAGGATCGGCTCCAGCTCGAAGAACTGCCTCTGCAACGGGACAGAGAGACTCGGGAAGAGCAGGGTTTCCGCCAGGCGCTCGCCCAGGGAAGCGGCAAGGCTGCCGCACTGCACCGAGACAATATTCGCCAAAAGCATGCCGAGCACCACGGCCTGTCCATGCGGAACAGCGTAGTCGCTGACGGTCTCCAGGGCGTGGCCGAAGCAGTGGCCAAAGTTCAGCAGATTGCGCCGCCCGGTGTCGAACTCGTCCCCCTCCATGTAGCTCAGCTTGACGCTCAGAGACCGTTTGATCGCAGCCAGCAGCGCAGCAGGCTCCCGCGCTATCATGGCCGGCAGGGCGCTCGCCAGCTGCGCCGTCGTCTCGGCTCCCCCCATGAGGTGCAGTTTCACCACCTCCCCCAGTCCGCTCAAAAAATCGGCGTCAGCCAGGGTCGTCAGAAAGTCCGGGAAAATATGCACCTCGGTCGGCGGATAAAAGGTGCCGATCAGGTTCTTGTAACGCTGGTAGTTGAGCGAAGTCTTGCTGCCGATGCAGCTGTCCGACTGGGCCAGCAGGGTGGTGGGGACGAAGACCCAGTTGAGTCCCCGGTACAGGGTGGAGGCGACGAAACCGGTCACGTCCTGGACGATCCCGCCGCCCAGCGAAATCAGGGTCATGTTCTTCTTGGCCGCCCTTTCCATGAGCCGGTCGTAGATCTCCATGACGCTCTGCAACCCCTTGCGCTCCTCGCTGGCCGTGAAAAGCAGGCGCTCTGCCTCGGGGATGCAACTCAGGATGCCGTCCCCAAAGCAGCGCCAGACGTTTTCGTCGATGACGAAAAGCCGCTGGGGGAACCGGTCAAAGGCCTCCAGAAAGGCGGCACTACTCTGGAAATGCACCGTGTAATCGCGCATCTGGGAATGTATCTTCATCACTGACACGTGAAGCCTCCGTCGGCAAAGATCGTCTGCCCCACCGTGTAGCTGTTCCGGCGCGAGCAGAGAAAGGCGACCAGTTCGGCGATCTCCCGCGGCTCGGCCAGCCTTCCTGCGGGGATGTTCTGGGCGATGCTCGCCAGATCCGCCTCGGAGTTGTTCTGCCGGGTCAAGGCGGTCCCGACGAAGCCCGGCGCGACCGCGTTCACCAGCACCCCCTGGTGCGCCAGCTCGACGGCGGCGGCGCGTGTCATGCCGTTTAACCCGGACTTGGTGGCGGCGTAGACGAAGCGGCGCGGCTTGGCCACCCCGCTCCAGATGGAACTGATGTTGACGATGCGCCCATAGCCGCGCTGCGCCATCCCGGGCGAGAGCGCCCTGATGAGCAGCATCGGCGCGACCAGGTTCACCTGCAGGGTCTCGGCCAAGTCGGCGTCGCAAAACTCGCCCGCCGAGGCGAGCGGGTTGATCCCGGCGTTATTGACCAGGATGTCCACCGGCCCCGCCAGCTGCCGGCAATAGGAAGCCACCGACTCGGCGCTGCCCAGGTCCAGTTCCTGGCGGCTGGGGGCCAACACATTGGCCCCCAGCTCAGCAAAAAGTTCAGCAATGGCTTGGCCGATCCCCCTGGCCGCGCCTGTCACTAAAGCTGTGCGACCGTTCACTCGTAGACTCCACCCGCTTCCTTGATCATCCGGTCGTAGCGCGACTCGAGCATCTCGATGCGGTGCATGTCCTCCTCGAAGATCAGCTTGTAGTAGTCGCGCTTGTTCTTGAGCCACATCAGTTCGAAACCGACCGCCTTGAGGATCCCCTTCTCATAGCCGTCCTTGAGCGCTTCGGGGCAGCTGAAGATCACCTTGCGGGTCTCGTAGCGGTCCACCAGCCCTTCGGGGAGCAGGTTCAGGAAGGGCACCGTCTCCTTGGAAACCCCGCCGCCCACCACGCAATCCAGGTTGTGTTTCTTGGCCTTGGTGAACAGGTCGCGCGCGATCTCCAGGATTTCGGGAGAGTTGACGTATTCGCGGTTCTTTCCCATGGAGCCTGTCAGGTCGACGCGCCCCAGGACCACCCCGTCCAGCTCGGCTATTTCGGGGAGTTCCAGCATGCGATCGAAGTTGCGCACCGCGTCGATGGTCTCGATATTGACCAGGAAGTGCACCTGGTCCCTTTCTTCCGCCGGATAGGCGAGCTTCACCGCTGCCAGGTACTTCTTGAGCGCGTAGGGGGTCTCGACCATGGGGCCGACGATATGCACCACCCCGATGGCGCGGGACTGATACATGTCCAGCAGGGCCTCGCAGCCGCCCACCTTGATGGTCAGCTCCAGCCCCGCCTTGGACACGACGTCCTTCAGGCGCAGCGCCTCTTCCAGGCGGGTTCCCTCCGCCTCGAACTCGGCTTTGACCCCGATGACATGGTGGTTTTCCTTCAAATCCGCCAGCACGTCGACCATCCGTTTTTCCAGACTGTTCATTAGTTCCTCCTTGTGGTGAACGACATATCAAATGGTTAGTTTCTTGTTGGTATCTGCAGTGCCGGCGATCATGTTGTCCTGGAACTCGGCGCGCTCCAGAAAGGGGAACATATCCTCCAGCGGTTTGGAAACCATGCGGCCGTCCGGAAGCTTCTCGGACGACAATTTCGGCTCGAAGCGGTAGTCCGGAGTCAGGCGGACCTCGCACACCAGCGGTCCGGGTATCGCCAGCACCCGGTCCAGGTCCTGCGCGACCGTCTGGTTGTTCTCAAGGACAGCGCAGGGAAGGCCATAAGCGGCGGCGACCTTGGCGATGTCGGGGAAGCTCACCCCGCTGTCCGGGTCGCAGCCGCAGCGGCGCCCCTGGAAAAAGCCATCCTGGGTCTGGCGGATGGAGCTGTAGCCGTTATTGTTCAGCACGAACAGCTTCAGGGGGAGCTTGTGGTGGAAGACGGTCTGCAGTTCCTGGATGTTCATCTGCAGGCTCCCGTCGCCGGCCAGGCAGATGACCTCGCGTCCCGGTTCCGCGATGCAGGCGCCGATGGCAGCCGGGAGGTCGTAGCCCATGGAGGCGCAACCGGAATTCCAGAACATGCGCTGCCCCTTTTTCACCTTGCCGGCCTGGAACAGCACCACGCAGGCGGTCCCGTTGCCGGCTACCACCACCGACGTGGCAGGAAGTTTCTGGGTCAGGACCTCCACAAAATGGTAGGGATTGACCAGCCCCAGCGCAGCGCGCTGCTCCTGGAGTACCGGCGGGAAGCGGCGCACGCGCTCGGAGCACCAGGAAATCCACGCGGCCCGGGAAGGCTGCGGGAAAGCCGCGGCCTGGCGTCCCAGTTCGGCCAGGAACAGGCCGGCATCGGCGACGATGCCGAGGTCCGGACGAACCGTCGGCTTGGCCAGTTCGGCCGGATCGATGTCGACCACCACCTTGCAGGCTCGGGCGCCGAAGCCAGCCCAGTCATAGCTTGCCTGCCGTATGTTGTTGCGGGTGCCGACGCAGATCAAAAGGTCGGCGTTTTGCAGCACGAAATTCCCCGAACGGTTGCCGATGGTCCCGACCCGGCCCATATAGAGCGGGTCGTCGCTCGGGATCAGGTCCATGCCGGAGAAGGTGGAGAGTACCGGAATGCCCAGCTGCACCCGGACCCGGTCAAAGAGCTCCCGGGCGCCGGCGATGCCGATGCCCTGCCCCGCCAAGAGAACCGGTCGCTCCGCCCGTCCCAAAAGGTCCAGCACCCGGGCGACCTGGACGGAGAGCTCCAATTCCGCGGCCAGAATGGGGAGCTCGGCGTCGGTTTCCTGCTGGTAGGGTTCCAGGAGTTCTTCCTGGACCAGGGCTCCCTGTACGTCGAGCGGAACGTCGAGCCAGACCGGGCCGGGACGGCCGCTGGTCGCCAGGTGCAGGGCCTGCTCCAGCAGGATCCGCACATCTTCGGGGCGGGAAACCACCGCGGCGAACTTGGTCACGGGACGCACCATGTCGACGATGTTGATTTCCTGGTCACCCAGCTGGCGCAACCCCAGGTCCCGGCAGGACTCGATGGTGGTCTCGCGCTTGACCTGCCCGGAGATGTAGAGGGCCGGCACCGAGTCGAGCCACTGTCCGATGACCCCGGTCAGCGTATTGGTGCCGCCGGGGCCGGAGGTGACGACGCACACCCCGATCTTGCCGCTGACCCGCGTGTACCCCTCCGCTCCCATGGCCGAAGCCTGCTCATGGTGGCTGCAGAGGTACTCCAGCTCCCGGCAGGCGCCGACCGAGTCGTTGAGATGCATCGCGCCGCCGCCGGTGATCATGAAGACCTGCCGAACCCCGTACTCAACCAGCTTTTTTACTATATAGTCGGAAACTTTTATCAAGGGCTACCCTCTCTTTCCTGATCGGTGCACCGGTGCAGTCATCCCCGGGGGATCTCAGACCAATTCGCGCGGGATTATAGCACAACGCAGGAAATAGTATCCTGTAAATACTGTAGTTTTTTTGGCCCGGCTCTTATTTGTCCACCAGCAGCAGTTCCCGATCCAGAAGATGCAGGCGCGCCGCATACCAGTCATAGAGCGTCCCCACCGCCGCTTCCAGCGGTGTCAGGCAGAGCGCCGGAATTTCGGCGAGCAGGCGTGAATTGTCGCCGCTGTATTGGCTGCCCAGCCCGGGGGCGCCGACCTGCACGGGAAGGTCTTTCCCGGCCTTTTTCAGGATCATTTCCGCGATGCCGACCAGGTCGACCGCCGCCTCCGGCGTGACGTTGTAGGCACGCTGCGGGGCATCGTGCTCTATGAAATGCTCCAGAACCGGCACGAGGTCGTCTATGAAGAGGTAGTCGAAATACCTGTTCTGTTTGATCGTGATCGGCAGATCAAAGAGAGTCTTGCAGATGGCATTGGAGATGAAGCGGATGGCGTAATCCTCATACTTGCCGAAGACACCGAAGAGGCGCAGCGTCACCACATCCTGCCGGGACTGCAGGTACTGCTCGATGAGGTATTTGGAAAAGCCGTGGGGGTCGACGGGGATATGAGTGCCGAAATCCTCCTCCTTCATCTTCGGCTGGTAGTGCCGCATGTCGTACACAGCGCCCGAGCCGAGCAGGATCATTTTTCCGAAGCGCTCCGAGTTGGAGATGATGTTGAAGAACATACGGGTGTTGGCGTCAAGCAGCCCCGACTGGTCCTGGGCATTGCGGTGTCCGGGCTTGACTGCGCCGTGGATGACGACGTCTATCGCGTTGCTGCGGAAAAAGTCGGCGACCTGGGACTGGTCGGTGAGATCGAGTTCCCGGTGGGACGGCGCAATCAGCTCGTAGCGGTCCGCCAGAGCCTCGACGAGGTTCCTGCCGATAAAGCCGTTGCCTCCGGTTACTAAAATTCGCATGCGTACTCCGTCAGACTCCGTAAGAATTTCCCAAGCGCTGTCGTGGGAGTCCCAGGCAACAGGGCTTTGCTGTTGGCACCTTACCGGGAGTGCCGGAATTGGGCGACACAAGGTTCGCCCTTACCGGCACCTTACCGGGGGTGCCGGAATTGGGCGAACACAAGGTTCGCCCCTACGGATATATTAAGCCCGTGTAGAGGCGAATCTTGTATTCGCCCGTTTTTCGCGCCCCGAGGCAAAGCTACAACTGCCCCGAACTGAACCATTTCATTGGGGGGACTAGAGACCGCGCTGCCTCATAAGGCTCATTTGCCGCGCACGAAGCCGCTGATGGCTTCGATCATGAAGTCCAGCATCTCCGGGGTCATCCCGGGATACACTCCGACCCAGAAGGTGCCGAGCATGATCCGGTCCGTGGTGGCGAGGGAGCCTGCCACCCGATACCCTTCGCCGGAGCTGCGCATCTCGTCGAAGCAGGGGTGCTTGATCAGATTCCCCGCGAAGAGCATCCGGGTCTGGATTTTCTGCGACTCCAGGTGCTCCACCAGCTCATCGCGGGTGAACCCCGCATCTTCCCGGACCGTCAGCAGGAAGCCGAACCAGGACGGGTCCGCGTTGACGGTCGGCTCGGGGAGGATCAGCTTGTCGGCCAAGCCATCGAGCCCCTGGCGCAGCCGCTGCCAGTTTTTCTTGCGGGCCTCTATGAAGCCCGGAAGTTTCTCCAGCTGGGCGCAGCCGATGGCCGCCTGCATGTCGGTAACCTTCAGGTTGTAGCCGAAATGGGAGTAGACGTACTTGTGGTCGTAGCCGTAGGGGAGCTCGCCGAACTGCTGGGTGAAACGGTTGCCGCAGGTGTTGTCGCGCCCGGACGGGCACCAGCAATCACGCCCCCAGTCACGAAACGATTCCACCAGGCGCTTTAAGGTGGTGTCGGCGGTATAGACCGCCCCCCCCTCGCCCATGGTCATGTGGTGCGGCGGGTAGAAGCTCGAAGTACCCATGTGGCCGAAGGTGCCGGTGTAACCCCATTGCCCGTCGTAGCAGTAGCGGGAGCCGAGAGCGTCGCAGTTGTCCTCGATCAGCCAAAGCCCGTTGCGGTCGCAGAACTCCTTGACCGCCTTCAGGTCGAAGGGGTTTCCCAGGGTGTGGGCGAGCATGACCGCCTTGGTTTTCTCCGACAGGGCCCCCTGCAGCAGGGACGGGTCGACGTTGTAGCTCGGCAGCTGCACGTCCACGAAGACCGGCACCGCCCCGTACTGCACGATCGGGGCGACGGTGGTCGGAAAGCCGGCGGCAACGGTGATGACTTCGTCGCCGCGCCGGATGCGCCGCTCCCCGAGCTGCGGAGAGGTGAGTGCCATGAAGGCCAAGAGGTTTGCCGAGGAGCCCGAGTTCGTGAGCGAGCACTCCTTGGTCCCCAGGAACTGAGCGAATTCCTTCTCGAAACGGGCCGCGTACCTTCCGGTCGTCAGCCAGAAATCGAGCGACGCATCGATCAGTCCTTCTATTTCCTTTTCGTCGAAGACCCGGGCCGCATAGGGCACGCGGTCGCCGGGGGCGAACGGTTTCTTGGCCTCGTGCTTGAACTTGTAATACTCGACGGCGGCTTCCAGAGCCCGTTGCCTCAATTCCTGGTCCTTCTCCTCTAACGCGGACATTTTTACCTCGATTTCAAGATTGTTGGTATGCTTCGATCTGGCGAAGACAGACCTCACCCATATTTTGTTGTTGATTGCAGGCCCTGGCCCACTCGATGGAGCTGTCCAGAGCCCGGTCAAGATTCCAGCGGGGGCGCCAGCCGAGTTCCGCCTTTGCCTTGGAGCAGTCGAGTTTCAAGTAGCGAGCCTCGTGGGGGTGCTCCCCCGGGCTGATCTGGTACGAGGCATCCCCGCCCCACTTGGTGCAGAGGTTATTGACGATCCACTCGACGGGCCTGGCGTCAGCGTCCTCGGGGCCGAAGTTCCAGCTGGAGGCGAAACGTCCCCCTTCCTGGTACAGCCTGCGAGCCAGCAGCAGGTAACCGCTCAACGGCTCCAGCACGTGCTGCCAGGGCCGGACGGCGAACGGGTTCCTGATGGCGACCGTCTCCCCTTTGGAAAGCGCGTTCAGGCAGTCGGGAACCAGGCGGTCCTTGGCCCAGTCGCCGCCGCCGATGACATTGCCTGCCCGGGCTGTGGCGAGCGCCACGCCGTGGGCCTGGAAGTTGTCCGGGTTGAAGAATGAGCTGCGGTAGGCGGCGGTCACCAGTTCGGAACACGCCTTGGAGCTGGAGTAGGGATCGTGTCCCCCCATCGCCTCGTTCTCGCGGTAACCCCAGTGCCACTCCTTGTTCTCATAGCATTTGTCGGTCGTGACATTGACGACTGCCCTAACCCCTGGGCGGCTGCGCACCGCCTCCAGGAGGTGCACCGTCCCCATGACGTTAGTGCTGTAGGTCTCCACCGGAATCTGGTAGGACTCGCGCACCAGCGGTTGGGCCGCCAGGTGGAACACGATCTCGGGATCGGCTTCCGCCATGGCCCGGGACAGGGCCTCGGGGTCGCGGATGTCGGCGATCACGGAGTGCACCAGGCGCTCCAGGCCGCAGAGCTGGTAGATGCTGGGGGAAGTGGGAGGGTCGAGCGCGTAGCCGGTCACCCGGGCGCCCAGGGAGTTGAGCCAGAGTGCGAGCCACCCTCCCTTGAAGCCGGTGTGCCCGGTGAGGAAAACCCTCTTCCCTCTCCAGAAGTCGGCGTCGGACGAGCAAGCTGATTGAGACGGCGTTACCATGTTTTCCACGGGGCCTCCCCCGACTTCCACAGGCTCTCCAGCAGGTTCTTGTCCCTGAGGCTGTCCATGGGCTGCCAAAAGCCGCGGTGCTTGTAGGTCATCAGTTCGCCATCATGCGCCAGTTTCTCCAGCGGCTCCTGCTCCAGGATGGTCGTATCGCCAGCCAGGTAGTCGAAGACGCCGGGGTTCATCACGAAGAAGCCGGCATTGATCCAGCTGCCGTCCCCTTTGGGTTTTTCCTGAAAGCTTAGGACCTGCCCCGCTTCCGAGAGTTCCAGTGCCCCGAAACGGCCGCTCAGCTGGCTGGAGGTCACGGTGACCAGCTTCCCATGCGAGCTATGGAAATCGACCAGTTTGGCGAGGTCCACGTTACCCACCCCATCGCCATAAGTCAACATAAACGGCTCGTTGTCGACATAGGGCTGGATCCTTTTGAGCCGGCCGCCGGTCATGGTTTCCAATCCGGTGTTGACCAGGGTTACCGTCCAGGGCTCCGCCGAGTGGTGGTGAATGACCTTCTGGTTCTCGTTACGGAAATCGAAGGTAACGTCCGATTCGTGCAGGAAGTAATGGGCGAAATACTCTTTTATGCAGTACCCCTTGTATCCCAGACAAACGATGAAGTCACAGAAGCCGTAGCTGGCATACGTTTTCATGATGTGCCAGAGAATGGGACGCTCCCCGATCTCTATCATCGGTTTCGGCTTCAGGTGCGACTCTTCGCTGATGCGAGTACCAAACCCGCCTGCCAGAATAACTACTTTCATAATGTCTCCGCGAGAACTCCGAATGAGATATATGCTACCGGTGTTGTCCGGTTTGGTCCCTGCAGTTGTTGTTTTTTCCACCTTTTACGTCTTTGCAAACTTCCCCCTCGCCCTGTGGGAGAGGGCTGGGGAGAGGGATTTGCCATTATTACCACTGTTGCTCCGTGGAGCCTCCCTCACCCCGACCCTCTCCCAGAGGGCGAGGGAGAGCTAGGGAAAGCGGTATAAGAGGTACAACAACAACTCCCCCTAACAGAGCTTTTTGCATAGGGGGACAATACGAAGCTCTGCCGGACCGTGCGCCGGACACTAACCGTCAAAGACCACTGACAGCTCTTCCCGGAAAGGCGCTTCGGCGCTTTCCGCCACAAAGAGCGGCACCTTGCCGATGAACGACGCCCAAAGCGTGTAGGTGCTGGGCGGGCCGATGAGCTGGTCGCAGCGGGCAAAGGAATAAAGGTCTTCGAGTTCGTGGTTGTTGCCCATGATGTAGTTCAGCCCGGCAAATAGCCGCTCGTCCTGCACCTCGTTGGAGCAGATCAGGAACTTGACGCGTTTCCCGCCGGCCGCGTCGCGGTACCTGCGCATCAGCTCCGCATACGCCTCGGAGCTGTAATAGTGCTTTCCCTTGAGCCACTTCTTGTAATCGCCCTGGCGGATATGCACCCCCACCAGTTGGTCGCAGTCCTGCCGCGCCCGCTCCATCAGGCGGTCCACGCGCTCCAGGTATTCCGGCGCCGGGGTGAAGAACTGGCGCAGGATCTCGCCGTGCTTGCTGAAGTTGGCGCCGTCGCGAAACAGCCACCCCTTGGTGAACAGGTAGCGGGTGGCGCTGCGGGCCGCTATGAATTGCGGCCCGGCCATGTCGAGGATCTGGTTGCCGCGGTCCGTGGCGGTGATGTCGAAAACCGCGCAGCGCGGGCCATTGAGCCGAAGCCCCCGATAGAGCGAGGTCCCCTTCCTGAGCAGCTTGAAAAAGGCACGCTGCAGGGTCCGGTTCGGCTTGAGCCGCGAAACCGAGCCCGGGTAGCGGCAGAGGAAATCGTTGCGCAGGCTGGGGAAGTAGGGCGCGTAATCGTGGAAGCTCGGGTTGGCCACCTGATAGCGGTACTCCGTGGCATTCGCGACGAAGTGGGCAAAGAGGATCAAGCGGTTGGCCAACTGGCCGGATTCGTTACTGATGATAACCATATTGTACCTTGACCTGTGTGAATCAGAGAGTTCCTGCCATCTTCGCGAAGCGCCGGCAAATTTTGCACCACAGCTTGGCCAGGGGCAGCGGCCACTTGACCGCTGGATAGATGAAAACCCAGTAACTGGCATAGGACTGGAACACCGGGTGCAGGATCTGGAGGAAATCCTCCTGGTGGAAGGTACCGAAATCCTTGCGGGCGGCCAGGATGTACTTGGAGAGGTGCCGTTTGAGCGTGATCCTGTTGATGCTCTCAAAGACCTTGCTGTCGTAACCGTACTTCTCACTCAGAATCGTGAAGACCCGGTTTATATTGACGCCAAACACCTCGCAGAACTTATAGCCACCGGAGTTGTCGAACTGTGCCGCCACCAGGTAGTCGGTCAGGTGCGCATTCTGCTTGGCCTCGAACATGGCGGGCAAGGTCCAGCCCAGTTGCAACAGGTTGGTGTTGGCAAAGGCATCGAGCTGGACAGTGTCGCCCAGAAGTTCCCGGTTGATCACGTTGCAGGAGATGAAGGTGAACCAGATATTGACGGCGCTGGCGAACTTCTCCACGTCGCTGTAGATCACCTGCTTCCCCTGGGGCCGGCGGGGCCGCTCCGCGACCAGGTCTTTATTGAAGAAATAGGCGCCCAAATGAACAACCCCGAAATCCCCCTGGCGCAGCAGCGTCATCACCTTATCGAGGGTGCCATCCAGCAGCACATCGTCATCCGAGAAAAGCAGAAAATATGTACCCCGGGCCGCGTTGAAGCAGTTGCGAAAATTGCCGTCCGGTCCGATATTGGTCGGGTTACTCGATAAGGTGAGGGCATGCCCGGCGGAGATGAACTCTTGCACCACAGCTACCGTCTCATCGGTGGAACAGTTGTCCGAGACGATGACCTCTATGCAGTCGCCATAACCGGCAGTCTGGCTCAGCACGCTGGTCAAAGAGCGACGCAGGTAGGAAGCGCGGTTATAGGTCGGTACCGCTATGGTCAAGAGTGGTTTGTTGCTGGCAGCCATTGGAATCCTATGTTAGTGAACGTGATACTACTTCCGGAACAGCCTCAATACCGGCAGCTTCAGGTAGTGCTTGAAGATCGCGTTGATTGTTTTGAGTACGATGTAGTGGTGCTTGCCCACGGCCCGGTAGATCCGGTTCTGCTCGGCGTGCCAGACGGTCCAGGGCAGCGAGTTGCTGTAGCCGTCCTCGTAGTAGTTGACGAGAGTAGTGTCCAGATAGCGGGTGCGCTCCATGCCGAACTCCCGGAGCAGCCGGTAGGTGAGCAGGCGGTCGCTCATGATCCGGAAGCTGGTGTCGTAGCTCGGCATGACGTCGCGGCGGTAGATGATGGCCTGGTGGCAAAGCGGCATCCCCTTCAGGAAGCGCTGCGGGGACCGGATCCGCTTCCCCTTGACGTAGCTTAAGCTACCGTCCGGGAAGAGCATGTTGGCCCTGCCGTAGAGCATGACGCACTCCTTGGGGGAGGCATCGACCAGCGAGGCGACGTCGGCTATCAGCTCGTCGCCGGCGTTCAGGAACATGAGGTACCTGCCGCGGCAAAGGGCGGTCGCCTTGTTCATGGCGTCGTAGATCCCGGCATCGGGCTCGCTGGTCCAGCGGTCGATCAGCCCCCCGTGGGAGCGGATCAGCTCCAGTGTCGCGTCGGTGGACGCCCCGTCCACCACCAGGTACTCGATCCGGTCGCTCTTCTGGCGCGCGACGCTCTCCAGGGTGCGCAGCAGTCGCTGGGGGTCGTTTCTGACCACCGTCACGATGGAGAGGATGGGCTCTGCTTCGGGCATCAGGGTTCCTTTGGGGCGCGCGCCAGCCGCGGGTGGAACTCCGGCAGTTCGTGCTCCGTGGGGAGCGTCGGGTGGGCCAGCAGCTTGACGATCCCGGCGAGCACCGTCTCCACCTTGATGCTGACGCTGCACTCCTTATCCTTGTCGCACTGCTTGCGCGCGCACTTGGTGCAGTGCATGGGGGACTGCAGGATGACGTGGCGCTCGCCCCGGGGGCCGGTCAGCTTGCCGTTGGTGGCCCGGTAGATGGAGACCGTGGGGGTCCCCACCGCCGCCGCGATGTGCACCGGACCGGTGTCGCCGGCGACCACCAGGTCGACCTTCTTCATGATGGCCGCCAGTGCCTTGAGCGGGTAGCGGTCGATCACCCGCGCGCCCGGTCCGATCCCCTTGGAGACCTCGGCGACCACCGCTCGCTCCGCCTGGTTACCCCAGGAAAGCAGGATGGAGGCGTCCGGGAAGCTCTCCAGCACGCGCTGCCCCAGTGCGACCCAGCTCTCCTTGGCCCAGAGCTTGGTCTGCCAGGTCGTGCCGCAGTGAAAGAGGAAGACCAGACCGTCCGAAAGGGTCGCCAAGAGCGCCTCGGCATCGGCGTCGTCCCCGGGGCTGGTGACGATGGTGGAGGAAAGCTGCATCTCCCGGTAGTCCCTGCCGAAGGGGACGCTGACCAGGCGCAGGTACTTCTCGGTCACGTGGTAGTCGATCTTTCTAAGCGGTACCCGGCGTGTGGTGAAGAGCAGGTTGAGCCGCTCCCGCACCTCGTCGCGGATGAAGCCGACCCGCTGCCCGGCCCCGGAGAGCCAGCAGACCAGGCCGCTCTTCAGGTTCCCCTGGATGTCGAAGACCATGTCGTAGTTGCGGCTGCGCAGGGTCCTTTTCAGCTCCCCGATCTCGCGCCAGGTGGCGGCCGCGAAGGGGTGCTTGCGCCAGAGCTTGGTGCGCACCAGGTGGATGGCGGAGAGCCCGGGGTTGCCGGCCAGTATCTCCAGGAACGGCTCCTCCACGACCCAGTCGATCTCGACGCCGGGCACGACCTGGTGCAGGTAGTCCAGCACCGGCAGGGCGTGGATGACGTCGCCCAGGGCGGAAGCCTTGATGATCAGTACGCGTAGCGGTTTCTTGGTCATCCGCCCAGGCCTCCGGAGGATTTTTTCTGGATCTCGTACAGCTTCATGTACTTGAGGAAGGTGCCCAGGGCGCCCATGACCGAGATGACGAAGCCGTGCACGCCGTCCAGCACGCCGAGCCTGATGATGTAGCGGGTGCAAAAGGCGCTCAGCGGACGCAACGTGACGTGGTGCCACTTCGCCCTTTTGCCGCGGGCGAAGTGATCCGCCGCGGAGAGGTCGGCGTAGCGGGCGGTGCGCAGCAGGTAGCTGTAAAGGTCGAGGTCCTGCGGGTGCAGGATGTCGCCGGCGAGCTTGCGGGTCGCCCCGCGCACGATGAAGCGCTCATGAATGTTGCCGCCGCTCCAGGCGCCGCGCGACCGGCAGTAAAAGCGCGCCTTGTAGTCCGGGTAGAACGAGGCGTGCCGGATCCACTTGCCCCAGAACCTGGTCAGCCTCTTGAACTCGAAGCAGTCGTAGCGCTGGTAGTCCTGCGGCGTGAGTGCCAGGATGGCGTCCCTCATCTCGGGGGTGACCCGCTCGTCGGCGTCGAGTTCCAGCACCCAGTCGTGGGAGGCGAGCTCCATGGCGTGGCTCTTTTGGTCCTTGAAGCCGGTAAAGCGGTGCTGGTGCAGGGCGACCCCGTGCTCACGGCAGATCTGCGGGGTGGCGTCCGAGCTGAAATCGTCGACCACGACAATCTCGTCGACAAAGGCGAGGGAGGCGAGGCACTCCCCGATCTTGGCGGCCTCGTTCTTGGTTATCACGAACGCCGATATGGGCGGTTTCTCAGCTGGCACGATGCTCTACTCCGACCTCATGCGCCTGGTCGACCAGCAGCACGGGAATCCCGTCGCGAACCGGGAATGCCAGGCGACAGGCCGCGCAGAGCAGGTCGTCTCCGGTTTCCAGCAGCGCTCCCCGGCAGAGGGGACAGGCCAGCAGTTCGAGCAGTTCAGGTGAAAGAGGCATGAGGATCCCGGGGGAAAACGTTGAGTCGTTAAGTCGTTGAGTCGTTGGAACTTTGCCGGCGTCCCCCCTGCGAAGTAGGGGGGAAGGCTCGCGTAGTGAGACAGGGGGGTCTCTCTGCAGGCCAAAGCACCCCCCTGCTTCACTACGTTCAGCTTCCCCCCTATTCCATAGGGGGGATAACCACATCTTGCGCTGAATAATACCTTTACGGTCGCCTAACCTGAGCGGCGCGCCAAAAGCTTGTCTAGGGCCGCTTCCAGCGGGCGCGGGTCCTGGCAGGCCAAGTCCAGCACCACGGCGAAACAGCCGGCCAGCCGCTCCGCATAAGGGACCAGTTTCACGGCATCCTTCTGGGTAGTCAACAGGAGCGTCGAGCGGGAGGCGACCTTCAGCCTCAGGATGGCGGCAACCTCTGCCTCGCCGTAGGGCGTGTGGTCCGGGAAGGAGATGGTCGTCACCGGCATCACCCCGATTCCCTCCAGTCCGGAGAAAAACGCCTCGGGATCGGCGATCCCCGAGAAGGCCAGGACGCGGCTTTTCTTGGCGCTTTCGAAGCCGCCAAGTTCGCCCCCTGCCAACGGGACTATGCCAGAAAACTGATGTTTCGTCCAGCAGGAAGGCTTCCCCGGGAAGAGGTCGGGCCCGGGGGCGCCCTCGGGGCAGCGGGTGTACACCACCAGGTCGGCTCGCCGGGCGGCACAGGCCGGCTCGCGCAGCATCCCGCCCGGGAGGGTCCAGCCGCTGGCAAAGGGCCGGGTCGCGTCCAAGAGCAGGATGTTCAGGTCCCGCCTGAGGCGCAGATGCTGGAAACCGTCGTCCATCACGACCAGATCGGGCTTGAGCTCCTCCAGGGCGCGTAAGCCCGCCTCGTAGCGGTCCGCCCCGATCACCACCATGAGCCCCGGCAGCTTGGCGGCGAGCAGGCAGGGCTCGTCACCCGCCACCTCGGGCGGCAGCAGGACGCTCTTGCCGTCGCTAACGACCCGCAGCTCGCCGGCCGCCGAGCCTCCGTAACCGCGGGAGAGCACGACGACCCGCTTGCCGCGGCGCATCAGGTAGTCGGCAATCCAGGCCACGGTCGGCGTCTTGCCGGTCCCCCCCAGGGTTATGTTGCCCACCGAGATCACCGGGCACGGAAGCCGGTAGGAGCGCAGCATCCCCAGCCGGTAGCCAAGGGCGCGCAGGCGCAGCGCCAGCGCGTAGGGGTAGGAGAGCGTTCGCAGCAGGCCCAGCAGCGCGCGGTCGCGCACCCGCCGGCGCTTGCCTGAGACGAGCTCCTGGAAATAGAGGGAAAGGTCGCTCATGGATTGCCCTTGGCGGGGAGCTTTTTAGCGGCGCCGCTGCCAGTCAGCAAGCTCGCGGCGATGTCCAGATGGCGCTCGGTCGCGCCGGAGCACTCCTGCAGGAGGCCGGTGCCGCGCCGCCCCATCTCCAGCCTGCTTGCATCCGAAGCGGCGAGGGTGCAGACGGTTTTGGCCAGACCCGCCGCGTCCGGCACCTGGACGCCGGCTCCCGAGGACACAAAGAGCGCCTCGATCTCCCGGAAGTTCTCCATGTGCGGCCCGAACAGCACCGGCACGCCGCAGGACGCGGGCTCCAGCGGGTTGTGGCCGCCGGTCGCCACCAGGCTGCCCCCCACGAAGACCAGGTCGCTCGCCGCGTAGAGGCCGGCCAGCTCGCCGACGGTGTCGAGCAGCAGCACCTCGCCGGAGCGCAGCGGCAGCTGACCCGCGGCAAGCTGCGAGCGGAGCAGAAAAGGGACGCCGCTTCGCACCAGCAGCTCGGCGACCGCCGGGGCGCGCTCGGGATGGCGCGGGGCGAGGATCATGAAGTGCTCCCCCCCGCCCGCCAAAAGCTCACGATAGGCGGCGATGACCGGCTCCTCTTCGCCCTCGTGGGTGCTCGCCGCGGTGAAGATGAAGGCCCCCTCGGGGATGCAGAATCGTCCCTTGAGCTCGGAGACCCGCTCGGCCGTGGCCCGCACCAGCGGGACGTCGTACTTCAGGTTCCCGGTGACGTGGACCTTCTGCTGGGGAGCGCCGATCGCCTCTATGCGGCGGGCATCCTCCCCGGTCTGCATGCAGAGCGCGGAAAGCTGCTCCAGGACCGGGCGGAAAAACCAGCTGACGCGCAGGTACCTCCCGAAGGAGCGGTCCGAGATGCGGCCGTTGGCGAGCAGCACCGGGATCCCCCGGTCGGCAGCAGCGGCAATGAAGTTGGGCCAGAGTTCGGTCTCCATGATCACGACCAGCTCCGGTCGCACCTTATCGAGCACCGCCCGGACCGCGAAGCCGTAATCAAAGGGGAGATAGAGGCAGAGGTCGGCGAGCCCGCTTTTGAGCGCCACAGAGCGCCCGGTCTCCGTCATGTTAGTCAACACCAGCAGGTGCTCCGGATAGCGCGCCCGCAGACCCTTGAGTAGCTGGAAGGAGGCGATGGTCTCGCCCACCGAGACGGCATGCACCCAAAGGACGCGCTGGCCAGCGAGCCGGGCAAGCTCCGCCTCGGGGATGCGTCCGAAGCGCTCGGCAAAGGCGGCCCTTCTGCCGCGGCTTTTGGAACGGTAGTAGTGGTAGGCGACGACGCCGGGGAGGATCAGGAGAAGTACCAGGTTGTAGATCAGGCGGATCATGGCGCGCAGGGCTCCTTCCCGCCCGGGGCATCTCCCAGGTCGAGGCGTAGCAGGTAGTACAGGGCGAGACCCACCAGGTAGACGACTCCGCCGGCCCAAAGGACGTCGCTGGCGAAATGCCCTCCCTGGGCCATGCGGGCGACCCCCATGAGGACTCCGTAGCACCCGCCGGCCAGCAGCACCAGCCGGGCCCGGCGCCGGGCGCGCGTCCGCAGCACGAAGTAGGGGGCGATCAGGTAAAAGGCGGCCGAGGCGTGCCCCGAGGGAAAGGAGCGGCCGGCGCCCCCCTCCCCGCGCTCCCAGACCTCATGAAACTGGCGGTCGCCGCCGAAGACCTGCATCTGGCGCGGCCGCGGCCGGCCCCAGTGGTCCTTGAACACGCTATTCACCAGGAGGCCCGGACCGAGCGCCATCATGAGGACCAGGAAAAGGGCGCTCCTGCGGAAGGGATAGGCGCGGGCCCAGAAGCAACCGGCGATCAGCAGTGCCAGCGCTCCCCCGACCAGCAGGTAGGCGGGGATCACGCCGTAGTGGTAAAGAAAGCGCCAAGGGTTGAGCTCGCCCAGTCCCCAGTTGGGGAGAGCGAGGTAAAAACGGCGCTCCAGCGCGAGGTCCAGCCCGGTCGCGGAGCAAAGCGCCGTGGCGCCGGCCAGCAGGACGAGCGCCAGCAGGAAATCGCGCAGCATGGCCCTAGTTCGCATGGTCTGCTCCCGGCACGGCTGTCGCGCCTGCGGGCGGCGGCGTGTTCTTCCACCTCTTGTGTATCCAGTACCACTCGGTCGGGTGTGCGATGACGTACCTCTCGATATAGCCGTTGAGGCAGGCGACGTCCTCGGTCGCGGCGGTGTCGACCTGCGGCGAGCCCGACAGAGTGAGCGCCGGGTTGAAGGTCACGATGTGGGCGCCCCCCTCGCGGTGGATGAAGACCGGGACCATGGGCGTGCCGCTTTTTCTGGCGATGTAGGCCGGCAGCTTGGTGGCCCAGGCGGGGCGGCCCATGAAGTCCACCAGCACCCCCTCGTCCGCGCCGACCGCCTGGTCGATCAGCATGCCGACGACCCCCTGCCGCTTGAAGGAGGCGAGCATGGTGCGCAGCGCGGTGTTCTTGTAGATGACCTGGTTGCCATAGGCCTCGCGGATCCGCTCCAGGACGGCGTTCAGGTGCGGGTTGTCCTGGCGCCTGGCGACCACGCCGATTTCATGCACCCGGGCTCCGAAGGAAAGCGCCAGCAGGTCCCAATTGCCGCAGTGTGCCGTGATGAAGGCGACACCCTTTCCCAGTTCCTGGGCGGCATGGTAGTGCTCCAGCCCCCGGAACTGCACGGTGTCCAGCAGGTGCCGCCCGCGCCCGCGGTAAATCTTGCAGTCCTCCACCAGGGAGCGCCCCAGGTTCTCGAAGGTCTCCCGGGCGAGCGAGTAGGCGCTGCGGCGCACCCAGCCCGGCTGGCGCTCCAGAAAGGGGAGGGACGCTTCGATGTTACCGATGGCGATCAGCCGGCGCTCCTTCAGGAGGAAGAAGAACAGGCGTCCGAGCCAGCTCCCCGTGCAGCCGACGCACCGGTCGGGAAGCCAGGCGATCGCGCGGGAGACCACCAGGAAAACCGCGGTCTCCAAATACCAACGCATCTCTTTCAGCACCTGCGATCCCAAATATCCCTCGAAGCGGGAGGCTTACCCCCCCGGAAAAGACGCGGAACTAACGATTACGTCAGACAACTTTTGCCATCACGCTTGCTTCGCCCCCCTGTGCAACAGGGGGGAAGCTGAACGAAGTGAAGCAGGGGGGTGATTCCCCCGGAGGAAGCCCCCCCTGTCTCGCTGCGCGAGCCTTCCCCCCTACTTCGCAGGGGGGATACTGCCTGTCACTCCAACCGCCTCACTCTACTCCCTGAACTGCAGACCGTGCAGCCGGCTGTAGATGCCGGCCCGGGCGATCAGGTCCTCGTGGCTCCCGGTCTCGGCGATCTCCCCCTTCTCCAGCACCAGGATCCGGTCGGCGTGGGTGATGGTGGAGAGACGGTGCGCGATGACGAAGGTGGTCCGGTTCGCCATCAGGTTGTTGAGCGCCGCCTGCACCATCTGCTCGCTCTCAGTGTCGAGCGCGCTGGTCGCCTCGTCCAGGATCAGGATGGGGGCGTCCTTCAGTATGGCGCGCGCGATGCAGATGCGCTGCCGCTGCCCGCCGGAGAGCCTCACGCCGCGGTCGCCTATGTTGGTCAGGTACCCCTCGGGGAGCTCCTGGATGAAATCGTGAGCAAAGGCGGCCTGCGCGGCCCGCTCCACGTCCGCATCGCTCGCCTCGGTCCGGCCGTAGCGGATGTTGTTGGCGATGGAGTCGTTGAAGAGGATGGTCTCCTGGTCCACCAGGGCGATCTGCGCCATCAGGCTTTTCAGGGTCAGGGTGCGGATGTCGTGGCCGTCCACCAGGATGGCCCCCTCCACCGGGTCGTAGAAGCGGCTGATGAGCGAGACCAGCGTGGTCTTGCCTCCACCGGACTGCCCAACCAGAGCCAGCACTTCTCCCTTGTGGGCCTTCAGGCTAACCTTGCGCAGCACGTATTCGTCCTCGTAACGGAAGGAGACCTCGCGGAATTCGACCTCACCGGTGCAGCGCCCCAGTTCCAGCGCCCCCGGCGCATCGGCGATATCGGGGACCTCGTCGATGATCTCGAAGACCCGCTCGGCGGACCCCAGTGCGCGCTGCAGGGTGTTGTAGGAGCTGATCAGCCGCTTGACCGGGGTGTACACCAGGACCATCGCGGTGATGAAGGAGAAGAACTCCGGAATGGTCAGGGTCCCCTTCTTGACAAAGGCGGCGGCCACATAGACCACGGCGGCGATGCCGAACGAGGTGATCAGTTCCATCAGCGGGGTGGAGATCGCCTCGTACTTGATATTCCTGCGGCTGAAGGAATAGAGTTCCAGGTTGGTCTTCTTGAACTTCTCGACCTCGCGATGCTCCAGGCCGAAGGCCTTGATGACCTTGATCCCGGAGAAGGTCTCCTGGAGGATGGCGGAGATGTCGCCCATCTTCCCCTGTCCCTGGCGGGCGAGGCTCTTGATCTTCTTGCCGATCTTTTGGGCCGGATAGACGGAGAGCGGGATAACGAGGAACGAGATGAGGGCGAGTTGCCAGTTCCGGTAGAAAATGACCCCCAGCAGGAAGATCGTGGACAGACCGTCCCGGAACAGCCCGGTGATGATGTTCGCCACCCCTTCCTGCATCATGGTGACGTCGTTCATGATGCGTGACATCAGTGCGCCGGTCGGCTGCTTGTTGAAAAAGCCGATGCTCAGGTCCATGTTCCTGCGGTAGATGTTGTTGCGCACATCCTGCACCGCGAGCTGACCGGCGGTGCGGATGAAGTAATCGTTGGTGAAGCGGCACACCCCGCGCAGCGAGTAGAGCACGACAATCCCCAAGGGGAGCAAGACATAGATCTTGCTGTCCGTGCCGGAAAGAAACTTCTTCAGCACCGGTTCCACCAGGTAGGCGATGGCCCCGTCCATGCTGCCGACGCCGACCGACCCGATTGCCGCCAGTGTGATGCGCCACCAGTAAGGGCGGCAATATTCCATTAAGCGTCGAAACGAACTCATCGTGGTACATCCTTATCGATCATCTTTTTAGCAAGCTCTGCCAGCCGGACCAGCGCACCGCCGCTGCCGAGCTTTTCGCGCACGCCGGCCAGCCCCGCGCGGACCTCCGCGGCGTAGGGCGCGTCGTTCAAGAGCGCGTTTATCTCATCGGCGATCGCTACGGGGTGCGCCTCATGCTGGATCAGTTCCTTGATGAGCCGCTTTCCCGCCACGATGTTGCAAATGCCTATGTGCGGCACGTTGATCACCCTCTTCCCGATCTGGTAGGTGAGGGGAGAAACCTTGTATATCAGCACGGTCGGCACCCCGACCAGCGCGAGCTCCATGATGACCGTCCCGGAGACGGAGATCGCCGCGTCGCAGGCGGACATGACGTCGTGGTTCCTGCCGGACACCACGGTGACGGGGACGCCGGAACCTGCCAGCTGCGCCTCTATGTCCTCCATGCGCAGCGAGGAGGCGAGCGGCAGCACGAACTGCAGGTCCGGCATGCGCGTCTTCAGAAGCGCCGCGCTTTCCAGGATGACCGGGAGCAACTTGGCGATGACGCTCTTGCGGCTTCCCGGGAAAAGCCCGACGGTCCTTTTGGCGGGATCGAGCCCCAGCGAGGCCGCCGCCTCCCGGCTCCCCAGGGCAGGGGCCACCATGTCGAGCAGCGGGTGCCCGACAAAGCTGACCGGTATCCCGGCGTCCCGGTAAAAGGGTACCTCGAAGGGGAACAGCACCGCCATCATGTCCACCACCCGGCCGATCCCCTTGACCCGACCGCTCCTCCAGGCCCAGACCTGCGGGCTTATGAAGTAGAGCACCTGCACGCCGGCGTTCTTGGCGACCTTGGCGAGCCTCAGGTTGAAGTCGGGGTAGTCGATCAGGATCAAAAGCCGGGGGGGATCGCTCAAAAGCCGGCGCTTCAGGATGTTGAACCCCTTGACGATGACCGGAAGATGCCCGAGCACCTCGACGAGCCCCATGACCGCCATGACGTTGGCGTCCACCAGGGTCTCGACGCCGGCCGCCCGCATCCGGTCGCCGCCCATGCCGAGCAGCCGGACCTCCGGCGCGAGCGCGTGGAGTTCGGTGGCGAGGGTCGCGCCGTACAGGTCGCCGGACGCCTCCCCGGCGACGATCATGACTGTATCGCTTCTTTTGGGCACAACACCTTCCTATAGAAACAGGTTAAGGTTGAGGCTGAGGTTGAGATTTACAGCCTCAGTCATGCTCCGGAACAGTACCGGCAGCATGACAAAGGGAACCTCTTAACCTTAACCTCAACCTTAACCTGTTTATCTGCAGACCCCTCTCTTGGAGGATTCGATGAATGCGATGAAATGGTTGACCTCGTCGGAAGGGGGGACCTCCGACTTCATCTTCTCGATCGCCTCGGCCAGCTTCAGCCCCGAGAGCGCCAGGATCTTATAGGCCTTCTTCAGGCCGGAGATGGTGCTCTCCGAAAAGCCGTGGCGCTTCAGCCCGACCGAGTTGAGGCCGCGCAGCCGCGAGTCCCTCCGGTCGCCCGTGACGATGGTGTAAGGGGGGATGTCCAGGGTGACCGAGGTGGCCCCCCCGATCATGACGTAGGAGCCGATCCGGGTGAACTGCAGCACGGCGCAGAGACCGCCCAGGATGGCATGGTCCTCCACGGTGACGTGCCCGGCGAGGGTCGCGGCGTTGGCCATCACGACCCCGTTACCGACGTGGCAGTCGTGCGCCACGTGGGAGTAGGCCATGAAGAGGTTGCCGTCCCCGACGGTGGTTTCGCCGTCGCCGGTCACCGTGCCGAGATGCAGGCTGGCGAACTCCCGGATGGTGTTGCCGTTGCCGATGCGCAGGTAGGTCTGCTCGCCGCGGTATTTCAGGTCCTGCGGGACCGCGCCGACCGAAGCCATATGGAAGATCGTGTTGTTCTCGCCGATCTCGGTCCAGCCGTCGATGACCGTGTGGGCACCGACCTTGGTCCCGCTGCCGATACTGACATGCTCCCCGATGACGGCGTAGGGCCCGATCTCGACCCCCTGCGCGATTTTTGCGCCGGGATGCAGTATTGCGGTTGGGTGAATCATTTTCGTTCTCCGATTGAGTGGACGGCAGGGGCTAGGGACTAGCAAAACCTAAATCTAAGACGGCAACGGTCGGGTGTTACTAGCCCCTAGTTCCTAGCCCCTCGTTTTCCCTACTTCGCCGCCAGAGTCGCCTTCAGTTCCGCCTCGGTTACCAGCGTGTCGCCGACGTAGGTCTTGCCGGAGACGCTCCAGATGCCGCGCTTGTGGAAGATCGTCTCGATCTCGATCCTCAGCGTATCGCCGGGCTTCACGGGCTTGCGGAAGCGAGCGTTGTCGATCGCCATGAAGTAGCTCACCTTGTCCTTGGCATTGTCGCTCTCGTCCAGGTAAGCCATGATCGCAGCCACCTGGGCCATCGCCTCGATGATCAGCACTCCGGGCATGACCGGGTGTCCGGGGAAGTGACCCTGGAAAAACGGCTCGTTCATGGTCACGTTCTTCAGTGCCACGATCTTCTTGCCCTGCTCCACCTCAAGCACCCGGTCCACCAACAGAAAGGGGTAGCGGTGCGGCAGTATCGCCATAATTTCGTTAATATCAAGCATGCCAGCTCCTGTACCAATAAAAAAAATTTCGCGTTGCGCGATGGGCGCCGCGCGCTATCAAAACATGTTGCATTTACGGTTGCCGTTTCGGGGGACCGTATCGTCTCGTAGGGGCGCATCATCATGCGCCCGTAAACTTAATTCCCCTCGCCCCCTCCCTTCCCACCGGTGTCAGCGGGAGTGCGGGGAATCCAGCAGGTGGGGGCGAATGATGATTCGCCCCTACAGTTTCGGCGCGAGCTGCGCGACCAGGCTCTCCAGCTCCGCCACTCTCTTCTCCATGGCGCTCATGGATCTTCTCATTTCAGGGAGCTTGGCGAAGATCCCGGAGGCCTTGAGCCAATCCCGGTGCGGGATGCATGGTGTACCGCTCAAGATCTGGTTCGGGGCGACGTTGCCCGGCACGCCGGACTTGGCTCCCAACATCACGTTGTCCCCGATCTTCAGATGCCCGGCCACACCGACCTGTCCGCCCATGATAACATGGTTGCCCACCTGCGTGCTACCGGAGATGCCGACCTGGGACACGATCATGCAGTCCGCGCCGATGATGCAGTTGTGGGCGATCTGCACCAGGTTGTCGATCTTGGTGCCCCGGCCGATCCGGGTGACTTCCAGGGCGGCCCGGTCGATGACGCTGTTCGAGCCGATCTCCACGTCGTCCTCTATCACCACGATCCCGATCTGCGGGATCTTGTACCAGCTCTGGCCGTCCGGCGCGTAGCCGAAGCCGTCGCTGCCGACCACCGTGCCGTCGTGGATGGTGACGCGGTTGCCGATGCGGCAGCGCTCCCGAACACTCACGTTGGCATGCAGCGTCACGTCGTCGCCCAGCACAACCCCGGGGTAAAGAGCCACGCCGGGATGCAGCACCACGCGCTCGCCGATAACGACCCCGGCGGCCACGGAGGCACCGGGATGGATGGTGCCACCCGCCCCGACCTGTACTCCTTCGGCGACAAACGCCCCCGGCAGGATGCCGCCCGATGGTGCGGGTGCCACGTAGAAGAGGGTGAGCAGCTTGGCAAACGCCAGGTACGGGTTGGCATGGAAGATCGCGTTGCGCCCCTGCGGATTGGCCCCTTCAGGAAGCAGCACCGCGGAGGCCTGGGTCGTGGCGACCTTGCCGGCGTATTTCGGGTTGGCCAGGAAGGTGAGCTGCCCCTCTCCGGCGTCGTCCAGAGTGGCGAGGCCGCCGATGAGGACGTCGCCGTCACCGGACACCCTGCCGCCCAGGTAGAGGGCTATTTCCTGAAGCGATTTTTTCATGGTTCACCCCGAAAACGTATAAGTTCTTGGTTCTAAATTCTACGTTCTACGTTTCACATGTACTTCGTTTTGAGCGGTTGCAGCACTTCGCGGCCTATCCCTCACCCCGGCCCCTCTCCCAAAGGGCGAGGGGGGGGGCTGACTCATAACGTAGAACCTGGAACGTAGAACTTAGAACGGATTTACTGCTTCTTGCGCGATGCGTTGAAGGCCTTCAGCACTTCTTCAGTCAGGTCGGCGCTGGGGTCCAGATAGACCATGGTCTCGCTCTTGACAAAGATTGCGGTGTAGCCGTTCTGGCGCCCGTAGGCCTGGGCTACCTTGACGATTTCGTCCACGATCTTGCTGGTGAACTCGTCGTTCTTCCCCTGCAGGTCTTCCTGTGCGTCTTTCAGGAAACGCTGGTATTCCTTGAGGCGCTGCTGATAATCGCGCTCCTTGGAACCGCGCGCGCTCTCGGAGAGGACCAGGCCCTGCTTCTCCAGTTCGCCCTTGAGCTTCTTCAGCTCCTCTTCTTTGGCGTTCTTGTCGGCTTCGTACTTGCCCGCTTTCTGACTGAGCTGCTCCTTGGCCTCCTTTCCCGCGTCGGACATCAGCAGGACTTTCTGGATGTCGACCGAGCCGATCTTGGCGCTGTCAGCAGCCAGGGCGGATAAAGGAAGTGCGAGTAACAGGAATAATGCGACGATGATACGTTTCATGACATGCTCCTTGCCGTAGCTGGATATTTAGAAGATGCTGCCGATTGAAAATTCGATCCTTCCGCTTGATTTGTCAATCCCCGCCCGCGGGTTGAGCGGAATGCCGTACTCGAGCCGCAGGGGACCGATCGGCGAGAACCAGCGGATGCCCGCGCCGTAACTGGACAGGAAATGGAAGGTGTTTCCGAAACCGTCGGCGGCGTTCCCGGTGTCGAAGAAGGCGACTCCTTTGAGTCCCGCTTCTTTGAGCAGCGGAAAGGTATATTCCAGGTTGACGACAGCCTCCGTGTCACCCCCGAGATAGACCGTGTTCGTGCTGTCGGTACCGATACCCAGAAAGTCCTGCGAGGTATGGGGAGTGGTTTGCAGCGGGCAAACGGTCCGCCCGGTGTAGCCGCGCAGCGAGCTGATGCCGCCCAGGTAAAACTTTTCGTCGATCGGGATATCCTTGCCGATCCTCTGGATATAGCCGAGGGTCCCGCGCAGCGAGGCGACCGTCCCCCAACCGACCGGCAGGAACAGGGTGTGCTCGGTGATGTAACGCAGGTAGCGGTTGGTGCCGCCCAATCCTGCGAACTCCAGAGAGATCGAGTCGATCATCCCGGAAGATGGATCGATCCGGTAGTCCGTCGTGTTGCTGGTAAGGCTTGCCGAAACCGCGCTGGTGGTGGAATGCGGGTCCGGTGCCAGGATAAGGCCGGAATGGATGTTGGCCAAGAGTCCCTGGGACTCGTCGTAGATCTGTTTTGCTTCGAACTTGTAGAGCCAGAAGGTGCTCAACGAATCGGAAAGCGCGTATCCCGCCTTGATGTCGCCGCCGGTGGCGCGGCGCGTGTAGTCGAGGTACTGCCTTTCGGTGCGGTAAATGTCGGCACCGACGGTCCATTTGGTGTCCATGAAGTAGGGGTCGGTGAGCCCGAGGTTGTAGGTCTGCGACTTGCTCCCGAACGATGCCGCAGCCGTCCCCTTGAGCCCCAGGCCGAGGAAGTTCGCCTGCTGGATCGATCCCTGGCCGATGACGCCGTCCAGCGAGCTGTAACCCGCGCCGACGCTGAAGGTGCCGGTTGGCTTCTCCTTAACATCCACGTTAAGGTCGAGCTGGTCGGCGGAGCGCCCCTTGGCAGTCACCAGGTTCGCCTCTTCGAAAAAGCCCGTGTTCATCAGGTTCTGCTTGCTCCGCTTCAGGGCGGTCGAGCTGTAGAGTTCGCCTTCGTCGAGCCTAAGCTCGCGACGGACCACCTTGTCGCGGGTCTTCATGTTCCCGGCGATGTTAATCCGGTCGATATGCACCAGTTCACCTTTTTCCATATCGAAGGTGATATCCAGGGTGTGGCTCTCCGGGTTCAACCGGGTCTGGGGCGAGGCGTTGGCGAAGGCGTAGCCCTTGTCCGCATAAAGGTCGGTCAGTGCGAAGACGTCCGTCCTCAGTGCGCTCCGGTTGAAGAGTTCCCCGCTCTTAACGGTCAGCTTCTTCATGAGGGCATCGGAGCTCTCCAGGAGGTCGCCCTTGAAGCCAAGCTTACCGATACGGTACTGCTCACCCTCGGTGATGCCGATGTTGACTTTGAGGCCGGTTCTGTCAAGCAGCAGTTCCACCTTCGGCTCGCCAACCTTCACGTTGACATAACCGTTGTTCATGTAGAGTTCGGTGATCAGCGCCGCGTCGTTTTTCAGGACCTCTTCCTTGTAGGTGCCGGCCCCGGTCAGCCAGGAGAACATCCATTCCTGGGAGGTTTCCATGGTCTTTCTGAGTTTTTTGTCGGTGAAGGCATGGTTGCCTTCGAAGCTGATGGTCTTGATCAGGACCTTCTTCCCTTCCTTCACCTTGATGATCACGTTCAACTCTGTATCAGAGCGCTTGACCGTGCTTCCTTCAATCTCTGCCAGGTAGTAACCGTCGTCAGAGTAGAGTTTCTTCGCTTTCTTGATGCTCTTCTGCAGGTCCTTGGCGGAGAAGATAGTGTTCGGCTTGATGTCCAGGGCATCGCGAACCTTATCTTTGCTGATTTCCTTGGCGCCTTCGATGGTGATTTCCCGGATGACCGGCTTTTCCTGCACAATATAGTTCAGGACGACACCGCCATCGATCTTCTCGGTCTCCGCCCGCACGTCGCGGAAGTGTCCGAGTTTGTAGATGGCACGCAGGTCTGCATCGACTTCGGCCTGGTCCAGCAGGTCACCGGGCTTGATACGTACCACCTGCAAGATAGCCGGTGCCTCGATGCGCTGGTTCCCTTTCACCTTGACCGCAGTTACCTTGAGTCCAACAACTGCGTCGACAGTCGCGGTATCGTTAACAGCCTTTTCAGTCACAGCTTTGTCGGTGACAGCCTTGTCGGTGACAGCCTTGTCGGTGACAGCCTTGTCGGTGACAGCCTTGTCGGTGACAGCGTTACCGGTAGCAGCCTTATCACTAGCAGCCTTGTCAGCAGCAGCCTTGTCAGCAGCGGCTTTATCAGCTGCGACCTGGTCTGCAGCAACCTTGGCAATAGCAGCCATCCTGGCCGCTACAGAGTCAGTAGCAATCTTGTCGGCAGCGGCAGTCTTGTCGGCAGCAGCCTTATCACTAGCGGCCTTGTCAGCAGCGGCTTTGTCAGCAGCGGCCTTGTCAGCAGCGGCCTTGTCAGCAGCGGCTTTGTCAGCAGCGGCTTTATCAGCTGCGACCTGGTCTGCAGCAACCTTAGCAATAGCAGCCATCCTGGCCGCCACGGTGTCAGCAGCAATCTTGTCGGCAGCAGCAGTCTTGTCGGCAGCAGCCTTGTCAGCAGCAGTCTTGTCAGCAGCAGTCTTGTCAGCAGCAGCCTTATCACTAGCAGCCTTGTCAGCAGCGGCCTTGTCAGCAGCGGCTTTATCAGCTGCGACCTGGTCTGCAGCAACCTTAGCAATAGCAGCCATCCTGGCCGCCACGGTGTCAGCAGCAGCCTTATCGACAACAGCCTCGTCGGCAACAGCCTTGTCGGCAACTGCCTTGTCGGTAACAGCCTTATCAGCAGCGGTCTTGCCTGCGGCAGCCTGATCTGCTGCGACCTGATCAGCAGCCACCTTGGCCATAGCTGCCATTGAAGCAGCGGCCTTATCAGCAGTAATCTTATCGGCAGCGGCCTTATCGGCGGCGACCTGATCGGCAGCAACTTTGGCAACAGCAGCCATCCTGGCCGCTACCGTATCGGCAACCACCTTGTCAGTATCCGCAAAGGCTGTTGCGGAACAGACGATGAGCTGCACGGCGAGCACGACTGATAGTAGTATGCGGAGCAAATTTCCCCCAAAGTTGGTGCAATGCACAATTAAAAAAGCATAGAGCGACGGCGATTATTACTCTGCAACAAATATAGATTCATGTCAGTGCTGTCATCTTTGGCCCTTGCGAGCTCTCCCTCCCCTTCAAGGGGAGGGTCGGGGTGGGGCTGGGGCTAAACCGGCGCCATGGCCCCCATCCCCCTCCTGTCCTCCCCCTTGAAGTGGGAGGGACGTGATATCGGAAGATCGCTCATCAGCTAACAGAGCATGCCCGCAAGGGTTATCCCTACAAAAAGGTCAAACAATCCTGCCGTCAACAATGCGGATCGTGCGCCCCATACCGGCGGCGAGCCGCTCGTTGTGGGTCACGATGACCAGGGATATGCCGGTTTGCCTTTGGATGGCGTAGAGCAGCTGGTGCACTTCCTCGCTGGTCTTCATGTCCAGGTTCCCGGTCGGCTCGTCGGCGAGCAAAAGCCTGGGCGAACGCACCAGCGCGCGCGCGATGGCGACCCGCTGCTGCTCCCCGCCGGAAAGCTCCCCCGGCCGGTGGGTGATCCGGTGCGAAAGGCCGACGTCGTCCAGCAGGGCGCGCGCCTTCTCCTCGGCGAAAGCCTTCTTCTCCCCGCCGATCAGTAGCGGCATGGAGACGTTTTCCAACGCTGTGAACTCGGGCAGCAGATGGTGGAACTGGAAAACGAATCCGATGGAGCGGTTGCGAAAGGACGCCAGCGACTGGTCCGAAAGGGCGAAGATATCCTTACCGTCAAAGAGGACGTCACCGGTACTGGGCCGGTCGATGGTCCCCATGATATGGAGCAGCGTGCTCTTGCCTGCGCCGGAGGGTCCCACCAGGGCCACGGTGTCGCCGGCCTCGACCGTGAGATCGATCCCCTTCAGCACCTCGACTTTGGCGGGCTCGCTGCCGTACGATTTGAAGAGGTTACGCACCTCGAGAAGGCTACTCATAGCGCAGTGCCTCCGCCGGTGACAGACGCGAGGCCGCCCAGGAGGGATACAGGGTCGCGGCGAAGGAGATCAGCACCGCCGTGATGCTGATCAGGATCACGTCGGAAGGTATCACCTGGGAGGGGAAGTGATCCAGGTAGTAGATGTCCTTGCTGAACAGCTCGAACCCGGTGACCTTCTGTATCACGTCGACGATCGGCTCCAGATTGAGAGCCACCAGCAACCCGCTCAAAACGCCGATGACGGTCCCGAGCACCCCGATGATGACCCCCTCGAACACGAAGATCCGCATGATGCTGCGGCTGGTCGCCCCCATCGATTTGAGGATCGCGATGTCCCGGGTCTTCTCCATGACCACCATGAACAGCGTGGAGGCGATGCCGAAGGCGGCCACCAGCACGATGAGCGTGAGGATGATGAACATGACGCTTTTCTCGGTCTTCAGCGCGAACAGGATGTTCTTGTTCATCTGCATCCAGTCCCGCGCGTGGTAGGGAGGGCCGAGCTCGCGGTTGATGACCTGCGCCAGCGCGCCGGTCTTGTAGACGTCGCGCACCCGGAGCTGGATCCCGGTGACCGTGTCGCCCAGCCCGAGGAAGTTCTGGGCCTCGGCGAGGCTCACGTAGGCAAGCGTCGAGTCGTATTCGAACATGCCGGTATTGAAGATGCCGGCGACCCGGAAGTGGCGCAGCTTGGGCATCATCCCGAAGGGGGTGATGTTGCCCATCGGGGAGATGACGTCCACCGTGTCCCCCTGGATGAGCCCCAGGTTCTTGGCAAGCTCCTTGCCGATAACCAGTCCCGGAGTCTTGCTGGTCGTGTCCTCCAGCGCCTGCAGGCTCCCCTCGACGATGGACTTGTGCAGGTTGGTGACCTTGGCGTCGCTCGCCACGTCGATGCCGCGCAGCACGACGCCGGAGACGTTCCTGCCGCTGGAGAGCATCACCTGGTTGTAGATGAACGGGGTCGCGGCCACGACGCCGTCAATCCCCTGCACCTTTTCCAGCAGCCTCTTGTAGTCGTCCATCGGACCGGCCGCGTTCAGCACCACGATGTGGGCGTTGGTCCCGAGGATCTTGTCCTTCAGATCCTCCTCGAAACCGGTCATGACCGCCAGGACGATGATGAGCGCCATGACCCCGAGCGCCACGCCGGCGACAGAGATCAGGGTGATCAGCGAGATGAAGGTCGATTTGCGCTTAGCCTTCAGGTAGCGCAGCCCTATGAAGAGCTCGAAGGGCATTACTTCGCCTCTTTGCGTAGCTGCGGGAAGAGGATGACGTCGCGGATCGACGGGGAGTCGGTCAAGAGCATGACCAGACGGTCGATGCCGATCCCCTCGCCAGCCGTCGGGGGCAGACCGTATTCCAGGGCGCGGATGTAGTCCTCATCCATATAGTGCGCCTCCTCGTCCCCTTTCGCCTTGGCGGCGACCTGGGCCAGGAAGCGCTCCTTCTGGTCGCGCGGGTCGTTCAGCTCGGAGAAGGCGTTGGCCATCTCGCGGCCGGCGCAGAAGAACTCGAAGCGGTCCACGTACTCGGGGTCGAGGTCGCTCTTTCTGGAAAGCGGCGAGACCTCCGTCGGGTAGTTGGTGATGAAGGTGGGCTGGATCAGCTTGGTCTCCGCCACTTCCTCGAAGATCTCCGTGATGAGCCGGCCGTAGCCGATGTCGTCGGAGAGCTGCAGGCCGAGCTTCTGGCCGTAGGCGAGGGCCAGGTCGCGGTCCTCCAGGCTCTTGGCGTCGATCTCGCCGAAGTGCAGGATCGCCTCCTTCACCGTGAAGCGCTGCCAGGGGCGCTGGAAGCTGATCGGCTCGCCGCCGTAGCTGAAGTCGAGGGTGCCGAGCAGTTCCTGCGCCACGTGGCACAGTAGCTCCTCGGTGAAGTTCATCAGGTCCTCGAAGGTCGCGTAGGCCTGGTAGAACTCCATCATGGTGAACTCGGGGTTGTGGCGCACCGAGATCCCTTCGTTTCTGAAGTTGCGGTTGATCTCGAAGACCCGGTCGAAGCCGCCGACCACCAGCCTTTTCAGGTAGAGCTCGGGGGCGATGCGCAGGAAGAGCTCCATGTCGAGGGCGTTATGGTGGGTGACGAACGGCTTCGCGGTGGCCCCCCCGGGGATCGGCTGCATCATCGGGGTTTCCACTTCCAGAAAGTCGGCCTTGGTCATGAACTCGCGGATCAGCGAGACGATGCGCGAGCGCTTGAAGAAGACCTCGCGCACGTCCGGGCTCACGATCAGGTCCACGTAGCGCTGGCGGTAGCGGGTCTCCACGTCGGTGAGGCCGTGGAACTTCTCCGGCAGCGGCAGCAGCGACTTGGTCAGAAGGCGTATCTCGGTGACGGCGATGGAGAGCTCGCCGGTCTTGGTGCGGAACGGGTGCCCGCAGGCGCCGACGATGTCGCCGATGTCGTAGTTCTCGAATTCGGCGAAGAGCTCGTCGCCCAGCACGTCCTTCTTCAGGTAGAGCTGCACCCTTCCTTTGCGGTCCTGCATCTGGACGAAGGCGGCCTTGCCGAAGGAGCGGCGCATCAGCATGCGGCCGGCGACCACGAAGAGCTCCGGGTTTTCCTCGATGACCTCCTGGTCGCCGTAGGCGGCGCGCAGGTCCGCCGAGGTGTGCCGGGGCCTGAAATCGTTAGGGTAGGGATTGATCCCCGCTTCCCAGAGTGCATCAACTTTGCGTCTTCTCTGCAGCAACAACTCGCTCAACTCTTCCATTTCGTAGTCAACCTTTCTAAAAGCTTTGGCCTGGTAAACAATCCGTCAAAATAACGATTTCGCCACGGCAAGTCAAGGGAAAAGGGGGGAGCGACCCCCCCTGGCAAGTGGTCTAAACCCGCAAGGTTAGGGGTATCCCTGGACCAGGGCCGGGATCATCAGGTAGCCGAGGCTGGTGTTCGTGACCGGGTTGCCGAGCTGGCCGAACCCGTTGTCTCCCCAGCCCCACCAGGCGCCGGGATGGTCACCCACCCTGGCAAGGGAGGCATTGCCGAAGGCGCTGATGTCTGTCACGCCGGTCAGCGGGTGGGCGGCGGTCCCGTCCTGGAGAACCGTAACGGGGACAAAGCTGTTGAGGATGGTGTTGTTGCCCAGCTGCGCCAGCTGGTTGAAGCCCCAGCCCACGACAGTCCCGCCGGGGACCAGCGCCAGCACATGGTCGAGTCCGGCCGCGATCTTGGTGGCGGTCACGGGGGTGATCCCGTCGGCATAAAACACCTGCTGCGGGAGATAACTGTAAGAAGGGAGGGGATTTGTGGCAGTGGTTACCGACGTGTCCGCCGGGTTCTTGCCGAGCTGCCCCATGCCGTTGTAGCCCCAGGCCCAGACATGCTGGTTGCCGTCCAGCGCGTAGCTGTTGGACCCGGCCGCGGCGATCTGCACGATGTTAAGCGGCAGACCGCTGACCGGAAACGGGGTCTGGTTGTAGAGGTTGTTGAGATTCAGAGGGTTGGAGCCGAGTTGGCCCTCGGCGTTGTTCCCCCAGGCATATACTTTCGATCCGTCAGAGGACAGGGCCAGGGAATGTCCCCCGCCTGCCGCAACCTGCTTTATGCCGGTTAGCGGTGCGCCGTTGGAGGCAACAAAGACCGGACCCGGGATGGTGCTGTCGGCCAACAGGGCCGTGCCAAATCCGAGTTGTCCGAAGCCGTTGTACCCCCAGCCGAAGACCGTGCCGTCCACTATCGCCAGCGAGTGGAACTCGCCCCCCGCAACACCGGTTACTATCCCCCCTGCTGAGAAGGGCTGGGTTCCGTGAATCGGGACCCTCAGCGGTGTCGAGCTGAAGGCGCCGGTGCCGGTGATGGTGACGGCGCTGCCGATCTGGCCGTGGTAGTTGGACCCCCAGGCGTACACCGAGCTGTGGTTGGCGAAGGAAAAGGCGAGGGTGTGGTCGCCGCCGGCCGAGAATCCGCTCATGTGGCCGATGGGCACCAGGGTGGCGACGCTCTGGTTCACCAGGTTGCCGTTCCCCAGCTGCCCGAACCCGTTATACCCCATGGCCAGCACGGTGCTGTTGTTCCCGAAGATGAGGCTGTGGGCGGAAAAGATCGATGTGGTGGAAGGGATCGTCGTAGTCGTGGACGACCCGCACCCGGATAGGAGTGCCAGTGCCAGGAGCGCGCAGCCAAGAAGCCCTGCGGGTTTGCGTGTTTCCATGTAAAGAGTCCCCTCGTCAGTTTATTTGAACTTGCGGATTTAACTATACCTGATGCAGAAAGTCAAGGATCGACTTCCAAGAATCGCAGTTGACAGGGCGGGCTCCTTCCATGTAAAAATGATCAGATTAAACTTTAAATAGGGAGGTAACGACACGGCATGGCGATCGATCCGAACAAAGTCATCTACTCCATGATTGGAGTAAGCAAATTCTACGACAAGAAACCGGTCCTGAAAGACATCTACCTTTCCTACTTCTACGGCGCGAAGATCGGCGTACTGGGACTTAACGGCTCGGGGAAGAGTTCGCTGTTGCGCATCCTGGCCGGGACCGACAAGGAGTATAACGGCAAGACCGTGCTCTCCGCCGGCCACACCGTCGGCTTCCTGGAGCAGGAGCCGCAGCTCGACCCGACCAAGACGGTCCGGCAGTGCGTGGAGGAAGGGGTCCAGGAGACCGTCGACCTGATCAACGAGTTCAACGAGATCAACCTGCGCTTTGGCGAGGAGATGACCGACGCGCAGATGGAGAAGCTCTGCGACCGCCAGGCCGCCGTGCAGGAAAAGCTGGACCACCTGGACGCCTGGGAGCTGGACAGCCGCCTGGAGCTCGCGATGGACGCCCTGCGCTGCCCGCCGCCCGACACCAACGTGGCGAACCTTTCCGGCGGCGAGAAAAGGCGCGTGGCCCTCTGCCGGCTGCTGCTGCAGAAGCCCGACATCCTGCTTCTGGACGAGCCGACCAACCACCTGGACGCCGAGTCGGTCTCCTGGCTGGAGCAGCACCTGAAGCGCTACGCCGGGACCGTCATCGCCGTCACCCACGACCGCTACTTCCTGGACAACGTGGCCGGCTGGATCCTGGAGCTGGACCGCGGCCAGGGGATTCCCTGGCAGGGAAACTACTCGTCCTGGCTGGAGCAGAAGGAAAAGCGCCTGTCCCAGGAGGAGAAGACCGAGACCGAGCGTCAGAAGACCCTCAAGCGCGAGCTGGAGTGGATCAGGATGTCGCCCAAGGGGCGCCACGCCAAAGGGAAGGCGCGCATCACCTCCTACGAGGAGATGCTCAGCGAAGAGAGCGAGAAGCGCGGGCGCGACCTGGAGATCTTCATCCCGCCCGGGCCGCGCCTGGGTGGCGTCGTCGTCGAGGCGACCAACGTCAACAAGGGGTACGGCGACCAGCTCCTCATGGAAGGGATGGAGTTCCGGCTGCCGCCCGGCGGCATCGTCGGCGTCATCGGCCCCAACGGCGCCGGCAAGACCACCTTGTTCCGGATGATCACCGGCCAGGAGCAGCCCGATTCCGGCACCTTCAAGATCGGCGAGACCGTCAAACTCTCCTACGTCGACCAGAGCAGGGATTCGCTCGACCCCGACAAGACCATCTGGGAGGCGATTTCCGGCGGCCAGGAGCAGCTGCAGCTCGGCAAGCAGCTGGTCAACTCGCGCGCCTACGTGGCTCGCTTCAACTTCTCCGGGGCCGACCAGCAGAAGAAAGTGGGGAACCTCTCCGGAGGCGAGCGCAACCGCGCCCACCTGGCCCAGATGCTCAAAGAGGGTGGCAACGTCCTGCTGCTCGATGAGCCGACCAACGACCTGGACGTCAACACCATGCGTGCGCTGGAGGAGGCGCTGGAGAACTTCGCCGGCTGCGCCGTCGTCATTTCCCATGACCGCTGGTTTCTGGACCGCATCGCGACCCACATCCTCGCCTTCGAGGGAGACAGCAAAGTCGTCTGGTTCGAGGGGAACTACTCCGAGTACGAGGAAGACCGGCATGCCCGTCTGGGGACCGCCGCCGACCAGCCGCACCGGATCAGGTACCGTCAGCTGACGCGGGCTTAGCCGGAACTGGCGGAAGCTACCACGAGAAGCAAATAGAAGAGAGAAGGGGCGCCTCAAAGGATTGAGGCGCCCCTTTTGCGTGCCAATCTGGCGGTCCACTCTCCTCCTCCCGGAGGGGGGAGGTCGGGGTAAGGAGCTTGGCTGCCTGCTCTTGCCCCAATCTTCTGTCCACTCTCCTCCTCCCGGAGGGGGGAGGTCGGGAGGGGGGAAGACCAGCTCAGCCTCCCATCCCCTGTCCCTCTCGGGGACGTTCTCCGGAGGTGTTTAGGATCGTTCCCATGCTCCGGCGTGGGAACGCATCAGGTGACGCTCCCGCGTCACCGGATTGCATCCCTCCCCTGCTACTGAGCTGCCCCGCCCTGCTGGTTCGGCCCCTTGTGCTAAAAAGGGAATAGCATTAGAATATATCCACACAAAACAATCGGCATCTCTCCGATTCGGACGAGAGCCCCGGCGCCGTCTCGCTGCTTCCCACCGGGCATGACGCCTGGGTGGTGGGGGACGAACCGGTAGTCGTCGTCGACTTCCAGGGGATGCTCGACTACGCCAAGCGCTCCGGGTGACCGGTTGGCGTTCAGCCTGGAAGGTTCCGGGCGTTGGTGCGCACCCATTACGGTGGAATACCAACAGAAGATCAGACGGTACAACTAGAAGATGTAGTACGCTTTCTGAGATAAGGAGGTTTTGGCATGCCCGTCAAGCGACTTCGCCCGGAAGCTTTGCCTAGCGTCACCTACCAGATGCCGACCTCGTGCGGGAAAATCTACGTCACCATCACCAAGGACGGCACCGGCAGGCCGTTCGAGATATTCGTCCGATTCGGCAAGGCCGGGCATTGCGGCGCCGCGATCTTCGACGGCATGACGAAACTGCTGTCCTATGCCCTTAGATCCGGAATGGAACCGTCGGAGGCCGTCAAGGCCCTTTCCGGCATTGTGTGCACCTTAGGCCGGCAGACCTGCCTCAATGCAGTCGGCGAGGCTCTGGGAGATGTCCTCGGCCCATCGGGCCCCTCGAAAATCGGGAAGTAGCTCAGTGACGGCAAGGCCGCAGCCGCCTCAGCGCCTTGCTTCCTCGCCCCCAAGTAGTGCACGCTTCAACCTCAACCGCGGCGCGCCGCCACTATTGCAGCGATGTCGATCTAGTACCTTTGCGCGCTGCAAAGACCGGTGAATTCACCGGCATGAGAAAAATGACCGAATTTTTGTCAGCCGGAGATGGCCGCCCGGTTGGTACAGATGCAACGGCTTTTACGTTGTTTGGAAATGGAAATTGGTAATGTGCAGAGGCCACGGGACATGCATTGTAGTCTCCCAGGGACCAAGAGTATGAGGATCTGATACGGTTATTTCGCGGTATCCCAAACAATTACAGGAGAGACGATACCCAGTCTGCCATCATATGCGCCGATCCAGCCAACGTTCGATACATTAAAAGTCACCGGCTCCGCTAATATCTCATAAACTGTTCTATGTGGAAGATGTGATCCAATCGATATAGTATAGCTTCCTGGCCTAAAAAAATTTGCAGGGACCGTAAATTGGGTACGGTATAAACCATTATTCTTCGGCAGAGCCGACACATCCGTACCATCTGAATCTGCCGTTGAAAACACAACTACTCCGTCAGTATTATAAAAACGGACCCCGACTTGACAACCTAAAAGGCTTTTCCTAACCTCGTAACTTATCGTAACAATGACAGATTCGTCAGCCCTAAAATGGGAAGCAGGCGAACCGCAACTATTGGATATTTCTATTTTCGTAAAATTAAAACTATCGTTATCCTCAATATCATCAGGTCGTGTCCACATTGATCGAGAGCATATATTTTGCACTTGATAGCTTCTTACTACCTCATCTACCCCCCCCATGCCCACAATTTTACCAGAATCAAGCCAAATCGCAGTGGAACATAATTTGACAATTGCCCCCATGTTATGGCTTACAAATATCACTGTTCGTCCTTCCTTCGCCGATACATACTCCATTTTCCCCAGACACTTCCTCTGGAACTCTGCATCTCCGACCGCCAGGGCCTCATCAACAATGAGAATATCAGGTTCTAGATGCGCTGCGACAGCAAAGGCAAGTCGTGCGTACATCCCCGAAGAGTAATGCTTGACCGGGGTATCGATGAACTTTTCCACTTCGGAAAACGCCACAATTTCGTCAAACTGCCGCGTAATATCATTACGGCTCATACCAAGAATCGCGCCGTTCAAGAAGATATTCTCCCGTCCGGTTAACTCCGGGTGAAAACCGGTGCCAACCTCGAGTAAGCTCGCCACCCGGCCGTTAATACCCACCTCTCCACTGGTCGGTTCAGTTATACGGCTAAGTATTTTCAAGAGGGTCGATTTACCTGCACCATTACGGCCAATGATACCGACCCGACTCCCCTGCTCAATTTCAAAGGATACGTCATCCAGGGCCCAGAACTCTTCCGAAGAAGAGTTAGATGCATGTTGAGAGGTTAGGGCTGAATTTTGAAAACTAAAAGGGTGTACAAGCCTTTCCCCAAAACTCTTTAGTTTCTCCGTCATGACATCGCGCAAAGCTTTGGAGCCTTGTTGATGATGGGTGATAGTATATTTCTTGCGCAGGTTTTCTACTTTGACAATTGGCATCAGATTATATCCGCAAAGGTCCGCTCGGTGTTCCTGAAATAATGAACAGCTGAACTAAGCACTAGTATTGTTACCGTCGTAGACATTCCAATACTGGTCCAGTTAACCTGGGTTTTGCCACCAAGTACAGCCCAGCGAAAGCCGTCAATCAATCCGACCAGAGGATTAAGCGAATAGAGCAACCGCCACCGTTCAGGGACCACAGAACTGGAGAACCCAACCGGCGAAACGAAGAGGCCAAACTGAACAATAAAAGGCACGACAAGACGGAAGTCACGATATTTAACGGTGAGCGCCGCAAACCATAGTCCAAAACCGAAAGAGGTAAGAAAGGCGAGTCCCAGGAAAAGGGGCAAGGTAATGATTTGCCACCCGGGGAGAAAGTGGTACCAAACCATGAGCAAGACGAGGATAATAAGGGTGATGCATAATTCGACCAGATTAACAATCACGGAACTGGCGGGTACTATCAAACGGGGGAAATACACCTTGGTGAGCAGGTTGGTGTTAGCGATCAGCGAATTACTGCAGTCAGAAAGAGAACTGGCGAAAAACTGCCAGGGCAACATTCCGGAGAATACCATGATAGGGTAAGGGACTCCCTCAGATGAAAATTTAGCTAACTTACCGAAGATAACAGTGAAAACGATCATGGTCAGAAGTGGCCTCAGCACGCTCCAGGTGATACCGATCGTCGTCTGCTTGTAGCGCGCCAGAATGTCGCGCCAGGAAAGAAACCAGAACAATTCGCGGTAGTGCCAGAGGTCTTTCCAGTAGCGAGACTCCGACCGCTTCGCTTTGATAACTAGTGCATACTCTTTATTATTGATCATCTTTTTGTTTATATCCAAGTGAACAAAACTGGTTAATGTTGAGAATGGTCGGGACTGTGTTAATTTAGGTCAACAACACTTCATCTGAGATCGCATCCGGCTGCCAAAGTGTAAAATAAACCGAAGGATATTAATAGGGGACGGGCGGGCAGACATCCATAGTTTTGTAGTTCTGTTTTAACATAGCAGTCCCTTATCTGATCGGTAAAATGGGGCTGCGGAAGACCCGATTGATAGAGGTGCAGTTTAAGTACAATCGAACTAAACCATAATCAGGGGTTTCTAGCAACCCTTTTTGCACATTCTTTGCACATTCTTTGCACGTTTATCAATAGAAATTAATAAACAGCATTACATGCCTCCAATTCACGTCACGCGGGAGCCAGAAGATTCGTCCTACCAGAGAACTCCTCCGATGCTGTGCGGTCTCGATCGCGCCACCCCGCAGCTAAGCCGTTGCGCCGTTCACCCAGACGTACGAGAAAAAGAAGAGTTATTTGGTGTGAGAAAAGCTGAAAGGCCCCGAGCACTTATGGACCGTTGCGCGGCGAGAGGATACGTGAGAGGATACGTGAGAGGATACGCGAGAGGATACGTGGAGCAGAAACGGGTTGCGGTGCAAGCTATAACCCATTGTTTTTATTGGTACGCCCGGACGGATTCGAACCGCCGACACCCTGGTTCGAAGCCAGGTACTCTATCCAGCTGAGCTACGGGCGCATGGACGGCAAGACTACAACATAATCCCCCTTTTGCAAAGCGGTTTATCCGCTGCCGCTGGCCCGAGAAAACGGTTGAACGGGGTAAGTAGATACTGATATACTCACGCCAAAATACCGGAGATGGAGTGAGCGATGCTTGAAGAAGAAGATCAGATGTGTTTCTTTGAAATTGCCGGCATGGCGCCGGAGCGGGTAGTCCAGGAATTATCGGCGCCTCCTGCTGCTGCAAAACCGGCGCCGGCGCCAGCTCGCACACCGCAACAGGCCGCGCCCCCCGCCAGGCTTGTGCGGAAAAAGACCAAGCCTGCAGTCGTCGTCCCTGCGCCAGTTCCGAAGAAGGTGTCGGGACTGGTCCCGGAGGGCGACGTGCGGCTCACCGCGAACATCCGCCAGGACCTGCATTTGAAGCTGAAGATCGCCTCCGCCCACCGAAGGACCACCATTGGAGAGATCATCGAAGAACTGATCGCTGTCCACCTTTAGGGTTTCGACCTCGCCCGGCGATTACCGGCGCCCCTGAATCCCGAACTGAGACGGCTGTCCGCGCCCCTTGACCGCATAGGTACCCTGGATGAACAATGACCGAAGTCGCTCCGGAGCTCATATGATGAAAGCAATAACAGCCGTTTTTTTGTGTTCGGCCCTCGCCCAGCCCGTCTTCGCCGGGCAAGGCAGTATCGTGGAAACCGATGACGCCTACATAGTGGAATACAGCAGCGACTCGGCGGAGAAGCCGGTCGAGAAGGAGCCGGCGCGACCGGCAGCCATCGACCCGGTCGCCGTGCCGAGGGACCCCGCTCCCCCCCAGACCGCCAGCCCGCCGCCTGCAGCCGAAGGGGTAACTGGCAAGCCACACCCGGAAAGGGTCCGCGATCCAAGCCGAAAGGCGCGCACGCTTGGCCTGACGCCGCCCAACGATCCGGGAAACGTCCAGCAATAGAGCCGACGCCGGACCGGCTGACTGGCATGCCGACCAAAAAACGCTCCTTAAGGGGGCGTTTTTGGTTAGACAACCGCAGGGCCAGGTTTGGATCTTGGCCACGGCGCATCCTCAGCCGCGGCGCGCCGCCTCGATGGCTGCGATGTCGATCTTTTTCATCTGCATCATCGCATCGAACGCGCGCTTGGCGGCAGCGAGATCGGGGTCGGTGACCGCCTGCGTCAGGACGACCGGCGTAATCTGCCAGGACAATCCCCACTTGTCCTTGCACCAGCCGCACACGCTCTCCTGGCCGCCGTTGCCGACGATCGCATTCCAGTAGCGGTCCGTTTCGGCTTGGTCAGCGGTTGCGACCTGAAACGAGAAGGCTTCGTTGTGCTTGACCTCCGGTCCGCCGTTGAGCCCGAGGCACGGAACGCCCAACACGGTAAATTCGACGGTCAACACGTCCCCTTGCTTTCCCGACGGATAGTCCCCCGGTGCGAGGTGCACCGCTCCGACGGACGAATCGGGAAAAGTCTCGGCGTAAAACCGCGCCGCGTCCTCGGCATCGCCATCGTACCAAAGGCAAATCGTGTTCTTCGCTGGCTTTACCATGTCAATTCCCCCTTTAGATAAGCCACCCGACGCCGTCCGATCCTGCGTCCTCCGTTCGACCGACATCGCGTAGTCCGAGGTCCAAAGGCGCCAGGGACTTCGGGGCAATCCGATTTCTGTCCCTTACGGAGGCAACGAGCGTGCGGCGTAAGGGGCCGGTCCAGGCTGAGCACTTATGGTTCGTTATCGCAACGCGGCTCTGAATTCCTGATTTTTTAATAGGCCGTTGACTGAATCGAGGTATGCGTCACTTAGCGTTTCGTAGTAATTTTCAAGCTTATAGGAGCGCCCGAATCTTTTGGCATGTCCAGCCATGAGCCCTTGCCACATAACTTTACCGCCGGCACCTTCAACGGTAATCTTGACCCCTACATTGGCCTTGTACAGACTATCCTCAGTGACATAAAACTGTAAAATTTCACCCTTGATGGTCACGTTGGCGTTCTCTTCGACGACGTTGAACCCATTTTGCTTCACGATATCTTTAAATCTGCTGCTGCACCATTCGGCGACGTCGTCCCGAGTGGTAACCAATTTTTCTTCACTGCTTTCTATGTTTCTTGCGATCTCTTTTTTATTCTGGCGAATATCGGTGAAAGCAGCGATTTTATAGTTATGGGCATTCAAGCTGGTCAATGTCGAGGAGTCTGCATCATACAGATCGTTCGTCGGTTTCCAGATTAACGGGACATCAACGTGCACGCTGGCACATCCGCACAACATCAAGGTCACCAGCAGGTATACGAAACCGGACAATCTGCGTTTCATGATTTCTCCTTTGTGTGACACCTGGCACTTGGTCACCATGGGCGTTTGCCAACCTTAGTCTATCACAACTCTGGCCGGGCCGCCTTCTCTCAAAGGCTTTCGCCTACTGCCCACCGGCCCTCATCATCACGACTCGTCCATCACTTACTGCAAGATCGAATCAGCTCCGGTCCAGACCAGGCTTACTTTCGGCAGTGCAGTACCTCCAGCGCAGGTCAACTGATCCCACTCTTTCAGCAGCTTCGGCAGCCCATCGGTTACTTACCGATCAAAAAACCCGTAATCTGCCAGGGCTTTAATGCCCCGGGGCAGGGTGCCGGGTTTCCGACCTGGAAGGGGCTTTAGGGTGAGAGGGGTTATCGTCAGGTCAATGTCTCCCAGCAGATCGAAAGGCGTATCGATGCCGATGGGAGGCGTGGCGATGCTTGCGCCACTCAGCACCACGAGACCGGGACCGAAGTTCGAAGGCTCCCCCTCCGACAGTAACGGTCCCGATCCATAGTCGATCACGTTCAGGCCGTAATAGAAATAACCGAGGGTGCCCGAGTTGCCTTGAGTGGCAGCGGCTGCCACTTTGTCGGAGAACAGTACTGCCGCCACCCCCTCGCCGTGATGGAAATTAACGTTACGCTTGGGGCCGAAAATGGTCGAATTCCCATGGGTGTAGCCGAAACAATACAGGTAGGTCCCGTCATTGGCGGTTCTTATCAGATCCTCTCTGGTTTGGGCGGGATTGGTGCGCATACGGGAGTAATTCTGCGCCGAATCCTCGAACATGGCAAACATGGCGCCGTTGAGAGACCCTGCCGGTTTATTAAGAAGGCTCTCAAGCTCGGCAGCAAAGCGTGCCACGGGGCCGAAGACATACCCGAACTCCCCGTTTTGCAAACGCGACTTGTCGGTCACCTTATATTCGAAAACCGCGGTCAGTTCGTTATAGAGTGTGCCGGAACCTATGCAGGTAACCGTGCCGGCGTCCTCTATGTCTATGATTCTAAGGGAACCTCGCAGGATGTCACCGACATCGAGCGTGGCGCCGCGCGCCTGACTGTCGATGAGGTAGGTTGCGCTGAAGCCGCTTAACAGCAGCCGTGCATCAGGAAAGGGAACTGGTAGCAAGGCAAGGTTTCTGGGTGCCATCTCTGGATGACTCGCTTCTCCTGAGGTCTTTACCTTTCCGTCCATCATGTCCTCCATGATAAAAATCCACCCTCTTGAGTTGGTTGACTTGATAAAGAACCAAACAGCGTCTCCCGGCCTCAGTGCCGAGTTGGTTGGCTTGTTCAACAATTCAATCATCTTCCCACGACTCGACTAATCGGACGCCTTCGGATTGCAGCAGCGATTTAACTTCTGTTATATCGCAGGCTTGAAGTAAATTTGCTCGCCGAACACTGCTCCGATTTCCCCCAACGCTTGGCGAGCTCAGGGGCCCCGATTATATTGCACGCAATGAGGGGTCTAGATCTCCGGCGCTTGGCCCTACCTGGGGCGATCCACCACGTCGAGTTGGATCAGCATGCCGAGTTCGTCCCGGCTTACCCATTCTTCCGCGATTTTCCCGTCCCGAATGCGAAAGATCGCCATTGCCTGCCAGTTGACGGCCTTCCCTGCCACTTCGTGACGGCCGAGGCGGCTCACCCACTCTCCGCGATTCACCGCCTGGTGGCTCAGCCTGCAGGCAACTCGGTCACCCTCAGCGAACAGATCATGAATCGTAGTGCAGAATTCGCTATAGGTCTGGAGTATCCTTTCCAGCGCGTTCCTGAATGCTTCGCGGAGGGTAAAGGGGGTAAAAAGTGTATGAATTCATTCGTTAGTGAGTGAATGCAGCAAGTTGTGATCATAAAAGTTTTCCCCACTGTATGAAAGTTTCAAAAACAGGGCCTTCCATTTTATTGAAAGGCCCTTCCTGTATGAAAACCCATTTTTTCGATTTAGAGCCCGAGTTCCTCTTCCATGCCGAGGACGAAGTTCTTGGCTCTTCCGGAGGGGGCAATAATGCCGTAGGCAATCGCCTCTTTCAATTCCGTTTCCGTTGCACCCGCGTCCCTCGCGACCGGCGGGTGTCAAGGTAGTTGTCGCCTCTGCTGAAATTATGCAGCATCAAGAAGTTTCGTTTCCACCTTTGATTCAGGGTTCAGATAAACCGTCTCCACGGGCTTCCAATTCCTGGTATTTTTGG
>Ga0316231_1000271_pt1 | contig 79980 bp, 67 predicted proteins | sample TBH18027metaG_FD_206002 | JGI IMG/M metagenome (GOLD analysis project Ga0316231, IMG submission 206002) | Freshwater microbial communities from Trout Bog Lake, Wisconsin, USA - TBH18027 | ecosystem: Environmental > Aquatic > Freshwater > Lake > Hypolimnion/Profundal zone | place: USA: Wisconsin... | reverse complement strand
GAACTGCGCTGAGTTTGGAATCCATCTCGCGGACGTAGGTGCAGTGGAGCAGGGAATCGTTCATGTCATTGGTCCTGAGCTTGGCCTTACGCTGCCCGGTAAGACCGTCGTGTGCGGCGACAGCCATACCAGCACGCACGGTGCTTTTGGGGCGCTCGCCATCGGCATTGGCACCAGCGAAGTCGAGCATGTGCTCGCCACACAGACACTGCAGCAGAATCGTCCTAAATCGATGCTTGTGAATGTACTGGGAGCTTTGCCCGAAGGCGTTACCGCCAAGGACCTTGCCCTCGGAATCATTCACCAGATCGGCACAGACGGCGGCACCGGTCACGCGATCGAGTACCGGGGCCAGGCCATCGGCGCTCTCTCCATGGATGGCCGCATGACTCTCTGCAACCTGAGCATCGAGAGTGGCGCTCGTTCCGGCATGATCGCCCCCGATGAAACAACCTTCGCTTATATCAAAGGCCGTAAGTACGCTCCCAAGGGTGAGCAATGGGATCGCGCCGTAGCCTACTGGCGCACTCTGCCCAGCGATCCTGGCGCGCATTTTGACCGTGTTGTGGACTTCGACGCCTCGGCCCTGCAGCCCTGGGTCACCTGGGGCACGTCGCCCGGAATGTCAGCACCCGTAACCGGCTCAGCCCCACGTCCCGAGGACGGAAAGAACGAAATCGAAAAGCTCTCCATCACACGAGCGCTTGAGTATATGGACATCGCTCCAGGGCAGCCGCTCACCGCGCTTTCCGTGGACCGCGTGTTTATAGGCTCCTGCACCAATGGACGCCTCGAAGATCTACGCAATGCCGCGCGGGTGATCAAGGGACACCACGTCAGCTCCCATGTTCAGATGCTCGTTGTTCCGGGCTCCGAGGCAGTGAAAAAGCTTGCCGAGAGCGAAGGCCTCGACCGCATCTTTCTCGACGCTGGTGCCGAATGGCGTGAGCCCGGATGCTCGATGTGCCTGGGAATGAATCCTGATATTCTCTCGCCCGGACAACGTTGCGCCGCCACCAGTAACCGAAATTTTGAAGGCCGCCAGGGACGCGGAGGCCGAACCCACCTCGTCAGCCCTGCGATGGCCGCAGCCGCAGCCGTCGCCGGACACTTTACCGACGTGCGTGACTGGGATTACAAGGAGTAACCGATGCAGCCAATGCGCACTCATCGCGGACAGGTCATTCCACTCGACCTCGCCAACGTCGACACCGATCAGATCATTCCGAAGCAGTTCTTGAAGCGCATCGAGCGCACCGGATACGGCCCGTTCCTGTTCAACGATTGGCGCTTTGACGGCGACGGAAATCCAAAGCCGAATTTTGTCATGAACCGCGAGCCATTCAAGCACGGCAGCATTCTGCTGGCGGGCAAGAACTTCGGCTGCGGTTCGTCGCGCGAGCACGCTCCCTGGGCTCTCATGGATGCCGGAATTCTCGTCGTTATCGCTCCATCGTTCGCTGACATCTTCCATTCCAATTCTGCCATCAACGGACTGCTCACCGTGGCCTTGCCCCAAGCTCAGATGGACGAGCTGTTCGCCAAGGTCGCTGCATCGCCAAAGTACGAGCTGACCGTAAACGTCGAGACCCTGACTGTCTCCGATGACAGCGGCTGGAGCGCCAAATTTCCTCTCGACTCCTTCCGCCAGCATTGCTTGCTCAACGGACTCGATCAGATCGGAATCACGGAACAGAAGGAACAGTTCATCAAGGATTACGAGGCACGCCCGGCGCGTTACTAGGCAGGCGCAAGAACGGAGTCATCCATCCCACATTCGCCAAAAGATGGCGGATGTGGGCCACCTCCTTCTTGACGTTCACCGTCTTTTTCCGCTAAAGTTTTTCTCAGGGTTTATGCACACCACTCGATTTACTTTCGATTTCTTTGCTTACCGCGGGTTCTTTACCTCGCGGCTGGGCAAGACGGTGTGCGTCTCCGATTTAAGACTCTAGACTTCGCACACAGTTCTTCACCGGCCGCGATCACAGATCGCGGCCTTTGTGTTTTTAGACGACTTTCAAAAGGAGTGAACACCATGACCCCGGCCCTTCACCAGCAGCGCAACGCCATCGACAAACTCGACCTCGAACTTCTCAACCTGATCAACCGACGGGCCCAGGCGGTCGCAGAAATCGCCCGCCTCAAGCGGGAGAACTGCCTTCCCGTTTCCGACGAAGCTCGCGAGGCTGCCGTCCTCAACGCGGTTGTCGAGCGCAACCCTGGCCCGCTGAACTCCGCCAGTCTGCGCCGAATCTTCAGCGCCATCCTCGCGGAAAGCCGCCGTCTCCAGTACCATCTTGGAGCGGAGTCATCATGCACAAAATAGATCACGCAGCACGCATTGCTTTCCAGGGAGAGCCCGGAGCCTTCAGCCAGATTGCCGCTCGCAAACTGCTTGGCGATGCCGTACACACCGTTGCCTGCCCAACTTTCGAGTCTCTCTTCAGTGCAATCGCCGAGGGTCGCGCCGACCTCATACTCGCCCCGCTGGAGAATACTCTTGCTGGTCCCGTGCTGCGCTGTTATGACCTGCTCTACCAGGGCAGGCTACGCATGATTGGCGAGGTGGTCTTGCGTATCGGCCACTGCGTCATCGGGTGTCCGGGCGCAACTCTCGAGGGCGTGCGGCGCATCCAGTCGCACCCAGTTGCCCTTGCGCAGTGCGAGCAGTTCTTCGCAGCCCATCCCGGCATTGCCAAAGCTGTGGCCGAGGACACCGCAGGCTCCGTGCGCCAGGTCATGGACCGCCTCGATTCCTCCGTTGCGGCCATCGCCAGTGAATTCGCTGCTCGCGAGTACGGGGCACAAATTCTCGTCTCGTCCGTGGAGGACGACCCTAACAATTTCACCCGTTTTGCCCTGCTCGAACCCGAATCCGCCGAGGCCGATCCTGTTCCCGAGGCCGATGCAACAACCCTCGTGCTCACCGTCGCGAATCTACCGGGCGCGCTCTTTCGTGCGCTTGAGCCTCTCGCGTTGAATGACGTCGACCTGATGAGCCTTGTCAGCCGACCTCTGGTCGGAACTCCGTGGCACTACCGATTTTTTCTGGAAGTTTCCGCTGCCGCCTCTGATCCGCGTATGGTCAAAGCTCTCGCGGAACTAGAGCCGCGCGCAGTGGAGTTGCGCGTACTTGGCTCCTATCGTTCTGGAAAGACCTAGTGCGCAGGTTAAGACGAAGCCAAAAGCAAGGGCATGTGAAGCGGGGCATGTAGCTTCCCACCTTGTCCGCGCAAAAAACAGCGCGGCAAAGGTGGGGCGCCCGACGGTGTAGCAAGGAACAACGAAAGCAGCGGCGAAACATCTATAATCCGGCCATGGGTATCCCCGAAAAACCGCGTCTGATGTCGCTCGATGTTTTTCGTGGTCTCACCATCCTCCTGATGATCGTCGTCAACGAAAGCGGTACTGGGTCTTTCGCTCAACTGCAGCACTCGGATTGGAATGGATGGACGTTGACTGACCTCGTCTTTCCTTTTTTCCTGTTCATTACTGGTGTCTCGCTCACTTTCTCGTTCACCTCGCGCCTGGAACACAGTGACTCGCGCCTCCATCTGCTGCCGCACATTCTGCGACGCGCGGCCATCATCTTTGCCATCGGCCTGGTCATCAATGCGTTTCCGCACTTCCACCTCGCAACCTGGAGAATCCCCGGAGTCCTGCAACGAATTGCAGTTTGTTATGTTGTGGCTTCAGTGCTTTATCTGTGGACCGGGGTGCGCACTCGATGGGCGGTGATTGCCGCGCTTCTTGTCGGCTACTGGCTCCTGATGCGCTTCGTCCCCGTCCCGGGCTACGGAATTCCCACGGTCAACATTCCGCTCCTTGATCCCGACCGCAACCTTGCTGCTTGGCTCGATCGCAGGCTCATGTGGGGACATCTCTATGAGCGCGTGCGCGATCCCGAAGGCATCCTAAGCACCTTTCCCGCCATTGCCAATACTCTGTTCGGCATCGCCGCCGGTGAGTGGATTCGCAGCCTCCGCAGCGACTCTGCGAAGCTAATGCGCCGACTGGTTGTCATCGGCATCGCCTGCTTCGTTGCTGGAGAGGTTTGGGGGCTGGTTTTCCCCATCAACAAAAAGCTCTGGACAAGTTCTTACGTTCTCGTCACGGTTGGCTTGGCAATGTTGGTCCTGGCGACCTGTTACTGGTTGATGGATGTTAAGAAACTGCGCGGCCCCTGGACTATTGTCCCTATCGTCTTCGGAACCAACTGCATCTTCGCCTACGCGCTCTCGGAATTCGTCGCCACCGCTGCGGTCACCTTCAAGTTTCAACTCGATGGCAACCTGATCAGCTACAAGGAGGCGTTCACATCCTTCACCTTCGACAGAATCCCTCAGTTGGAGTGGTCTTCGCTAGCCTACGCGCTCTTCTACGCAGCATTCTGCTGGTTCTTCACCTGGCTGCTCTACCGCCGCAAAATCTTTCTTAAAATCTGAGCTACTTAACTGCGCTCTTTATGGCAACGCCGTTTCGAGCAGCACCCACCAGGAAGCTGTCGCTTTCCTCGAAACTGCCCTTACTGTTCAGCCGGTACATTGTCGCTTTCAGCGCTCCGAGTACGCTCTCAAACTTTATGTAGTGGTAGTTCGGGTACACATTGTTCTGGTAGAGGTCATTGGCTGAACGGGAAACGAGGTGCTGCTCTGCGCCGCCGCCGCCCGAGACCAGATATACCACGCCATTTCGTTCAAAGCGCTCGTAGGCGTGAACGTGCCCTGCGACCACGATGATCTTTGCCGTCAGGTGCTTTGCCGCTGCCTCTAACTGCGTCGCCAGCGCCGCCTCATTCGGACGCACACTGTGTGAGAGATCGAAAATAACCGGGTCTGAAACCGGAGGATGGTGCAGCGAAATGAAGACATACCGCGTATTCTTCGGCAACCCGTCCAACTGCTTTGCCAACCATGCCGACTGCTGCCCGCCCGCTGTTAAATCCAGGTTACTGTCAACCGTAATGAAATAGGCCTCGCCGAACTCCACCGAATACCAGCGCCGTCCCTGCAACTCAGGAAAAGCCTTCCACCAATTTTCCAGCCCGCCGTTGCCATACAACTCGTGATTGCCTAGCGCAGGAAATACCTTCAGTTCAGCCGTGCGCCACGCCGCGGTCTCCGTGCGATAGACAGCATAGTCGTTCGCCGTTCCTCCATGGAACGGTACGTCGCCGCTTAGCAGCAGCACATCGGGCTTTTCCTCCGCGATCTTTGCGACCAGCGCCCGGCGCGCCGTGGGATTCGTAGCCTTCACATTGCTCGGGTCGGTGAAGCGCATGTCACCGTAGGCGATCAGTGTCCATGGGCGCTTGGGAGGCGTGATCTTGAAGGTCGGGCCGGCCGCACTCAGCAGTCCTGCGGTGGACGTATCCGCACCCAAGGCTGGCAGCGCCAACACAATGCAAATCAACCACAGTACTGACATCAATGCCAGTCTCTCCCGTAACATTGTGCCCATCCTCATCCGTGGCTCTCCATCTTGGGGCTCCGATACTATCGTTTGATGCTCTGCAACTCCCTCTGCATCAAAACTGAATCTACCCAACGCTCGAACTTGAATCCCACGGAACGCAATATCCCCACTTCGCGGAAGCCGACCTTCTTGTGCAATCCAATCGACGCCGCGTTGCTACTGTCGCCGATCACGGCAATCATCTGCTGCCACGGCCCCTGCTCGCATTCGGCAATCAAGGCCGATAGCAGCGCGAGTCCGCAGCCACGCCCGGCATACGCAGGATCGACGTAGATGGAGTCTTCCACGGTGAAGCGATACGCAGCCCGGGGTCGGTATGCGTTCGCGTAGGCATAGCCGACCAGCACTCCACCTGCTTCACAAGCCAGATAAGGCAGGCCCAATGCCAAAACGCTGGCGCGCCGTTTCGCCATTTCCTCGCGAGTGGGGGCCTCCACCTCAAATGTCGAACTGGTATTTAAAACGTAATGCCGATAGATACGTAGAATCTCGCCGAGGTCCTCAGGTGTAGAGGACCGCACCGCGAAATCTCTCATCTGCCCCCGCCAATTTTAGGAGGATGAACATCGCCGCGTTCGGGAGGACGAAATTCGAACTCGCCCTGGTGTTTAAATAGTGCCTTGGGAAAGAAGCGTCGCCGCAGTTTTCCGTAGAGGCGCGTAACGAAGTTATACCACTGCCATTGCAGCGCACAGGGCTTTCTTCCAGGATGCAGGTTCAATCCGAAGTTGCTGCACATAGGCCGCCTCCAAGACCAATATCTTATCCCTAATCCGGTTCTGGTGCCGCCTTTTGGGGGCAAGACTCCCCGGGAACGTTGGCAGACGCCAGGCGGAGTATGCGGTAGTCGAACTCGCGTTGCGTTTTGCCTTGTTCGTAGTTGCTTTTTCAGCCCCTGACCGGCACAAAACGATCAGCCCGCAACTCACCGGGAGTGACTTCATCGACGTAGCACCACACCCAGTCTTCCCCGGGCTCAATTGACCGCATGAGCGGGTGCTTGGTCTTATGGAAATGCTTCGTCGCGTGCCGATTCTTGGACGAGTCGCAGCAGCCGACGTTTCCGCACTCCAGGCAAAGCCGGAGATGTACCCAGGTGTCTCCCATCTTCACACACTCTGCGCAGGTATCCTTCTCCGTGTTGGTGATTCTGATCTGGTCGAGATGCGAACATCCAGCCGTCATAACCGTTCTCCTCTATGCAGATAGGTGACCTGCGAAGTAGTCAGCGTTCCAGTCTTTAAGGAGTGACTGATCCGTTTTTCGATGATTTCGATATCCCGATGGTTTACCGCCTGCCACGACTCTAGAAGCTTGGAACTTGAAACTTTGCAACCTTCAAACCACAAACTTCAGCTATGCTGTAGCTCGTGGCGGTTTCAATTACAGTTTTAGCCTCCGGCAGCGGAGGCAACAGCACGGTCGTTGCTACGTCTCAGACGAGACTGCTCATCGACTGCGGTCTCTCCTGTCGCGAAACCTGTCGACGTCTTGCCTCGCAAGGCGTCAAACCGGAATCTCTATCCGGCGTACTTATCACCCACGAGCACTCTGACCATGTGGGTGGCCTGCACGTCATGGCAAAGAAGTATCGCCTTCCTGTCTACATGACCGCTCCCACCCACGGGGCTTGGCAGCGCCAGTATCGGGATTCAGCAGGCAACCGCGTCGAGGTTGCCTGCCTCGAAACATTTTTGTCGGGCAAAAGTTTCAGTGTGGGAGACATCGAGGTCATGCCCTTCACCATTCCGCACGATGCTGCCGACCCGGTCGGCTTCCGCTTCGTTGCTGAAGGCGTTCGCCTCGCCATCGCTACCGATCTGGGCTTTATGCCGCGCAATGTGCGCGACCAACTTCGTGCCTGCGACGGACTGATGCTCGAATCTAACCACGACCTCGAAATGCTCCGCGTCGGCCCTTATCCGTGGGCGGTAAAACAGCGGGTGATGTCACGTGTGGGGCACCTCTCCAACGAAGCTCTCGCAGAATTTCTGACAACGGACTATGATGGAGGAGCAGCGTTCCTGATTTTGGCTCACTTGTCTGAGCGGAACAATCATCCTGACTTGGCCCGAGTCGCGGCCGAGCGGGCGTTGGGGATGCGTCCAGGGCTGTGGGGCAACCGTCTGGTGCTAGCTTCGCAGGACGAGCCTCTCTCGACCCTTACGCTGTAATTTGCTTATGAGTGAATGCATCGATCCATTCGTCGGCCATATCCTTGCTGGATGGCGCTATGACATCACCGGACTCGCGCCGGAGATGAGTGGCGACTACGAGGCGCATCTCGCCGAATGCGTCCACTGCCGGTCGCGACAGAAGCTTCATCGCACCGTTGACATTGCTCTGATCTCGCTGGCCACCGTTTCCGCCATCACCTTTGTTCTTGCTTTCGCGGTAGTGCATCACTTTAGCCCGCCAAACGCCCTGTGGTTTGAGCTTGGCTCGTTTTGCGGCTTTGCCGTCTCCGCCCTTGTATGGCTGGGTGTTGCCGTCGCTACTCCGGCGCCGCTCGTGGTGAAAGACGCAGCACTTTCCGGAGCGCGCAATCTTCATGACCGCCTGCCGGAACATCTCCGCGAGCGAATTCCCGAAGAACTGCGGGTTCGAATCTCCGGCGGCCACTAGAGTGACTCATTCCCACTCAAGCCGAAAGAAGGCTTGAATGGGCCACAGAATCATGAGCCCAGAATCATTCCGCCTCGTAACCCAGCTACGCTTTCGATGTGTTGCTGCAGACACCAGCGTTCAAGCTGATTGACCAGGCGTTCGCAGGCCCTTGGGTCCCAGAAGTTTGCCGTACCCACCTCCACCGCGGTCGCACCCGCCAGTAGAAATTCCACCACGTCCTCCGGAGTGCTGATTCCGCCGATTCCAATGATTGGGATACGCACCGCCTGCGCCACCTCGTAGACCATGCGCACCGCGATCGGTTTGATCGCCGGACCGCTCAGTCCTGCCGTGATATTTGAAATCCGAGGTCTGCGCGTTACGGGATCGATGGCCATGGCAAGAAATGTATTGACCAGCGAGACCGCGTCCGCACCCGCGTCTTCAGCGGTGCGCGCCATTCTGGCGATGTTGGTCACGTTGGGTGAGAGCTTCACGATCAATGGCCGCTTCGAAGCCTGACGCGCTGCGCTAACCACGTCTGACAGCAGGGATGGGTCCTGCCCAAAGGTAATTCCTCCGTAGCGCACGTTAGGGCAGGAAACGTTCAACTCGTAGGCAGCAATGCCCTCGCCCTCGTTCAGAATCTGGATGGTCCGCTCGTAATCATTCGTGGTGTATCCATAGACGTTAGCAATAACGACTGCATCTTTGATCTTGCGCAGCTTCGGCAGCTTTTCTTCGACGAACGCGCGCGCACCTATGTTTTGCAGCCCAATTGCATTCAACATCCCTGCCGCTGTTTCAAAAAGCCGCGGCGGAGGATTGCCTGCCATTGGTTCTACGGAGAGTCCCTTTACTACGAATCCGCCCAACTTATCGAGCGAGACGATATCTTCAAACTCGATCCCATAGCCGAAAGTGCCAGAAGCCGCCAGAATCGGATTCTTCAATGGGATACCGGCGATATTGACGCTCATATCAAGCACAAATGGGCCGCGCTGGCGCGTGGGCTGTGGGGCTGCGGGCTTAGCAGTGGTTGGCGTGGGCTTGGAATCCAGGGTGGGAGCCTGTTTTGCTATCTTGTCCGCGGCTTTCTCCCCGGGCTTCGGCTTGTTAGAACTCATGGGTTCAATTCTACTTCGTAGCTGGCGGCTCTGCGACGCCAACGCTCGTAAATGCTTACCACGTGGACGGATGAGTCGGGGCGAACGCCTCATCGAGTACGCGTCCCACGGCGCTGGCTGGCTTGTTAATCCGCAGGAGGGAACTCAGGGTTACGGCCAGATCCACCGGCTCTACGCTTTCGCGATAGATGCCCGGACGGAAAGCTGTTCCATAAAAAGCCAGCGGGACGTGCGCGTCGTAACTGTATGGCAGTGCGTGTCCTGTGCCGCTGGAGTAGCCCACTTGGAAGGGTGGATAGAGTCCGGTAACGTACCAACCTCCGAGCGGCGAGTAAGCGTTGAGGGTCTGCTGGCGGAAGACCGTATTGGGGAGCTCCCCTGAGGCCATCTGTGTCTTCGTCGCATAGTTGCGGAAGCCGAGTTTCAGCATCATCTCGCCGACAGTTTTTTCCGCATCGGCTTGCTTCACGTGCACTGCTTCAAACGCTTCACTGTCCAGATGAATCGTGGGGTAGTCTACGTACACAACATATTTGGCTTCTTTCCCATATTGCAGCTTTAGCATGTGGTTGAGCTGTGTCTGCAGGTCCTCAGGGCTGAAGTTGAAAGCTGGAATGCGGAGTTTGCTTGCAAAATCAGGAAGTGGAGCGATGCCGTGATCGGCACTAAGCGCTACCGCCCAATTTCCCTTGCCAACCTTGGCGTCAAGATATTGGAAGAAGCCCGCCAGGGTGCGGTCAAGTGCCAGCAGCATCGCTTTATCTTCAGGAGAATCAGGGCCAACCTTGTGCCCGAGCATGTCGGGAGATGAAAAGCTGATCGAGATCAGATCGGTCACGGGGCCGCGGCCGAGCTTTTCGTTGTCGATGATCTGCTTTGAAATATCCACTGTATAGTCATTGCCCCACGGAGTGGGCCCCACGAGGTCGTAGAACGAGGAGTCTTTACCCTTGCTGTTTTTGGTTGGAGCCGTAGAGCGCAACACGTTTCCGCCCGCATCTTTCACTTCGCGGTTCAGATAGCTCGCGCGCGTTTCGCCATCGTTGAACTGGTTCAACCAGGCAGGTGCCTGCTGCATGTAATACGTCGAGGTAACGAAGGCACCGGATTGCGGATCGATGAAGAACGCTGCATCGGCTGAAAAACCCACAGGCAGTATCGCCGCGCGATCCTTGAAGGCAACTCCGTAAACTTTTGCGCGGCCTCCGGTGGCAAGCTTCAGCTCGTCGCCGATGGTGTCAGTCTGCAGATTATGCGGGGAAGCACTCCACTTTTCGCCAACCACGCCGCTGGGGAGTCCCAGAGGCCTAGTGTTTTCGTCCTCCACGCTGGAGATGACGCGGCGCAGCTTTGGATCCCACCACTCGTTGGCGAAGATGCCGTGGCCGAGTACGTAAGTACCGGTGCCGATTGTCGAATGTCCGGGTGCGGTTTTGGTGGCGGCATAGTTGTAATAGCAGGAGGTAAACCATGCCCCATGGTCCATCAGAAGGCGAAAGCCACCCTCGGCAAAATCGTCATGGTATCGCTCCAGCAGATCCCCACGAAGCTGATCCACCACAACGATGACCACGAGTTTGGGTTGCGCGTTATAGGCGCTGGCAAACGAGGCGACGGCCCACAGACCGAGCAAGATGAGAGCGAAGACACTACGAAGTTGGCGGCGCATATGTAGGTAAGTGTATTCCAGCGTATGTGAAACGTGTGTGAATACCTCTCACACTGGTGCTCCCGTTCTTGATATCCTTAGTTCTTATGCTTGATCTTGCATTTGTACGCGATTATTTATCCGTGGTGGAAGAGAAACTGCGCAGTCGTAACGGGAGCCCAGAGCAATTGCTTGGCGGGTTCCGCGAGATTGACGCAAAGCGGCGTGCGCTGACGCATGAACTGGAACTTGCACTGGCCCGGCGCAACGAGCTCAGCAAAAAGATTGGCCCGCTGATGGGAGCCCAGAAAAAGGGTTCCATCACGCCTGCACAGGCGGCTGAGCTGGAGCAACTGAGCACCGAGGTGCTGAAGCTGAAAGAAGGCATCCCGGCTCTCGAACAGCAGGCCAAAGCCGCCGACAAGGAGCTCTACGACATTCTGGCGACCGTTCCAAACTTGCCGCATGAGTCGGTTCCGGTTGGTCGAGATGAAACCGCCAACGTCGAGGTCAAGCGCTGGGGTATGGCTCCGGTCATGGACTTCACTCCGAAGCCGCATTGGGAACTGGGCGAGCAACTGGGCATTCTTGACCTGGAACGGGCGAGCAAGCTGACCGGCGCACGTTTCGCCCTCTACTGGGCCCTGGGAGCTAAGCTGGAACGCGCCCTGATGAACTTCATGCTCGACCTGCATACGCGCGAGCATGGCTATACGGAAGTTCTGCCGCCTTACCTGGTAAACGCAGAATCGATGTATGGCACGGGACAGTTGCCGAAGTTTGAGGAGGACCTGTTCAAGATTTCGCAAAACGACCGCGCACTTTATCTAATTCCGACGGCTGAGGTTCCCGTTACAAACATCTTTCGCGACGAGACGCTGGAAGCATCGCGCCTGCCCATTTCGCTTACTGCCTATACGCCGTGCTGGCGGAGTGAGGCCGGATCGTATGGCAAGGATGTACGCGGCATCATCCGGCAGCACCAATTTCAGAAGGTGGAGCTGGTCAAATTCAGCAAGCCGGAAGAGAGTTACGAGGAGCACGAGAAGTTGACCCGCGCGGCCGAAGAGGTGCTGGAGCGGCTCGGACTACACTATCGCCGAATGCTGCTTTGCACCGGGGATATGGGCTTCAGCGCGGCAAAGACTTACGATCTGGAAGTCTGGTTGCCGGGGCAGGGGTTGTTCCGCGAAATTTCCTCGTGCTCGAACTTTGAAAGCTTCCAGGCGCGACGGGCTAACATCCGATACAAGACGGACGGGAAAAAGGGCACGGAGCTGGTACACACACTCAACGGAAGCGGTCTGGCGGTAGGACGGACCTGGGTGGCCATCGTCGAGAATTATCAGCAAAAAGACGGCAGCGTCGTGATTCCAGAGGTGCTGCGGCCTTATATTGGCACGGACAGAATTGAAGCGCGGAAGATGTAGATCAGTTGAAGTGTGAGTTCGATGATTCATGGACTGGAAGTGCGATGAAGAAACAGTGGGAAACAATCAAGAGCTACATCTGGTGGACGCACCAGCGGGGATCGTTCCATTACGATGTGATGGTTACGCTGATTCTGCTGTTCATTTTTGTGACACCGCACTTTATCAACTATAAAGACCGACCGGCTGAGCGCATGCCCCGTCCCAGGAGTGTGCTGGTGATCCCGGATGGAACGAACGGCTTCATCTTCCGAGTGGACGCGCGCGATGTTACCGGAGCGACCCGAGCTGAACAGCAGGCGGAGATCCTGCGCGTTATCGAGCCGATTGCCGGCTATGTGAAGCTCGATCACTGGACTCCGGAACAGGACGCTAAGGGCGAACTGGTGGGATATCGTGTGTGGGTTCAGCGGTAATTAGAGAGAGATTTCCATGCGAAAGCTGATGCTGGTATTTTCCGTGACTGTCCTGCTGGCGATCAGCGCTTTCGGGCAGAGTGAGTATTTTCAGACGACCGGGTCTTCACTGTCATCACCGAGAGGTTTTCACTGCATTTTTCTCCAGCCTCTGCAGGCTTACATGTCATCAGCAAAGCCAAAGCAGACTGCAGGAGCCGCGCATGGGAGTTCCCCTACAGGCGCGAACCTTGAACAAGTGCTGTCTTTGCTGGACAAGGCGAGTGCGGGATTCAAGACTGTCCAGACTAACTTTGTGTGGGACCAGTATCAGTCGGTAATTAAGGACCACGATCTCCAGAGCGGAGTGATGTACTTCCGCCGCGCCGGCAATAACGTGGAAATGGCGGCTGACATTCAGAAGCCTGCGCAGAAGTACGTTTTGTTCACCGGCAACGAACTGGAGGTTTATCTGCCCAAGGCAGACCAGGTAACCCGGTATATGGTGGGCAAGAACCGGGGCGATTTCGAGGCATACCTTGTGCTGGGTTTTGGCGGCCGCGGCTCTGACCTGCCGAAGAACTTCGAAGTGCATTACGTTGGTGTTGAGAACGTCGAAGGCAAGCCAACCTACAAGCTTGAATTGGTTCCTAAAGCACAGAAAGCAAAGAGTATGTTCCGCCTGGTCACGCTCTGGATCGATCAGCAGACCGGAATGAGCCTGCAGCAGAGATTCCAGGAGAATGGCGAAGACTATCGTCTCGCAAAGTACACGTCGATTCTCATTAACAAGAAGCTTCCAGATGGTGCTTTCAAGTTGAAGACGACAGGGAAGACGAAGTACATCACCCCAAACAATTAGCAACTCGGGACAGCGGATTGTGACTCTTTTCGCCTTAGTCCTGCAACTGGGAGTTGCACGGGCGCGTCTCATCTTCATGTTGAGGAAATCATGCCCAGACCCAAGGTGGTAATCATTCCGGCACGTCCAGACCCGAGTGGCCGCGATCGGATACGAATTAATGATCCCCGATACGTCGCGGGACAACACGTGCTGGTGGAAGCCCTCAAATACCTCCTGAAAAGCGACCGTGATGCAAACCGGGAGGCCGCCGAATTATTGAGCGAACACATACGCACACAATTCCGCATGAGCGACTCGCCCTTACGCGACGGGGTTGGGGGCTGACGGACCAACGGAATCTAAACAGAAAAGGCTGGAGCTTGGCTCCGGCCTTTTGTCTGCCATAGCGTGTCTTATGGGTTCTGCTGTCGCTGCTCGCGGCGCTCCTGATACCAGGTGAGGAATTCAGCGGCAAGCACAAACAAAAAGGGGAAGCACTCAAGGGTATAGCGGTCTTCTGATGCACCGGTAGTGGCGAGAAACAGCGAGCGCACCACAGGATAGGTGAGCAGCAGTGCAAGGTATCTGACGCGGAAGCGCATCAACCACGCCCCGGCAATCGCGGCGGCGACATACGCAAAATTCAGTAACCCCAGGGCCAGATCGCAACAGGCATCGTATGTGCTCTGGGTAAACTCCCAGAAGTGAGTGTTGAGCGGCAGCATCTCGCTGCGTGGCCGGAACCACATATCCAACGTTCGAGCGGCTGGCAACAGCAGGTAATAGCGGAACGGATGAGCCCGGATGTTTTCCTCTGCCAGCACGGCGAATTGCCGGTCGATCTGCGGCGTCATCAGGCGATTCACGTTGTATTGATCGATCAGCGATTGAACGCGCGCCCGCTGGGCCTGCGAGCTGTAGGCACGGTCGGGGACATCGCCTACATTGAGGCTTCCGCCGGAAACCTGGAAGCCAACGTCTTCCACACTGGCATAGTCTATGAGCCAAGTCTTGAACCAGCGCTCCCAACCCAAGGGCAGGAAATCACCGGGATCGCTGGCATGGGCGGTGACCAGCGGCTGAAACACGTGAAAGACTCGCCAGTTGCGAACGGACCACGGCACCAGCGGCGCGAGGGAGATGGCTCCGAGCAGCAGAGATGCCGTCAGCAACTCACGCCGGCGCGAAGGTTCTGCGAAAATACGCACAACGACAGGCAAGCCAATGCAGCCAAGAATCAGCCCTCCGTCAGGGCGAAGCAGGATGGCTCCGGCGCAGGCGATTCCGCAGAGCGCCCACCAGCGCAAACGCCTCGCATCCAGGGCCACAATGGCGCAATCGACAGCGGCGGCGATAAAGAAGATTTCGAGGCATTCGGTGAGCGGAGTGGCAACGTAATTGATCACAAACGGGCAGAAGGCAGCAAGCAGGAACGCAGTGCGGGCGGCCCGATCCGACAGAACGCGCCGTGCGATGTCAGCAACCAGGAAACAGGTCAGCACGTCAAAGACAAGCTGAAAGAGCATCGCGCCGAAATAGCGATCCTGGCCGAAGATCAGGAATGTGAAGGCCAGAAAGAACGGGTAGCCCGGCAACCGGAGCAGGGTGGGCTCCCACCCGGACGTCTTTTCGATGCCGAACATATGGTTGTTTATCAGGCACTTGGCGATATCCCCATAGATGAGTGTGTCGCCGGCAATGACCGGCAATTTCAAAATGAAGAAAACGCGCAACAGCACCGCCATGATGGTTGTGGAGATGAACCACCAGCGGTGTCTGTTTAGAAGGGTGAGCACGATTCAATTTAGCAGAACGCGACGGGAGTAGGGTGTTGAATTAGTCCAGAGATTTGTGGAAGCGCAAGACGCTTGCCAGCAGAATCAAGAAAGCGAACACCGCAAGGCACGCCATCTGCGGCCACAACACATCAAAACCGACGCCTTTCAGAAACACTCCTCGCAAAATGACAATGAAGTAACGCAAAGGATCGACAAGGGTCACCAACTGTAGCCATTCAGGCATACTGCTGATCGGCGAGGCAAATCCGGAGAAGATGATCGCCGGCATCAGGAAGAAGAAAGCCGAGACCATGGCCTGCTGCTGGTTTTCTGAGAGCGTCGAGATCAGCAGTCCGATGCCAAGCACGCAGAACAGGTAAAGTACGGTTCCAGAGAATAGCACCAGCAGGCTGCCCCGTAGCGGAACCTGGAACCAGAGGGTGCCCACCGCCGTAATCAGCACGGCGTCAAACAGCCCGATCAGGAAGAAAGGAATCGTCTTCCCGAGGATGAACTCTCCTTGCCTGATCGGCGTCACCATGATCTGTTCGAGGGTGCCAATCTCACGTTCGCGCACTACGGCAAAGGCGGTGAGCAAAACGATGACCAGCGTGATCAGGTTGCCCATCACTCCAGGCACAAAAAACCACTGGCTGCGGAGGTCGGGATTGAACCATGGCTGCCGCTCCAGCGCAATGGATGGCATCTGCTGCAACACTCCAGGCGACGTACGGTTCAGCATTTCGATCTGGTATTCCTGCGCAAATTTCGATGCAACCTGGTTGACGTAACCGAACGAGACCAGCGCGGTATTGGAGTTGCTCGCGTCTACAATCACCTGCACCGGCGCAGTCTGCCCTTTGCGCAGCAGTTCGGAAAAGCCCGCGTTGATCTGCACCGCAACTTCCACGTCGCCGTGGTCCACCATGCGGCGGACTTCCTCGCGGTCAAGCGTACGCGCACGAACATCGAAGTAGCGGCTTCCCTCAAATCGCGAAACAAAGTCGCGGCTCACCTGCGAATTCTCATAGTCAAGAATCGCCATCGGCACGTGCTGAATTTCCAGGTTTGCGGCATAGCCGAAAATCACCATCTGGATTATGGGCGGACCAAACAGAATGAAGCGCGTACGTTTATCCCGAAAAACCTGGATGAACTCCTTCATCAGCATCTCGCGCAATCGGAGCCACATATCGCCTACCTCAACCGTTTCTCAAATGATCGCGTGGCAATTACCACCAGCACCGTAGCAAAGATGAACAGCGCCAGCATGTCCTCCCAGAGCAGCGCCAACGAACTGCCTTTCAGAAAAACGGCGCGAATTATTGACATGAAGTAGCGAGCGGGAATCAGTCGCGTCAACAACTGAACGAACACCGGCATTTGGTCGATTGGAAAAATGAAACCCGAGAGCAGAAACGCCGGAAGAAATGTTGCGATCATCGACGCCTGACTCGCCGCGAGTTGCGATTTCAAGGCCACCGAAAGCAAATAACCGAGCGACAGCACTACAGCCAGAAACAGTGCTGAGCTGATGAAGAGCACGGCAATGCTTCCCCGGAACGGCACTCCAAACCACCAGACGCCCATACCCGCACACAGTGCAGTATCGGCCAGTCCAATCACAAGATATGGCGAGAGTTTTCCAATCATCAATTCGAGCGGAGTAACCGGCGTGGAAATCAGTTGTTCCATGGTGCCGCGCTCCCACTCGCGCGCAATCGTCAACGAGGTAAGAAAAGTTCCAACGACCGCCATTACGATTGCCACAACGCCGGGAACAATGTTCGCCATGCTCTCCAGATCTTCATTGAACCAAGTGCGTGCCGCCACGGTGATTGGCGGGTTTATCGCGCGCTGTCCTTTCTTGCGTAGCCAGTCAAGTTGAATCTGCTGCGAGTAGCCGAGCACAACCGCATCCGCGTAGTTCATGCCGACGTTCGCACTGTTGCCGTCTGTGCCGTCAACCAACGCTTGCACCGAGACCGGGCCGCCCTCTGCCAGCTTCTGCGAAAAATCCGGTGGAATGACAATGGCGAGTTGGCAGTCTCCGGAGTCGATGGCCAGTACCAAGTCCCTGTAGCTGTCCACCGATTTTCTGACGTTGAAGTACTCCGAAGACTGAAAACGCCTGATTAGCTCGCGGCTCTGCTGGCTGTTTTCGCGGTCGAATACATACGTTGGCAGATGCTTGATATCGAAGCTGACGCCGTAGCCGAAGGCAAGCATCAATATGATCGGCATTGCCACCACGATCAGAATGCTGCGAACGTCGCGCCGTATCTGGAGAACCTCTTTGCCGGCAATTGCGCGAATCCGGTTAATCTTCATTGCTGCACTCCCTGGGGTTCATGAGCGGTCAGCGCTACGAACACATCTTCCAGCGAGGCTGGGATCGCCTCAATGCGAGTTACTGTGACTGAAGCCTTTCCCAATTCTTCACGTAACCGGGGAATCGCCTCGGCCGCACTTGGGACCACAACATGCAGCGCATTGCCGAAGACAGCCACGTCCACCGCAGCCATACTCTTTTCGAGCGCCTCCAGGGCTGGGCCAAGAGGTTCGCATTCGATTAGCAGCAACTCGCCTTTCATCGCCGTTCGCTTGAGTTCCGCAGGGGAGCCCGATGCAACGATTTTGCCGCGGTAAATCAGCACCAGGCGATTGCAATATTCCGCTTCGTCCATATAGTGCGTGGTGACGAAGACCGTAACGCCCGTCGCAGCCATTTCATGAATCAACTCCCAGAACTGCCTCCGCGAAATCGGATCGACACCTGAAGTTGGCTCATCCAGAAAGAGCACCGCGGGCTTGTGCAGCACTGCGCAACCAAGCGCAAGGCGCTGCTTCCATCCCACCGCAAGCGTGGAGGTCAATGTGTGCTCGCGCCCTTCTAGTCCAGCCATTCGCACGGCCCATCGCGAACGCTCGCCCATCTCCGAATCTGGAACCTGGTACATGCCTCCGAAGAAACGTATGTTCTCCTCGACCGTGAGATCGTTGTAGAGCGAAAATTTCTGCGACATGTATCCGATGTTCTGCCGTACCCGCTCTGGCTGTTTTGCAACGTCGATTCCCGCCACGCTTGCGAATCCCGAGGTCGGATGCAACAGGCCACAGAGCATTCGGATGGTAGTCGATTTGCCTGCGCCATTGGGTCCAAGGAACCCGAATATTTCTCCCCTTTGTGCCTGGAAGCTGATGTGGTCTACAGCGCAAAAAGTGCCGAAACGCTTTACGAGATCCCGCACCACAACCGAGGATTCATCGCTCATGCTGCACCTCGGTTCCGCTTTCCACCGCATTCACGAACACATCCTCCAATGTGGCAGTCACAGCCTGCACCGACGCATAACTCACTTTCGCAGTATCCATTTGCGCTCGAAGTCCCGGTATGATTCGCGCAGCGTCATCCACCAGCAGGTGCACCCCATCTCCAACCAGCACCACATTGCGCACGCCTGGAAGTTTCTCGATTGCCGCGCGTACACCGCGAGGATTGGGCGTGGCGATGGCAATCACCGTGTTGCGGAGGCTGCGCTTCAGCGCATCCGGTGTATCGCAGAACAGCAGGCGTCCTTCACGCACAAGCGCCACTCGATGGCACCGCTCGGCCTCGTCCAGATAAGCGGTCGACGTCAGTATGGCTACTCCCTCACTGAGCAGCGAATAGAGTATCTTCCAGAAATCGCGGCGTGAAACCGGGTCCACGCCATTGGTCGGTTCGTCCAGCAACAGCACGCGCGGAGTGTGGATCAGCGCACAGATAAGTCCGAGCTTCTGCTTCATTCCGCCGGAAAGTTTGCCGGCAAGCCGGTCGCGAAATTGCTGCATGTCAGCAGACTGCAACAGGCGCTCGCTGCGCTCTCGATAAATTTCCCGCTTCACATCGAACACGTCGGCGTAAAAACGGATGTTCTCATCTACGGTCAAATCCTCATAAAGACCGAAGCGCTGCGACATGTAACTGATCTTTTGCTTCACCCGCTCCGCATCGCGAACCACGTCAAAGCCCGCCACCTGCACCGACCCGGCATCCGGCAAAAGAATTCCAGCGAGGATGCGCATCGTCGTGGTCTTTCCCGCGCCATCCGGTCCAACGAGTCCGAAGATTTCCCCATAGTTCACCTCAAAGCTCAGGTGATCGACGGCCTTTACGCCGGGGAATCCCCGCACGAGATCGCGAACGATGATGGCGGCATCTTCTGGCATGCGTGCTACTTTCCCAGGTCGATCATCACGTCTGCCGGCATCCCCGGTTTCAGTTCGTGGTTTGCATTCTCCACATCAACCTTGATTCGATAGACCAGCGCAACCCGCTCTTTATTGGTCTGCACCGTCTTGGGAGTGAACTCCGCCTCAGGCGAAATAAAGGAGATAGTGCCGTGGTAAGACTTGCCGGGATAGGTGTCCGTCTTAAGTGTGACTGCCTGTCCCCAGCGCGCGCGGCCCAGGTCGGTCTCGCTGACGTACGCGCGCACCCATAGATGATCGAGATCAGCGATGGTCACCACCGGCGTGCCGGGAACGACGTATTCGCCGAGTTCTGCCTGCCGCACCGTAACTACGCCAGTCACCGGCGAATGCAGCACCGTGTAGTCGCGACGTACCTTGGACAACTCCAGGTTTTGTCGGGCGGCTTGCAGGGTGGCCCGGCTAACCGCAATCTGCTCCTTGCGCGTGCCTTCGCGAATCTCCGAGAGATTCTGCTGTGCCCGCTCATAAACTGCTTGCGCGCGTTTGAACGCGGTGTCAGCCTGATCACGGGTCTGCGCCGAAATCGCATCGCGTTTATACAGCGCACTGTATCGCTCAAGATCGGTCCGTTTCATCTCGAGGTCGGCCTTGGCATCGGCTACGGTTTGCCCGGCGGCCTGAACGTCCTGCGTGCGGTTGCCTGCCTCCGCGAGATCCAACTCTCTACCCCGCGTCTGCAACACCGCCTCATCGATACGAACTTGTTGCTGATAATCCGCGTCATCGATTCGTGCAAGCAGGTCCCCCTCTTTTACCGGCTTGCCCTCTTCTACCGGCAATGCCACGATCCTGCCCTGCGTGCGGAAAGCCACGACGCTCTCATGCGCCTCCACGTTGCCGGAGAGCATGAGCGTGCTCGATGGGACCTTTGCGGCCTGCGAAGTGCGGTAGTAGAAAAAGGCTGCCCCGATGGCCGCTAATAGGAGAACGGGGATGATAATTCGCTTCATAGGCTTGGTCCTTTCTGTGCCGGCCGCTCAGCGGCTTTCAATGTATTCCGCATAGGACGCCTCCGTGTTGCCCAACGCTCGAACCATGGAGAACCGCGCGTCTGCATGATGCGTCAATGCGACAATCGAGTTCTGTTGCGCCCTCGATAACGCATCCTGCGCGCTGATGACCTCGACGTTGTTGGTCACTCCCTGGCCGAAGCGCAGTTGCGCAAGTTCGACTTCCTTCTGCGCCAGCTCGAGGCCTTCGCTGGCGACCGTTACTTCTTCCGCAGCGGATTCAATGTTGAGCAACGCCTGCCGCAACTCCTGCTCTACGCCGAGGCGTGCGTCATTCATCTGCCTCTCGATGCGCCGGATTCGCGCCTCGATCTCAAGTGCCTCACCATCTCGATCACGATCGAAGACAGTGAATGAGAGCGAGAGTTGCGCCATCTCCGTTGCTTTCATCGAGCCTAGTGTTCGCCCGATTCCACCGTAGTTTCCCGATGCAGTGAGCTTGGGAAGGAACCGTGCGCGTGAGGCACGAAGTTGCTCGCCAAGCGCCTCGCGTTGACGCAAAAGCGACTGATAGTCCTGACGCGCACCCAAGGCTAACGGCAACGCGTTCTCCACGCTGAGGGAATTTGCGGCATGAAATTGAAGCACATCGGCTAGTTCGATATTCGTTCCCGGAGACATTCCGAGATTGCGCGCCAGGGTCAGCAGCGAACCCTTGTATAGATTTCGTGCCTGCACCAACGACTGCCGCTCATTCGCCAACTGCACCTGGGCTCGCAAAACATCAATTCCCGTTGCCACGCCAGAATCACGCTGATCCCGGGCAAGTTTGTAGAGAGCTTCCGCGGTGTCCACGCGTGACTGCGCGGCGATTACTTGGGCAAGTTGCGATTGCGCCGAGAGGTACAGCGCCGCCACATAGCGAATTACCTGGTCTCTCGCGTCCTGGTAGTCTGACTTGGCCGCCACAGACGATAGCCTTGCGGAGCGCAGTGCGTGCAGAGACGGCAGATCCACAATCGATTGATCTGCATAGGCCCGGGCCTCGTAGGTACTGAAAGGCCCGACGATAGCGGGCACTCCGGGGAAGCTGATTCCTTGCGCGACGAGGCTGCGGCTCTGGACCGCCGCTGGCGCGTCAATCCGCACCCGCGGCAGTAGCAGCGATTGGCGTCGTTCGGCAGTTGCCGACGCTTCCTGTGTGCGCGTCTCCGCAACCAGCACCCCGAGATTGGCCTGCAACCCACGATGAATCGCATCCGCCAGCGACAAGCGCAGAGGAGTACCCTGCGCCCATGCGGTGGATGCCAGCACGAGGACAGCGATCAAGCTTGCGGGTTTATTTACACCTTTCTTCATTGCGACTTCCTTTCGCGCTTTGCAACCTTGGGAGGCAATCCGCGGCGCACTGCTTGCGGTGGTTTGCAGGGCAGGCTGAGGCCAGAGAAAATCGTCCGCATGCTACTGGTAAACTGTTCCTCCAGGGGTAACTCTGGATCCAGCGCCCACATGAGGGTGGTTCCGAGTAGTACACGATGAAAAGCGCGCGCGAGTTCCGCCGGTTGATTCTCATGACGTAGCTCACCCCGCTGCTGCCCCAGTCGAATGATCTCGGCAATCCACTCCCGTGCGATCGACATCTCCCGCACGATATATTCACGCACCTCGATGTTTCCGAGAAATGACTGCATGAGGCTTCGAGCCAACTGTGGGCTCTTGCCGGGAAACAGTATGAGGCTGCGCCCAAGTGATATGAGCACTTCTTCGCTTGCCAGTTTTGCTTCGCGAGCCAGAGACAGATGGTCTCGCACGGTACCTTGTTGCTTGCCTACCAGGTAGCCAAGAACGTGCTCTTTGCTGGGAAAGTAATTGAAGAATGTACCCTTGCCGACATCGGCCACTGTGGTGATGTCTTCGACCGTGGTCTGGGCGAATCCCTTGCGGGAGAACAATTCTATTGCTGCTAAGAAGAGTTTTTCGCGTGTCTCCTCGCGGCGGCGCTGCCGCCTTCCGCTCTCCGGCACAACAGGCTTCTCATCGGATCGCGGTTTGCTGCGGGTGACCATAAGTCATAGTTGACCATCAGTCATATTTATTTGTCAAGGATCTCTAGTACCGTTCCAGGGTATGTGTATCCCCGAGATCAATGGCGAAAGAAAATCGATCACTGGCCGAAAAAGTTCGAGGCCGCACAGGAGACTTGAACAGCGCTGGGGTCCTTCCTTGCGGTCAGGATGACACTCTCAACATGCGCTGGATAGATCTAACGGTGGAAGAGCTATGCGCCACGAGTAACGGCGCCTGCCGATCTTGCAATGGTTTCCGGGCGATCAGCCTGCCGCGAGCGCGGCATTGGCATCTTACGATTGAACTCAGTTAGCCGCCGGACACAAAAGGCATTATGGTCACCACGTCGCCCTGATGTAGAACCTGCTGGTAAAGAGCACTTTCGCCGTTTCGAAATATTGCGGTCGCCTCGGCGCTGCTTAGGCCAAGGTCTTTCAGCAGGTCCTGTATCGTGGCGGCATCTCGAACAACAAACTTGCGTACATTCAACTCGCAACCGGAGCCAGGGTTTGAAGGATAGTACTTTACGGTTATCTCCATGATCCTGCTCCGGCCAGTGGACTTTATTAATTCAGTAAATATTCCAGGTTGAGTTCGACTAGTTTGCCTCGACGCGGGGTCCCCTGCTCATCCCAACCAGACATTTCGTAGTAGAGATTTATCGCTTCCCTGAAGTCTTTTTCGTCGATCTTCTGGCCCTTCAGCGGACCGCTTTTCAGTGGTTCATGCCAGCGCCGGATGACTCTGTCCTCCTCCGGACCCACTCCCTGGCGAATGTTGAACATCCGCGCCATAACAAGGGAACGCTCCGCGGCGGCCACGATTTCATACAGGCTCGTGTTCCAACCGGTGATCGCAGTGACTGCCTCAACCAACTTTTCGAAAGTCAGCCCGTGAATCGGCACCGATGCGAAATTACACAAACCCAGAAGGTTATTGATGGCCCACGCCTTCTGTCCCAGGAAGAAAAAGCGCACCTTGGCGGCATTGATCTCCAAAGGTTTTACGGGCTCAAGCAACCCCAGTGGGGACAGGAATCTATAGCCTTCGCCCTGGAACATTGGGTCGTGAGGAGTTTCAACGTGGTCAGCCCCAGTGGGCGATAAGGCAAATCCCAGCGCAGTTCCGGTCTTTCCTCTGCCGTCATGCATCGGCAGATCGTTACCCTTGATGTGAAAGGCGTAAGCCTCGGCACCCTTGCCGATTCTCTCGGCAGCAACTTTCACACCGTCGGCCAATATATCGCCAATGCCCTTACGACTGGCAATCTGTTCGATGAGCCAAAGCATGGCATCTTCATCGCCCCAGCGCACTTCTCTTCCGCCTGTGTCGGCAGCCGTCAGAACGCCGTTTTCAAAGCACTCCATCACGAACGCAGTAATATTGCCAGCCGAGATCACATCCATTCCCAGGAGGTTACAGAGTTGATTGCCGCGAGCAAGTGCCTTCAGATTGTCGTTGCCAATCTGAGAGCCCAGGCCACCGAGTGCCTCATATTCCGGGCCGCCCCATCTGGCATCCAAAGGATAGTTCTCGTCCTCGGAGGTGACCCTTCGCTTGCAGGCAACCAGGCACATCCAGCAGGTTCCCTTAGACTTGAAAATCTCGTCTCTGTAAGCATCCCAGTTGATCTTGTCTGCACCCTCGAAGACTCCATCGCTGAAGTTTCGGGTTGGCAGTATTCCTGAGGCTTGCAGATTCTTGAGCACAGCCGGAGTTCCGGCGGTTGACATGCCGACAGCAGCCGCGTGCTGCTTTAGGAACGTGCGGTGCCACTGGACAATTTCCTTGAGTCTGTCAGGGTCCGCCGCTTCCAGAGGTTTGGTTCCGCGAACGGCCACAGCCTTGAGATTCTTGCTACCCATCACGGCACCCATGCCGGTGCGTCCATTGAAGTGTTCCATGTCATTGCTGATGTTGGCGAAGCGCACCAACTTCTCGCCGGCAGGCCCGATCGAGGCAACGCGTACCTTCTTCTCGCCCGTCTCCTCTGCTATGCGACTCAAGGTTTCACTGTTGTCGAGACCCCAAAGCCCGGTCGCATCCTTCAACTCAACCTGGCCGTCGTTGATGTACAGATAAGTTGGTTTCGCTGATTTGCCAAATATAACTATGGCGTCAAAACCGGCAAACTTCAGTTCAGGACCAAAGAAACCGCCGGCCTCGGCCTCACCGAAGCAGTGGGTCAGTGGAGATTTGGCGGCCACTGTAAACCGGTTGAAACCTGATAGCGGCGCGCCCGTTACGGCGCTCAGAGCGAAGACCAACACGTTTTCCGGAGAGAGCGGATCCACACCTGGTTTTGTGTATTTCAGCAAATAGTACGAGCCGACAGCCGAGCCACCCATATACGTGCGATACCAAAGCTGATCAGGTTCTTCCACATGCCAGGTGGAGTCTGTCAGGTTCACATGCAAAATCTTGCCAACATAACCAAAGGGCATATCGGTTCTCCTAAACCCGCTACAAGTCGCAACAACGCGCCCGCCGTATGATCGTAGTGAAGATGGCTACAGAAAGGCAACCACGCCTCCAAGCAACCAAGCCGGTTGAAACGCATACATCCGATCCCGCGCGAATTGTGCAGTAGTGCGAATTGTGGCACACTTCCGCCCGATCACCGTTCATTTCTTTGCTTCAAAATCTTGACTACAAAATCATTGACGCAGCCGCTACAATGAAACACGCAAAAACAAGCTGCTCCTGAATATGGAATGTAAGACGAGCAAACGCCTTTTAGACCTCGCGCCCCAATGCTCTTATTACCCCCTGACGGGTTTGTGAAATGTCCAGTGTGATTCTGAAGAACGTTGTTAAACGTTTTGGCTCGGTGACAGCGGTGGATGATCTGTCGATCGAGATTCAGGACAAGGAATTTGCAGTTCTCGTTGGCTCGTCTGGATGCGGGAAGACAACGGCTTTGCGTATGATCGCCGGTCTTGAGACGGTGACTTCCGGCGAGATCTACATCGGCGATACACGGGTCAATGAACTGGAGCCCAAGGATCGTGACATCGCCATGGTCTTCCAGAACTATGCGCTTTACCCGCACATGAATGTTCGGGAAAACATGGGTTTCGGGCTCAAGATTCGCAAGTTTTCCAAGGACGAAATCGACTCGCGGGTGCAGGAAGCCGCGGACATTCTCAATATCCAAGAGTTGCTGGACAGGAAGCCTAAGGAGTTATCCGGTGGGCAGCGTCAGCGCGTCGCGGTTGGTAGAGCCATTGTCCGCAAGCCCAAGGTGTTCCTTTTCGATGAACCGCTCTCCAATCTCGATGCCAAGCTGCGAGTAGCGATGCGCGCCGAAATCAGCAAATTGCATCGACGTCTCGGCGCCACGACCATCTATGTGACTCACGATCAGGTCGAGGCGATGACAATGGCCGACCGGATCTTCATCATGAGCAAAGGCGTACTGCAACAAAGCGGCGCACCCATGGAAGTTTACTCGAGGCCGGCCAACCGTTTTGTTGCGGGTTTTATCGGTTCGCCGTCGATGAATTTCATCGAAGCGACACTGGTTGCGCACGCGGGTACGTTGCTCGTCGATGCGGGCAGCTTTCGGGTTCGAGCACCTGAAATATTTTGCTCGCGACTTGAATCTTACGCAGGTAAACAGGTCGTTTTCGGTATACGTCCCGAGGATATTGCTTTACACAATTCCGCAACGGATGCCTGCGAAGAAAGAACCATGACCGCGCAAGCAGATGTTGTTGAAACCCTAGGATCTGAGATTTTTGTCCATCTCGCTTGCGGCGCACATTCGCTTGTTGCCCGAATGGAGGTCCCCGAACAGGCGTTGAGCGTAGGGCAGACATTGCGGATGGACCTGAAGATGCTGAAGAGTCATGTTTTTGACAAGGAGACCATGCAAGCCGTTGTGTAGACAGGAAGGAAAGGCTGCACGGTCGCAGAAGAAGTTTCTTGGCGATGCCCGATTACGAAAAGCCGTGTTTGGAAGCTGCATATTCCGAGCTGTATTTCGTTGATGCCTGGAGGAATTATGAAAAAAATACTGGTTGTTGCGACACTGGTAGTTCTGTGTTGTCTATCCACGAGCGCTCTGGCTCAGACCAAGGAAATTCGCGTCCTGCTGGCCAACCATCCTTATGGCGATCTAGTGAAGTCCTCCATCCCCGAATTTGAAAGATCTACCGGTATCCGGGTCAAAGTCGAAAGTCTGCAGGAAGGGCAGCTCACCACCAAACTGACGACCGAGTTTGCAACGCGCTCGTCGTCTGTCGACGTGTTCATGACCCGCCCTCTGCAGGAAGGGAAGATGTTCTATAAGAACGGTTGGTACGAACCGCTCAGCATGAGCTTCGCCGATTACCCGAAGAATGTAATGAGTGTTTCCATTTTCGCGGGGAAGACCTACATCGTTCCCCTGGTGACGGAATGGCAGGTACTTTATTACCGGGAAGATCTTTTCAAGAAAGCCGGCGTCAAGGTTCCCACGAACTTTACTGAACTTGAAGCTGCTGCCCGAAAACTCAATTCGGAGAGCGTTGCGGGACTTGCCTCGCGCGGGAAAGGCGCTGCCGCTGTGACCCAGTTGTCGAGCTACGTCTATAACTATGGCGGGCTTTATCTTGACAGGGGGACTGCTGCTTTTGCTTCCAAACCTGCGGTTGACGCCATCCGCTTCTATGGCAAGATGCTGGGCAACTATGGTCCCAAGGGTGTGACGTCGATGTCGTGGGAAAACATCATGCCACTCTTCCAGGCGGGCAAGATCGCAATGTGGACTGATGCTTCGGTGTTTTACGGTCAGATCATCGATCCGTCCAAGACCCAGGTCGCGGGTGGAAAAGTCGGAATTGCCAACTTTCCGGCCGGTCCAAGAATGAACTCGCCATTTATCGTGGCCTCGTGGGGTATGGCGGTCTCTAAGCAGTCGAAGAACAAAGAACAGGCGATGCGTTTCCTTCAATGGGCGACAAGCAAGGAAATGGCTACCAAGGGGATGCTCGCCAATATCACGATGGCGCGCTCGTCAGTATGGGAAGACAAAGCTGTATTGGCCAAGGTCAATCCCGGTCTCGTCGAAACACGCGCATATGCCGCCAAGCACGGCAATCCGCTGGATCGCCCGTACATGAGTGCAGTCGGCGAAGCACGTGATCTGATCGGTGAACTGATCATCGAATCGATCAACACCAAGGGCGCGTCGCCGAATCTCGAAAAGATGGCGAAGGAGAAGGCCGCCAAGGTGAACGAAATGCTTCAGGACTCCGGAGAATTCGGCAAGTAATGGAACACCCGGCCACTGGTTGATTGCGGTGGCCGGTATTCGCTGAATGGTTCTTTCGGCAGGATGTTTGGATTCAGAGGCGCCCTATGATTCGTGCGAGCTTTGCAGAACGGAACCTGCGGATACTGTTCCCGCTTCCGGCTATCATTTTCGTCGCCTTGCTGATGATCTTTCCGGTTCTTTACACGCTATTCCTGAGCTTTACAAACTGGAACCTCACGTCTGGAATGCCTTTGTCATTTAATGGCGTGAATAGCTACAACCGGGTTCTTGCTGAACCACGTTTTCTGCAAGCTGTTGGCAGGACGTTTGAATTCACTTTCTTTGCGGTGCTGATCGAAAGCTTTCTCGGCGTGGCCATCGCCCTGATTCTCAACCGGGCTTTTGTCGGCAAGAGTGTTGCAAAGTTGCTGCTTCTTCTGCCGCTTGTCGCTACGCCGATCGCTGTCGGTATTGTTTTCAATCTCTTTTACGACCCGACGATCGGGCTCGCGAATTATGTTCTCAAGTCGCTTGGGTTGCCGCAGGGACTCTGGGTTTCCAGTGCCGGGTCGGTCATTCCGTCGCTAATTCTCGTCGATGTCTGGCAATGGACGCCGATGATTACGCTGATCGTCCTGGCCGGTCTGGCAGGACTCTCTGAAGAACCCGTTGAGGCGGCGCGCGTCGATGGCGCAAGCGAATGGCAGATCCTCAGGTATGTCACCATCCCAATGGTGATGCCAGTCATCCTGACTGCCGTGATTCTTCGCCTGATTGATGCGCTGAAAACTTTCGACATCATCTTCGCCATGACCGGAGGAGGCCCGGGCTATGCCTCGGAAACGCTGAATATCATGGGCTTCAAGTACAGCTTTGAATATTTCCGGATGGGGCAATCCTCAGTCATTCTGGTCGCCCTCTTCCTGATTGTTTTCTTGTGCAGTCTCGGAATCATGAAGTTGCGCGCCTCTTCCGAGATTTGAGCCCAATGAATCGTCTCTGGAGTCTCCGATGAACAAGAAACTCATAACGAATTTCTTCTTTTACTTGTCGGTCGTTGCAATTGCCCTTGTGGTTCTTTTTCCATTCCTCTGGATGCTGAGTTCATCATTCAAGACGCAGGTTGATATCGTCTCCTGGCCTCCGAAATTCATCTTTACCCCGACGTTGCAGAATTATCGGAAAGTCTTCGGAGAGCAGGATTTTCTAAAATATTTTATAAACTCGACCATCGTCGGCACGCTTGCGGTCGGCCTGTCGCTCGTGCTCGGGTTGCCAGCGGCGTATTCGATCTCGCGCTATACGCAGAAGAAACTGGCAGTATTCATTCTGCTGGCGCGCCTGATGCCAGGGATTTCTTTCCTGATGCCGTGGTACATCATCTTTTCGCGTCTGAACCTGATGGATAGCTACGTCGCTCTGGTTCTCAGTCACATGCTGATCGCCTTGCCCATCGTGGTGTGGATCATGTCCACCTACTTCAACTCGATTCCGCGCGAGATGGAGGAGTCAGCGATGGTGGATGGCGCAACCCGGCGATATGCATTTTGGGCAATTATCTTGCCGTTGTCCGGGCCGGGCATCATCACGGCCACAACGCTGTCCTTCATCTTTTCCTGGAACAACTTCATGTTCTCGCAGGTACTTAGTATGGAAAAGACGAAGACGCTGCCCATTGCGGTGTTCAACTTCCTTTCTTATGCCGAGGTCGATTGGGGCGGCGTAATGGCGGCGGCGGTGGCGATCATGGCTCCGGCCATCATCCTGACAATGGTTTTCCAAAAATACGTAGTCAAGGGACTGACCATGGGTGCGGTTAAGGGATGAGGCAGGTCTGAAGTAAAGACGTTCGATCAGTTATCAACATCGCAGCAGCGAAATGCACCGCTAGGATTCAGAATGTTAGCGATCACGATTGATACCGGAACCACCAATACTCGGGCAACGATTTGGCAAGACGGGAGGGTCATTTCGCGATCCTCCGCCGAAGTGGGCGTACGAGACACCGCGATTACCGGCAACAGGCAGAAACTCCAGGTTGCCGTCAGAGATCAGATTCTGAAGGCTGCCTCCATTGCTGGCGTCGATCCTTCCAGTATTGGGGTGATCTTGGCATCGGGGATGATCACCTCTAATATCGGACTCTTCGAAGTTCCGCATATTCCTGCTCCCGCGGGTATCCATGAACTTGCCGCAGCACTCGTTCAGAACCGCATTGCGGAGGTCGCGTCGCGTCCGATATGGTTCGTGCCGGGGATCAAGAACAGTGTCCCTATGGTGAACCTCGAAACCTACGAATCCATGGACATTATGCGAGGGGAAGAGGTCGAGGCCTTCGGGTTGGTTGAGCGGACGAATTTGCAGGGACCCGCTACCTTCATCTTCCCGGGGTCGCACTCGAAATTCATCACTATGGATGTGAACAATCGAATCACAGCATGCGTGACTACGCTGGCAGGAGAACTACTGAGCGTCATCACCGGAAACACGATTTTGGCAAGCGCGGTGGACAACTCGTTCGCGCATGAATTGGATGAAACCATGCTTTTGGAAGGAGCTCATTGCTGCGCCCACGTGGGGCTGGGCAGGGCGTGTTTTTCCGTGCGCATATTGGAGCAGTTCGGCCATACTACAACAAAACAGAGGGCCAGTTTCCTGCTTGGGGCCGTACTGGAACAGGACGTTTTTGCCCTGAAGCAAAGTAGCGCCATTCGCGTAAGACCGGAGATGCCGGTTGTGATCACCGGGAAAAAGGTAATGAAGGAAGCCTTTGCCGCATTGATCAAGGACGATGCTTTCTTCCGAGGAGAAATCGTTGTGGTGGACGACGAACTAACGTGCGATCTGGCTGGCCTGGGCGCGATGGCCGTTGCTCGGGAGCGCGGTCTAATGAGCGAACTTCCGGAGTGAGACAGGAGCACAGCTGCCAAGTTGTCGCAAAGATATAAGGACAACTCAGGTGCTGGGAGACAACTGAATGAAGATCACGAAGCTGGAAACATTCATCGCCGGTAATCCCTGGAAGAACTGGTTGTTTGTGAAAGTCCACACGGATGAAGGTGTTCACGGCATCGGCGAAGGGACGCTGAATGGTTTTTCCAAGACGGTGGAAGCAGCCATCCATGAACTTAGCCATTTGGTAATCGGACACGATCCCTTCGACACCGAGAGACTGGCGCTGAAACTGTTCAGAGATGTGTACTCCGACGGTGGACAAATTCAGGGTTCCGCCCTGGCCGCGATTGAGACAGCTTGCTGGGACATTATCGGCAAGACTTGCGGACAGCCGCTGTATAAGCTGATTGGCGGACGCAACCATGACAAGTTGCGGGTGTATGCCAATGGATGGTATCGCGGACCACGCACCCCAGAAAGCTATTATGAGAAAGCCAAGCTGGTAAAAGCGCGAGGCTATACCGCGCTAAAGTTTGATCCTTTCGGGAATGCATGGCGGACCGTTGAACCTGCCGACTTTGACCTGGCAATTTCGATCATCAAGGCAGTTCGGGATGCAGTCGGCTCGGACGTTGACATCATGATTGAGGGCCACAACCGATTCAGTGTCCACACTGCGCTGCGGTTTGCGGAGGCAATGGCACCTTATCGCCCGGCGTGGTTTGAAACCCCGGTACCACCCCAAAGAATTTCGTCGATTGTTGAGGTCGCCAAGCGGAGCCCCGTTCCCATCTCGTGTGGAGAGGATTATTACTGCCGCGAGCAATTTCTCGAACTGCTCAGCCACGACGCGGTTCATATCATTCAGTTAGAACCGCAATGGCTTGGAATTTCTGCAGCGAAACAGATTGCTGGAATGGTGCACGCCGCAAATGGGGTAACTGCTCCGCACAGCGCGCAAGGGCCAATTTGCTCCATAGCCTGTGCTCACTTGAATATGGCAACACCGAATTTTTACATCCATGAGATTTTTGACGAATTCAATGATCCCTGGGAAGAAAAGCTGCTGACGAAACCGATGAAGGTCGAAAACGGCTATATCCAACCCCCAGAGGGACCTGGGCTAGGAACCGATTTGAATATCGAGGAGATTTTGAAACACCCCTATCATGCTGGAAATTGGCTGCCGCTGTTCCGGCAAGGCTGGGAGAAGAGATTGTCTACCCACTAAACCGCGGAGGAGTTATTGAATTTGCTCAGGCTTTCCGGGTGGCTTTTGAGTAGAGTGGCCTTCAAACAGACGCACGATTTCCGCGCTGCATCGTATACGATAAGAGTTACGGCAAATAATTAATGTCCAAGCCCATTTTCTTCGATCCTGATCGGCGACGCTGGAAACGAATTCGCAAGACCATCGACTTCTCAGCGGTGGCCTTGAGCTTGCTGATCGTGTTTTTTGCGCTCACGGTCGTACGTAAGACAAACATTCCAAATGTGTTACTGGCCAACCAGAAGAAAAGCTATCGGGCTCTGAAACTGAAAGAACCGAAGAGGCCAGTAGGCAAAGGTGTCCATCGCAAGACGGCTGCCGCGCCTTCTGAGGTGGTTTTGAACTCCGACGAAGGAATTCGCGGTGCATTCTACGTGACTTGGGACGCAGCCAGCTTCAGCTCTCTGCGAGAGTACATTCGCCAGATCGATTTTGTATTTCCAGAATGGCTGCACGTAGTTGGCGGCGACGGACGTTTACAGGCGGTTCGAGAGGACAACACGCTTTATGACGTGATCAGCAATGGTCACGTTGCGGCCATCGATCCGAAGTTGATGCCGCTCATCAAGAGCACAAACGCGCAGGTGGACGTGCTGCCTCTGGTCAACAACTTTGACACCCTGAAGAACGAATGGCGTACCGACATCGCGCGGATGCTGAAGTCACCCGAGGCGCGCCAAACCTTTCGTCGAGAGCTAAGCATGTTTCTGGCAAGCGACAACTACAAAGGTCTGACGCTTGATATCGAAGGATTCGATCAAGAGGCGCAGCCCGGTTATCGCGCCCTGATAGCGGAGCTTTCATCAGACTTGCATCAGCGCAGCCAGAAGCTCTACTTGAGCGTGCCAGCCAACAACCCTGATTTTGACTATGGATACCTGGCGAAGCTGGCCGATGGGTTGATCCTGATGAACTACGATCAGCACTTTCCGGGAGGCGCGCCAGGAGCGATCGCCGGGCAGGACTGGTTTGTGCAGAATCTAACCAAAGCGCTGAAGGTGATTCCTCGCGAGAAAATCATCTGCGCGATTGGCAATTACGGATACGACTGGGTAACTGACAAAAAGGGAAAGCCGGGAATGGCCGGCGTTCACAACGTGAGTGTTCAAGAGGCCTGGCTCGAAGCGCGGGACTCCGAGGCGGATATCACCTTCGATCCCGAACAGTTGAATCCGCGCTTCACCTATCTGGACGGCGACAACAGCCGCCATGATGTTTGGTTTCTGGATGGCGTAACCGCATTGAACCAGATGCGTGCAGCGCGCTCGCTGGGGGTCCGGACCTTTGCTTTGTGGCGGCTTGGTTCGGAAGACAGGTCGCTATGGAAGGTTTGGGATAAACCACGCCAGGACGATGCTCCCGAGAAATTGAAAGTTGTGGACCCAGGTCAGGATGTGGACCTTGAGGGTGCTGGCGACATCCTCCACATCGTCAGCCAGCCATCGCCGGGCGCGCGCGATCTTACGGTGGACGCCAACGGCCTGGTTACAGACGAGGTCTTCCACGTCTTGCCAAGCCCATACCGCATTGATACGTTCGGTGCGGCGAGCAAACGGGTTGTGATTAGTTTCGATGATGGCCCTGACCCGCAGTGGACGCCGAAGATTCTCGATGTTCTGAAGAAATACAACGTGAAGGCTGTATTTTTCACGATCGGTCTGGAGGCTGAGAAATATCCTGGCCTGCTCAAGCGTATCTATCACGAAGGCCATGAGATCGGTAATCACACTTTCACCCATCCGGACATCAGTAACATCAGCCCTTACTACGCAAGAATCGAACTGAACCTGACTGAGCGTCTGCTCGCGGCGAAGCTTGGCATCAAGCCGGTACTCTTCCGTCCGCCATACTCCATTGATCAGGAGCCTGATACCGCCGACGAAGTTCGTCCTCTCGAACTGACGCAGAGCATGGGCTACATCACTGTGGGCGACAAGATCGATCCCGATGATTGGCGCGAAGATCCGCGCCCTACACCGGAGCAGACGACCAAGGCGGTAATGGATCAGCTTGGCCGCGGTTCAGTGATTTTGTTGCACGATGGCGGAGGCAATCGTGCGAACACCGTGAAAGCGCTGCCCATGATCATCGAAGGGCTGCATGCACGCGGTTACCAGATCATTTCTGTCCATGAGCTGCTGGGCAAGAGCTACGCCGATGTAATGCCTCCGATCTCTCGGAACGAACGATTCTGGGCGACGGTTGATTCTGCTGGATTCCTGATCTTCGGGGCGGTGAACACATTCATCGTTTTCGTATTCTTCGTCGGCGACATTTTGATGAGCGGCCGCCTGGTTACCGTGGGCGCAGCAGCGATCTTCGACCGCTTGCGGCGGCATAGTACGGAACTGGCTACGTGCGAATCTTCGTTCTGTCCATCGGTTGCCGTGCTGGTTCCGGCCTATAACGAGGAGAAGGTCATAACCCGGACGATTCGCAGCGTGCTCGATTCCACGTACCCGAACCTGCGCGTAGTGGTGATTGACGACGGTTCCAAAGATCAAACATACGAGGTGGCAAAACAAGAGTTTGCCAACGAGATTGCGAATGGCAGGGTGACCGTGTTGCGGCAAGAGAACGGCGGCAAGGCCCAGGCGCTGAATTACGGGTTGCAGTTTGTGACCGAGGAAATTTTCGTCGGCATCGACGCCGACACCCTGATTGCCAACGATGCAATTGCCTACCTTGTACCGCACTTCCAGGATGAGCGCGTGGGCGCCATGGCGGGCAACGCCAAGGTCGGTAACAAAGTGAACCTGTGGACGCGCTGGCAGGCCCTGGAGTACATCACGAGCCAGAACTTTGACCGACGTGCCCTGAACACTTTCAGCGCAGTATGCGTGGTGCCGGGTGCAATCGGCGCCTGGCGTACGGCTGCCGTACTGGCCGCTGGAGGCTACAAGACCGACACTGTTGCCGAAGACGCCGATCTTACGATGGCGCTGCTGCAGCAGGGGTTCAAAGTAGAGTACGAGGATCGCGCGCTTGCCTACACCGAGGCTCCCACAACCGCAAATGGCCTTATGCGGCAGCGATTCCGCTGGTCGTTTGGAATTCTTCAGGCAGTCTGGAAGCATCACTCGGCATTTGCACGAAAGGGTGCCTTGGGCTTTGTTGCGCTTCCCAACATCGTGATCTTCCAGATACTGCTGCCATTGGTCTCGCCGTTCATTGACATCATGTTCGTGTTCGGCACGCTCAAGTACCTGATCTGGGACAAACACTTCCATCCAGAAACGGCTGACCCGGCAAGCTTCCAGCAACTTGTACTGTTCTTCCTCATGTTCCTGGTGATCGACTTCATCGCCTCGACGATTGCGTTTTCCCTGGAGCGAAGGCATGGACGCGATCGGCGCGACTGGTGGCTGCTCGGACACGTGTGGTTGCAGCGCTTTGCGTATAGGCAGCTATTCTCCATTGTGCTTATCAAGACGCTGCGGCGGGCGATCGATGGCAGGCAGTTCTCCTGGGACAAGTTGGAGAGAACAGCAACCGTGACCCAACCAGAACGGCGACGGGCTCTGGAGACGAAGCCGTGAGCCGCACGCACGGGACTGGTGGACAACTACTTGCATCGGGCTTGGTCACGGTGCGAATCTTACAGCGGCGTGTCTCGGCAAATCCAAACTTCTGAATGCCCCGCCGAAGCAATCTCTGCTTCGGCGGCGAAGTTGCGTCTGCTCAAGAGCCTGAAGTGTACGACCAAGTTTGAAAAAGCGGCTTGGGAGAGCGGCGCGCGACTCGTGGCTGGGGTAGACGAGGTGGGCCGCGGGAGTCTTTTTGGTTGTGTCGTGGCCGGGGCCTGCATTCTCAACCCCACGGACCGCATCCGCGGATTGCGCGACTCCAAACTACTTCCAGCAGAGGATCGCGAAAAACTCGCAATACGCATCCGTGAGCGGGCCATCGCCTGGTCCGTTGCCGAAGTGGACGTAGGCAGGATCGACCAGATCAACATTTACCATGCCAGCTTGCTGGCGATGAAGTTGGCAGTCGAACGCCTCGATCCACGCCCGGATTTTTTGCTGGTGGACGCCTGTGTGCTCGATTTCGATTGCGCGCAGAAGAAAATTATCCACGGCGACGCACTGTCGGCTTCGATCGCGGCAGCATCCATTCTGGCAAAGGTCCACCGCGACGCGATTCTGCGAGCCTGGGACCCCATCTATCCGCAGTATGGACTCGCCAGCAATAAGGGATACTCGACGCCGCAGCACAAGCAGGCGCTACGCGAACACGGACCATCGCCGATGCATCGCCAGAGCTACGCTCCGGTGGCTGACGCCAGCGAAGATCTGCAGCAGAGTTTAGAGTTCTTGGAAGAGGAAAGTGAATGTTGAAGCTGCTCTGTGTAACCGCGCATCCCGACGATGAAGCCGGATGCTTCGGTGGAATTCTGGCAAAGTATTCTGAAGCTGGCGTGGAGTGCTCCGTGATCTGTCTCACCGCCGGAGAGCGCGCTGCAAACCGGGCCGGATTGATTGACGATGCAGCGCTGAAGGCACAGCGGGGCAGGGAATTAGCGGACTCCTGCAGTCACCTCGGCGTCGCTCACTGCGAGTTACTGAATTACGCGGACGGCGCGCTCCCTCGTGCGGATTTTTTCGATGTGACCGGAAAATTGGTACATTTCATTCGCAAGATTCGCCCGCACGTTGTTGTTACTTTCGGAGCCGAGGGTTTCGTAACTGCGCATCCCGATCATGGAATGGCGGGACTGTTTACCTCCGCCGCTTTCCAGTTTGCCGCGCGATCCATCGCCTATCCTGAACAACTCAAGGATGGCCTCACACCGTGGCAAGCGAAGAAGCTCTACTACGTGACCACGGTGTTCTCGCTACCAGAGCGCCCTGTTGTATCGCTGGCCCCGGTCACGGCGCGCATCTCCGTTTCGCCATATATCAACCGTAAGAACGAGGCTTTTGCCCGGCACAGATCGCAGGCGCCCTTGCAGCCAATCTTCGAGCATGCGCAGCAGCAAGCGGGAGTTTACGAGTTATTTCATCTGGTGGCGACCGCCGAGGTCACGGCAATGGGGATGGAAACGGATTTGTTTGCAGGGATTCGAGAACTGTAGTCAGGTGTGGAGGAAACCCTTGAGGCAAAGGGGGTGAGCTGGTGGCTCACATCGCCGCTCTGGTTGGCCTATGTGGGCGACAGACCTGAACTAGCAAAGGGTTGAAAAAGCAACTTCCACTACAGAGGCAACACCATCGTAGGGATGGAAGGTACTGCATCCCACGTTAGCCAAAAAGAAGGCGAACGTGGGGCACCCGACGTTTCTTCTGTAGGGCAGAAAATCGACGACATTACATTCCTGGCATCTTCATCCCAGACAGCCTCTTGGCAAAGCTCGGCTTCGACATGGACTTGAACATCTTGCGCATTTGCGCATACTGACGCAGCAGGTTATTTACCTCGGGGACGCTGGTGCCGGAGCCGCGTGCAATGCGCTTGCGGCGCGATCCGTTGATGGCCTCATGATGCTCGCGTTCGTACGGCGTCATTGAGTTGATGATTGCTTCGGTGCGCGTTAGCTGTTTTTCGTCCACCTTGTTGCTGGCCTGATGCATCTGCGCGAATGGGCCAACCTTGGGGAGCATTCCTATGATCGATTGCAGCGAGCCCATTTTCTTGACTTGCCGTAATTGTTCGCGGAAATCGTCGAGCGAGAATCCGTCGCCGCTCAACGCCTTCCTGGCGAATTCTTCGGACTTCTTCTTGTCGAGTTTGTCTTCCGCCTGTTCGATCAGCGAGAGGATGTCGCCCATACCCAAAATGCGACCGACCACGCGGTCTGGGTGGAAGGGTTCGATGGCATCGTACTTTTCGCCCACGCCCAGGAATTTGATTGGCTGTCCGGTGACGGCACGGATGGAGAGAGCTGCGCCGCCTCGCGCGTCGCCGTCCATCTTTGTCAGCACCACGCCGGTCAGGGTCAGTTTGTCATGGAATTCTTTGGCCGAATTCACCGCATCCTGGCCGGTCATGGCGTCGGCCACGAACAGCACTTCCTGCGGATTCAGCAGCGATTTCAGCGACTGCATTTCGTCCATCAACTGTTCGTCGATGTGCAGTCGTCCGGCGGTATCTACGATCAGCACGTCGCATCCGTTGATGATGGCATCGCGGCGGGCTTCCTTGGCTAGACGAACAACGCTTGCGGTGTTGCTTTCGACGTCCGCACCTTCGTAGATGTGGGAGCCGATGGCCTTGGCCACCACCTTCAACTGTTCTCGCGCCGCGGGACGATAGACGTCGACCGAGACCAGCATGGGCCGGTGTCCACCCTTTTTGAACCAGCCCGCCAATTTGCCGGAAGTAGTCGTCTTACCGGAACCCTGGAGGCCAGCCATCAAGACGACGGTGGGCGGTTGCGAGGCGAACTTGAACTTTGCCGTATCGCGTCCCAGTGTTTCTACCAGTTCGTCGCGCACCACCTTGATCACCATCTCGGCGGGGGACAGCGAGGTCATAACTTCGGTCCCAAGCGCCTTGACGCGAATGTGGTCGATCAGGTCTTTGACGACTCTGAAGTTCACGTCTGCCTCAAGCAAGGCAAGGCGGATCTCCTTCAGAGCTTCGTCCATATTCTCTTCGGTCAGGCTGCCCTGGCCGCGAAGGTTCTTAAATGCGCGCTGTAGTTTGTCTGTTAAATTTTCGAACATCAGATAAGTCCGGGGAGCCGCAAGGCGGTCCATCTGTGAAGTTTTTTCAATTGCGGCGGGAGTGCCCGCGAAGCCTCAGAATATCATGCCAGATGCGCGGTAGGTCCAGATCCGGGGAATGTACCCAAGGCGCGGCAGACCATCATGGCCCCGATTTGCCTGCCCGTGCAGTCGAGGACTGGAAACGCGGTCGCTTCCACCGGGGATGCTGCTTCATCCTGGCGCACCAGCAGATTGACTCGAACCACCTTGCCTTCGTATGCGGCCTGTGTAAGCGGCAACTCCTGCGGGTCCAGCATGCGTTCGCCGTGGCAGTCGAAAATGCCAAAAGCTTCTGGGCAATCGTCCATGCTGTTCTTGGTCATATCGATTTCGCCGAAAAGGGTTTTCGCTGCGAAATTGGCATAAACCATTTGCCCGCAAGCATCGCAAGCAATCACTGAATCGGTCATCAGAGCGGTGACAGTCAAAAGCCGCTCAAGTTCGCGAGATACTGGCACGGGAACCTTTCCGATCCTGAAAATTGAACACCCCACTCCGCGCGCAACTATAGCAGAAGAATGCAATCACCCATAGGCGGAATTCCCCCTAATTTGAGTGATGACATATCCGCCCAGACCAGAGGTGCTTTTCAGCAACTCATTATTGCGCGAATCGAAAACAACGAGCCCAACTGATTCTTTACACACTAGATGCTATTTGCTCGACTCACGCCGTAGCAGCGAGGGATTATTACTGTCGAAAACTCCCGCCGGGGAGGTCAGTCAGCAACTCCGGTCACCCGAACACTTCTTTTGCCGCCAGCGCCGTGTTGACGTGGATGGTCACGGTGTCTTCCGCTTTCGCCGCATAACCGCCGGCTAGGGTGGTCATGATCGGGAATCCGTGGTCGTGGGCAAAGTTGAAAACCATCAGGTCGCGTTGCTTGAGACCGTCGATCGTCAATGCAAGGCCACCAAGTTGGTCGCCCTTGTAGGGGTCGGCACCCGCCACATAACAGATCAACTCGGGCTCAAATCGCTCGGTTGCCACCTTCAGGGCGGTGTCAAGCCATTCCAGGTACTCGGCATCCGTGGTGCCGTCCGGCAGATTCACGTCAATCGAAGAAGGGGGCTTCCAGTAGGGATAATTGCTTTCCTGATGCAGCGAAACGGTGAAAACATCGCGGGTTGCACTGGTTTTTACGTTGGCGGAATGGGGCGGTGCCAAAAGTGAGGCCGACCATGATGCTCTTGGAAACGGCTCCGGCTCGCCCGTACCAAAGATGGCCGCCGTGCCATTGCCCTGGTGCACGTCGCAGTCAACCACCATGGCGCGCGCTATGTGGCCGTCGCGCTGCATACGTCGGATGGCGACTGCCACGTCATTGATCAGGCAAAAGCCTTCCCCGTGATCCGCGAAGGCGTGGTGAAAACCGCCGCCTATGTGGACGCAGTATCGATTCCGCAGAGCCTGCTCGGCAGCTACAATCGAGCCTCCGGTCATGTACCAGAAAGCCTCAACAAGTTCTTTACTATAAGGCACTTCCAGTTCCAGTTCCTCGCGCGTGCTCAGGGTTCCACGTTTCAGTTTTTCCACCCATATTTGGGTGTGGGCCAGAAGAACGTCTTCATCCCGGCAGCTCGGCGCAGCTAGAAACTCGGCATCCGTGAAGGCTCCAGACCGCCGAAGGCGCTCCCGAATCGCGCCATATTTGTCCGCACGGAAGACATGGTGGCCAATCGGCAACTTTGCTTTTTCTGAGTAAACCAAGCGAAATGGGAGCACGTTCATCCAGGTCCTGTCTTGCTTCCCAATAGTTACATTTATTCTGCGCTATTTCCCCGGCAGGATTGTAAATGCAAATCAACCATTCGGATCAGTTCTCTTTCTAAAGAGTCACAAAAGTGCCATATCACCTGATCTCGCTCTAGCATCCGAGGTATGGATGAAAAGCAAAGAGAAGCCTCTGGGCGTGCCTTGCTAGAAGGCGTCGCCACCTCCACCACCAAATCCACCGCCGGAGAATCCGCCTCCCCCGCCTGAACTGCCGCCGTCTCCAAATCCAGAGCCGCTGGAGCTTGCTCGTGGCGCAGCGGCGAAGGACTGGTAGGCAGAGGTAGAGAAACTGTTCATGGAATTTGTGAACAGCAGTGGAGTCCACATCATTCCCGGTGTTCCATAGCCAGAACCAACGTACCAGGAGGGCGGATCAGTGATGATTCCCTGGAAGGCTTTGGCCCAGTGCTGCTCCACGCCGAAGGCCATGGCATAGGGAAGAAACTTTTCGAAGGTATCGGGCGGCATGCGCTTGATGCGATCGCCGTCGACGCGGGTCATGAACTCCTTGAAGCCAAGACACTGGACCCGAACCCGTGCGCCACGTACGGTTTTTGCTGCGAGGTGATGTCCGAAGAGATAGACAAACAGCGCCGAGAGCACAATGCCGACCAGCAAGGTCGTGGGAGAGTTGCTCAGACGAATGTGGCCAGTAAGCTGGAGCCAGAGGAAGGGCAGCGCTATAACGAGAACTCCGACCAGCGCAAGACCCTTGGCCGACTCGGGATCGGTGGAGTAGAGATCCTTGGCCTTGAGCGCGCCCATGATCTCCTCACGAATAGAAGGCAATGCGATATAGAAGCGGTTCTTGAGGCTGGAAAGAGTAGTCTCCTCCGCGGTGACTTCGGGAAAAATATTGTTGAGTACTTCGGCTTCATGCGCGGCGAGCCCTTGCCACTCGGGGCGCGGCTTTAGCAAGCGCAGGATGTAATCCTTGTGCGAAATGAAGAGAATTTTGTTCTCGATCTCTACGATTTTGAGATAGCCCTTGACGGCAAGATCGATGAGTGTCGATGTAATGTCGCGGGCCTCAATGTTGTCTGAGAGAAGCGTGCCTGCTTCGGCGGGAGTGAGGTCTTTGGGCGGTTCGTACATGGGAGCAACCGACATGCCGGATTCAGCGTCTCGGCCCTTCCAGTACCAGAGGCTGACCATAACGACGAAGGCCCAGATGGGAAGAAAAGCTGCGGGATTTCCGCCAAAGAACCAGCCAACGCGGGTGAACCAAGAAGGCTCTTTCAGGATTCCCTTTGGGATATATATGTCGATGGTGAGTCCGCTGCGAGGCGGGAGCGGATGGGATGATTCGAAGGTGATGTTTCCGCCATCGATGGTGCTGGGGACTTCCTTTGCGCGCGATCCGAAGAGACCGGTGAAGGCCTGCGCTTTGAGTTGCCCCGCAGCCGCGCTGGGCATGGCCACAAACGCCGAAGCCGAGTCGATTGGAACCTTCCAGTCGTTGCCTGTCACGTTCCAATAAAATTCGTCGTGGTCCTTGAAAAAGCGCACGGCGTTGGAGGCGCGATAGGTAATTCGCACGGTGCGCTCGGAGTCTGCGCCCCCGACGTAAATCTTGAGGACGAGAAATGCATGCCGGGCACCGCCTGCGACGCTCTCGGTACGGGTACTCTCCTCAAATTTGATCTTCTGGCCGTTCTCATCCGTGACCGAGTCCACCTTCAGAAAAAGCTTGTAGGCCGTCCCATCGGGACCGGGGTACTCGACTGGAATATCACGCAGGATGCCGTTATAGGAGCCCTCGAACGCCGGATGGATTTCCTCTTCAACGAGTACTGTTCCGTCGTCAGCAACGGTGTAACGGGCGTCAAAGCGGGCGATCTTCCATGAGCGCGCAAACAGCGGAGTTGCCAGCAAAAGCAGCACGGCAAGCAAGAAACCCCAGCGTAAACGGCTGGGGTTCAGGAATGTGGAACGCAGGGTCCGATTCACCATGGCCGCTAGAACTTCACGGTTGGAACGGCGCGTTCGGTGGGATCGGTGATCTCAAAGAACTGCCGCTGCTGGAAGTTGAACATACCCGCAATGATGTTAGACGGGAAGGACTGAATCTTGGTGTTAAGGTCGCGAACCACGGCGTTGTAGTAGCGCCGCGAATTCTGTATGGCGTCTTCCAAGTCGGTTAATTGCTGTTGCAGCGACATGAACTGCGCGTTGGCTTTCAACTCGGGGTAGGCCTCGGCGACCGCGAGCAATCCTCGCAGAGCCTGTGTGAGCTGTCCTTCAGCTTGGGCACGATCCTCGGTAGAAGTGGCTGCCATAGCTGCAGAACGGTAGCGGGCTACATTTTCAAACGTGCCCTTTTCGTGAGCAGCATAGCCCTTGACGGTTTCAACGATGTTTGGGATCAGATCGTGACGCCGTTTCAATTGGATATCGATGTCGGACCACGCGTTGTCGGCGCGAACCTTGAGTTGTACCAGTCCGTTGTACATGCCGGCCACCATAAAGCCGGCTGCGACTAGGATGGCAACAAATACAAGCAAAGGGATCATGCGTACCCTCCGGAAACTTTCCTAAGCGAGCCCCCATGATATCCCGTGTCGAGCTTAGAGGGGAAGCTAAGGTGTTTAGTGGACGGGTACCTAAGTGCATGGATACGCTGGATTGCACTCTCCCTCCGCGAAGAATGTGCTGAGATTTTTGCACTCATTGTCATCCCAGAGCATCTATCTCTGTAGAAGCTCGTTCTCACAAATATTTCACTTATGGTTCATTGTTTTCTGGCTCGCCGGTCTGCGGCGTCGAAGGGGAGGGCCCCAAAATGCACTTTTACGATCTTCATTCAATGGCTCGGCATGGCGTGCTCTGGTTGTTTTTTCTAACTCTGGGCGAGCGTCTCGGACTGCCCCTGTTTGTGACTCCACTGCTGTTTGCCGCAGGAGCGCTGGCGGCGATGGGCACAATGAACCTTGGTTTGCTGCTGCTTGTGAGCACGGTCGCGTGCCTGGCGGGCGATACGCTGTGGTATGAGTTGGGCAGGTGGAAGGGCAGCTCTTTGTTTGGGCTGCTTTGCCGCATTTCGTTCCAGCCAGATTCATGTGTGCGGCGTTCACAGTTAGCGCTGGATAAGCACACCGGTGTATCGCTGCTGTGGGCCAAGTGGGTTCCAGGCGTGGGACGGCTAGCGTTGCCGCTGGCAGGCGCGGCGAAAGTGTCGCGTGGGCGGTTTCATTTCTACAACGCAGTGGGATCAATCAGTTGGCTGGCAGTGCTGCTGATTGGTGGTTATCTCTCGATGCGCACCATCGACTGGCTGGGCTTGTTTGTGATCACGGCGCAGTGGGCGGTAGGGCTGGCTTTGGTGGTTTCCGTTGTGCTGGCGGTGCGCAGTTACTGGCAGCGGCGGCAATTCCTGAAGGCCCTGCGCATGGCGCGTATCTCTCCTGAAGAGCTTTACCGGCAGGTTCAAGCTGGTGAAGAACCGGTGATTGTGGATCTGCGGCATCCGCTCGATTTTCTGGCAGCCCCGCGTACCCTGCCAAAAGCGTTGAGGATGTTTCCAGACCAGGTAGCGGAGCGATGGAAGGAACTTCCTACTGATCGCGACGTCGTGGTGTATTGCACCTGCCCGAACGAAGAAACAGCGGTAAAAGTCACCAAACAGTTGCAGGAACTGGGCGTATTGCGCGTGCGTCCGCTGGCGGGAGGGCTCGCGGGTTGGGAGAAGCTTGGCTTGCCGGTGGAGAAGTACTTTACTGAGGACGGACGGCCATTAATCATGATTGAAGCGAGCTAAGTACGCGTGCGCCAATCGAGCCTGCTCATAGGTGATGAAATTCCAGCCAAGCAGTAAAAGGCCCAGCTACGTTTAGCCGATTTCCCGGTACACTACTTAAGGTGGGGGCGCGGCACTCGCGGAGCGAAAGCTCAGAGCGAAGGCGGCAGCGCCCCCTCAGTTGTGTTGTGGGCTGACCCGGGAGAAATGAATCGAATGTTGTCACCAACAGAAACTACCCTACTTGCGCGTCACGGAGCGCTTTGGATGTTCCTGGTGACATTGGGCGAGCGGTTGGGACTGCCGGTGTTTATCTCCCCACTTCTGCTGGCGGCGGGCGCCATGGTAGCTGTCGATCCCATGCACTTCTGGCTTGTGCTCTTGGCTACGGCGGTGCCGTGCCTGCTTGGCGACGCCATGTGGTACGAGTTGGGACGCTGGAAGGGCCGCAGCGTAATTGCCGCAATGTGCCGCATTTCATTCGTGCCTGACTCGCTGGAGCAGAAAGCCTACGACGGACTGGATCGCTTCAAGGGAATCTCATTGCTGTATGCCAAGTGGATTCCGGGTGTTGCGCACCTTGCGCCGCCAGTGGCAGGGGCGGCGAGATTGCCGCGTCTGCGATTCCAGGTATACAACGGCATTGGCTCGCTCATATGGATTCTTACGATGCTGCTGGCAGGTGTACTCTCAGCGCGGACGTTTGACTGGATGCAGGTATTTGCGCGCTCGGCAAAGTGGTCAATCGGTTTTGTGCTAGCGTGCTCACTGCCGGTTGCGGTTTATAGCTGGTGGCGCCGCAAACAGGCTAAGATCCTCAGAATGGCCGCCGAACAGGCTGCTGCTACCGAAGCGGTAAGCGGTTCATAATGCCACAACGCTTGCGACGCTTGCGGCAGGAGTCCTCGTAAATCCTGCATAATAAGATTCCGGTCGGTAGGACGGAGGAAGGAGTGCGTTGCGGGGGCGTTCAACATTCGCCTCGCGATGTGCTAATCGGTAAACCGGCTATGTACGCGACAGATGATTTAAGAATTAAATGGACTAAAGTAGTTTTGCCTCCGGCATTTCTTGAGGAGGAACTGCCGCTGACCGAATCCGCCTCGGCGACTGTCTTTAAGGCTCGCAAGGCAATCTGCGAGGTTCTCGCGGGGAACGATAAGCGACTGATCGTAGTGGTGGGGCCCTGCTCCATTCATGATACGAAGGCGGCACGCGAATACGCGACCAGGTTGAGAGATGTGATCGCCGAAGTGTCCAACGAATTGATCGTGGTGATGCGGGTGTATTTTGAAAAGCCGCGCACCACCATCGGATGGAAAGGGTTGATTAATGATCCTTATCTTGACAACTCCTACAAGATCAACGATGGGCTGCGTATGGCGCGCCGTTTGTTGCTCGACTTGGCAGAGATGGGCGTGCCCGCCGGAACCGAGTTCCTCGACATGATTTCGCCACAGTATGTGGCAGCGATGGTGAGCTGGGGGGCGATTGGCGCGCGCACTACGGAAAGTCAGATTCATCGCCAGCTGGTTTCCGGGCTATCCTGCCCGATCGGCTTCAAGAATGCGACTTCAGGCGACGTACAGATTGCGATTGAAGCGATGCTCTCGTCGGCGCATCCGCATACCTTTCTGGGCCATTCGAAATACGGGCAGTCGGCGATCTTTGTGACCCGCGGCAATCCAGACACGCATGTGATTCTGCGGGGCGGCAACAAAATGGTGAATTACACCTCGGAAGCGGTGGCAGAGGCTTCCGCCAAACTGCAGAAATGCAAACAGAATCCGATGGTAATGATCGACTGCAGTCACGCCAATAGCCAGAAGGATCACATGCGGCAGATCGCAGTGTGCCACGATGTTGCGGGGCAGATCTCCAGGGGAGAAAAACGCATCATCGGAGTCATGATCGAGAGCAACCTGGTAGGCGGTTCGCAGAAGCTGGCGCAGGGCAAGCCACTCATCTACGGCCAGAGTATAACGGACGCCTGTATCGGATGGGATGAGACCCTCGAACTGCTGAATGGTTTGGCTGAGGCGGTGAAAGCAGGAAGGTAAAGACAGGTTTCAAGGTTTCAAAGTTGCAAGGTTTCAAGGTTAAGAGCAAGGGCAAAACAGGAAGGGCGGCCAATGTGATTGGCCGCCCTTTGACTGCAGGGCATTCATTTCTTTTCTGTTTCCTTGTTCTTGGTGGCTGTGGTGGGTTGCTCGTACTTTACCTCGACGGAGAGCGGTTTGCGCGGCAGCAATTGATCCCGGGTTGCGGTGTTGTAGAGGAACGAGGCCATGATGACAGACGCCTGAATGAGGTCATCACGTTGTGCACGGTCGTAGACGTCCATATTGGAGTGGTGGCTTCGGGTTTCGTATTCCACAGAATCCTGAATAAACTGGAAGCCTGGGATGCCGATGGTGTCAAAGGAGATGTGATCCGTCGAACCGGTGTCACGCATAGTGACCTTGCTGAAGCCGAGATCGCGGAAGGGTTCGCCCCATTGCGCAAAGATAGGTACGGCCGCGGCGTTGCCCTGAGCATAGATGCCGCGGATCTTTCCAGTGCCATTGTCCAGGTTGAAGTACGCTGAGACTTTTTCCTGACCCGGCTTGAGCATTACCGGCAATTGGGACGTGCGCATGAAGGAAGGAGTTGAATCGTTCTTCGGTTCAATCGGATAACCGAAATGTTCCTTGACGTAGGCGCTTGAGCCAAGGAGTCCTTCCTCTTCGCCAGCCCAGAGTACGATTCGAATCGTACGGCGAGGCTTGAGTCCCAGCGCCTTCAGGATGCGAATGGCTTCCATCGCGACTGCGACACCAGTGCCATTGTCCGTGGCACCGGTGCCGGCGTGCCAGGAGTCGAGGTGACCGCCGACGATAACCAGTTCGTCCTTCTTGTCAGTTCCCGGAAGTTCGGCGACGGTGTTGAATATCTGCCCGTTGTCGGGTGACTCGAAGTGCGATTTCACATCGAGTTCCACGGTGACCGGAACCTTGTGATCGATGAGGCGCGCGATGCGATTAAACTGCTCGGCACCGATGACGATTTGGAGCACTCCGTCGGGCGATCCTGGCTTGTAGTTTTGCGTGCCCTGCACGAAGAGCAGACCTTCATCGCCATGGGAGCCTTCGATGGAGGCCGCAACTTTTTCGTCCTGCAAAAAGCGTTCGATGGCCTGGCTGACGCGGCGTCGCTGCACGAGTTCTTCGCGTGTCCATACCCGGCCTGCTGCATCCTTGTAGGGGCTGCCAGGCATTGAGAACTTCGCGAGGTCGTTGAGTTGAGCCTCGTCGTAACGGTGGAGCGCGGCTTCGCTCTCGGGTTTCAGATCGCGCTCCTCGCCGAGAAGGACGATTTTTCCAGCAAGCTGTCCCTTGTACCTCTCGATGTCGTCAATAGTCTTGATCTTGACGGCAACGACTTCGCCCTTCAATACGCCATTTGTGCCGGGCGTCCAAGCCTTTGGGATGCCGAAAAGCACGGCATTGTCGGGCGTGGTCATGCGCATAGAGATGGAATCCAGTGCCCAGCCGCGCCCAAAAGGAAAGCCTTCGAGATGGGCGTTGGAGAGCCCCCAGTCGGTGAACTGTTTCTGGGTAAAGAGGTTGGCGTTTTTGAGATTCTGGGAACCAGAGAGGCGCGGGCCTATGCGGTCAGTGATTTCGGAGAGCGTCTGCATTACCCGGCTGTGCCGAATCCCTTCCTGGCGAATGCGCGTGACCACTTGCAAATCCACGTTTTCCGCAGTTGGAGCGGTGGCTGCTGCGAGCGGAGCGGTGACAATTACCAGGAGCAGCGCAAGAGAAATAGAAAGCCGAATCCGCCCAGCATGGCGAAAAAACGTCATCAAATAACTCCTCATACTCAATTTAACTATTCACCGAATCTTAGCATTTGCCGATGGTGAGGACGATGTTACGAATGGTTAAGGGATGTTGCCGAGCGCATCCGAATTGGGACAGTGGTTCCGTTTCGAACTCCCCAAAAAGGGAATGGACCGGGCCTTCGCGAATGAAGCACATAAACGCGGCGTATTTCGCAAGAATAGACCATCACGTATTTGGAACCATGCTTGCTCTACTAGACTGCGAAGCACCACTGGAGAAAATAGATGCAAGAAGCAATTGGAAGCAGAGTGGAGTCCAGCATCGTACCGAATACCGAAGGACTGAAACAGACGGTTGTGTTGGTAGAAGACGAGGAGATGATACGCGGACTGTTGACCATAGTTCTAAAGCGAGCGGGGTACGAGGTTCTGACTTGCGCTTATCCAGAGGAAGGAATTGAGGTATGTCAGCGGCATCCGGGAAGAATTGACTTACTGCTGACCGACGTTGTAATGCCAGGCATGAACGGCCGCGAAATGGCGAACCGAATTTTAGAAATATTGCCGGAGCTTCGCGTGGTGTTTATGTCAGGCTACACGGAACAGATTTTGCGCCGGGAAAGGCAGATGGATGCGCCGTTTGAGTATCTGCAGAAGCCTTTCACGTTGCTGGCGTTGACCCAGAAGTTGGCCAAGGTGCTGGGCGACAGGGAAGAGTGTGTACAGTAGCGAAGAACAATGCCATCTCAAGGGTGGCCAACCGTGATAGCGGCTATGGCTCTTGTTTCCCGCGCAGGATACACTTCAGACATGATCTAAGCTACTCTGGTATATAGCCGCACGCCAGAGAGGAATGCGAGTCCGCCCTTTTGCGATACGTTGCTCGAATGACGATGTATCTGCTGTTTAGTCTCGCGGTCTTGTATGCATTGGACTGGATCGTCTTTGAGATAAGGCTGGTGCGGGGCGCGGGCTTGGGTAGCGTCTCGGTTGAGCAGTATCTCAGGACGCCGCTCAAGGGCAGCAAAATGGAATACGACTACCTGGGAACAGCGGATGCGACCTGCTCGCGGACAGTGTTCCCTCAATATGCAGGGTCATCATTAACTCCGCCCTGCTGGTGGCTAAAGCGGCACAATCAGCGCTGGCAGTGAGCCCACGCAAAAGTTCGCACATCATCTAGTCTGACAATTCTTTCCCGCATGGACCGACTGCACAAGTTCTGCCAGGTCTCGTTTCATCAAAGCAATCCTCCCGGCGACGTCAGCCAACATTGCTGTTCTATCGGAAATATCGCCGATGGAAAGCTTCGCCGTATCGTCAGAGCTCGAGGTTAATAGAGTGACCTTCATTTCGGCGGTTGCGGAGCCTGGCGCTCCCACTCGGCCCGATTGTCTCCACTCAGCCATGAGCTGATCAAGCCGCGACCCGTCGCCCGAACCTGCGCCCGGCGGTTGGCTGTGCAGATAGTCCAGCACAACCTGCGGATAGTAGCTGTTCAATTTCGCATCTCTTCCGAACAATGGCGCGAGCATATTGGGAACTCTACCGGCACTGCTTAAGGGCCCGCGCTGACGACGAATTCCGATGATCGACAGCACCGTTGAACCGATTCCGGAGCCCACTCCGAGTCCATTGCCGATGTTTGCGGTGGAACTGCTGAATTGCAAAGCGTTCACTCCGATTCCCAATCCGGTGCCGGTGACCAGGTTTGCGATATTGGTGAGGTTGAGGGCGTGATCTCGCCGGGCCTGCAGGGCAGCACTCAATTCGGAGAGGTGTGCGCGTTCGTTATCCAATTCGGCGAGGGCGCCGTCAACATCGAGAGAAGCCGCCACGACAGTCTCTAGAATGTCCTCCCTCGCAGAAAGTTCCTCCACCGTGGCTGCAGAGCCGCACGCGGTTTGTGTATGCATCAGGCGCGCGTCGTTGACCAATTGCGCGATTCCCAGAATCTTCGCGACCTGCTCAATATTTTCCATGGATTGGGGATTTGACGAAGGGGCATCTGGTGCACTCTGAGCGACTGACGACCGGGCAACCGCAAAAAGCAAGACCGCACAGAGTGATAGTGACCATCGGAGTTTGCTCATAGACAACCTCGGGTGTTCGAAAACGTGTCTCAACTTAGGCTTCGGGCAGATAAGGCAGATCATCTTTGAATGAAAGGCGCCGGAAGAGGTTTCCTTTCCATGAGGGACCACCCGAAATTTTACGATCAGCCGGACAGGAGATGCCGGGCCGGGTACTCTATTCCATCCTTTGAAGATTCATGTTGTGTAATACGCGGGCAATAGCCACAATACTCGGCATCTTGTTAATGGGGAGAATTGCATGTCAACTATTGATCGTCGTGACTTTCTGCGTGCCGCTACCGTCGCTTCACTCGCAGCTACCGGGGCCGGCGCCACTGTGTTCGCGCTTCCCACATCCGCTGAAGCCCAGACAACGGCTCCGCCTCCTGCTGCAGCGAAAGGCGTAACCCGTACGCTGGCGAAATATATTGTCGAAGCAAAATATGAGGACCTGCCTGCATCCGTGCGCAAGGAGGGACTTCGCACGTTACTCAACTGGGTAGGCGTTGCCGTAGGGGGCTCCCATCACGAGACGGTCGACATCGCGGTGTCAGCCCTGTCGCCGTTTTCCGGTCCACCCCAGGCCAGCCTTCTGGGCCGGAAGGAACGCTTCGATATCATGAATGCTGCGTTCATCAACGGCGTCAGCTCCCACATTTTTGATTTCGACGATACTCACTTGAAAACGATTATTCACCCGGCCGGTCCGGTAGTGTCGGCTATCCTCGCGTTTGCCGAGTACCATCCTGTCTCGGGCAAGGATTTTCTGAATGCGCTGGTGCTCGGAGTGGAGACCGAGTGCCGCATTGGCAACGCGGTGTATCCAGACCATTATGACCGGGGTTGGCACATCACAGGCACGGCGGGTGTTTTTGGCGGAGCGGCAGCGACTGGCAAACTGCTCGGACTGAATGAGCAGCAGATGATCTGGGCTCTTGGGTTGGCTGCCTCGCAACCTGTCGGATTGCGTGAATCGTTCGGATCGATGAACAAGAGCTTTAACCCCGGACGAGCTGCAAACAATGGCATGACGGCTGCGATCCTGGCATCGAAAAACTACACCAGCTCCAATGAAATGATCGAGGCAAAGCGCGGTTGGGCATACACGATCAGCACCAAGCAGGACTTCCGGGAAATCACGGAAGGCTTGGGCACGCGTTACGAAACCTTGCTCAACACCTACAAGCCATTTGCCTGCGGGATCGTGTTGCACCCCGCCATTGACGCGGCCATCCAACTCCGCAACCAATACAAAATTACTCCCGAGCAAGTTGACCATGTCGATCTGCGAGTCAACCCGCTTGTACTGGAACTGACCGGCAAGAAGACACCGAACGAGGGCTTGGAAGGAAAATTCAGCATCTACCATGCGGTGGCTGTGTCGATCGTGGAGGGAGCGGCTGGCGAAAAGCAGTTCAGCAATCGAGCGGTCCGCGATCCAACAATTGTTGCTCTGCGCAGCCATGTTATTCCGATCGTCGATGCATCCATCAAGCCGGAACAGGTAGAACTTACGATCGTGCTGAAGGATGGTCGCAAGCTGAACAAGCGCATAGAGCATGCGGTAGGCAGCACTGAAGTCCCGATGAGCAACAGTGCTCTGGAAGCAAAGTTCGCCGATCTGGCCGACGGGATTCTGCCCAAAGCACAGATCGCGCGCTTAATGGAGACCTGCTGGAACGTTGAAAAGCTCTCCAGCGCCTCGGATGTGGCTAGAGCGGCAGTCCAGTCCTGATCCAGCTCGCAGTCTAGAAACTCATTAGTGTGCCCCGTCTCAGCCTTTTTTGGGCTGAGGCGGGTTTTTGACGTCACAACTTTGAGGGGCTTGGGCCATCGCTGGAGGAAGGCTATGGAATGTAGTAAAAGGGGTTCGGCAATTTAACCGATAGTTCCGCTTGCGGACTCCCGCTCAGATCGCTTATCTGATCGCCCACATTGAGAATTATGTGGTACCCAGCCGCAACGATCTTGCTGCGCTCGCCTGATTTGTACTCGCTGGTGGATTGCCCGGAGGGATGCGGCCCGCGCATGGATAAGCCGGCCCAATCGCGATAGCCCGCCGTTTTTAGATTTTCCACCGTAGCGGACTCCTGCGCGGTGCTACGTCCGGTGATAAAAAACACAGCGACCTTGTGCTTTAACGCTTCGTTGTAGAGACGCAGTGTTCCTGCAATAGGCGTGGCTTGTTTCTTCTCGACCCAGGTATTCCAGTCGTTTGGTATAAAGCCAAAGTCATCCTGTCTTTCTTCCTCCCAATTTGACAAAGCCGTCTCGTCAATATCGAGAACAAGCGCCAGTTTCTCTCCAGGTTTCGCTTTTGCCACCCTTCGTTCCAGATACGCGATCGCCACGTTGCTCTGTCGGTTCAAGTCGGGCACATAACAACCACGTGGCCGAAGACAGTCGTGGTAGGCAATCAGCCGGGTTTTGAGTTGTCCGAGATTGGGTGTTGGTTCTTGAGCAACCACGAGTCGATGGTCAGGCACGGACTGTGCGATAAGACCAAGGGAAAGGAGCAGCAACGAGGATAAAGACAATAGTCTTTGAGACAGCTTCATAGGAAGACTCCGTACGTTTTCTTAAAGCTGGTGTAACTCCTCTATTGCTGCAGCGTTGTTTCTGTTTGCGCAGGTTTCGTGGTGATCTCCTGTGGCGTGGGCAGTTGCGAGCGGTCCCAGCCTCCACCGAGGGCCTGGATGAGTTGCACAGACGCGGTTACGCGTTGGATCTCGATCTGGGTCAGGACCTGCTGGGCTGAAAGCAGCGTGTTCTGCTGGATGACCACGTCAACGTATGGGTCCAAGCCATTTTGGTAGCGGTCCAACTCAAGGTCGAGAGCAAGTTTGGCGGAATCGACCGCTCGTTTTTGCTGCTGAATCTGGTCAGTGAGAATACGAAGAGTTGAGAGCGCGTCTTCGACCTGCTGGAAAGCGGTGAGCACCGTCTGGCGGTATCCAGCCAGATTGGCGTTGTAGGTGGCGACGTACTGGTTGACGGTGGCGCGGCGCAGTCCAGCATCGAAAATGGTTTCGGAGGCCGAAGGACCAATGGACCAGAAGCGACTCGGCCAATCGAGAAGATGCTTCCAGGTCGAACTGGTGAAGCCTCCAGTGGCTGAGAGTGTGATGTTGGGATAGTAGGCGGCGTAGGCAATGCCGATCTGAGCGTTGGCGGCAGCCAGAGTACGCTCAGCACCTGCAATGTCGGGGCGACGTTCCAGAAGTTGAGAGGGCAGACCGACGGGGATGGACGGTGGTGTAATGAGCGAGGGACGAACCGGAATTGAGAATTCCGACGCCGGCTTGCCTATGAGCGTAGCGATCGCGTGCTCGTACTGGGCGCGCACGACGCCGAGATTAATGGCCTGAGACTGTGCGCTCTCCAGCGTGGATTGCGCCTGGATGAACGCGATCTGATTCGAAATCCCCGTTTCATAGGTAGCGCGGGTTAGTTCGAGCGACTTCTGGTCGGCGGCGACCGTGTCATCGAGAATTTTCTGAAGGGCATCCTGCCCTCGGAGCTGGAAGAAAAATGTGGCGAGGCTGGCCTGCTCGGTGAGACGCTCATTTTCCAGATCAGCAGCGCTGAGCTGTGCCTTGTACTGTGATTGGCGTACGGTATTCCGAATCTTTCCCCAGAGATCGGGCTGCCAGGTGGCGTCGATTGGAAGATCGATGAGGGTGGTCGCGGCGGTGTTGGTGGTGGAACTTGCTGTGCCCGAGTTTGAATTGCGCTGGTTGGCCGAAGATTGCGAACGCGACAGTGTAGGCGCGGCCGAGACAGTAGGGAAGTACTGGGAGCGCGCCTGACGGACGATGGCGCGTGCCGCCATGAAGTTCTCAAACGACTGCTTGATGTTCTGGTTGTTGGCGTTGAGTTGCTCTTCGAGCGCGTTCAACTCAGGGTCGTTGTAAATCTCCCACCATTTGCCGCGCAGCATGGCGTCCTGCGGTTGGGCGACAGTCCACAGGCCGAGGCCTCCGAGGGTGGGGTCGGACGGTACACTTGCCGGAGGAGGCGTAGTGGGCTTCTGTGTGACGTTTGCGGGCGACTCCTTGTAGGTGGGTGGAGCCGGTGTGGCGGGCGCATGATATTTCGGGCCGACCACACATCCGGTAAGTACACACGAAAGCGTGGCTGCGGCCAGCAACATTAAGAAATGGAATTTGGCTATCGGCGTTCGATTCCGCATTTTGATATCTCGCATTGTAGGTTGGCTCCCGGTCATACAGCTCCTTCGAAATCGCTTCCATTGGTGGGTGGGAGCGTATCGTGCTCCTTACCCAGAACGCGGAGGCGCATACGGTCGAGTGCCAGGTATACGACCGGGGTAGTGTAGAGAGTGAGCAATTGGCTCATTACGAGGCCGCCGACAATTGTGATTCCCAGGGGCCGGCGCAGTTCTGAACCGATCCCCGTGCCAAAAGCTAATGGCAAGGCGCCGAAGATGGCGGCCATGGTGGTCATCAGGATTGGGCGGAAGCGAAGCATGCAGGCTTCGAAGATGGCGTCGGTGGTGTTCTTGCCCTCATTGCGTTCAGCGGCAAGCGCAAAATCGATCATCATAATCGCGTTTTTCTTCACGATGCCGATGAGCAGCACGATGCCGATGATGGAGATAACGTTGAGGTCGATCTTGAAGAGCATGAGCGCCAGCATCGCTCCAACACTGGCAGAGGGTAACGTTGAAATAATGGTGAGCGGGTGCACCAGGCTCTCATAGAGAATTCCAAGCACGATAAAGACAGCCAGCAGTGCCGTGGCGACAAGAATGGGTTCAGAGGCCAGCGAGGTCTGGTACGCCTGCGCCGTGCCAGCGAAAAATCCGCGTATGGTCTGGGGCATGTTCAGACTCTGCTGCATCTTCGCGACCTCGCGGGTTGCGTCGCTGAGCGCGATACCCGGAGCCAGGTTGAAGGAGACAGTGACCGAAGGGAACAGACTGGTGTGGTTGACCGAAAGCGGTATTGCGTTCGATTTTCCGCTGGTGACGGCGCTTAACGGCACATTACCGGCATTCGCCGAGTTCATGTAAATGTACTTGAGCCCTTCAGGGCTTTGCGAGAACTGGGGCGCGACCTCCAGCACCACGTAATACTGGTTGAGTTGGGTATAGATGATGGAGACCTGCTGTTGGCCGAAGGCGCTGTACAACGAAGAGTCCAGAGCCTGCGTGGTAACGCCCAGACGCGCGGCGGAGGTTCGGTCGTAAGTCAGGTAATGATCAAGGCCGCCATTCTGCTGGTCGGTATTCACGTCCTGGAAGCCTGGGAGTTTGCGCATTTCACGGAGCAGGACAGGTCCCCACTGAGCAAGATCCTGCGCATTATCCGACTGAATAGTGTACTGATAGAGCGCATTGCTCGCCCGCCCGCCGATGCGGAGATCCTGAGCAGGCTGCAGGAACGCTGAGGCGACCGGCATGGCCGCCATCTTGGGACGGATACGGGCCAGGATCTGTGCGGCGCTGGCTTTGCGCTCCGCGAGCGGCTTAAGTGCCATAAAGATGAAGCCGCCATTTGTGCTGCCTTGACCACCGGTGAAGGCTACGACATTGTCCACGGCTGGGTCGGTCTTGATGGTGGCGGCAAGAGCTCTGACGGAATCATGCATGACTGCGAAAGAGGCATCCTGCGGTCCCTGGACTCCTCCGAAGATGACGCCGGTATCCTGCTGCGGGAAAAAGCCCTTGGGAATTATAAAAACCAGCACAACGTTGAGTGCGATGACCAGGCCCAGAACTACCAGCGTGAGCACGGAGTTGTCAAGCACCCAGAGCAGCGAACGCCGATAGCCAGAAAGCATTGCGGCGAAAAACTTGTCACTCAGTTTGTAGAGGCGGCCATGCTTCTCAGAATGCGGCTTGAGCAGATGTGCGCACATGGCCGGTGTAGTTGTGAGCGAAATGACCATGGAGACAACAATGGCTGTGGAGAGCGTAATGGCGAATTCGCGGAACAGGCGTCCGACAATTCCGCCCATCAGGAGAATAGGAATGAAGACTGCAATCAGCGACATGCTGATCGAGAAAACGGTGAAGCCGATTTCCTTTGCGCCTTTGAGTGCGGCAGCGCGAGGCTCCATGCCGTTCTCGATGTGGCGCGTGATGTTTTCCATCACCACGATGGCGTCGTCCACCACGAAGCCGGTAGAAATCGTGAGCGCCATCAACGAGAGATTGTCGAGACTGAAGCCGAACATGTACATCGCGGCAAAGGTGCCGATCAACGAAACCGGAACAGCGACCGCGGGAATGAGCGTGGCGCGTGGGCTGCGCAGGAAGAAAAAGACCACCGCCACCACCAGACAAATGGAGATGAGCAACGTACGTTCGACATCTCTTACGGAGGCGCGGATCGTAAGGGTGCGGTCGAGAACGATCGTTGTATCGATGCCTTTTGAGATTGACGCCTTGATCGAAGGCAACTCACGGCGGATGTTATCGACCGTCTGAATGATGTTGGCGCCGGGCTGGCGGAAGATGATGATGGGAATGGCTGGCTTGCCGTTAAGGTAGCCAGCGGAACGGATGTTCTGCACCGAGTCGAATACGTTGGCGACATCGGAGAGGCGGACCGCAGCGCCGTTCTTAACGCCCACGACCAGAGGCTTGTAATCACTGGCGTACCGAATCTGGTCATTGGTAATGATATCGGCAGTAGTAATTCCGTCAGAGAGTTGGCCGCGAGCCTGGTGAGCGTTTTGCAGGCTCAACATTGATTGAACATTCGCGAGCGTGAACCCATAGCTGTTGAGCTGGGTGGGGTTCACGTCAACGCGGACGGAAGGCAGCGCGCCGCCACCGGTAGTTACCTGGCCGACTCCCTGAATTTGCGAGAGCTTCTGCTGAATGATGGTGGAAGCTTCATCGTAAAGCCTGCCCCGGTCATAGATGTCCGAGGTGAGGCCGATGATCATAATGGGTGAGTCAGCAGGATTCACCTTGCGGTATGTAGGATTGGCTGGCAGGTTGGCAGGCAGATAGGTGCGTGCCGAGTTGATAGCCGCTTCCACGTCGCGTGCCGCGCCATCGATATTGCGGCTGAGGTCAAACTGCAGAGTAATGCCGGTGGTGCCAAGCGAACTGGTCGAGGTCATCTCCGAGACCCCGGCGATGTGACTGAACTGGCGCTCCAAGGGCGTAGCCACAGAGGCGGCCATGATTTCCGCGCTTGCTCCAGGCAGTGCTGCGCCTACAGAGATTGTGGGGTAGTCGACCTGGGGTAGCGCCGACACCGGCAACACGTTGTAGGCGACTGCACCAGCCAGGGCTATTGCCGCCGTCAGCAGCGTGGTGGCTACGGGCCGGTTGATGAACACCCGCGACAGATTCATGAATGCTCCAACTGCGGTTCGGGGCCTGGGGCATCAGGTCTGTTGCTGGATTTCGACTTGGATCGCGAGAATCGCTGGGCAAGTCCGTCAAAGAAAATGTAAATAACCGGCGTGGTGTAGAGCGTAAGTACCTGGCTTAACAGCAGTCCGCCGACCATGCAGATGCCAAGCGGGCGGCGAAGTTCCGAGCCGATACCGGTGCCAGCGGCCAGCGGAATGCCCGCGAGGAGCGCAGCCATCGTGGTCATCATGATGGGACGGAAGCGCAGCAGGCAGGCATCATAGATGGCGTCAGTGGCGTTCTTGCCATGCTTGCGCTCGCCTTCCAGGGCGAAGTCCACCATCATAATTCCGTTTTTCTTCACGATGCCGATGAGCAGTATGATTCCGATGATGGCAACCACGCTGAGATCCTGGCGGAACAGAATGAGAGCCAGAAGCGCGCCCACTCCGGCAGAGGGCAGCGTGGAGAGAATCGTGATGGGATGGATGAAGCTTTCGTACAGTACGCCAAGCACGATATAGACCGTGACCAGCGCGGCTAGAATAAGCAACGCTTCGTTCGACAGCGAGTTCCTGAAAGAAGCAGCAGTGCCCTGGAAGTCGGCCTGGAGGCTGGCGGGCATGTTCATTTCTTTCTGTACCTTTTCAATGGCGGAAATAGCCTCGCCCAGCGAGGCATTCGGCGACAGATTGAAAGAGACGGTGACAGAAGGGAACTGCCCTTGGTGATTAATAGAGAGCGGCGAATTGACGCGGCTGAAAGTGGTGAATGCAGCGAGCGGCACGGCACTTGCCGGAGTCGAACTGCTGGTGAAATTCGAGGTAGCAACCTTAGTCAGGGCATTTGACGGTGCGACCCGCACACCGGACGAGGGCGTGTATTGGGCCGTGGCAGTGGTGGCGTTCGAGCCAGCCGAAACAGAACTGGAGGACGCGAAAGTCGTGGTAGCTCCGGCTCCAGTTGCGCCTGACGACGCGTTGGTCTGAATATAAAGGCTCGACAGCTTGCTCGGATCCCTTTGGAATTCGGGCTGAGTTTCCAGAATCACGTGATATTGGTTGAGTTGCGTGTACATCGTGCTGATCTGGCGCTGTCCGTATGCGTCATACAAAGTGTTGTCGATGGTAGCCGGCGAAATTCCAAGGCGCGAGGCAGTAATCCGATCGATGATCAGCGAAACTGCCAGGCCGCCGGTCTGCTGGTCGGTGGCGACGTCCTCGAGTTGCGGTAGCTTTTTTACCCGCTCCACAAAGCGGTTGGTCCATAGGTTCAACTCTTGCGAGTCGGGATCTTCCAGTGTGTACTGATACTGGGTACGGCTGACCCGGTCATCCACCGTGATGTTCTGCACCGGCTGCATAAAGAGCTTGATTCCATCGATGTTCTGCAACTTGGTCTGAAGGCGGCGAATGACGTTGGAAGCGTTGCTGTCACGCTTTTCGAGCGGCTTCAGATTAATCGAGAAGCGTCCGCTGTTCAATGTGGTGTTGGTGCCATCCGCGCCAATGAACGAGGTCAGGCTCTCGACTGCGGGGTCCTCAAGGATTTCCTTGGCGAGTTGCTGCTGCTTCTCGGCCATGGCCGTGAAGGAAATCGTCTCCGAGGCTTGCGATATTCCTTGGATAACGCCGGTATCCTGCACCGGGAAGAACCCTTTTGGGGCGACGATGTAGAGGAAAATTGTCAGTACAAGGGTGCCCAGCGCAACCAGCAGTGTGGTGGTCTGGTAGCGCAGAACGAATTTCAGGGTACGCCCGTAGAACTCAATCATGCGATTGAAGGCGCGCTCAGAAACGCGGTAGAACCACGTCTGCTGATCCTCGGGATTGTAGTGCAGCAGACGCGCGCACATCATCGGCGTCAGGGTCAGCGAGACGACAGCCGAGATGATGATCGTCACTGCCAGGGTTACAGCGAATTCGCGAAACAACCGGCCCACAACATCGCCCATGAAAAGCAGCGGAATGAGCACGGCGATCAGCGAAACCGTGAGCGACATGATGGTGAAGCCAATCTGTTCGGCACCCTTGAGTGCGGCCTGCAGCGGGGTTTCACCCTCTTCCAGATAGCGCGAGATGTTTTCGATCATCACGATGGCGTCGTCTACGACGAAGCCGGTTGCAATGGTGAGAGCCATCATCGATAAATTGTCGATGCTGTATCCCAGCACATACATTGCGCCAAGGGTGCCGACAAGAGAGATCGGCACGGCAACGGCCGGAATAATGGTGGCGCGGATGCTGCGCAGGAAAAGGAAGATGACCAGAACCACCAGAACCACAGTCAGGATCAACTCGAACTTTACGTCATCGACCGACGCTTTGATGGGTACCGTGAGATCCGTCATCTGGGTGACTTTGATGGCGGCCGGCAGGTTGGTTTCAAGTTGCGGCAGAATGGCCTTGATGCTCTGGACAACGCTGATGGTGTTGGCACCAGGCTGGCGCTGGATGTTGAGAATCACCGCAGGCGTCAGGTTCATCCAGGCTGCCTGATTGTTATTCTCAACCCCGTCCACTACCTGCGCCACGTCCTTCAGTACAATCGGAGCACCGTTGCGGTAGGCGACAACGATGTCCTTGTATTCAGCACTGCGCTGAAGTTGATCGTTGGCGTCGATCTGGTATCCCTGCCGGGGGCCGTCGAAGTTTCCCTTCGCGGCGTTCACGCTGGTCTGAATCAGGGCAGTGCGGAGTTGCTCGAGCGTGAGTCCGTAGGAGGCAAGCGCGGCAGGATTTGCCTGAATGCGGACGGCCGGTTTCTGGCCGCCGTTAATGCTGACCAATCCGACGTCTTTTAGTTGGGAGAGCTTGGGCGCAAGTCGGGTATCTACAAGGTCTTCGACCTGGGAAAGCGGCATCGAGTCAGAGGTGATCGCCAGGGTGAGCACCGGCGCATCGGCCGGATTGGTTTTGCTGTAGATAGGCGGGGCCGGGAGCACGCTGGGCAGGAAACTCTGCGCGGCGTTAATGGCTGACTGCACCTCTTGCTCGGCCACGTCGATGCTGAGGCTCAGGTCGAACTGCAGCACGATGACCGAAGTTGTCCCCGAACTTGTCGAGGTCATCTGGCTGAGGCCCTGCAACTGGCCGAACTGCCGTTCGAGGGGAGCGGTGACCGTGGTCGCTACAACGTCCGGGCTTGCGCCAGGATAAAAGGTGAGCACCTGGATGGTTGGGTAATCCACCTGGGGCAGGGCGGAGACCGGCAATTGTGTATAGGCGACAATGCCCACGAGCACAATCGCAATCATCAACAGCGAAGTAGCAACGGGGCGTAGGATGAATGGCCGGGAAGGACTCACTTCATGCCACTCCCGTTCGTGCCGGTGGGTGGAGATTTCTGGGCGATTGCCACCTTCGAGTTAGGCTGGAGCTTTTCAAAACTACTATTGGCGACCACGTCTCCCGGTTGAATGCCTTCGACGGCAGTCATTCCGGCATCCACCGCTCCGGGTTTGACCGTACGCATTTGAGCTGTGCCGTTTTGGAGAACGTAGACGAACGCGATCTGGCCGTTGTGTTGAATCGCGGAGGTTGGGATCAGCGTCATGTCCTTGAGTGTCTCCACCAGCAGCCGGGTATTCACGAATTGGTTCGGGAAAAGCTCACGGTTCTTGTTGGCAAAGATGGCGCGCAGTTTGACGGTTCCGGTAGTGGTATCGATCTGGTTGTCAAGGGTTAGCAACTTGCCGCTGGCGATCTTAGTTTGCGCAGCGCGGTCATAAGCATCCACCGGGAGTTGGCCGCCTTTTCGCACCCGGGACTGGATCTGGCCTAGAGTGTCTTCGGCAACCGTGAAGATCACGGTGATCGGTTGTTCCTGGGTAATCACTACAAGCGGAGAGGTGCCGTTGGCTTGCACTACGTTGCCCGGGTCCACCAGACGCAACCCGGCGCGCCCGCTGAATGGCGCGGTGATATGGCAGTAAGCGAGTAGAACCTTGTCGTATTGAACCAGCCCCTGATCCGCCTTGACGGTCCCTTGATACTGCTTCACGACTTTTTCCTGATCATCCAGAATCTGCTTGGCGATGGCGTTTCTGGCCCAAGCGGCGCGATAGCGTTCCAAATCCATCTGGGCCTGTGCAAGAAAGTGGGTGTCTTTTTCCAATGTGCCCTGCGCCTGTTCTAGTTGCGCCTCAAACGAGCGCGGATCGATATCAATCAACGGAGCGCCCTTGGTGACAGCCTGGCCTTCGCGGTAATGAACGGAAGTGATCAATCCGGTCACCTGGCTGGTGATAGAACTGGTGTAAACAGGGGTGACCGTGCCAATGGCTTCCTGATAGACGCCGATGTCACCTTTTTGTGCCGTAGCTGGAACCACGGAGACCTGACCTGCCATGGCCGCGCGACGTCCGCTCAGTGCCGCTGTCTCCGGGTTGCTGCGATTGTGAATGACTACCCAGAACAGGCCCGCTGCGAAAACGAGAACGACGACCCAGACAACCACTCGTAGTGTTCTGGACCGTTTGGGTTTGGCGAGAGGGGATGGATCGTCTCGCCGGAGTGATGGATCGGGAGTATTCTCTTCCATTCGTCGTCCTTCTTGCTCTCTACTAGCAGAATCGGCAAAGCAGTTCAAAATTATTGCCCGTGGGAGCTATGTTCACATGTTAGTTGAGTCCGGTCGTTTTCCTCAAATCAGGGCTCCACGTTGCCCGGAGTTGGTCGGATTTCGATAAGCAGCATAGTCAGAATGCGACTCTATTACCCTAAACGATGTTCGTCTTCAAGCGGCGCAAATGCGCATTAAGATTTGTGAACCGAGAATTGGCATTGCGACAAATGCATGGCTTTGATAGATGGACAAGAGATCGCCGGGTGGCACACTGTCTTCGCGTGCCTCCCGGCGCCGGGTATTTAGAGGACAACCACGTCTGGGCGGTACTGGCGCGCGAACCGTTTCACCGACCATCCCGATTGCGCAAATCGGATATGTTCAAGCAAGTTTCACCCATGATCGAGTTAATTCTTGGATTTATTCGCAGGAGTCTTCTTGTTAAGGGTAGCTAGCAACAACTTCGCCGACGCAGGTGCTGCCACCGCATGATTGAAAACTATGTCTTGGGCGCTAAGCTCTTTTCCGTACAGGTTCTTGTTTGCGGACTTGTCTGCGCGAAGTGTAGAGCCGGCTAGCGAGATCCCGGCAAACAGTCCACGAGCGCGGGAATACGAGAGGATCTCGGCCCGCAGTGTGACGTCGGTTTCGGCGGAAGCGTTCCGCCCAACCGGACCCGCTGCGGCAGAGACATCACCGCCGAGTTTCACCTTGCTGTTTAAAATGTTCGCTGCTGAACGCGGGTTCATGAGCAGCAGCACGAAATCTGTTGCCTGCCCGCCCAATTGAAAACCTACGCTGCCACCTTCGAGCGCCATCATGGTCGGGGCGCCCCAGGGACCTTTGAAATCCTTACCGCCGCGGCAGGTCATCACACCTCGTCCGTAACTCCCGCCAACTCCCATGGCAAACTTGAGCACGGAGGGCAATACGACGATGCAATCCGCTTTGTCGAGTACATCCTGGGGAATATTGTCTGGAATATTTACAATTTCTTGCATGACTGTTCCGGCGTTTGCGACTCGCTCCTGTTCCTTCTTCTGTCCAAGAGCGGTCAAAGAACTCACAACAACCAGCAACCCTACTCCCAACCAGGTTTTCTTCATTTTGAGCCTTCCATAAAGTGTTGATTCGGAATTGCGGGGGCCATAAACTTCATCTCGAGCATGGCAAAAACAACCCTGATTTGCCACAGCATATGATAGTCCAAAAACGTGCCTGGGATCTTTTCGGTCAGCAGGCACATTCGAGAGATCACACGCTTCCATGCGCCTTTGTCGAGGAATGTGATCTGCCACCCCGATACCGCGCCGTGCATCCAAACTGTTGTTAGGAGAATCGGGAGGAACCATGAGCAAAGGAATCGCAGAACGCGGGTACGCAAAAGCTGACGTCCTAGTCTCTACAGAATGGGTTGCGCAACATCTCGAGGATCCAGATGTTCGCTTTGCAGAATCTAACGAAGACCCGCTTCTGTACAGTTCCAACCACATCCCCGGTGCCGTCGAGATCGACTGGACGAGGGATCTCAATGACCCGGTCCGGCGAGATTATCTGGCCCGCTCCGGATTTGAAAAGCTGATGCGCAGAGTAGGCGTGGCGCGGGATACCACAATTGTTCTTTATGGAGACAAGAACAATTGGTGGGCTACGTATGCATTCTGGTTGCTGCAACTGTTCGGACACGAGAACGCCAAGATCATGGACGGCGGGCGGTTGAAGTGGATCAAGGAAAACCGGCCTGTTACGCGCGACGTTCCCAAATATGATTCCAGTAATTACCGCGCTCCAGAGCGCGATGACACTCAATTCCGCGCCTTCCGTGATCAAACTCTGAAACACATGCAGCAGAAGTTGCCCATGATAGACGTCCGCAGCCCAGAGGAGTACCGGGGCGAGCGGCTACATATGCCGGATTATCCGAACGAAGGTGCGCTACGTGGCGGACACATACCGGGTGCCCTGAATGTTCCCTGGGGCAGGGCGGTCAACCAGGAAGATGGCACATTCAAGGATGCCATCGAATTGCGCAAGATCTATACAGAGGAGAATAAGTTGCGTCCTCAGGACGACGTGATAGCCTACTGCCGAATTGGGGAGCGTAGCAGCCATACGTGGTTTGTCCTCAGGTATCTGCTTGGCTTTTCAAAGGTGCGGAACTACGACGGGAGCTGGACGGAGTGGGGAAACCTCGTCCAGGCGCCAGTCGAGAATCCGAGTGCAGAGGCGCAGGATGAAGCTGCTGCCTGATCAACTAGAGCGCTTGGTCAGCACACTTGAAGCCCTTGACCGCGGTGATCGCATCCAGATGTTGATCGAGTTGGCCAACCAATTTAAACCGGTTCCTGCGCGCATCGCGCAACATCCCTTTCCGGCAGAACATCGAGTTCCAGGGTGTGAATCAGAAGCTTATGTGTGGTCAGAGCTGGGAGCAAAGGGTAACCTGACCTATCACTTTGCCGTGGAGAATCCGCAAGGAATCTCGGCTATGGCGTTGGCCACTATTTTGGGTAGCTCACTCTCCGGAGCAGCGCTGGACGAAGTTGCTGAGGTACCGGCAGATGTAATTTATCGCATCTTTGGACGTGAACTCTCGATGGGTAAGTCACTCGGCCTAATGGGAATGGTGAATATGGTTCGCGCTGAAGCCCGTCGGCAGATGCTACCTAGCGTCGTGGATTGAGGATCGGAAGCGCCGAGGTACTCGGGCTGAAATCCAAATCGAGGCCAAGCTGAAGTTTGGCGGCCTCAGTCATGCGGCCAGGGTTCCAGGGTGGCTCAAATACCACATCAACGTACACTTCTTTCACACCAGGCAGACGTCGGCCATGCCGCATCCAGGCGCAGTCAAGGTCATCTTGATTTCCACTCTTGTCGCGCCATCCTGAAGCGGCTTCATCTCGCATGAATAAATCAATCCGAGATCGACGACGTTGACCGGAATCTCTGGATCGAAAACAGTCCTCAATTCATCCCAGACGGCTTGTTCTGTCGAAATGTTTCGAGCTGCGTTGTTCGCATGAGCAGGCGTAAGGCCAAGAACTTCCGCATCCGCATCATCGATTCGATACAACTCGCCTTGAGCGGTAGACACTGTATAACTGCCGCCCAACGATTGTGTGACACGCACCACGGTTCCAGCAGAAAGCACATGGCGAATGCCGCTGGGTATTTCAACAACCTCGCATGCCCGGCTGAGTGTAATCGGTTCGTTCATTCTTAGCTTGCCTTCGAGATCGGAATCGTATTCGCAAACCGGAGCACATGTTGGTTAACCAGCGTCTCGACGTGCTTACGTATCGGGCCTTCCTTCATGCGCCCAACACACTCACCGGCAAATGCGAGCAGTAAGAGTTTTCGCGATGTTACTTCATCGAGTCCGCGGGAACGCAGGTAGAACAGGGCCTCCTCGTCGATTTGCCCGATGGTTGCCCCATGGGTGCACTTCACATCATCTGCGTGGATCTCTAACTGAGGCTTCGTATCGATCTGCGCATCGTCGGAGAGCAGTAGATTCCGGTTAGTTTGTTTCGCATCAGTTTTCTGCGCATCCTTATGCACAATGATCCTGCCATGAAAAACACCGTGCGCATGGTCATCGAGTATTCCGTTGTAAAACTGCCGACTGGCGCAGTGAGCACTCGCGTGCTCGACTAACATGTAGTTGTCAATGTGCTGCCTGTCGGCACCGAGAAACAAACCGTTGATCAGGCACTCGCCCCCTTCGCCCGCCAGAACCGGATGGACGTTATTCCGCAATAAGGCTCCGCCAAGCAATACAGAATGTGACGCAAGGTTTGCGCTTCGTCCCTGGTGCATACTCAAGGTTGAAATGTTGAAAGTGCTCGCTTGCTCACGCTCAATCCTGTAGTGGGAGAGCACGGAATTGTCGGCAGCCACGAGTTCGGTGACTGCGTTGCAAAACGCAGGTTCGACACCCATAGTCAAGTATTCCTCGACTACAGTGCCCTGGCTGTCCTCATCCGCTACGATCAGAGTTCTCGGGTGGCTCATGATTGGCGACCCATCAGGGACTGAAACGAAGAGCAGATGAATCGGTTCTTGGACGACCACACCCCTGGGTATATGTACGTAAGCGCCGTCCTCGGCAAAGGCAGTGTTGAGAGCAGAAAAGCCATCTCGCTGCTGGTCAACGTAACGGCCCAAATGTCGTTCGATCGACTTCGGGTTGCTGCTAAGTACCTGCGCCAGCCCAGTGACAGTCAGGTTCTTCCCCAACTTATCTAACACAGACAACTCAGGCGCAAAGAATCCATTGATGAAAACGAGTTGACAAAGGGCACCTTCGATGCGCCACGGCTTAATCTGCTGCGGAGTAACTATGGGTCGTGCATCGCGCGGCAGCCGAAACGCAGTATTCGAAATTGCGGAGACGTCAGTGAAACGCCAATCCTCATCGTGAGTAGTCGGAAAACCAACTTCGCAGAAGCGAGCGAAAGCCCGGCGCCGAAGATCAGACAACCATTGCAACTCACCGCCAGTGGCGACCCGCTCAAATTCGCTGAAGCACTGAAGGTAACGGTGTAGGTGTTGAGTTTGAGTGGTCACATCAATCCTCGCTGAACTCAGGCGGCGGGAGCGCTGGCTTCCATTGAACCGTAACCAGTCTCTTCAAGTTCGAGCGCTAGTTCAGGGCCGCCCGAACGCACGATGCGGCCGTCAACCAGCACGTGCACATAATCCGGTACGATGTAGGTCAACAGGCGCTGATAGTGCGTCACTACAACCATCGCTCTATCAGGACTGCGCATGGCGTTCACGCCATGCGCAACAATCCGAAGGGCATCGATATCTAATCCGGAATCAGTCTCGTCCAGAATTGCGAGTCTCGGTTCAAGCACTGCCATCTGCAGAATCTCATTGCGTTTCTTTTCGCCGCCGGAGAATCCCTCATTCACCGAGCGGTTCATCAACTTGTCATCCATCTCCAGCAGCGCGAGCTTGTCGCGAAACATCGGCAGAAATTCCATGGCCGTCATCTCGTCTAGTCCTCGCGCCTTGCGAACAGCGTTCACTGCCGAGCGCAGGAAATATGTATTACTTATTCCGGGAATCTCCACAGGGTATTGAAAGGCCATGAAGACACCTTCCCACGCGGCCTCCTCGGGCTTCATCGCCAACAAGTCTTTGCCGTTGAGCAGCACTTCGCCGGAGGTGACCTCGTAAGTGTCGCGACGTGCCAGCACTTGGGCCAGAGTACTTTTACCTGAACCGTTCGGTCCCATGATCGAATGCAACTCCCCTGCATTGACCGCAAGATCGATGCCTTTGAGGATCTCGTGATGATCCACGCTCACGTGGAGGTCCTTGATTTCAAGTAACGCGCTCATTCTCTGTTCAGGCTCCCGTATGATTTCGTTATCCGACACTGCCCTCAAGACTGACACTTAGCAATTTCTGAGCCTCCACAGCAAACTCCATCGGGAGTTCCCGGAATACGCGTTTGCAGAAGCCGTTCACAATCATCGAGATTGCATCTTCTGTCTTGATTCCCCTCTGCCTCAAATAAAAGAGCTGATCTTCTCCAATCTTCGATGTGGATGCCTCGTGTTCCATCCGTGCTGTAGAGTTCCTCACCTCTATGTAGGGGAAAGTGTGGGCACCGCATTTGTCGCCAATCAGAAGAGAGTCACATTGCGTGTAATTCCTTGCACCTGTGGCGCCCTTCATAATTTTTACCTGCCCTCGGTAAGTGTTGTTACCGTGCCCAGCCGAAATCCCCTTGGTGACAATCGTGCTTTTTGTATTCTTTCCGATATGGATCATCTTCGTACCGGTATCTGCTTGCTGATGATTATTAGTGAGAGCTACGGAATAGAACTCACCTACGGAGTTATCCCCGCGAAGTATGCAGCTTGGATACTTCCAGGTAATCGCTGAACCGGTCTCTACCTGGGTCCACGAGATCTTAGAATTCACACCCTGACACTTACCTCGTTTGGTGACAAAGTTATAAATTCCGCCCCGCCCCTCTTTGTCGCCGGGATACCAGTTCTGCACAGTCGAGTATTTAATCTGCGTATCATCGAGGGCGATTAGTTCGACTACTGCCGCATGTAGTTGATGTTGGTCGCGAATGGGAGCAGTGCAGCCTTCGAGGTAGCTCACATAGGAGCCTGCGTCGGCAATGATCAGCGTACGCTCGAACTGTCCTGTTTCCGCTGCGTTGATCCGAAAGTAAGTAGAAAGCTCCATCGGGCAACGCACACCCTTAGGAACATAAACGAAGGAGCCATCCGAGAACACGGCTCCATTCAACGCGGCAAAGAAGTTATCGGTATAGGGCACAACCGAGCCCAGGTACTTTCGTACCAGTTCCGGATGCTCCTGCACGGCCTCAGAGAAAGAGCAGAAAATAACACCGGCCTCGCGCAACTTAGCTTTAAAAGTTGTTACAACGGAGACGCTGTCAAAGACTGCATCCACGGCAACACCCGCGAGCAGTTTCTGTTCATCGAGCGGGATGCCAAGCTTCTGATAAGTCAGCAATATCTCAGGGTCGAGTTGCGACAGACTCTCCAGTGCTGGCTTTTTCTTGGGCGCTGAGTAGTACACCATATCCTGATAATCGATTGGCCCGTACTTAATGTTGGCCCACTTAGGTTCGGCCTGTGCCTTCTCAAGGGAAGCCCAGTGTCGGTAAGCCTTCAGTCTCCATTCGAGCATGAACTCAGGCTCGCGCTTCTTTGCGGAGATGAGACGAACCGTATCCTCGTTCAGACCCTTCGGCACGTTCTCCGATTGCACGTCGGAGACAAAACCCCACTTGTACTCACGTTCTGCCAGGTCACGAATTGCGTCAACGTTCGAACTCATCAAATCCTCCTCCAGTTCTTATTGGCCCTTATGGTCAACTAGACTGGTTCCTTCAGAGCACAGAGCCCGTTCATAGAAACGCAGACCCTGATTAATATCTATAGCTTCTAGATGCTTTGATTGGAGAGGGGATTCGCTTGTGAGCAGGAATTGAGAGTTACAGGTTTCCTGCTGCTCTCATTGAGCTCTGTTTTCAGCATCCTTGCTTGCACGCTGCCGCCGCTCCGACAGTAACTTTGTGCACGCATAGATGGCGCGAGTTGCAGGGACGGCGACGTCTAAACGACTTGCCAACTCCACGACCGCTCCAGCAATGGCGTCCAACTCCAGAGGCCTACCCACTTCCAAATCCTGCAGCATGGACGTCTTATGCTCGCCTACTTTTTCGGCACCAGCGATGCGCTGATCTATCGAGATTGGCAGAGTAATTCCGAGTTTGGCGGCAACAGATTCCGCCTCCGCCATGATTTCGCGCACTAACCTGGAGGTTTCTGGATGACGGGTCATTTGCGCCAGCGTAGCTCCGGTTAACGCGCTGATTGGGTTGAAGGCGATATTGCCTAAGAGCTTCACCCAGATTTCGTGGCGCATACGAGTTGTGATTGGACAGCGAAAGCCAGCAGCAATGAGCGCCTCTGCAAGCCTGCGACAACGCTCGGAGCGGCTGCCGTCTGGCTCGCCGAAACTCACGCGATTGCCTTCGTCATGCCGAATGACGCCGGGCGCGACAATCTCGGTTGCAAAGTAGACGAGTGAACCAATCACACGCTTCGATTCGATGGAATCCGCTATGACTCCGCCAGGGTCTACGCTCTCCAAGTGCAGGCCGTCGAGGGCTCCGCCATGCTGTTGGAAGTACCACCACGGAATTCCATTCTGCGTGCTGACCACGGCGGTATCCGGTCCGAACAACGGTTTCAACTGTGGTGCCAAAGCCGTTAGGCCGTGTGCTTTCACCCCGAGTATGACGACGTCAGCGACGCCAATGCTGGCGAGATCGCCCGTAACGTGCGGATGAACTTCAAATCCGGAGTCTTCGCTCTCCACGCGCAGCCCACGTTCTCGCATAGCCGCAAGATGAGGCCCGCGTGCGAATAGCACTACATCCGCGCCGATCCTGGCGAGGTGCGCGCCAATGTAACCGCCGATAGCCCCAGCACCCGCTATTACGATTTTCATTGTTCCCCTACATACTTCTGCGCAACAAGGCGGCGTTGAATCTTTCCGGTTGCCGTTCTGGGGATGTGATCGGCGATGTAAATACACTTAGGCCGTTTGAAGTCAGCCAAGTGCTGTCGGCAGTATGTCAAGAGATCCTTCTCGCTGACTTTTTCGCGCAGGACCACGGTCGCCGCCACCTCCTCGCCCCACAGATGATGAGGAAAGCCGAAGCAGACTGCTTCGGCGACAGAAGGATGCGCGAGGAGCACTTCGTCAATTTCCCGAGGAGAAATTTTTTCGCCCCCGCGATTTATAAGCTCCTTTTTGCGCGCAACTAGGGAGAGATATCCCTGCTCATCGAGATAACCCTGGTCGCCTGTCCTGAACCATCCCTCGGTGAATGACGTCGCGTTCGCTTCTGGATTGTTCTCGTAACCCTTAATTACGTTTGGCCCTCGGACGACTATTTCTCCGTGCTCACCGGGAGAGAGATGGTTCCCGTCCTCGTCCATGATGCTCACTTTCACTCCGGTCGATACGCCGACGGATCCGGGCTTTCTGCACGCAGGCGGCAAAGGATTCGAGGCCATCTGGTGAGCCGCCTCGGTCATTCCATATGCTTCCAGCACGGGTGCACCAAATGCCTCCTCTATATCGCGCATAAGTTGCGGAGACAAAGGCGCACTACATGAGCGAATAAAACGCAACCGCTCCGTTCCAGCGGGCCGGGCATTGCCGCGATGCCAGCGAGAAATGAGTACCTGGTGAATTGTAGGAACGGCGGAGTACCACGTTACGCCATAATCGTGCGCGGTCTTCCAGAATGACAACGGATGAAACGTGGAGGGTACGATGACCGTGCCCCCGCTGTAGAAGGTGGCCAATGTGGATGCGACCAAACCATGAACGTGGAACAACGGCATCACACAGAACGAAACATCTTCAGGCGTGAGTTGGTAGGTGCATGCAACATTTCGCGCCGAGATCGTTAGATTCGCATGCGTCAGTGGCACTCGCTTCGGTCGCCCTGTGCTCCCGCTGGTATGCAGGATAAGAGCTACATCGTCTGGCTGAGGCGGAGAAATCGGTCGCACGCTTGAGACGCCTTCAAGTTTTACGCGTCCGCCTGGGTCTGTTGTGATCGTAAGCACGGGCACGCGATCACCTGCCGCTCGGCGTGCGTGTTCATCGTGTCCGCTGGCCACGATAAGCACGCGCGCGTTTGTGTCCTCCAAGTAGAAGCGAAACTCGTCCTCGCGGTAAGTTGGGTTCAGTGGCGCTGCAGTGGCTACAAGGGAGGCGGCAAGCACTCCAACGACCGATGGGAGTCCATTGGGTAAGGCCAGTCCCACGCGATCTCCGCGTTGCACTCCGAGGGACGCCAACGCTTGAGCTAACGCCCATGCCTGGTGCTTCAGGCAGGAGTAACTGATTCGAACATTTGTTTCCGGTAGAACGATTGCGGTCTTATCACCTGGGTGGGGACTGAACAGCTGAAGAAGTGTCGTGGACCCATCTGCCATAAAGTAAGAAATTCTCCGTCAAGGTGTGTGGGCCGTTCCGCGCGCAAACGGAGATCGAGCTTGTAGTATCTGATGCAGAGAATCTGAAAATTGCTGGGTACATCCAGGAATTTACCTTTGACGATTCTTCGGCGATCTGTAAGCCAATGAAAAATTACCCCTTTCTTGCTTCTGCAAAACCTTCGCATGCTAACTCGTTGGATAGGCATCCACGTCAATAACGGCTCTGGCGAAGGCCTGTGGAGCTTCCTGAGGCAGATTGTGCCCGATGCCGCCCTTGATGATCCTGTGCGCGTATTTGCCTGAGAATTTCTTGGCATAGGAACTAGCCTCCGGGTGTGGTGCGCCATTGGCATCTCCTTCGAGGGTTATAGTGGGCACGGTGATGGCAGGGAATTCGGCAAGCCGCTTTTCCAGACCGTCATATTTCGACTCGCCTTCAGCTAGGCCAAGGCGCCATCGGTAACTATGGATCACGATGCTGACATGGTCCGGGTTGTCGAAGGCTGATGCGCTGCGATCGAATGTGGCATCGTCGAAGTTCCATTTTGGCGATGCGGTCTGCCAAATCAGCTTCGCAAAGTCATGCCTGTATTTGTCGTAGCCCGCCCGGCCTCGTTCCGTTGCAAAGTAATACTGGTACCACCATTCGAACTCATCCTTTGGTGGCAATGGCATCTTGTTGGATTCATGGCTCCCGATCAGATAACCGCTCACGGAGACGAGCCCCTTACAGCGTTCGGGCCAAAGCACTGCGATGATGTCGGCTGTCCGCCCTCCCCAATCAAAACCGGCAATGATTGGCTTCTGGATCTTGAGAGCGTCCATCAGGTTGATGACATCGACAGCTTGCGCCGCCGGTTGACCATTCCGGACCGTTTCACTTGAGAGAAAGTGCGTGGTGCCATAGCCGCGCACGTAGGGAACGATTACTCGGTAGCCTGCAGAAGCCAGTAGAGGCGCAACATCGACATAGCTGTAAATGTCGTAGGGCCAGCCGTGGAGAAGTATGACCGGAGTCCCATTGACAGGGCCAGCTTCAGCGTAGCCGACGTTCAGAACGCCGGCGTTAATCTGCTTCAGTGAAGCAAACGACGTGTGCGTTCCCGGCTTAATCGAGGGTAGAGCTTTTGATTTTGTCTGGCTGGATTGCGCATCCGCAGAGCCGATCATACTGAACTGGGCTGCGGCCACAGCCATGGCAGCAACTTCAAGGAATCTACGGCGATCACGATCAATTTCTTGGGACATTTTCGTTCCTCTGACCAAATCATTCGGCGCCTTGCGCGACCGAAAGTGAACTGTCTCTGGCCGCTACCAACGGCCAGCGTGAGCGCCACCATCCACGTGGATCACCTCTCCGGTAACTTGATCTGCCTGTGCGAGGTAGAGAACAGCATTGACAATATCTTTTACCTCCGCGACCTTCCCGGTTGGGGTCAATCGCGCCATAGAGTCCCTGGGATCATTCTTGTGCAGTGGTGTGTCCACAACACCGGGAGCTACGGCGTTGAAGCGGATACCCTCTTTTGCATACTCGATCGCGAGACTCCGGGTTGCCGTATTCAGGCCCCCCTTCGTAATCATCGAGACTGAGGCATTTATGCCAGCGATTGGCTGATCGGCAAGCGCCGCAGTGATGCTTACAACGCTCCCCGATTTCTGTTTCACCATCTGTTTCACGGCAAGCTGAGTCATGTAAAGGAATCCCAACAGGTTGGTCGATACCAATGCATTGAAGTCCTCGGTAGTAAAGTCAGTGAAAGGTTTAGTGCGGAAGATTCCGGCGTTATTCACCAGAACATCGATAGTTCCGAAGTTCTTGATCGCAGCTTCGGCCGCCTTGGCAGCGGTCTCCTGTCTGCCTATATCGCCTTCGATGGGAACGAGGCTTGGTGAGGCTGTTAACGATTGGCTGGCATGGAGAGAGGTTGCAACCACATGATAACCCTCCTTCAGAAAGCCCTCGACCAAACCCGAACCAATACCTCCCGAAGCTCCTGTGACAATTGCTGTTTTCTTGTGTGACATCTTCTCCTAATCCTGTTCACCGAGAGTTTGAACGTAAGATTTGCCGTATGGATAGAAGAGTTCCTTGCGGCCCTGTTGCCATGCTGTTTTAAGTTCAGGCGTTGTTATGTCCCAGTCCGGCCTGCATTTTTTGGTAACCGCACGTAGGTCTTGACGAAGATCTTCCACCGTTGGGCGTCCGAAGAACCAGTAGCCGTTGTAGATCCTATAGATAACGAGACCAGGCTCGAGGACAATTACGTGAGGAATCATAGGATTATGGAGAGGATCGGTGTACTCGGCAATGTCGAGATCTTTTTGGACGACGCGCCCGACGTCCGAGAGGAAAGGCCAGTGGGCTCCGACTCCGGTGCGAAATTCATTCGTCTCAGAGATATTGTCGGTGCTGATGGTGACCATCCGGCAGTAGGCAACCTCAAGCTCACGATGCAGTTCAACCAACCCCTCAGCCTGGCGCCGGTCCTTGGGACAGAAGCCTCCGCGGCTGAGGACAAGCACCATTGGATGTGGTCCTTGCAATTCGGAGAGCTTCCGGCGTTTCGCGGTGTAGTCGGAAAGCTCGTAGTCCGGAAAAACAGCCCCTGGGACAATGTCGGACCGCATAGGGAATCCTCAAGTGAAGAACTCAAAGCTTCGGTGTTTTTTCGTCGTTGCCAACATTACATTGTCAGCACGACGCGGAACTCCGCCTTGCCACTCATCATTCGCGCAAACGCCTCAGCTGCTCTTTCCAGCGGATAGGTTTCAATCATGGGACGCACGCCGGTCAGTTCGGCGAAGCGCAGTGTGTCCTCGGAATCAGCTGGTGTTCCGGCGGCCCAGCCCTGGATCGTTCGGCTTCCATTAATAAGCTGTACCGGTGCGACCTCAATGGGATCAAATGTTGCACCGATCACTACAAGCTTGCCGTTGGGACCTAGACCATCTACCAACTCTGACATCGATTTCGAACTTGGGGCTGTGGCTAGAATTACGCGTGCGCCGCCTAGTTTTTGTAGTTCCTCTGCTGCGTTCGTCGCCTTGCTGTCGATGTACACGCTCGTACCGAGTCTCTTTGCGAAGGTTGCATTCTCAGACCCGCGCCCGATAGCCGCGACCTTATAACCAAACTTATTCGCGAACTGGATCCCGAGATGACCCAGACCGCCGATGCCCTGCACCGCAACAAGGTCGCCGGGTAGCGCGCCGCTGTGCCGCAGCGCATTGTAGGTGGTAATTCCGGCGCAGAGCAGCGGTGCTGCCTCGGTGTCGTTTAGGGTTTCCGGTATCGCGACCAGTGCTTCCACGGGTGCGAGCATGTATTCCTGGTATCCGCCGTCATAGCTGATACCTGGTATTTTCGGATTTCGGCAATTGCGAAAATCTCCGCGTCTGCATTCGCGACAGGTGTTGTCCTGACCGCCATGCCATCCGACGCCGACCCTCTGCCCCTTCTTCCACGCGGAAACACCAGGCCCCAATTCATCGATAATGCCCGCAACTTCGTGTCCTGGAACGCGGGGATACTGAATTCCTGGCCAGGAGCCTTCTTTCGTCAGTACGTCACTGTGGCAAACACCACACGCCTGTACCTTGATCCTCACGTGTCCTGCAGCCGGGTTAGGAACCTCGCGCTCGACAATCTCGAAATCTGCCCCTGGTTTAGAAATTTGCGCCATCTTCATGAGCGCTACTGCGACTGACGTTGCCATAAATCCTCCTATGATTTTGTTGCGGCGCTAGAGGTAACCTTTACTGTTAGTGGCGAAATCGACGGGCATCGCCGGCGAGGATGCTGCACCTCACGCTCAAAACGGTTCTGAACTCAAGGCGTCAGGGATCGCTAAAAAGATTCCGCTGTTGTGGGTTGAGTTGCCCTTGAGAAAATAATCGCGGAGCTCACATCTGCAGTTTTCTGCACTGGGTTCCACCTTTGCTGGACAGTCATAGCTGCCGGTATGTCATACTTTTCAGCATTGTGCGCCCTCATCTGGCCACGCTCGTCGATGATTACGCCCGCCATGGCATGCAGAAAGCCGTAGTCGTTCATCGTGGCAATCGCCAGCAGGTAACTACTTACGCGGAACTGGCAACTCTGTCAGATCGCTTCGCCACCGAAATAATGCAGCGCCAAATCGGCATCGGCGACCGCGTCGTCCTCTGGGGACAAAACAGTGCGGAATGGATTGCCGCGTTCTTCGGTTGCGTGCGTCGCGGCGTATTGGTTGTTCCGCTCGATGCCGCAGGCGGTCTCGACTTTGCGCAACGCGTCATTGCAGAAACAAAGCCCCGCCTCCTTGTCGGCGATCAATTATTACTCTCCCGTCTCACTACAGATGTCCCTCGCATTTTGCTCGAAGAAATGGCCGCTACCCTTCCTCTTCCGCCCTTCAGTGCGCCATTGCAGGAGGCGGATCTTGGGCCGGATACTCCGCTGCAGATTCTGTTCACCTCGGGCACCACCTCTGAACCTAAAGGAATCGTTCATACCCATCGCAACGTGCTTGCAAGCCTTGAACCCATCGAACTCGAGATGCAGAAGTACTTGCGTTATGAACGGATCTTTCACCCGCTGCGCTTTCTTCACACGCTTCCCCTGAGCCATGTCTTTGGGCAGTTTATGGGACTGTGGATCCCGCCCTTGCTGGCCGCAGAAGTACATTTTGAAAACCGCCTGCAGGCACCTCTTTTGCTGGAGTTGATCCGCCGCCACCATATCTCCGTGCTTGCAGCGGTACCGCGCGTTCTCAGTCTGCTCAAGGCTCATCTCGAAGCCAGTTTTCCCGATCTTCCAGCGCGGTTAGAGTCCTCCCGCGGCGAACGCATCTGGCATCGCTGGTGGCGTTTTCGTGATGTGCATCGTGCGTTTGGTTTCAAGTTCTGGGCATTTGTATGCGGCGGCGCCGCCCTTACTTCGGAGTTGGAATGCTTCTGGAATGAACTCGGTTTCGCACTGATCCAGGGTTATGGCATGACCGAAACCGCGGCGCTTATTACCCTCAATCATCCCTTTCACATCGGCCAGGGAACTATCGGCAAACCGCTCCCTGGCCGTGAGATCCGCATCGGCTCCGATGGCGAAATCCACGTGCGAGGTGAGATGGTTGCTTCTGCCCGCTGGCAGAATGGCCGGTTGCTGACGCTCGCCGATCCTTGGCTTGCGACAGGTGATCTGGCTGAGCCGGCCCCCGACGGACAGCTTCATTTCCTTGGACGCAAGAGCGAAACCATCGTGACCTCGGCAGGGCTCAATATTCACCCGGAGGATGTGGAGGCGGCGCTAAACCGGCAACCCGGTGTTGAAGCCTCCGCCGTTGTGCCCCTTGAAACGAGTGTGGGCACAGAACCTGTCGCCGTTCTTATTTTTCGCGGTAGCACTCAGCAGGCCCAGTCTGCAATCGACGCTGCAAACTCTGGCCTGTCGGAATTTCAACGCGTTCGCCGATGGAACTTATGGCCGAAATTGGATTTTCCCCGCACTGCCATTGGCAAGATTCAGCGCCAGAAGGTTACGCAATGGGTCGCTACGCAAAAGGGAAAATTATCCACCTCTGATGAAGCGGTAGATCCGTTGTCCGCGCTGATCGCAGCAATCACTGGGACCCATCCTGTAAGGTTCGAGGACGATGCAAGGTTTGATCGCGACATGCACCTGGATAGCCTGGCCCGCGTCCAGTTGCAGACCGAACTGGAGCAGCGCCTCGGTGTCAGCATCGGCGACGAGGAATTCGAGCAGGTGGCGACCCTTGGACAGTTGCGTGCTCGCCTCGGCTTCGAGTCGGCGCAATCCCCCGGTCCGGTCTCCAACGCGCAGAACGCACCCGCGCGCCAGATTGATTTCTCGGGCGGACCAACTCGCAAGCCGGAATTCGTCTACCCGAGATGGACTTGGTGGCCGGTTGTCCAAGCCATACGCGTGGTTTTCCAAGAGGCCGTAATGCGTCCGCTGGTCTGGTTTCTCGCGGCTCCCAATGTCGTGCGAGGCGAGTCGCGACCCGCTGCCCAGCCTCTCCTGCTGATTGCGAACCACGTCACCGCGTTTGACGCAGCTCTGGTTATCTATGCATTGCCAGCGTCCATGCGCAGGAGAGTTGCGATCGCCATGTCCGGTGAAATGCTCGAGGATTGGCGGCACGCGCGCAACCAGGGAAACTGGTTGCTTAACCTTCTAGCCCCCTTCGCATACTGGCTGGTCACTCCACTTTTCAATGTTTTCCCATTGCCGCGCAGCGCAGGATTCCGGCGCAGCTTTGCCCACGCTGGCGAGGCCATGGACCGCGGTTATCATGTGCTGGTATTTCCGGAAGGCCGTCGCTCCGAGGACGGAGCACTGCAACCTTTTCGCGCCGGCATTGGTCTGCTCGCGCGTGAATCCAAAGCCAGTATTCTTCCGGTTGCGCTAAAAGGTTTAGGCGAACTCAAACGGAAGCAGCGCTGGTTCCGTTCTAACATCCTCGAAATCCGCATCGGTGAACTGCTTGATTCCGATGCGGAACTCGCTCTCGAGGAGCTCGCAAAATCTCTGCACAACACGCTCTTAGCCCTGCTGCAATGACTCCACGCCAGCAGGCATTTGGATGGAGGCCAGCTTTTCTGCCTCTAGAATCATTGCCTCCAGGCTTACGCGGATGCCGTCTCCCCAGAAGGATACTTCCGTGGGATCGAGCCCGAACGGTTGCAGGAATTCAGACACGTTCTTTGTAGAACCTGATCGGAGCAGTTCGAGGTAGAGCGGTTCGAATCGGCTCCCCAGACGCGGTTGCTGAGCATACAAGCTCTGCGTCAAGAGCTCGCCAAACGCATAACCATAAACGTAGAACGGATGATGAAAATGCGAAACATACGACCAGAGATGGTTGGTGTTTTCATAAGTGAACACCTCCCCATCTTCTCCATATAGCTCTTTGGCCGTGGTATGCCACAAGGCATCGAGCTCTTCCACGGAGAGTTTCTTCGGTTCCGACCATACCTTGTATTCCGCATCCATGCCGTGCAAGCGGCGTTCAAAATTGGAAAACCCAATTTGCCGCACCACGGTGTTCAGCATCCCTTCGATTTTCTGGGTGATCAGCGCGAGGAGCGCTGCCTTGTCTCCGTTTTCGGCAAGTTGCTTCCTCAGAAAACTAAACGTCGTCATCTCGCCGAAAACCGAGGCCGTTTCGCAGTAGGCAATCGGTGGGTGATACATCAATGGCCCCTGTGCTTCGCCGGCCAGTATGCCATGAACCCCATGGCCGAGTTCGTGGGCGAGGGTCATCACGTCGTGATTCGAACCCAGGTAATTCAAAAACGTGAACGATTGTGGACTCCCTCCAGGCAGCACAAACGAACAATTGAAAGCCCCTCCCCGTTTGCCCGTGGTTGCCGGAACATCGATGCGCTTTGTCGCAATAAAATTCCGGATGACGCCGCTCAGTGTGGGGCTGAAGCTGTCATACGCTGCAAGCACCGTCGCGATTGCATTCTCATATGGCACCACCGTAGTGTCAGCTAGCGGCAGCGGGGCGTTCCGGTCACTCCACTTAAGGGTCTTCATACCCAGCAACCCGGCCTTCAGACGATAGTACCGGCGAGCCAGCGGTCCCGCTATGTTGGTGACTGCATTGTGCAGCGCATCAACTACCTCATCTGGAATGCGGTTCTCCTTATTCCGCGCTTCCATTGGATTGCGGTAATTGCGTTCCTTGCTCTCCACCGCGCCCTTGCCCACGATCACATACAGCGTTTGCGCTGAATACTTTGCGAAATATCCTCCCAGGCCATCATTGATCGTCTTCTGCACTTCGGCTCGAATGGCGGCATCTTTCGAATTTGTCAGAAGGTCGAGCATCTCCGTTAGGTTCTTCGTTTCGCCCTGGTGCTCAAATCGAAGATCGGCCTCGCATTCGTCAAAGAACTCATCCCATGAAGCCGGGCCAAATGGAGAGCGCTTGGTGAGCGCAGCTTCCACCGGCTCGCTCAAGAAGTGTGGCTTGAAGATTCGTTGATGCTCAATCCACGGCCGATGCCGTTGAACTACGCTGTCGCTCGCATACCACCTTTCAAGCGTCGCATCGTCGAGCGCAACCAGTTCCAATTCGAAGAACGTCAAATACTCGCCCTGAACCTGGCTCATAGTTGTTTGCGCTTCGGCGATCTTCGACTTCACCGCTTCGTTCGTCACGTCAAGGCTTTGCTGCAGGGAGAGATAGACCATGATCTTTCCCCCGAGCATTTCCAGTTCTGAATAGTCAGCAATCGCCGCACCCAGTTTGTCTGGCAGCTTTCCTTTGTAGTCCAGCCTGAATTGCTGCGCTCGCTTGGTGAATTCCGCAATGTCGAGATCGATTTGCGGATCGCTGATTGCGGAGTAAATGGAGGTCAAATCCCAGCGGACGTTATTATCGGCGGCGTGATCGTTAGGCATAGTTGTGAGTTCCGGTGTTACTCGAATTTAAAA
>Ga0316231_1000269_pt1 | contig 80480 bp, 62 predicted proteins | sample TBH18027metaG_FD_206002 | JGI IMG/M metagenome (GOLD analysis project Ga0316231, IMG submission 206002) | Freshwater microbial communities from Trout Bog Lake, Wisconsin, USA - TBH18027 | ecosystem: Environmental > Aquatic > Freshwater > Lake > Hypolimnion/Profundal zone | place: USA: Wisconsin... | reverse complement strand
CAGCGGCTGTCTTGATTTTCAAGGGGTTGTGAAGATTTTTTCGACATTCCAGGTTTCTCCGTTTTTGACCAAGACGTTGAGGATCGTGAGCAGCTTTCGCATGCTGGCGACGATGACTACTTTTGCGGCTTTGCCCGCGGTTTTGAGGGGCTGGGCCAAGGCGCGAATCTGAGCGTTGTGTGTCCTGGCCACGAGCGTAGCCATGTAGAGTGAGCTTCGCACTGCCGCGCGACCGCCATAGATCATGGAGCGCCCACGCCATGTTCCCGACTGGTGGTCGAAGGGGGCCACGCCAACCAGGGCGGCGATCTTCTGCCGGTTCATCGCTCCCAGTTCCGGAAGTTCGGCCAGTAGCGTGATGCGCCAAGGCGTGTTCATCCATGGTTCACCTCTTTGCCATTCTGCTAATCAATTCGTGCGGGCATCCGATGTCGCCGATGGCGACGGCACCGGTATAGCGATTGGCGTCCGGGTTTTGGAAGCCGGCTTTGAGAGCGACGAGGGTGATGGTGTGGGTGGCGCGTATACAGGCGCCGAGGGGCTTACCGGTGTCGCAGTCCATGCCGCTGGGGAGATCGATGGCCAGGATAGGTCCGCGATGATCTTCTACGGCAGCGGCCAAGGCGGGAAAGGGATCGCGCGGGACCTGGGTTAAACCAGTGCCAAAGATGGCGTCGATGAGCAGATGAGCCTGTGAATCGGCGATTGCCGAGGTGGTGGCATCGACGATTTTGAGGCCCATGGCAATTACGATATTCCAGTTTGTCAGGGCATCGTCTTGATATTTGGCGGGGTCGCTGGCCAGGGCAATGGAGACATTGACGCCGCGATTGTGCAGATGGCGAGCGGCGGCAAGGCCATCGCCGCCGTTGTTGCCGCCGCCACAGAGAATCAGAGCCTGAGGGTTTGCCGGCGGAGGAAGCGGGTTCTCCGTAAGGAGCCCTGCATTTTTTGGCGTACCATTCACCACTACCCCTTCCTCGGGTACGGAGCGGGGGCAAGGAGATGCGAACGGCCATCTGCCCAATCTTTCTCCAGCGTAAAGGGGGAGGCGGAGTAGTGCGCAAGCGGCATCGGCGACAGCTCGGGCGGCGTTTTCCATGAGGATAATGCCGGGGATGTGGTATTGCTCGATGGCCAGGCGGTCCAGATTGCGTACTTGCTCGCGGGTGAGATGGATCGGGGATTTGGTCATTGGGTGCTCCTGTGGCTTTGCGATATACTACGGGGCTATGTTGATCCTGCTGACCAACGACGATGGAATTCGCGCTCCGGGGCTGGTGGCATTGTACCGCCAACTGTGCGGGCTGGGCGAGGTGCAGGTAGTGGCGCCGGAAACTGTTCAGAGCGCTGCCGGGCACGGCGTGACTTTGTCCGCCCCATTACTGACGCAACGAGTCAGGGTTGACAATGCCTTTGAAGGCATTTCGGTGGAGGGGCGACCGGCTGATTGCGTTAAGTTGGCAGTGGCCGAGCTTTTGCCGTGGCAGCCGGATTTGGTTGTCAGCGGGATCAATTCCGGGGCCAACGTCGGCATAAACGTCATGTACAGCGGCACTGTGGCGGCGGCTGTCGAGGCGGCTTTCCTGGGGCTGCCGGCGGTTGCCGTGTCGCTTTTCATACGCAAAGAGCTGCCTGTGGACTATGCCCGGGCCGCCGAATATGCCATGGTGGCTATTCGTCAATGTCTGGATGCCGGTTTGTCCACAGGGCAAGTGGCCAGCATTAATCTACCTGCCTTAGAACCAACTCAGACGCCTGCGGGAGTCAAGATCGTCCGCCAGTGTACGCGTCCCTGGCTAGATCGGTACGAACGGCGCAAGGATCCGCGCGGGCGCGATTACTTCTGGAACAGTAGTGTCTTTACTCTTGGCGACAGCGATGAGGACACCGATGTTTCGGCCCTCCGCAAGGGCTATATCACCATCACGCCGCTCCAGTTCGATCTTACGGCGCACGAGTTGCTGGGGAGATGGTCGCGGAGAAAGTGGACCAGTGAGTGGCCAGTGACCAGCGAAAAACCGACGCGGTGACGCGAGGATAGCGCTGGAACGGGCGCATTTAGGCGGCCACTTTGTCACGGAAGGCGCAAACGTATCGCTACTGTGTTGGGCTGTCTCAGGCTGACGTCAATGGCGGCTTCGGTTTGGCCATTGATAGTGCAGTCGCCGGCGGCGATGCGCTTGACCGAGCCGCGGCCCCTGCTTATCGGTCCTTCATAGTCCAGATAAGGACGGCGATGGTCGGGTAGCCGCTCGAATTGTGTGTCTGCCTTTGGCGGCCAGTCAGAGCAACGCCATGTGGCCAGCGGAAGGGCGGGAGCCGTTTCGATCATAAGGTCGAAATGTGGCGAGGCGACTCCTTTGTGGCGCAGTACAACGAAGCGCAATGATGGCGGGAGGGCGTCAGCAGACGATGGTTTACTCACCGAAAAAACTCCCGAGTCGCAAGAACCACGTGACCATGCCTCAGAGGCGCCGCAGCGGTGTATTCTCTCACACTTTCATTGAATCAAACATGGCTTGATTGGTCTTGTGCTTACCTAAGACTTCCAGTAGCGTCTTCATGGCTCCCAGGGGAGGGAGGTTCATCAGGTGCCGGCGGAGATTCCGAGCGGCGGCGAGGTTGCGCTCGCTGAGGAGTTTTTCTTCCTTGCGAGTGCCGGATTCGGCGATGTTCAAGGCGGGGAAGATGCGCATGTCGGAGATTTTCCGGTCCAAAGTAAGTTCCATGTTGCCGGTGCCCTTGAACTCTTCGAATATAACCTGGTCCATACGACTGCCGGTATCGACCAGACAGGTGGCGATGATAGTGAGGCTGCCGCCGTTTTCGATTTTGCGAGCGGCGCCGAAAAGGCGTTTGGGGATCTCCAATGCCCGGTTGTCCAGGCCGCCGGAGAGGGTCCGGCCGCCGCTGGGTCCCCCGGTGTTGAAGGCCCGTCCCAGGCGGGTCAGCGAGTCCATCAGCACGACGATGTTCTTGCCGAACTCGACCTTCCGCTTGCATCTTTCGATAACCAGCGTGGCCAAATCCAGGTGTTTTTCGACACTGTTGTCATTGGATGAGGCGTAGACCGTGCCGGGTACGTTGCGCTTCATATCGGTGACTTCTTCGGGCCGTTCATCGACCAGCAGCAGGCAAAGTTCCACCTCGGGGTAGTTGGCGTGGATGCCGCGGGCGATGTTCTGCATGAGGATGGTCTTGCCGGTGCGGGGTGCGGCGACGATCAGACCGCGCTGCCCGAATCCGATAGGCGCAAGGATGTCGATGACGCGAGTGGTCAACTCGGCGGGATTGTGCTCGAGTTTGAGCATGGGCTCGGGGTCCAGGGCCGTGGATTCGTAAAGGGTGGTCTTCTGGTTGTACTCTTCAGGGCTGTAGCCCTCGATGGAGTCGATGCGGTCGAGCATGTGGCCGCGCGGGTTGCCGGATAGCTTCAGTCCTGGCCGCAGGTTCAGGTCGCGAATGAGCCGGCGAGGGACAAGAATATTGCCATGCACGGGGCGCAGCAGGTGTAGGGGATCGCGGAGTTGGCCGTCGCGGCGCTCGTCAGCGATGTGCAGTATCCCTTCAAGGGTGGCGTTGTTCATTAACAGTCCGTTCGCTCGAGAATTACGGTCGCAGGCAAATGTTCAGACGGGTAGGCCCGCGGAATCCGAAGGCACCCCACCAATCATGGGTTGACGACAAGGTACACCGGAAGATTCATGTTGCTGCCCAATCGTTAACCACTGATTAGGCTCTGTCGTAAAATCCAAAATCTGTTCGGTTTCAGGACAGAGCGTGGTGCGGAGGCTGGTTTCCCTCGCTTGAAAAGATAAGATAACCGAAATAACTCAGGAGTGCAACCATATGGATTTACGAACTCGATTACAGGAAGACATGAAGGTCGCGATGAAGTCCGGCCAGAAGGATCGGCTTGATGTCATCCGCATGCTGCTGAGCGATGTCAAGAACATCGATTTGGCCGCCAAGCCGACCACCGCCGAGGAGGCCGTCGCCGCCTACGCCAAGAAACTCCGCAAGGGTCTGGAGGAGTATCAAAAACTGGGCATCACCGAGCAGATCAAGAAACTCCAGTTCGAGATTGCTGTCGCCGACGAGTATCTGCCTAAGAAGGCCACGTCTCAGGAGACCGAAAAATTGGTGGATGAGTTCTTGGCGGCCAACAAGTTCACGGAAAAGGAAGCGGGCCGGGCTATGGGCACATTCATAAAAGCGCACGGATCGCAGGTGGACGCCGCAACAGTTAGTGTGTTATTGCGGCAAAAACTTGTCGGAAAATAACTTGCGATAAGTTTGGCGATAATGACAGGTTTGGTTTGTGGGCAATGCAACAGCGTTGTCCCTTGGGTAAGCAAATCAACTGTGTCCGGTATTGCCCGGATTGTTTACGCGGGATATGCCGTTAGGGATGTGTTTCTGGCATTGACCGATCTGAGGATAATGAGCTATGTGCATGTGCAAGGAGCACTACATGGCAGAAGGCAAAGGCATTCCCGCAGTCGGAGATATCGCACCGGATTTTTCGCTTCCGTCCAGCACTGGAGAGACCATAGGTCTGCACGAATTGGCCGGCCGGAAGGTGGTGCTGTATTTCTATCCCAAGGCGGATACGCCCGGCTGCACAGTGGAGGCTTGCGGTTTTCGCGATATGCTGAGCGAATACGATAGGGCCAAGATTGCCGTGTTGGGCATAAGTCCGGACCCGATCGAGGATGTGAACAATTTTGCCGAAAAACTAGGGTTAAATTTTCCATTGCTGGCTGATGGCGACCATGCCATCGCCGAAAAATACGGCGTATGGCAGGAGAAGCGCATGATGGGGCGGGCGTACATGGGGGTGGTGCGAACTACCTTCGTTATCGACGTGGACGGTAGGATCGAGCGTGTGTTCGAGAAGGTCAAACCGGATGGGCATGAGAAGGAAGTACTCAAAACGTTGAGTTGAGCAGATAAAAACCAAGAAAACTTCATGCGGAGTGCCGACCAGGTGACTTGATCAGAACCACCGCATTGATCCACTCTGCATAAAATTTTCTTCGTTCACGTCTTAACATAAAACATCGGTCCCATAACTTGATAAATTAGTATTTATAGGATACACATCCACGTCCACCAGGATGTTTTTGATACATCAACTGATGATCGTAAGTGTTTGTTAATAAATAATTAAATGCTATAAGGAGTAAGCAGAATGGCAAACAAATCTAATCCGAAGAGTAAGTCTGTGGCCAAGTTGGTTACGCCGGCGAAGAAACTGGCTGCATCGGCTATCAAGTCGGTTCCGGTGGCGACGCCCGTCGCCGTGTCTGGGATTCAACCTTCCAAGGCGGCGATAAAGACGGCCCCGCAGACGACGCCTTCGCGGAACCGAAAGGAAGTTACCCAGGAGCAGATTGCCAAACTGGCCTATGAAATCTCCCAGTCTGGCACCGGCGGTTCGGATTTCGATAACTGGGTGCGTGCCGAGCGTCAGTTACGCGGCGAATAGCCGAGAAGGTGTTGTTTTGTGTACGGATGCAAGCTCAACACGCGGGGCGGTGGGAGTTGGCGCATGGATGCCGCCGCGAAGCTGTGATAAAACCAAACCATGGGAATTTACGATCGAGACTATTTTCGTAATTCACCTCAGCGCAGATTTGGCAGTTTCAGCGCCTTGTCGGTGACGACTTGGCTGATAGTCATCAACTGCATAGTCTTCGTGCTGGACGGTGTTCTCACCCAGCCGGCCCGAGAAATTTTCGTTCATGGCCAGCCTGTCGGCATCATTCGCGGGCGCGAACCACTCGTTGCATGGGGCGCTTTCACGGTCCGCCAGGGGATAGCCCATCTTCAGTTATGGCGGTTGATATCTTTCCAGTTTCTCCACGCCAACCTTCCCCATATCTTTGGCAACATGCTGGGGCTGTATTTCTTCGGGCAGATGGTCGAAGAAATCCTAGGACCGAGGCGCTACCTGGTTTTCTACCTGGCCTGTGGCATGGCGGGAGCGCTGTCGTTCACATGCATGTCGGGGTGGGGAATACTGGGCAGCAGTCTCGACAGCCAGATGATAGGAGCCTCGGCCGGCGTGTTTGGCGTGCTGATTGCCGCCGCACGTCTGGCACCTAATACGACTGTCACGTTGCTCTTCCCGCCCATACCCATGAAGCTCAAGACCCTGGCGTGGGTCATGCTTGCCATTGCGGCGTATACCGTCTTCACCTATGGGCCTAGCGGCAGAGGCAACGCCGGTGGCGAAGCGGCGCACCTCGGTGGAGCGATGCTGGGGTACATACTCATTCGCAATTACCACTGGCTTAATTTCGTGGAGAGACTGCCGAAAGCTTGGGGTCAACGGCGTCCGCGTATGTATAAGGGATGGAATGACGATTGGAATAAGTGAGCCATGATACAGGCAACACTGATCGTGATCGCCTTATTGCTGGTTGCAGTTATCGCCTTGCAATTCAGGTTGCTGCTGCGAAAAACGATTTTTGATCTGTCTCCTGTCCAACAAACGCTCGAAACGGTTAACGCATCGTATGAGCGAACGGAGAGGGCGGTCAGGGACGAGATATCCAGGAATCGGGAAGAAGTGGCGGGGTCGTCCAAGCAGAGCAGAGAGGAATTGACAAATTCATTGAATGCGGTCGGACAAACGCTGGTTAGCCGGCTTGCGGTCTTCGCCGGGGATAATGATCAGAAGCTGGAACGGATGCGCGAGGTTGTCGAGCAGCGACTGAGCGCGATGCAGGAGAACAACAGCACGAAGCTGGACCAGATCCGCCAGGAATCATTCGATGCCCAGAAGAGTGTGAGGGAGGAGGTAGCCGCGTCACTGAAAGTGTTTGGCGAAACGCTGGCTAATGAACTAAGGGATCTTGGCGGCAGTCAGCGGCTGCAACTTGTCAACGTCGTTGAGCAGTTGCTGAAACTGACCGAGGCCACCGAGAAGAAGCTGGAGGCCAATCGCGCCATAATTGACGAGCGACTGCGTTTGATTCAAACGGACGGCGCGGCGAGCGATAAACAAATGCGGGAAGAGGTGAATGCATCGCTGAAAGCGTTCAACGACTCGGTGCTGAGGGGCATGACGGGGATGGCCGAGACGCAGCAAAAACAGATGGAAGCATTTTCGCTGCAGTTGAACAGGCTGACGGATGCGAATCGGCAACATCTGGAGACATTGAAGAACGCGGTGGAGGAGCGTCTGAAGGGCATTCAGGCGGATAATGCCAAACAGCTTGACCAGATGCGGCAGACGGTGGATGAGAAGCTTCAGGGCACTTTGGAAAAGAGGCTTGGAGAATCGTTCAAACAGGTTAGCGATAGGTTGGAACAGGTACACAAAGGTCTGGGGGAGATGCAGGCCTTGGCAACGGGAGTGGGAGATCTGAAGAAGGTACTTTCGAACGTGAGGAGCCGTGGAACTTGGGGAGAAGTGCAACTTGGGGCGATGCTGGAACAGGTGTTGCATCCGGAGCAGTACGCCAGGAATGTGGTGACCAAAGAAGGGCGTGAGAATGTGGAATTCGCCTTGAAGTTGCCAGGGAGGCAGGACGAACCCGGCGGGTGTGTGTGGCTGCCAATTGATTCCAAATTTCCTATTGAGGACTATCAGCGGTTGCAGGTGGCTCAGGACGCCGGTGATGCTCCAAGTGCCGAAACTGCCGGGAAACAGCTTGAGAGCCGCGTGAAATCCTGCGCAAATGACATTTGCGAGAAATATCTTAACCCTCCGAAAACGACGGATTTTGGCATTCTCTTTCTTCCAATAGAAGGGTTGTTCGCCGAAGTCGTGCGGCGTGCGGGATTGACCGAGTTGTTGCAGAGAGAATATCGGGTGATTGTCGCCGGGCCGACGACCTTATGGGCCATTCTCAACAGTCTGCAAATGGGCTTTCGTACTCTGGCTATCCAAAAGCGTTCGAGCGAGGTATGGAACCTGCTGGCGGCTATAAAGACTGAATGGGCCAAGTATGGCGAGGTGTTAGGGGCGGTGCAAAAGAAACTGCACGAGGCATCGAACACGTTGGACAAAGCTCAGACCAGGACCAGGGTCATTGGAAGGAAGTTAAGGGATGTTGAAGAGCTTCCGACAGCGGACGCCCAGACAATTCTTGCCTTAGAACAGATCGGCGACGAGAAGGGAGAGGATGGCGACGCGGAGGGTTCTATCAACTGAGAAGGACTGGGCAAGACACGACGCACTGCCAAGAGAACGGCGGTACTTATCACGTCCGCACGCCGCGATAGCATGTGCACACGCCGAACGTAAGAGGGTGTCGCTCGATTGCCTGGAAGCCAGAGTCTTCCATCATGCCCTGCAAATTCTCGGGAGTTGTGAAGGTGTTGACGGATTGGGGCAGGTATCGGTAGGCGCCGGTCTTGTCGCCGCTGATGAGGGTTGCGGTCCGTGGCAGGATATTACGGAAGTAGAAGTTGTACAGGGTTCTGAGCAGGGCGTGGGATGGGACGGAAAACTCCAGGATTATCAAGCGTCCGCCTGGCCTGAGTATTCGGAAGAACTCGCGTATGGCTGCCGCCGGGTCGGCGACATTGCGGATGCCGAAGGCGATGGAGACCACGTCCGCCGAGCTATTGGCAAGTGGTAGGGCCTGAGCGTCTCCTTGAAGAAATACGCAAGAGGGGCTTGGGAGCATCTTGTCTCGTCGCAGGGTCTTGGCAATGGCCAATGGGAGCATAGGAAAGGTGAAATCGATGCCGATGGGCGCAGAATGTTGCCGGCGGCACTTTGCCGATGCCCCAGTACGCTGAAGTAGCGGCAAGGAGTGGGCGAATGCCAGGGTAAGATCGCCGGTGCCGCAGGCCACATCGACTACTTGGTCGGTCTCTTTTACGGCGGCGATTCCGACCGCGGCTTTGCGCCAGCGCTGATCGAGAAAAAAGCTGTGTAGGCGGTTGTTGAGGTCGTAGCTGTCGGCGATGGCGGCAAACATGGCGCGGACTCTGGTGGGCTTATCGGCGACAGCGTGGGGGTTGCGCAAAAGCGCATCGTTCCATTGCGGAGGTTCTGAACAGTTGGCAGGCATTGAAGGATCGATTATAGAGATAGACTATCGCGGTTGCCATGGAATCGGAAAAAGCGTCAACAAGGATGTCTCCTTCGCCGGACATATCAGCAGTCAGGCCAGGTGGGCAAATCTGGACTGCGTCCGTAGGTATTTTGTGCCTGCTGCTGCTGGCGATCATGGCAACATGGCATGGATGGGGAAGGGGCCGTACGTTTGCGTCAATCGGCACGCTGTCAATCGCCCGGGTATGGAACGATACCGTTCTCACGGATGGCGGCGCCAATCCGCGGCTGCTAGAACGGGCCGTCGGTACGGTTTCGGCGACGATGTTTGCCGCCGAGCAGATAAGGAAGCGTCAGCTACCATTGTGGAACCCGTATGCCGGCTTGGGCGAGCCATTGCTGGGCAATGAGCCGACGGCGGTTTTTTATCCGACCATCCTGCTGCATGCGTATCTGCCCCCATCATGGTCGTGGACTCTCAGTGCCGTGTTGCGTCTGTGGTTGGCCGGGATCGGGGTCTGGCTTATGGCAAGGAGATATGGTTTGGGGACTGCGCCGTGCCTGCTGAGCGGGGCGGCGTTCATGCTCTGCGGCTTCTCGGTAATCAATCTTAACGATGTGCCGATGAACGTCATGCCGTTTCTGCCGTGGAGCGTGTTGGCGATCGAACGTCTGGCGGACCGGCAGTCGCTGGCGCGCATTATATTCGCGGCGATGGCGTTCGCCCTGCAATTCCTGGGCGCGCATGCCGCTTCATCGGTTCAACTCGTGGTCGTGAGTTTGCTGGTTTGTTGTGTTGGCGGCATCCATCGCCGCAGCGTCCGACCTCTCATCGTCCTGCTTGTTGTATTGCTGTCGCTGCTGATGGGCCTGGCAATCGCCGCAGTGCAGTGGTTGCCAATGATTGATAACGCCCGGCAGTCGATCGGGTATGGCGTAGCGCAGGCGAGGGGTATGCGCCTGGGCACCCTGGCGGGGATGGTGTTTCCTTACGTCGGAGGCAACCCTTCGGGCTGGATTGGCTCATTGGGACTGGCATTGGCTCTGCTCGGACTGATTGGCGGCTGGCGCACCGCTTGGCGACGGGATTGGGCCATCGTGGGTGGTTTGACGATCTTGGCGATGGAGTTGGCAGAGCATTGGATCAGGCGCATTCCTGGTGTAACCGACACAAATTCCGCCGGGTGGATGGCAGGGACCGCCTTGGCCATGGCCTTACTTGCCGGAGGCGGCATGGAGGATCTGACCTTGCGCCTGAGCCGGAGAACCAAAGTCTTGCACGCCTGGGTGCGCATGGCTGACAAGGCGGGCATAATCTTCCTGGCCGTTCTGGCCGTGGCGGAGTTATTGGCTTTCGCCTTGCGTTACAACTGCGGCGGAACGACGGTGGGTTTGTTTCCACCCACTGCGGTGACGGATTTTTTTCAGGGCCATCGGGATGCTCCAGCTTGCGCCACGCAGCCGGTGCGCATCGCGACCCTTGGGGCGATTCTGCCTCCGGGTACGGCGACGGCCTGGCGCATTGCGGAGGTGGGCATGGGCCGGTCGGGTAGTGGGCGGTTGGCTGCGTATCTGAGCCGGTTGTGCCCGCAGGCATTGGCGGGTTCGTTGTCGCCGGCGGTCGGAGCCGCCTTGCGCTTGCTCGGGGTGCGTTATCTGGTTGCCAATGAGACCGGTGAAGTTCCCGGTGGAGGCTGGCAGCGTGTTTTCCCAACCACCGGGCCGTCCGCATCAGCCGAGATGGAGGGCATGGCGGTATACGAAAACTCATCTGTCCTACCACGCGCCTGGGTGGCCAGACGCGCGGAACTGGCCAGTCCGGCGACATCGGTGGAAGTGCTTCGGCGACTGGAGTCGGAATTCAGCTCCACTCCAGGTAAATTTGATCCAACCGTGAAGGTGCTGGTGGACTTGGAAGTGTCCGGCGCGGCGATGGAGTGGTTGACGCAATCAGGGCAAGATGGTTCCATAACTCCCGAACAATACCTCGCCAAATCTGGCACTGGCAACGCCGGAGCCTTGGTGACGTTTTTGGAGGATTCTCCCAACCGGCTGCGTTTGCATATAGAAAAGGCTCGGGGCGGCTGGTTGGCGTTAAGCGACGCTTACGCTGAAGGTTGGCAGGCGAGCGTCAGTGCCGGGGGCTACGGTTACAGCCCGCCGCGCAAGGTGGGGCGGCCGATCGTTCCGGCTTGCGGGGTGGGGCGTGCAGTTTCGATCCGGGCAGGGGATATTGGAGCCGGCCCCATGGAAGTGACGATGGAATACCGGCCGCGTATGTTTAAATACGGTGCCATGGCCAGCGCTGGCGGCGTGATCACCGTCTTATTGATGCTTGGATGCTGCTTAGTAAATGGCCCAGCCCCGGCAATACCGGGCGGGTCCGGCGTATTTAACAAGGATGGTCAGATATGAAAACTGATTTAACCAGCGGTTCGGTGGAATGGGCATGGCTCAATGGTGTAATCCAGCCACTGGCCCAGATCGGCATTAACCCGGAAGACCGGGGTTTTGTATTTGCCGATGGCGTTTACGAGGTGGTTCGTATCTACAACGGAAAGCCGTTCGCGCTGGCCGAGCATCTCCAGAGACTGGGGCGGTCAGCCGCGGGAATACTTCTGAAAGTGCCCCTGTCGCTTGATGATCTGGCGTCGAACATAGGTAAGCTGATTGAACGCGGATCGACGCGCGACGGCATGCTGTACCTCCAACTCACGCGCGGACACGCCCCGCGCAACCATGTGTTTCCCGACGCGAACCAGTGCCCGCCCACATTGCTGATGTTCGTGCGGCGGCTTGGGGCCATGACGCCGCCCGACGCGGCGGCGCCCGTCAAGCTTCTGACGGTTCCGGACGATCGCTGGAATCGCTGCTGGATCAAGTCCATCGCCCTCCTGCCTAACGTGTTGGCCAAGAATCTCGCCGTTGCCGCCGGAGCCGACGAGGCGGTGTTGGTCAACGATGGCATTGTCACCGAGGGATCGCAGACGAATGTGTTTGCGGTGATCGATGGTGCAGTGGTTACGCACCCGGTGGGAGTCAAGGTGCTGGGAGGCGTCACGCGGCTTATTCTGGGTCAATTGGCCGGCGAATTGGGAATCAGTTTTCAGGAGCGACGGCTTCGCGTCGAGGAGGCCATGACGGCGCAGGAGGTGTTCATCACCAGCACGACGCGCGAAGTGGCGTGGGCGGTGCGATGGGATGATCGACTGCTGTCAGACGTACGCGGACCTGTTGGGCGTCGTTTGCATGAGGCATACCAGCGCCGCGTGTTGGCGGAATGCCCAGCGTAGCACTACGGCGCATTTTGTTGTTTATCGCAAGCAATTCAGAAGAATCAGAGGCCGCGTGCTGACCTTGCCAGACGTGTTCTCTTGCAAAAAATGGCATTGTCCGTAAAGTGGGCGTCGGCTAGAGTAAGAAGCCGGACTTACCAGCAGCTAAACATTGCGACGGAAGGAATAGTACAATCATGCTTCAGCGAACCATCGGGACTCGGAGTTGGGCCCATTGTGTCTGTCTGTCGATGTTGGTGCTCGGTCTGGCTTTGTACATAGCCGGCTGCGCTGGCTCGGAGTGGGATACCAAGAGCTTTTTCGATCAAACCGAAATGGGCCGCAGCCCCAGCAACAATAACCCTGAGCATCACGAAGCCCTGCTGGTACCTATTCTCTCGACTCTGGATTCATCAGGCTATGATGAGCCCAATGCCGAGTTCCCCAATGCCGTGGAAGTCCGCCCCGAGGATCTGAAGGTTGTTCCCCAGGATTACGTCATCAGCAAGAATGATCTTATCCAGGTACAGGTTACCGATGTCTCCCCGGGCGTGGAAACGGTTAAGACCGTTCGCGTGTTGGAAAGCGGGACTATCACCGTTCCGCTGGTTGGCGCCGTAGTTGCCGCCGGGTTGACCGAACCCCAGCTTGAAGATGCCATCAAACGCAAGTACTCCGAGGCGGCGATCATCAAGAACCCCAATGTTTCAGCCACGGTGATCGAGGCGCGGGGCCGTACTTTCCAGATACGCGGGGCCATAGCCCGTCCCGGACAATACGCCATCATTAACAGTGATTTTAAGATGATGGATGCCCTCATTTTGGCCGGCGATATCCAAAATACTCAGGGGATCAGGAACATCTATGTGGTTCGGCCCAATCCACTGTTGAATACGTCGACGCAGCCCTCGACTTTGCCCGCCGTTGAGGCTCCATCGGCGCAGCCACCTGGGCCCGATATTCTGGAACCCAAGGCTCCATCGCCGCGTCCACTGATCGGCCCCGATATTCTCGAGCCCAGGGCGCCGTCTTCGTCGCCAGCGGCCAGCGTGATGACTCCACCGGGCACTTTGCCTTCCGGTACGCTTGAGGATGCCGCCAGGACCGATGCCGGCCACGTTTATATCAACGGGAACACAGAATGGGCGCCGCCGGGTGCGGCCACCAGCGCACCGTCGACAATGCCGGTTGGCGAGCAGCCGACGCCGGAAATCGGCGCGGCAACCAAGCCGTTTGAGTTTGCCGCTCCACCGCCGGAACCATACCGGGTCATCCGCGTTCCCCTCGACAAGTTGGTGCAGGGCGACATGCGGTATAATGTGGTCATTCGCCCAAACGATATTATTACGGTTCCGGCACCCGCCACGGGCGAGTTTTACATGGGTGGCCACGTGCAGCGTGTCGGCGTGTACAGTCTTACCGCTCGCGAACTGACCCTCAAGCAGGCGATTGTTTCCGCCGGCATGCTCGATACCTTGGCCATTCCCGAACACACTGATTTGATCCGTCGCATCGGTGACGACAAAGAATTGTTCTACCGCATTGATCTTGGCGAGGTTTTCGAGGGCCGACAGCCCGACATTTTTCTCAAGCCATACGACACGATACTTGTGGGGACCAATGCTATCGCTCCATTCTGGGCGGCGGTGAGAACCGCTTTTCGGTTTACCTATGGGGCTGGTTTCACCTATGACCAAAACTGGCCATGATTCAGTGGGTTGATGCGGAACTGATTTTTACCCAGTGCTCTTGCAAAAGCCGCAAATTGGCTAGACAATGCATGTTGCGATACGCTGTGCATCCGGGAACAGCGTTTTCGTGAGATGAATATCTTAACTCGTAGCAGGATAGGTTGACTATTCGGGAACTGTCCTGAACTGCGATGTTTTCAAACCGTATCCACAGTGAACGGCCCGACCATCACGCCGGTGGCTTGGCTAGCTTCATGGGCATGTCGCCGTGTATGCGCCATTGGCGCTGTAAGTTGTTGTTCTGAATGGATTTGACAGAGGATCTTCGGTTGTCCCAGGTTTCCACTAACTCGATGCCTTTAGATAATTTGGACCAGTCGGTCCAGAGCGGGGCATCTTTGTCAGATATTCCATCGCCTACGTATCGAGGGTTGACGGCCACGGCCTGGCTCAAGATTGCCTTGGTCAGCGTGGCTTTGATTGCCACGTTTCGGTTTAATTTGCTGAGGCTATGGCTCAAGACCAACCCCTACAGTGGTGAACCGAACTGGCACCATGCCATTTGTGTTCCCCTCATCGGTTTGTATTTTCTGTACCTTCATCGCGAAGAACTAATCAAGGCGCAGGATATTGGCCGAACTGATGAAAAAACAACCAGTGATGCCACCGCATGTGCATGGGCTTTTTGCGTCAACGGATTTTTTCTTGTGTTCTGTGGTATTGCTTTTCAGCCAAGCCACTTTCTGGTTATCTTGGGTTCGGCCATGGCCTGGTCTGGCGCGGTAGCTGGTTTGCCGCGGGGTGGGTTGGGCCGTCCGACATGGTTGCTGTCGTCTTTGGCGGCCGCCCTGACGCTGGGATTCGATCTGCAACCACGCATGCGGGCGTTTTTGCTGTGGGTGTACGCGCCTTCTCTTCTGGTGGGAGGGCTGCTTATTTTCGCCTACGGCATTTATCCTGGCCAAAACGACTTCGTTAAAGATGTCGGCATGATAATCACTTTGGCGGGTGTGGTGGCGTTGCTGTGCGGTTGGTCGGTCATGCGCATTGCCTGGTTTCCCATCTGCTTCCTGATTTGCGCCATACCATGGCCGGAACTGGCTTACAGCAAGGTGGCAGGACCGCTCCAGAAATTGGCAGCCAGCGTTGCGGTGGGGATGCTGCGGTTGACCGGCGTCGATGCCACCAATACCGGCACCAAAATCAATATTCTGGGAGCGCGCAACGAACTGCGCGTCCTCAACGTGGCCGAAGCCTGTGCCGGGTTGCGTTCCCTCATGACCTTTGTATCCGTCGCGGCCGCCGTGGCGTTTCTATCTGCCCGCCCACTCTGGCAGAAAGCGATTGTCACTTTGGCAGCGATTCCCATCGCCATCCTCTGCAATGTCATGCGCGTGTCCGGCCAGGGTCTGCTGGATCACTACTGGAGCCAGGAATTGTCCGAGGGATTCGCCCACCAGTTCGTGGGGATAGTCATGCTCATTCCCGGCTTTTTTCTGATCCTACTGGTCTGCTGGCTTTTGGACAGGATATTCATCGAAGACGACGATGACATGGTAGAGAGAAGGACTGTTCCCTTGGTTCGGTCGACGGTTGCGCCGGCATCGTGGGCCATACCGGCCTGGACGCAGGCTCGCGTTGATGCGCCGCGAAGCCCGCTGCCGGCGTCGGGCAAGGCTCCGCCAAGGTCAAGCAGCGTGCAGCGGAAGCCGGAGGGGCAATGAACGTTGTACCGTCCAACAACTCCAGCACATTCGGGCGGCTATTGCTGGCTGAAGCCAGACGCGTCTGGCGGCAGCCAAAGTTTGTGGCGGCTCTGGCGGTTCTCCTGATGGCGGCTTTCACTCTGAATGCCGCCACCGGCTATCTTCGTTTGTATTTCAAGAAACAGCCTGTGGAGCCGTCGCGCCAACTTGACAGCGTGCCGCTGCACATCGTTGACGGCAAGAACAATCCGTTGTGGGAATGCATCTCGCGAGACGAGGCGCTGCCGGACGATCTGGCCCAGACGCTGGGGACGGAGCGCTTCATCTTTCGTGATTATGTCGACATGAACGCGCGCGGCGTGAAAAGCGAAGTGGAAACCTTCCGCGCCAAGGGCGGCCGGGACGCCAGGGACAGCAAGGCATTGTTGGACCAGATCCGCCGGGAGCATCCAGAGGCGGTGGTGAACCTGGCGGTGACATACTACACCGGCAAGGCCGACACCGTTGCCCACATTCCCGAACGCTGCTATATCGCCGACGGGTACGAACCCACCGAGTCCGAGGACAAGACATGGGTGGTAAACAGCCCGCGGAGTAACTGGGAAGACAAAGAAGGCAAGATTCCTGTGCGGTTCATCAGTTTCGAGGACCAGGCCGGGGCCTCTCAGGTGACTCGCAACGTCGCCTATTTCTTTCATTGCAACGGCCATTACGACAGCAATCCCGCCGCCGTTCGCATGCGTTTGCAGAACTTGTTTGAGAAATACGGGTACTACCTCAAGGTTGAGGTGATGGTGCAGTGGAAAGAGCGTGACAAGGCGGCCCCGATTATGGTCCGTTTTTTGTCCGATGTATTGCCCGAGATCGAGAAGTCGTTTCCTCAGAGGCCAGACGGCAATTGGTGAAGAGAGCGAAGCATGGCACAGCGACGACGAGTCAACGTCAAGTTTGTGGTGATCCTGATCAGCGCGATGTGCGGATTGGCGGTGGGAGCCTTCGTGCTGCATCATTTCATGGCGAAACAGGATCCGCAAAAGTATAAAGTTCTTGGTCAGCGCGCTTACGACGAACGTAACTACCCCGAGGCGATCCGACAGTGGGGCAACGCCTCGGCGCTGGAGCCCAAGAACGTCGATCTTCTGGTGAAGCTCGGTGATGCTCTTCATGAATTGGGGCGTGTGGATCCGGCCATGGCCGGGAAGGATGCGGTGAGCTGGAATCGCGCCTTGCAGATCGATCCCACCTTCATGCCGGCGCTGCAGAAGCTGCTGGGCGTCCAGATCAACGTATTGCAATACGATCCGCAGCATCGCTCCTATGGGCTGACGGCGATGGGCGAGATCGCTAGGAAGATTCTGGTGGTCAATCCCCAGGATACTCGCGCCGATGCCTACCTGCACATTGCCTCGCTGGCCGGCTGGCTGGCCGGCATCGAGACGCCCGGCGACGTGGTGGAACTGGACATCAAGCGGCTTGGCGAACTCCAGGAGAAAGATGCTTCCAACCCCGATGTTCCATTCTTCATCGCCCAGGCCTACATCCGCCAGGGTCAGGAATATCTGAGGGTCAGTGCCTTGGACAAGGCCGCTGACAAGTTCGACCAGGCCGCCGAGGTTTTCGAAAACGCGTTGCGTGTTCGCGGTGACATCGCCGTTCTTTACTTACGCTACTATCAGATACTTCTGGCCGCCAACGAAATAAGCCCGGAGACCTTCCGAGAAAAGGCCAAATATATTTTCAAGATGCGTCAGGTATTGGAAAAGGCCCGACAGTGCGTTGCCAAGGATGATCCGGCCTATTCTGAGATATATATCGTCAGCGCCCAGTTCTGTGCACGCCACGACAAGCGTGACGAAGCCGAGACGCTAATGCGTGAACTGCTCAAGCAGCGGCCCAAGGACCAGTACGCGCGTCTGGCCATGGCGGAACTGTTGGATATGGATCCTGACAAGCGTGACGAGGCGATCCGTATTCTGCAGGAGCCAGTGGAGGAGTGGGGGCCGGCCGGCGCCGACGTTCTGCGCAGCCGCGGCAAGCTGGAATGGGATACCTACTACAATCTGGCTGTTTATATGATCGAGCGCTACGCGGCGACGCCGGATGCCGCCAAACGCGAAGGCATGATGGCGGAGATACGCGAGGCGCACGAGCGTCTGGAAGACAAGATCAGAACCTACCGGGGTAGCGAGGCTGAAAAGGCAGGGATGACTGTAAAGTCCATGACGATGCTGGGGAAGATAGAATTGTTGGGCAATGACGAGCAGGCGGCGATCAAAGCCATTCCCGTTCTGGAAAAAGCCAACGAACTGCTGCACAGCAACAATCCCCAGGCCAAGAGCTACGAACTGATGTACTTGCTGTCGCGAGCATACTTTGCCAGCCGGCAGACGGGGCGAGCCAAGGAATTGCTGTATCTGATTACCGATGGGGTGCCTAACTTCGTGCCGGCGCGACTGTTGCTGACGCAGTTGTTGCTGAACGACAACGAAAGCGAAGCGGCACTGATCCAGATCGGCGTGTTGGACCAGATTGCCCCAAATGAACCTGATGTCTGGCGACTGAAGCTGGCCTGCTATGGCATGCTGAATCCGGCGAACTACGGACCATTGATCGATGCGGAATTGAAGCGAATTCCCGAGAAGACCCACGCGGATCTGATCAGCAAAGCCAAGGCATGTATGGTGTTGGGCAGCCGCCAGGAAAAAGCCCAGGAACTTCTGGAGCGTGCCCGGGAACAGTCGCCCGGTGATTTTGCGGTGATCCAACTTCTGGTGCAGCTACACCTGGCCCGGCGCGACAAAGATCCCAGGGAAAAGGACGTGGCGATTGATATCGCCCAGAAGGCATGTGACGCCGACCCTAGCAGCGACACCTTGCGGGTCATGCTGATGGAATTGAAGGGGGCGCCGATAGAGGAAATCAACAAGGTTCAGGAGGACGCCATTGGCAAGATGCCTAATGTCCTGGAACGCGAGCTGCGTTTCTTTAAGTTTTACCAGGACCAGGGCAAGAACGACAAAGCACTGGAGCATCTGGATGCGGCGGAAAAAATCAAGAGCGACGATGCGAGGATTCTGGACCTGCGTTTCCAGATTGATGTGATGAACCGGCAGTGGGAACTGGCCCATGGTTGCGTGGCTAGGCTGGCCGAACTGAATGCCGACCAGGCGGGGGGGCTGATTTACAGGTTCCGCCTGGCCATGGCCGAAGGGGTGGCTGACCGTAGTGATTTTGAGGTCGCTCTGAAGATTGCCCGCGAAATGGTGCGCGATCTTCCGGAATTTTCGCGGAGTTGGCTATCCCTGGGACAAGTGCAGCAGGCTCGTGGCGAGTTTGATCCGGCTCTGCGGAATTATACGGTTGCCTTGCAGAAGCAGAGCGAAAATGTGGACGCCATCCGCGGCATCGTGGAATGCTATTATGCCATGGGCAAGCCCGAAGACGCCTACCGATACATCAAGGAAGGCTTGCACAGCCAGCCTGGCAGTGGCTACTTTCAAGAGCAGGAGGTCTTGTACCAGTTGAATTACGGCGATCCGGCCAAGGCGGTGCCGTATCGCGTGGCGCAGCGGAATGCGAACATGGATTACCTGGACGCCTGGCTGAACCTTATAGCCGCCCACTACCAGGTGGCTCAGGTGGCTCTCAAGCCTCCCACGCCCAATCCCCAGGCATCGGGCGATGCCCTGCGCCAGGCCCGGGACGTGTGTACTGAAGCCTTGAAGAAGTGGCCGGATGAGAGAATCCTGTATGCCTGGATGGCGGATTTGGCGGCATTTTCCAACAGTGTCGCCGACGGCGAGAAGGCCCTGCTGGAATTGAGCCAACGTCCGACACAGAAGGACAAGCCCGAGTCTCTGCTGATGCTGGCCAACTACTACCAGCGTTTTGGCAAGATCGCCGAGGCGGAAGACGCATTCAAGAGCGCGCTGCTGCGTGCCGGCGATAAGGGCGAGATCGTAAGCCGGCTGGCCGCATTCTACGCTTCCCAGCGGCGGTTTGACGACGCCATCAAACTCCTGAACAGCTCTCAGGAAACCCGGCTTCTCCAGGGGCAGCTTGTGGAAATTTTGGTGCAGGCCGGGCGCCTGCCCGAGGCCGAGGCGGCCTTGAATAAGATGATTGTCGCCAATCCCAAGGACTCGGGACTCCAGGCGGTGCTGGGGTTCGTATACATGAACACGAACCGGACCGACCGCGCCCTGGAGGCTTTGAACCGGGCTTTGGACGCCGATCCGCGCAACGCCAAGGCCCTGTTTTGGCGAGGCTACCTGCGTTTAGTCAAGCAGCAGCCGCCCGATTACGACGAGGCGATCAAGGATCTTGGAGCAGCCAAGACTCTGGATAAACGCGATGCTAATGCCTGCATGATGCTGGCGGATGCCCTGCGACAAAAGAACCGGTGGGATGATGCGATCAGAGAAATAGAGGGCGCTATGCGCCTCATGCCGGGCAACAAGGACATCCGCATGAAGCTGGTGGAATTGTACGGTAACGTGCAGCCGCCGCGCTGGTCTGATGCCGAGCGCTCGCTTAATGAGGCTCTGGCCGATGCCGTTGGCAAGAGCGATCCTGACTGGCTGCGCGTCAAGGCAAAAATGTGGATGTTGCGCGCTGACGCGGAGAAGGCGGTGGCCACCATCACTGAGGCCAAGGCCATGGCCCCGGAGAACGCCCAGGTAATGCAGGACTACATGGTCATTCTTCTTCAGGCCAAGAAATATGCCGCGCTGCGCGACCAATGCAGCGCCATGCTTCAGGATCCCCGGCGGGCCCAGCAGGAATGGTGGATATACCAGCTTCGCGCCGTGGCCAACCGCAACCTCGATCTGAAGGACGAGGCCATGGCCGATTATGATAAGGCCATGAGGGTGGCCACGGCTTTGGCCAATGATGACGCCGTGGCGACTGTGATACAGAGCATCTCCGATACCATCGGTGTCGACGATGCCATACGCCGGGTTGTCGACAAGGCCGAGAAGGGCGATAATCACTGGAAGGTGATTCTCGCCTACCTATATCTGACCAAGGGTGATCTTCCCAGGGCGGTGGCCACGATCGACGGTGTGCTGGCGAGCTTAGCATCTATGGGCAAGAACGAGGCCGACGCAGCCCAGTCGCTGGCCGGCAGCATTTACATGAGCGCCGCCCAGTATGAGAAGGCCCGCAAGGTATACGCCGATCTCCTGGAGCGCAATCCTGGGGATATCATTGCCAACAACAACATGTCGCTCATCATCGGGGAGTTCGGCACGCCGCCGAATCCCGACAAGGCTATGAATTACGCCCAGAAAGCCTTTGACGCGATGGTGCAGCGAGGCTCGGTGGACCCCAACGTACTGGATACCTTTGGCTGGCTGAAGTACCTGTCAGGCCATCCGGAGGAAGGGGCCACGCAGATTGACGAGGCCCTCAAACGGCGCGAATCAGCTGAGAGCCGCTACCATCTTGGCAAGGCCATGCTCAAGTTTTCACCGCCTCAGCCTGCCCAAGCCCAAGCCCAGTTTAAGAAAGCCCAGGACATGCTGCAACTGCAGCGTAGCAAAAATCAGAAGGTGGACGCCGGGTTGTCAAAGAGAGTTGATGAGGCGTTGTTGAGCGTCGACCAGATGCTGGGGAGTCATTGATGTGGTGATGGTCGGATCACCACAGTGGCCAGAAGAACTTTTTGGAGGTACGCTGCGTATTCCAAGTAACGCGATGCCCCCGGTTTACGCCGACTAGGCCAGACGTCCGGAATCGCGTGTTTGATGCATCAGGAGAAGACTTATGACTACCCTTCCGCAGACCACCGCGATTCGTATGCCTCGACCACAGGGACCTATTCAAGGCGGCACCGCTTCGACTTCGCTGGCCTTGAGCGCTTCCGGCGCCGGTATGACTCTCTCGGACATCACACGCGTACTCCGGACCAACGTCTGGCTAATAGTAGGCATGCTTTTCGCATCCATCGCCATCGGCTTGGTCAGCAACAAGTTGCTGGAGCAGAAGATGCCGCGCTACACCGCCGGCGGCAGCATTCAGATCGTCAACCCGCAACCATTGCTGAGTCAGGGAAACAGTGTTTCTCAGAACTCGGATGTCAATCTAAGTGTCGATCAAAAAACGCAGGCGGCCATGCTTCAGGACGATTCGCTGCTGACCAAGGTTCTGCAGAATCCTAACAGCGATTTGCGCAAGACGGCCTGGTATGGGAAGTTTTCCAGCCTCCAGGAAGTAAAGGCGGACTTCATTGATAATTACAAGGTACTTCCCATACCCGAAACCAGGCTCATCAAGGTGATGTTCACATGCACTAAGGCCAAGGACGCCCAGCAGATTGTCAATGAGATCGTGGATACCCATCTTCAGACTCAGCGGGAGGCCAGTTTTGACCAGCTTCGGGAGCGGTCTTTGCAGCTCAATGCCCAGAAGGTGAAATACACGATGCACCTGAGGGAATTGAAGGATGAACTGTCGGATCGTCGAGCCAAGTTAAATATCGATGGCGGCGGGCTGGGACATGTGGCCATCAAGGAACTGGAACTATCCGAGTTGGTCAAGGCCCAGACCGATCTTCAACTCAATCTCCAGCGTGCCAGGGCACAGTACGATTACGTGATTCGCCAGATCCAGAGCGGCAATGATCCGTCCATGGTGAACGAGCACGTGGATGGCAATGCGGACGTGCGACTGCTCAAGCAGCAGATCGACAACATGGAAATGGGCATGGCGCAGTTGCTGGAACGCGCTTTCCCCACCAGTCCCCAAGTCATCTCGATGCAAAACGCCAAGGATTTGTACCAGAAGAAACTGGATGATTTGACGGCGGACCTGCGGTCCAAAATGCGTCTGCAGGTCATTGACCAACTCAAGCAGACGACAGATACGGCCACCGCCGACCTGGAAATCATCAACAACCGGGTGATCCAATTGAAGAGCGATCTGGGCGAATTGAGCAACCGGATGGCCGAATACATGGTACTTGTGGAGGAGGAGAAGGGCGTACGTGACTATTTGAAGCGCATCGAAGACCAACTCGACAGTGCCAACGCTTCCCAGCTCAAAAACGTGGAAACCAAGGTCGTGTGGTACGCCCGGCCCGAACTGCCAACCAACCGCAGCTTCCCGAAGATCGAATGGGTGATGACTCTGGCCATTGCCAGCGGTCTAGCCCTGAGCCTGGGCATCGCCTTCCTGCGCGAATTGTTGGATACCAGCGTACGCACTCCGCGCGACATCGAGCGCATCGGGCAGATGCGCATGCTGGGCATGGTAGCCGACGAGAGCGATGACCCCCAGGCCGCCGGAAGCCGCCTACCACTGGTCATTTTCGATGCCCCTCATTCGGTGACCGCCGAACAACTCCGCCAGGTGCGCACGAGGCTACAGCACACGGCGTCGCTGGATACCACGCGCAGCATTATGGTCACCAGTCCCGCCCCCGGCGACGGCAAGACTACCATCGCCTGCAACCTGGCCGCCGGTCTGGCCCTCAACGGTCGCCGTATATTGCTGGTGGATGCCAACTTCCGGCGTCCCGAGATACACAGGATATTCGCCATGGGCAACGGCCATGGTTTCAGCGACGTGCTAAATGGCTCCATGCCCTTTGAGCAGCTTGTTCAGGAAACTCCCGTTCCCAACTTGGCGGTCATGACCAGCGGCCCCAAGCCCATCAATGCCACGGAAATGTTCGAGTCCCAGCTCCTTATCGATTTTATCGAACGGGCCCTGGAAGAGTTCGATCACGTGATCTTCGACAGCGGCCCCATGATGGTGGTTAGCGAGTCGGCGGCCATGGCTCCGAGGGTGGATGGCGTGGTCACGGTTGTGCGCGCCCGCAGCAACAGCCGCGGCCTCTTGCAGCGGATGTGCGAAGACATGCGCCGCAACAAAGCCGAGCAACTTGGTGTGGTCCTCAACGCCGTTCGCGTTCATGGCGGCGGCTATTATGGGCGCAATATCAAGACCTATTACGAATACCAGAGCTAGTGCAGCGGCAATATTATAATTTAGGGTAACACCTGTCGCGATCAATACATTGTTGCCTGCAGGCCGAGTTGCCGTATTGTAACCCTTAACAGTGACAAACCTGCAGTGTTTTCTAGTGGCTTGGGGTTTATGCCCAAGCCAAGAGTATCAAGCCACAGTCAGCTACGCACTGGCGGCAATGCTGCGGCGGCTGATCTTGTCTTGCAGACGCATGATTCCTTCCATCAACGCTTCGGGGCGGGGTGGACAGCCGGGAACGTAAACGTCCACGGGTACGATCAGGTCTACGCCTTTGACCACGTTGTACCCGTATTTGAAGTAAGGTCCGCCTCCAACTGTGCAGGCACCCATGGCGATCACGTACTTGGGGTCGGCCATCTGGTGGTACAGTCGCTTGAGACGCGAGGCCATTTTATAGGTGACGGTGCCGGCGACGATCATAAGGTCGGACTGCCTGGGCGTGGCCCGGAAAGCTCCAGCGCCGAACCGATCAAGATCAAATCGTGCTGCCCCCACGGCCATCATCTCTATGGCGCAGCACGCCAGGCCGAAAGTCATGGGCCACAGGCTGTTCTTTCTCGCCCAGTTGATCGCAAAATCGAGGCTGGTGACTATCAAGCCATCTTCAAACCTGTTCTCAATCCATGACATGTACGGTTGCTCGCTTTCCAAAAAGGTCTATTATCATTATTGCATGACGACGGCATGGTCTCAAGCCGTCTGGACTGGAGATTATCGCATGAAGGACATGAAAGAGTATATCCGCACCGGTCGCCTGATGCCCGCGATGACCTTCAATGAAAAGGTGTGGGCGCTTACCAGCCGCATTCCCGCCGGAACTGTGACGACCTATGGCGAACTGGCGCGGGCGCTCAAGACGTCGGGGTGCCGGGCCGTCGGCAATGCCTTACGCCGCAATCCTTATGCCCCGCAAGTTCCCTGCCACCGCGTGGTCGGTAGTGATGGCAACCTTACCGGGTATGCCGGGGGCTTGGCGGCCAAACGCCGCATGCTCCAGCGCGAAGGCGTGGTTTTTTATGGCAGCAAGGTTTCTGTTAAGCACATCCACCGTTTTTCATGCGGCTGATGGGCGTTTGGGAACGGTGGAATATGTCCTCAAACCAGGACTATCGTCGCAAGGAAACGGTCACTATTATCGGTGACGGCGCTATGGGAACGGTCTGTTCCATGCTTTTATCTCAGGGAGGCCACGAGGTAACTCTCTGGAGCGCTTTTGAGGAATCGATCGAACGGCTCATGCAGAACCGGGAGAATCAGCGGTTTTTGCCGGGTGCGCGCGTCCCAGGCGGCGTGCGTCTAACCGCCAATGACGCCGACTGTTTTGCCGGAGCAACCCTCATCGTTTCCGCAGTTCCTACGCAGTACATGCGCGGGGTATGGAAGCGTCTGGCCACGCATCTTCCGCCAGGCGTGCCTATTGTCTCGGTGGCTAAAGGAATAGAAAACGATACCGTGATGCGGCCGACGCAGATTATCGCCGATGCCGTCGGAACCGTGGCGGCGTCGAGTCTGCGGCTGGCGGCCCTTTCCGGGCCCAATATCGCCGCGGAATTGGCGCGATATTTGCCGGCGACGGCAGTAGCCGCCTCGGCGGACGTCGAACTGGCCAGGCGCATCCAGAGCGTTCTTTCCACGCAATGGTTTCGGGTGTACACCAACAGCGATTTGATAGGAGTAGAGTTGGCCGGTGCTACTAAGAACGTCATCGCCATTGCCGCCGGCATCGTAGATGGCCTGGGTGCCGGGAACAATGCCAAGGCCGGGCTGGTAACACGCGGCCTGGTCGAGATTACCCGCCTGGGCGTGGCCATGGGGGCCCAGGAAACGACGTTTCAGGGTCTGGCGGGCTTGGGCGATCTGATAACTACTTGCGTCAGTCCCGAGGGCCGCAACCGCACGGTGGGGGAACAAGTGGGACGTGGCCGTAAACTAGCGGATATTCTGGCCAAAATGGACAGCGTCGCCGAGGGAGTGTCCACCACCCGTTCGGTAATGCAGTTGGCACGCCGATTCAACGTGGACATGCCCATCACCCAGGCTGTCCATGCCGTACTGTTTGAGGGCAAGGATGTCATTCAAGCGTTAACGGATTTGATGACGAGGGATCGCAAACCTGAGAACATGCCTGCGGGTGTTTGTTAATCATTATTTGGCATTGGTTTACTGTGTTTTATTTAAATAATGTTCGGCACATTATTACGGCGTTGTGAATCTCTATCTATTCTGTGATATAATTTACGAGACAAGGACGAGTTGTATCGTAAAAATGCGTAACGTCGTGAGGGTAAGGCTATGTTTCGCTTTGAAAGCGTGTGTCCACTGTGCCTGCGGTGGGGATTGACGCTCCAGTTGCTAACGGTTGTGGCGGGTTGTCAGAGCAATGCCGGCAACGGCGCGCTCATCGGCGGCGCTGCCGGAGCTGGGATCGGAGCTATCATCGGCAACAATTCCCACGGTAGAACCATGGAAGGAGCCTTGATTGGCGGGGCCATTGGCGCAATAGGCGGGGGACTGATCGGCAACGAGATGGACAAAAACGACGCCAGACAAAGACAGGCCTGGGATAGCCGTCAGATGGAATATCAGAAACCTCCCATCACAAAGGATGACGTTATTGCCTGGACTGCCAGCGGGGTGCGCGAAGATATAATCCTCGATCGTATCCAGCAGAGCGGCGCAGTTTTCCACCTCACCACCGGCGATGAAAATCAGCTTCGTGATGTCGGGGTAACCGACCATGTCGTCCAGGCCATGAGGGACACCGCCAGGCGATAGCGAGATGGGATGGTGCGAAGAGCCGACCAGATTTCGTCAGGGCGGCCACATCTGAGAAAAAATGGATGACTTTATCCCGCAAATGTGGGTAGAATCGTGGCATGATTCGTCTGGCCTTCTCCACCAACGCATATAAAAAAAGCACACTCTTCCAGGCCCTTGGCGACATAGCTGCCACAGGCTACAGCGGCGTTGAGCTGATGGCGGATATTCCCCATGCCTATCCGCCAGCGTTGGATGCATCCCAGCGATGGGAACTGCAATTGTTACTGGCGGAATTGCGTCTTCAAGTCAGCAATATCAACGCTTTCACCTTGTTCGCCGATGGTGATACCTATCATCCCACCTGGATCGAGGATGATCCTTGCCTGCGGCAGAAACGAATTGACCATACCCTGAGATGCATTGAGTTGGCGGCCCAGTTTGGCGCTCGCACTGTTAGCCTCCAGCCAGGTGGGCCGATGATCGGCACGAGTCTTAATCGCGATCAAGCCGCCGTTCGTTTTGCCGACGGATTGAGGGAACTCCTTCCCGCCGCACGTAGCCTGGGAATCATTCTAGCTATCGAGCCCGAACCGGGGTTGCTGCTTCAGTCAGCCGCCGAATACCTCCAGTTCAAGCGCGAATTTTTCGCCTCCGAGCACCTGGTGGCTATGAATTGCGACGTCGGCCATTTGTTTTGCGTCGGCGATGATCCGGCGATGGTGATCCGCCAGATGCCCAGCCAGATCGCCCACGTACATATCGAAGACATCGGCAACAACCATGTCCACCAGCACCTTACGCCCGGAAAGGGTGTGATGGATTTCCCAGGCATATTCGCCGCTTTAGAGGGAATTGGTTACGATGGGTGGGTGACCGTTGAACTGTATCCCTACGAAACGACGGCGGCCGGTGTTGCCAGGCTGGCCTACCAACACCTTGCATCGATGACATGTACCGCTTAACCCGCGAAATTCGCTGCGCCGTTAACGTGGCGGCGGAAGACAACCGCCGGCAAATGGCCGTGCTTCCGGCCAATAGCCACGCCTCGTTTCCTTCACAAACCGGGTTTGGTCAATACCTTGTCGTTCGGGTTACGCTGGCGGGGGAGATTGACACCGACAGCCAGTATTTATTGAACATCAAACAGATTGACGGCGTGGTTCGTAGCGCATTCTGGGTGTTGGAGGCGGCCGTCAGCAACGTCGGCGGTGGCCCGATCGGCGCCTTGCGCGAACTTTTTAGCCGCCTTGGCGGGGCGGTTGGCGATCTTGCCCGCGGTCGCGTTCGTCTTGACCAGTTGATGGTTTGTCTCAACCCGTTTCTTTTCCTGTCGATTCTCGCCCGGGAGCATCCTATGACCCGCTTGAGCCAGAAGTTCGAGTTTTCCGCATCGCATCGCCTGCACAATCCGGCTCTCAGCGAAGAGGAGAACCTGCGTGTGTTCGGCAAGTGCAACAATCCGCTGGGGCACGGTCATAACTACGAATTCCAGGTTACTCTGGCTGGCGAGGCCGGTTCCAACGGTATGCTGATCGACGTGCCATCATTCGAGCGCATCGTGGCGGGGACGGTAGTGGAGCGGTTTGACCACCGCAACCTCAACGCCGAGATCGCCGAATTCGCCCAAACCATCCCCACCGTCGAAAACATTGCCCAGGTGATCTACAAGCTTCTGGAACCCAAGCTGGCTTTTCCGCGCTGCCGCCTGGTCTCCGTGATCGTCTGGGAAACGCCCAAGACGTGGTGCGAGTATACGGTAGCGTGAGCATCTGTAGTTTGGGTCAGGCACTCTGGCAGAACGCGACAATCGCCCGCGCTGCTTCTTCGGGCTTGGTCTGCAGTACCATATGGGGCGCCTCAATATCCACGACCTGCACATCCGGGCGCAGCTTGCGGATTTGCACCAGATTCCAGCGCGGCACCACGTAGTCAAGTGTGCCACGCAGGTAAATGATGGGTACCGGGCACGCTGCCAATGCCTGTCGTGCGTCAACGCGTATGACGGATCGGATGCGATGGGCGATGACCGCCGGTCTGACCTGGGCCATGGCCGCCGCCCCGAGGGCTTGTGCCCATGGGGACGAACGCTTACACAGCAGGGCCTTGCAGCGTGCGTAAAGCGGATACAGCCAAAGCAACGGCGAGCGAATCAGCCCGGCGCAGCAGCCAGGAAAATAGGCGTGGGGATTTCGCACAAACGATGCACAAAGTATAACTCCGCGCAGCCCCGGTGGTTTGGCTACCGCCAGCATTAGCGCCAGTGGACCGGAAAACGATTCGCCCAGGATGACGAACGGTCTGTCCGTAGGCAGATTCTTTTGAACTAGTGGCATCAATTTGCCATAACTCAGTGGTTGACATGTGGGATAGGACTGTATGATTCTTGGTAGCGATGGCGGCAGCGCAGTCCGCAGCGGCTCAAAAAGCATTCCCGTTCCGTCAAGGCCGGGCAGAAGAACGAGGGTAGGGAGAGGCATTGGTATCGATCAATATATCACCGAACATAATCTGCCGCTTACACAACTTCGTTGGAAAACGGGGATGTCGCTAACTGGGCGATTTGGGGTTAGTTCGCGGGGGGCCAGTTCGACGGCTTGGGTGGCGCGCAGATGGCCGAGCCCAGCCGGCGGCGGAGAGAACGTGTACGCGTTTGGGCATCGCATCAGTGTAACCGTGATTGGTGGCCAGTGGCCAGTGACACAAAAGCTGGTTAGTGGCTTGTAGGTGGTGATTTGTGGCACATCACCTCTCGCTACAAGCTGCGTTCCACGCTATTCTTACGCCCCCATGGACTTCTTCAACTACAAGCACGGCGAACTGTACTGCGAGGACGTTCCCGTTAACGTGATTGCCCGAGAGGTCGGGACGCCGGCGTATGTCTATTCCAAGGCGACGTTGCTGCGCCATTACCGACAGATCGCCAAGGCTTTTGCCCGTGTCAAACCGACCATCTGTTACTCGATCAAGAGTTGCGGAAATTTGCATATTTGCCGGTTGCTGGCCGCCGAGGGGTGTAGCTTCGACGTGACCAGCGGGGGGGAGTTGTTCCGGGCGCTTAAGGCCGGCGGCCAGGCGAAAAAAATCATTTACGCCGGCGTCGGCAAGACCGATCGAGAGATCGGCGAGGCGCTCGATGTTGGGATCGCCGCCTTCAATATCGAGTCGGAAGCGGAAATCGAGAACATCGACCGCGTGGCCGGACTGATGGGCAAGAAGGCGGTGGGGGCCCTGCGCATCAATCCTGATGTCGATCCCAAGACGCATGCCAAAACCGCCACCGGCAAAAAAGAAACCAAGTTTGGCGTGGATATCGAGCGGGCCCAGAGAGTGTTTGCGCAATACCGTTCGTTGAAGAACCTGCGCCTCGGCGGGGTGCATCTGCATATTGGCTCGCCGGTGTACGAAGTTCGGCCGTATGTCGATGCAGTCACCAAGGCCACGGCGTTGATCGACAGGCTCATGGCCCAGGGGCACAAGGTCGAATGGCTCGATCTGGGGGGAGGGTTCGCAGTCAATTACCGCAAGCCTGAGCAGGCGTTCCCCATTGCTCAGTATGCCAAGGTGCTGCTACCGCTGTTGGCGGGCAAGCCATACCGCATCGCAATTGAGCCGGGACGCTACATCGTGGGCAACGCAGGCATACTCTTGACCAGCGTCCTGTACCGCAAATTGGGCGGACGAAAGCGTTTCGTCATCGTGGATGCGGGGATGAACGATCTGATCCGGCCCACGCTCTACGAAGCTTACCATTTCATCTGGCCGACCCGGCCCGATTCCGCCAATGTGCCTAAAGTGCGTGATGAAGACATGGTTCCGACCGACGGTGAGAAGGTGGATGTGGTGGGGCCTATTTGCGAAAGCGGTGATTATCTGGCTAAGGACCGCACCCTGCCACGGACGCGGCGCGGTGACCTGCTGGCGGTTTTTACAGCCGGGGCCTACGGGTTTGCGATGAGCAGTAATTATAACAATCGACCGCGGGCTCCCGAGGTGCTGGTTGATGGATCGACGTTCCGGCTGATCCGGCGGCGGGAGACATATCAGGACCTGGTGGGGCCGGAGGGGTTCTGAACCGAAGGATGCTGCATGAAATGGTTTAGCTATCTGGAACGGAGGCTGCGGCCGCTGGCGGTGGAGCATATCACGCTCGCCATCGTGTTCCTCCAGGGTCTTTGTTACGTCTTCACTATGGCGCGGCCCCAATTCGCGGAACGGATTGTACTTATTCCGAACAAAGTACTGTCGGGCGAGGTATGGCGACTGTTTACCTGCGTCCTGACGCCGCCGCCGACCAACCCACTGTTTCTGTTCTTCGCCTTGTATATGTTCTGGATGATGGGCTCGGCCCTGGAGAACCACTGGGGAGCGCTGCGCTACAACCTATACTTGCTGATCGGCTACGTGGCCAGCGTGGCCCTGGCTTTCGCCGCTCCCCATGAGGAGCAGGCTACGGTGATTTACCTGCAGGGCTCGGTGTTTCTCGCCTTCGCCTGTCTGTACCCGGATTTTACGATCTTGGTGTTTTTCATCCTGCCGGTGAAGGTCAAGTGGCTGGCCCTGCTGACCTGGATCGGCTATGCCGCAGCATTCATTGGCGGCGATGTCATGGCACGGTTGCTGGTGGTGGCATCGGTGATCAATTTTTTCATTTTCTTCGGCCGTGACATCCTCTTTCGCAGCAAGGTGGTGCGCGATGTGCATCGCCATGTAAAGAAGAAGGCTGTTTCCGGTCGCCAGCCTTTCCACACCTGCGCTGCCTGCGGCGTAACGGATGTGTCAAATCACACCATGGAATTTCGTTATTGTCCCCAATGCGCCGGGACGTTGTGCTATTGTATCGAACATATCGCTAAGCATGAACATAGAGGAATGGCCAGTGGGTAGTGTAATGTGACGAGTGTTTGCCACAACGCGGTCAGAAGGGCGAAAGCACAGTTTAATCTGTTCATTAGTCAGGGAGCCAACAAATGGATGGTTTGGTCTTGACAATGCGAGGAATCAATGTAATATTTGCACACAATCGAACATAAACTACCATTATGCATGCTTCGACCCGACACGCACATATTCTTGATCGTTTGAACAGCGCAGGCGAAGTTGATGTCGCAGCCCTGGCTATCGAGTTCGGCGTGAGCGAGATGACGATCCGGCGTGATCTAGACGCCTTGGTTCTTGCAGGCCAGGCCGTGCGCACTCACGGCGGTGCCGCACTGGCAGGGCGCGTGGTCTTCGACTTCCATTTCCTGCGCCGCTCAGAGTGCCAGTCGGAGGCAAAGGCAGTCATTGCCTTGGTAGCGGCAGGTCTCGTCCAGGACGGACAGTCGGTGTTGCTGGATTCTGGAACTACCACGCTGGCGGTGGCGCGGGCATTACGCGAAAAGCGACGGCTGACCGTCATTACGACGTCGCTGCCGGTGGCTTCGGAACTCCAGTACTGTACGTCGATCGATGTGGTGCTTTTGGGCGGGACTTTGCGGCGTGAGGCGCCAGACCTGATTGGTCCACTGACCGATGCCAATCTGGAGACGCTATGTGCGGACATCGCCTTTGTGGGCGCGGATGCAGTCGGAGCGGATGGCACCGTCTACAATAGCTCCATGGCCGTGGCGCGGATGTTGGGGCGCATGGCTGCCGCAGCACGCAAGGTATATGTAGTTGCCGATCACACCAAACTTGGCCAGGCGGCGCTGGTCCGTTTCGGACAGGTGGCAAAGTGGAACGGGCTGATTACCGATCAGGCCCCGGCGGCGTTGGGCTTGAGCCTGCGCCGGGCCGGCGTGAACCTGCTTGTCGGATCATCTGCGGCCGCTAGCGGCCGCCCAACCAGGTGTTAATCATGAAATCAAATGAGCATACGGCGTGGGCACATGTGGACTTGACTCGTTATCCGCATATTGCGGTAGCGCCGCCGGGACCACAGTCACGCGCCTGGCATGCCCGCTGCACCAGGCATTTCAAGGGACTGAGCAGCCAAGTCAAGCTATTTCCGGTAGCGTTCGAGTCGGGACAGGGCTGCATACTGCGCGATGTGGACGGCAACGACTATCTCGATTTTTCCTCCGGTATTTATGTCACCACGCTTGGCCATTGCCATCCGAAAATCACGGAAGCGGTTTGTAAGTATGCCGGCATGTTGATGAATGCCCATGACTTCACAACTCCCATCAAAACGCTGTTGATGGAGAAGATGGCGCAGACCCTGCCAGGCGATCTCAAAGGCTTCCAATTGTACGACTGCGGCGCTGCGGCGGTTGAGGCGGGCATGCGTGTCTGTCGCGCTGCCACAGGGCGCAGTGAATTGGTCTCCGGTTTTAACGACTTCCATGGCAAGACCTACGGCGCCGTTTCCATCGCCGAATTTCCGGCCTTGGCCTATGGGGCTTCGCGGGCTCCAGGGTGCCACATGGTTCCGCGTCCCAATCCCTACCGTCCGCTGTGGAGCAAGCCGGACGGTACAATTGACACCGATCGCTACTTGGAGTTTTATGCCGAGTATCTCGATCGCGCCACTGTACATAATGTGGCGGCTTTTGTGTTGGAACCCATCCAAGGTTGGGGTGGTTCGGTAATTCCGCCGAATGATTTTTTCCCCAAGCTCCGCAAATTCTGTGACGAGCGGGGCATCCTGTTGATGGCGGATGAGGTGCTTACGAGTATGGGCCGGACCGGTAAGTGGCTTTGCATGGAACACTGGGGCGTGATACCGGACGTCGTAACTTTGGGCAAGGGATTTGGCAACGGCTTTCCCGTAACAGCCATCGCCGTGCGGGAAACCTACGCGGATGCCATCGAGAAGATATCTGCCTCTTCCAGTTATGGCGGAAATCCCATGGCCTGCGCCGCCGCCTTAGCCTGTTTTGAGGTGATAGAAGAGGAAGGTCTGTTGGCCCACGCGCAACACCTGGAGAAAGTGGCCATGGATTACATGCGGCCTATGATGGCCCGCCATCGCATCGTGGGGGATGTGCGAGCCAAGGGTTGTCTCATGGGCATAGAACTGGTTAAAGACCTGACGACGAAGGAGCCATTCGATAAGGCCGGCAAAATGGTATATCAAAAAGCTTTTGCCAAAGGGCTGGCATGGGTGCCTGCAGGGCACATTCTGCGTATGAGTCCGTCGATCATCATGGAGGACGATGCGTTGCGCAAAGGACTGGAGATCATCGAGGAGGCGATTGCCGAGACGGAACAGGAGTTGGCATGAAAACCATTCGGTTTGGTGTGATCGGTTGCGGCCTGATGGGACGCGAGTTTGCCAGTGCGGCGGCGCGGTGGTGCCACCTGGTTGACCCGCCGGCACGCCCGGAAATTGTCGCGGTGTGCGACCGGCAACCGGCTTTGTGCGATTGGTTCCGGGGACATTTTTCCTCCATCACCCAGGTGACCGACGACTACCGGGCGTTGCTTGCCAATTCAGCCGTTGACGCCGTCTACATTGCCGTACCGCATCATCTGCACCGGCAGATATACTGCTCAGCCATTGAGGCAGGCAAGCACCTTATGGCCGAGAAACCTTTCGGCATCGACCAACCGGCGTGCGCGGCGATCATGGATGCGCTGCGCCGGCACCCCCACGTGTTTGTGCGTTGCTCATCCGAGTCGCCATTCTTTCCGGCCGTGCAGCGCATCGGCGCCCTGTTGCAGCGCCGAGCGTTTGGACGGATCATCGAAGCCGAGACGGGTTTTCTGCATGGCAGCGACCTGGACCCCGAGAAACCGATTAACTGGAAGCGCATGGTAGAATTCAACGGCGAATACGGCGTCATGGGCGATCTTGGTATGCATGCCTGCCATGTGCCGTTCCGCGCCGGCTGGCAACCGCGTAATGTGCGGGCTATTTTGAGCGATATAGTTCCGGAGCGTCCAGATGGCAAAGGCGGCCGCGCCCGCTGTCGCACTTGGGACAACGCCACGCTGTTATGCGAAACCGTCGACCCGGCGGACGCGGCGCTGTTTCCGTGGACGGTGAAAATGCAGCGTATAGCCCCTGGACAGAAGAACAACTGGTACATCCATATTCTCGGCACGCGGGCATCGGTTCGCTGGTCCAGTGTTTCGCCCGACCTAGTGGAGGAGATGAACTATCAAGGCTCAGAACAGATTTGGGGCCAAGTTCAGACCGGCCACGAGACGGCGTTTGCAACCATCACAGGAAGTATTTTTCAGTTTGGTTTTCCGGATTCGGTTCTTCAAATGTGGGCGGCCTTCCTGTATGAGTTGGTGGAAGGGCGTGCGCGGCAGCCGTTCGCCGGCTGCGTGACGCCGGACGAAGCCGCGCTGAGTCACCGGCTGTTCACGGCGGCCATCGAATCGCAAAGTCACCAGACGGTTGTGGAGATACCGGCATGAGTAGGTGCGGCGATCCATTGGTGGATCGCGTCTGGAACATGGCACGTCGAGGCTAAAATTATGAACAGGACAATTGGCATGCTTTTCGCGGGATGGGGCGAAGCTGATATTACTCCTGACGGGCGCGCCGTGGAATTGGAAGGGCAATACTATCAACGAGTGGCAGCGGGTATCCATTCGCGACTCAAGACTACCGTGCTCGTCCTGGAACAGAATGGAGACATCAGCGCCATGGTGTCGCTGGATGTGCTCGCCTTGCCCAACGATTTTCGCCGGCCTCTCCAGGAACGAGTCGCCGCCGCCGTGCCCGGCCTCATACCGGAGCGCGTTCTCGTCAACACGATCCACACGCACAATGCTCCTGGCCTGAGCAAGTGTTTTAACTGGTGGCAAACTGCCACCGGAGTTATTACCCCGGATGAACAGCGGGATCTTGTGGCTGCGCAGGTCGTGGTCGCCGCCCGGGATGCCTGGCGGCAGCGCCAGCCAATGGGGGTTGCTGACACCCTCGACTTTGCCCGTGTTGGTCACTGCCGCCGCGCCGTTTATACCGACCACACTGCGGAGATGTACGGCGACACCGGGCGCGACGATTTTGCCGGCTTGGAAGGGGGCGAAGACTCAGGCGTTGAGTTGCTGTTTCTGATTGACGAACGACAGCAACCGACAGGGGTTATTGTCAATCTGGCCTGTCCTTCGCAGGTGATGGAAGCCAGCAACAAGATTTCTTCTGATTTTATGGGGGCTCTGCGTGAGAAGTTGCGCCGGGAATTCAGTCCTGACTTCAAACTATTACCCCAGATCAGCGCCGCCGGTTGTCAGTCGCCGCGCGATCTGGGACGCAACTATCGTGGGGAGCCGGACTTCTGGCATGAAGATGGCGTTGAGGTGGCTGGCGACAGGCTTCTGGGAGCTGTCCGGCGCGGCTGGCAGAGGGCTGCGGGGATGGTTAAGTTCGCCCCGGAACTGCGCCATGTCACAAGCAACGTAAATCTGCCTAAGCGGCGTGTTACTCATGAGGAATATGTTGCGGCTCAACATAAGATGGCGCAATTGGAAACGGTGCAATCGTCTGCGGATGCGTTTCAGTCGTTTTGCGATGAGGTCCATGTCAACGAGAAGATTTCCGGACGGCCCGGGCCATATGACGACAAGAAACATCACTTTGTCCAGATCCGCAACCAGCAAGCGATTACACATCGTTTCGAGGAACAATTTCAAAGACCCCAAATCGCCATTGAACTCCAGGTGATAAGGCTGGGTTCGGTGGTTTTCGCCGCCAACCCCTTTGAGCTATTCCTGGAGTTCGGGCAGCGGATAAAGGCCCGTTCCCAGGCTCGGCAGACCTTTGTGATACAGTTGGCCAATGGGTATGAAGGTTACCTGCCCTCCAGCCGCGCCGAAGAATTCGGAGGGTATGGTGGTCTTATCATCAATGGCACGGTCGGCGCCCATGGCGGAAGTAAGCTGGTCAATGACACGCTTGAAGCCATCAACGCATCGTTTACCTGAACCATGACTCAATCACCCTATATGCTGGCGGTCGATGCCGGAACGACCTCCGTCAAAGTGGTGCTGTTCGATATCACGGGCCGCGAACTTGCCTGTCACATTGGCGAATACCAACTCGATAGGCCTGCGCCTGATTATGTTGAGGTCGATCCCGAGGTCTATTGGCGTGCCGCCTGCGAAGGTATGGAGGACGTTCTGCGGGCGGCGTGCATCGGCAGCGACGACGTGGCGGCGGTGGGCGTCACCAGCCAAGGTGAGACGCTGATCGTAGTTGATAAGGACGGACGGCCGCTGCGTAAAGCAATCGTTTGGCTCGACAACCGGGCCAAGGCTGAAACTGCCCAGATCGCCGCCAAATTCAGTCGCGAAGAGGTCTACCGCACAACCGGCCAGCAGGAAATTATTCCCACCTGGACCGCGGCTAAAATTCTCTGGCTTAGCAACCATGAGCCGGAGGTGTTTGCCGCCGCCGCGAAATTTCTGTTGGTTGAGGATTACCTGATCTACCGACTATGCGGGCGGTTTGTCACCGACCACGCGTTAGTTCCATCCACTATTTATTATGATCTTTTTGGCGGGCGGTGGTGGCTGGAGATGCTTGAATTTCTGGGTATTACCGAGGCCCAGTTGCCGGAGTTGAATAATTCCGGCGAAGCTCTTGGGTACGTGACCGCCGGCGTTCTGGGGAAAACCGTTGTCGTGACGAGCGCGCCAATCGATCAGGTCGCCGCCGCCGTTGGCGCTGGCAACATCGTTCCGGGCATGGTTACGGAAACCACCGGCAGTGCCCTGGCGATCTGCGCTACTTTCGATCGTCCGCCTGGAACGGCTGGCATGAGGACCGGCATCTACCGGCACGCAGCGCCTGGACATTTCCTGCTGATGCCATGGACGCCAACCGGCGGCATGGTGCTGCGCTGGTTTCGCGATGAACTGGGGGCCGGCGAAGACTACGCGGAATTGTCTTCGCGCGCGGCAAAGGTAGCCCCTGGCAGCGACGGATTGTTGTTGCTGCCCCATCTCGAGGGAGCGTTGTGTCCGGATGCCAATTCGAATGCGAAAGGGGTATTTTATGGAGTTTCCCTGGCGCACACGAAGGGGCATTTTGTGCGGTCTATCTTGGAGTCCGTGGCGTTTTTGCTGCGTCACAACCTTGAAGCTCTGGAGCAGGGCGGAATGATTTACCATACGATTCGTTCGCTCGGCGGCGGCGCACGCGACCTCTTATGGCTCCAGATTAAGGCGGACGTGCTGGGCAAACCCGTGGTCATTCTGGACGGTGACGAGGCAGCCTGTCGTGGAGCGGCTATGTTGGCGGCCGTTGGCGCCGGGGTTTTTGCCTCGTTACCGCAAGCCATTGTCCAGATGGTTCACATCAAGAGACGCTTTGATCCAGATCCACGGACCAAAGAAATATACGAACGGGCCTATGCGACTTATAAGCGATTAAATCAATTGCTTTTGCCGACTTTCGAGGGACAGGGGACGAGTCTTAACGGAGAATTGGCATGAACGAACAGCACGGGAAGATCAAAGCTGGATTCGTCGGTTTCGGAGAGGTCAACACTCCACGCCAATTCATCGAACGTCGCTGCGCGGCTGCTGCCGCGATGCTGGAACAACATGGGGTGGATCTGGTGATGACAGGACCTGTCAGCGACGATGTAGAAGGTCAACAGGCCGCCCGGGCAGTGAGCGAACTTAAGGCCGGCGGGGAGATGGACCTGCTGATCGTCTGTGTTGCCGGATGGATTCCTTCATGGGCGGTCTTGGCGGTGATTGAACCGTTCAAGCACACTCCTATAGTGCTTTGGGGGCTGACAGGTTGGCAGGAAGACGGCTATTTCGTGACTACCGCCGATCAGGCCGGTACGACCGCTTTGCGCGCTCCCATGGCCGCCATGGGCTACACTTTTAAATACGTTGTGACCTATCGAGGCCAGCCGCTCCGTATCGGTGCCGTCCTGGCATATGCACGGGCTGCGCGGGCCGCAACGCTGCTGAAAACTTCCCGCATCGGCATGGCCGGCTATCGCGACATGCGTCTGTATGGCACGATGTATGATGGAATCTCGCTGAAAGCTAAGATTGGCCCGGAAATTGAGCATTTTGATTTGCTGGAACTGGCAAGAATGATGGAAGAAAGCGACAGCAATGAAGTTGCCCGTCTTGTCCAGGAGATTCGGCAGCGGTGGCTGTTTCTCAAAGATCCGCAACCTGGCACGGTGGAACGATCGGTGGAATTGTGCCTGGCTATTTGCCTGAAGGTTCGCCAGCGCGGGTATGCAGGTTTCTCTTTCAGTGATGTCGATGGGATCAAAAGATTTATGGGGTTTGCCCCGGCTGGGGCCATGACGCTGCTACACGACAGGATGAACATTTCCTCGATACCTGAAAACGACAGCCTCGGCGCGGTGACGCAGTTAATGGTTGGCTATCTCACCGGCCAGACCGCCGCCTATCTGGAATTCTACGAATTTCTTACGGATGGCGCACTGATGGGCGTGCCCGACTATGTTCCGGCGGAAATAGTGGATGGCCGGGTAACCGTGATGCCCAGTGCCTTCGGCAACTTCAGCGAGGGATTGTTGAATGTCTCGAAATTGAAAACCGGGATCATCACCCTTGCCCGGCTTGGTTATGCCGATGGACGATACTGTCTGCATGTTCAGACTGGCGAGGCCCGGACCCCGGTCCAGTGGGAGGAAGCCGGCTGGGCGCCTCCAGCGCCACAACTGCCGAGTTTGGAAGTAATCTTCCCTATCCCGGTAGAAGATTTCATTCAAAATGTCTTGGGTCAACACTACATTATTTCGTATGGCGACAATCGAATGTTGTTGGAGGATTTGGCGAACATTCTCGGCATAAATATTGTGTGACATGGTCTGGCGTTGGTCATTCCATCGAGGGGTGATTGACGCAATGATGATGGGAATATGATCGTTAAACAAATCCAAATACAAACAATCAAACCTACGGAGACCACTTTGCCATGGCAGCATCATTCACGCACCGAGAACTCTATTGTCCCGCGCACTTTGGCAATTCCTACGAGGAAATGTGGCCTCGGGAGGCAGAGCACTTTATCGCCGAGGCGAAGTGGTGGGGCTTCAACGTTTACAGTGACTGGTTCGATAATGCGGACATGCGATCTCCTGAAACATCGCGTGGGTTGACGTTGTCATCTTCGCTCTATAACAAAAAACTTGACTGGTTTGCAACCGCCGCCCGGCATGGCCTGGATCTGGCGCTGGGGCTTACGCCGAATCAGGTTTTTGTCGAACAGGCCCAGTCGGCCTTTATGGCTGAACTGGGCGACGATCGTTACTACGGCCAATTGCTTTGTCCTTCCAACCCCCAAGCCCGCCAGATCATCCTGAATAATCATCGGCAGTTGTTCGAGATGTTCAAAGCTCGTGGCCTTCGCCTGACCTCACTGACCGCCTGCCCGTTCGATCCGGGTGGATGTTCCTGTCCGCGGTGTACGCCGTGGATCGTTACTTTTGGAAAGCTGGCTGTAGAGATTCACGCCCTGGCCGATACATATTTCCCGGGGATTACCGCCCGGTTGGCCGGTTGGTGGTGGACGGTTAAGGAGCACGAGCAGTTTAAGGCGTGGGCGGATAGCGAGGCGTGTGGCCTTTTCAAATCGCTGTCTATGCACCTTAAATACGACCAGACGCAGCCTGATGCTGGGCGACTGCTGCCGATGGGCTGCCAACCACAGGTGTTCTTGCATATTGGCTACGGCGACGTGGCCGAGGATAAGATCAGCCATGGGCGGGATGTATATGGCATCTGGGGTCCAGTGGTGGCGCCAGGGCGAATACCCACGACCCTGACGAATATGGCGAAGCTCGGAATGAGCGGTTACCAGGCCTACTCTGAGGGTTTGTTTGACGATCTGAACAAGGCTGTTCTTGGGGGGCTGTCATCAGGGCGTTTTTCGTCGCCAGAGGAAGTGCTGGCTGCCTACGTGAAACGGTATTTCGCAGTCTCCTGTGCCTCCGATGTTGAGCGCTGGGCGGCGTGGATTGCGCAATGGGCCAGAGCGTATGAGGTTGACGTGGCAGTCGCACGAACGGAATGGACCTCGTTGCTCAAGGCCGCTGGTTTGCGACGTTCCTGGCGCGTGGACCAATTGGAAGGAAAACTACGGATGTTCGAGGCTCATGCCGCGGTGATGCGGCGGTCGCAATGGAATGCTGCCCGGTTGATAGCGGCCAATGAATTTTTCGCCGCCCGCGAATTCTTGTACCGTGATGTCTGGAAGATTGGCCTTGTACGCGGCGGGCTCAGCCCGCAGTGTTACGCGCCCCGCTGGCAGGAGGAATGGCGGCGTGTGGTGAATGATTGCTCCGCACCCAATGCGGTAAAGTTGGATGTTCAGGCGTGAATGGGTCGAGGTGACGGCATTTTGCATAGCCCATGACTGGGCAAGGAAGAATGTATGCGAGCGTTGACTGGCCTGGTATGGTTGGGTTTGATAGTTCTTGGCAGAGATTTTCTTCAAGCGGATACTGGTTTCCGCAATGACGGGTCGGCAACATACGCCGATACGAATCCGCCGCTGCATTGGGACGCCAAGACCAATGTACTTTGGTTGACCAAGCTCAAGTCGTCCAATGCCTCGCCGTTGCCCATGGGAGAGCGTGTCATTGTCACCGAGGAGCCCAATGTATTGGTGGCCGTGAATTTCAAGGACGGACAGGTGCTCTGGTCGGTTGCCAATGGCTATGGTGATATCCTTTCAGGGCCGGACAAGGCGGCATATGAAGACGGGGCAAAAAAGGCGGCGGTGGTAAAGGCCCGTTTTGCCGAGGAACAGAAGAAGGTTCAGGAGGCCGTCAAGGCATCGAAACAGCAACCTGACTCGGCGGAATTAAAGCAGGCCGTCGAGACAGCCAAGGCTGCCCTTGATGCAACCGGCAAAGAAATGGAGCCGCTGCAAAAATTTCTGTTGCCTGATAGTCATAATGTCAATGGTTACACCACGCCATCTCCGGTAACGGACGGGAAGAATATTTATGTTGTCTTTGGTTCGGGGGTTGTGGCGGGGTTTTCTCTGGAAGGCCAACGGATTTGGGCACGGATTTTGCCGGTCCGACCGCATTCCAAGTACGGACAATCCGCGTCGCCTCGGGTGGTAGATGGAGTACTGCTCGTGCATTTTGGCAATAAACTGTTTGCCGTAGATCCCGCCAGTGGTGTGGACAAGTGGGTATGCGATGCTCCCAGCACCTACGGGAGTCCGGCGGTGGTGGGGCCACCGGGGCGTTCGGTGCTGCTGACTCCATACGGGGATGCATTTGCCGTGGCGGATGGCAAACAATTGGTGACCGCGTCCAAAAAGGCCGGCGGTCTTAAATTTCCATGGAATGGCCCGGTGGCGAAGGACGGACTTGTCTACAAAATGGATGAAGACGGAGCCTGCGCCTTTCGCCTGGATTTCGAGGGCGAGAATTTCCTGTCCAAGGTTTGGGACGCAAAAATTCCCGGTGATCGTTATTATGCGACTGCGGTTGCCAGTGAGGACTTAATTTACAATATAACTCAGGGCAAAAACCTAATAGCACTGGATATCAAGGACGGCACGCGGGTTTACGAGCATTCGTTTAAGTCTAATAATCTTGGGACTGTGTATCCCAGTCCGGTGTTGGCCGGAGGAAGGCTGTATGTCAGTGGTGACGATGGCGTGACCGTCGTTGTCAAACCCGGTCGAACCTATGAGGAACTGGCTTGCAATCGGCTCAGCCCGTTTCGCAGCGTCCCGGTGTTTGTGGGCAAGAGCATGCTGATCCGTACGCTCAATGGCCTAGCCCGCATCGAGGAAACAGGACAGTAATCGTGTCGGCTGGTTGCGATTGCGTTGAGGAATCAATAACGTTCTGCTCTGGGTCAGCAAACAAAGAGTACCGGTTAGGAACCATGGACTTGCAACAGTCATTGAGACATGCGAACCCGATATATGGGGTCCGCAACTCTTCGTCACAAAGACGTTCCGCGTGCCCATTGACTCCCATGATGTAAGGTATCTGTGGCCTGAGCCTTGGTTCGTTCAATTGGTCCGCAGATGTTTGTACGGGCAGACGCTAATGTTTGCGGCGGCCAAAGCTTTGCGGATGGCGCGGGCGATTTGGGGCGCGCCAGGTGTGTCCGAATGGACGCACACCGTTTCCGCGTCGATGGCGGCATCACCGCCGTCGATGGCGGCTACGGAGCGTTCTTGAAGTGCGCGGACGACGCGGCTGGCTACCGCGTCAGGGGAGCCGCCGGTGTCGTCTATGGTCCAGTCAAACATCTTGACTGTGCCATCGGCGCGGTAACCGCGATCAGCGAAGAACTCGCACACCACCGACAACCCAACTTGATTTGCCGCGTGGTCCATGGCAGAGCCTCGAATGGTGTATATCTGCAGGGTTTTGCCAGCGGCGTGGGTAGCTTCGGCCACGGCCCGAGCCAGCTTGTGGTCTTCCAGCACCATCATGTACAGAGCGCCATGTGGCTTAATGTGGTGCAAAGGCACGCTCTGGGCCCATAGAAAGGCTTGCAAGGCGCCAATCTGGTAGGTTGTGTAATCGGCAACTTGCGTTGGAGTGGCCAGAAGCTGACGGCGGCCGAAACCAAGCAGATCGGGAAAGCCTACATGGGCGCCGATGGCCACACTATGCCTGTGGGCCATGGCTACGGTTCGGCGCATTACACTCGGATCGCCTGCGTGAAATCCGCAGGCGATATTGGCCGAAGATAGGAAGGGGAGCAACTCCTCGTCTGCGCCGTAGCGGAACAGGCCAAAACTCTCGCCCATGTCGGCATTGAGATCCACCGAGCGGACAGATGATATTGTGTCGGCGGAAGCCGTGGCTTGGATTGCAGCCATGTCAAGGTTTCCTAAAACACTATGCCCGCAAAGGAACCTCGCCCAACATCAGACGAGGCACTGCGTACGGCGCATCGTAGGTGAACAGAAAGTCGTACCCGAAGTCAGTTGAGAGCACACTTTGTGGCGCATTCTGTTCTGTCTATTAATGAAGGCTCCGCCGCAATTGGCCAACGAGCGGTTCATCTTTCGGCTTCGATAGCCAGGTGCAGTTCTCGCTGGGCATCGGCGACCAGTTTGAGCGCCGCCGTGCGATGGCCGTGGTAGTCGTGCGCGGCTCCATCCAGGTGACCGCGAGCCTCGCGCAGGTTGCGCGCTGCCTCGAAGATCTCGAAATGGTGTTCCTTGTACCGCTCCCAGTAGCGTTCGTCGTCGGTGCGATCGTCGGCCTTCGCCTGGTTTTGGGATGCCAGGAAGGTGCTAATTCCGATCACCGAAGCCGATCCAGCCAGAAAACCGCAGCTCAGCAATGCGATTGTCGTAGAACGCCGTAAAGTGCCGGAGGTGAACATAGGGTTCTCCAAAGAGTAATAAAGTCATGACTTGCACACCACACGATGGCGTTTTGTGGCCATGCAACGTCGTTATAATAGGGTTACCGTAATTTCTTGGCAACTGGCAAAGAAGGTCGGCAATTATGTAAAGATCGATGCGGTGTTGTCACACGGAAAACGATGTGCCACCAGAAGCCAACCAACCGTCCACCACTGGTCAGAGGCCACTGATCACTGGCAGCGGGTTGCTTTCCACATCCACTTTCGCCTCATTGAGCGCGCCGAACCTGCGGATTTGCGGCCAGATGGCGGCGACAGCGGCTACAACCCCCAATGTTCCCAAACCGCCTATCACGACAGACCCAACCGCTCCCCACCACTGGGCGGTGAGGCCTGACTCGAAGCCGCCCAGTTCATTGGACGCTCCGATGAACACGCCATTTACCGCTGAGACCCTGCCGCGCATGCCATCGGGCGTTTTCAACTGGATCAACGTATGCCGCACCACAACGCTGACATTGTCGAAGACCCCGGCCAGGAAGAGCATAGCCATGGAGAGCCAGAAGTTGCCGGAGATACCAAAGACGATGGTCACTAACCCAAATCCGATAAAGGCCAGAAGCATGGCCCGGCCGGCCCGTTTCATAGGGGGAAGATGGGCCAGGGTCATGGCCATAGTGAAGGCCCCGGCGGCGGGGGCGGCCCGAAGCCAGCCGTAGCCGACAGGGCCGACTTTGAGAATCTCCTGGAAGACAGGCAGCAGGTAGGTTGCTCCACCGAGCAATACGCCGAACAGGTCCAATGTCATGGTCGCCAGAATGATCTTGGTGCGCCACACGAACCGAACGCCGGCGATGAGCCCTTGAAGCGTCGCCGGGGCGTTACGTCCCTCGCCGGCGATGGTCCGGCTGCGTACACCGAGCAGAAAGAAGAAATAAACCATCTGTCCAACTACCGTCAGCGCATAGACAACCCATGCGCTCTGCCAGTGAGCGAAGCTTCTGGCGATGACCATTCCGCCAATGGCCGGGCCCAGCATGGAAGAGGTCTCGAAGAGACTGCTGTTCCAGGTAACGGCGTTGGGGAAATCCTTGGCTGGAACCAGACTGGGCAGCATTGCTTGCCGCGCTGCTCGGCTGAAGGTAAAGCCGACATTGGTTATCAACGGCGGCAGATACATCCAGCGATAATCCCAGTGATAAAAAGATATTACAGCAAGGGCTACCGAGGCTAATGCGGCAATGAGCTGAGCCGTCAATACTATCTTGCGGCGGTCGAAACGATCGGCCAGATGTCCGGCTGGCAGGGCCAGGAAGAGTACCGGCATGGAGAGGATCAGACCCATCCATCCCAGGCTTATGGGCCGATGCGTGCGGGAGAAGATTTCATATCCGATCGCTGCCGTCTGCATCTGCTGGCCGATCAGACTGACGATCCATCCGGCGGCGAACAGTTTGAAATCGCGATATTGCCAGGCGGCGTACGGATTGTGGGCCGGGGCGGGCGCGTTGGGCAAGGAAATATCGGGATGGGATTGCGCCATCGGTTACGAACCAAGCGTGGAGCGATCGGCGTTTTGCTTGGCTTTCTTTCTCCGCAGTTCCGCATCGACAAAATCATCCAGTTCGCCGCGATCGAGGACGCTCTCGACGTTGGTGGTTTCTACGCCGGTGCGGTGGTCTTTGACCCGGCGGTCATCCAGAACGTAGCTGCGGATCTGATTGCCCCAGGCTATGGCGCCTTTTTCCCCGTAGAGTTTCTTGAGTTCTTCATCGCGTTTGGCCTGTTCCATCATTTCCAGGCGGCCTTTGAGCAGAGACAGGGCCAGACGTTTGTTCTGCTGCTGGCTGCGTTCAACGGAACAGGTAACCTGAATGCCCGTGGGCTTGTGGGTGATCCGTACCGCTGTCGCCACCTTGTTGACGTTCTGGCCGCCTGGGCCGCTGGCGCGCACGTAGGCGACGATCTCCACGTCCGCATCTGGAATCTCGATCTCGCCTCCTTCATCCTCGAAGACGGGCACCACATCAACCGAGGCGAAACTGGTCTGCCGTTTACCTTGGGCATTGAAGGGGCTGGGGCGCACCAGGCGGTGTACTCCGGCTTCCGCGCGCAGGTATCCATAGGCGTATTCGCCTTTGAGCTGGAGGACCACATCCTTGATGCCGGCCTGTTCGCCCAGGGTCCGGTCCACCTCGCTTACATCCCAACCGCGGCGTTGGAAGTAGTACAGATACATGCGCAGGAGCATCTCGGCCCAGTCCTGGGCCTCAGTGCCCCCGGCCCCGGCGTGGATCTGGAAGAAGCAGTCCCGCTGGTCGTTCTTGCCGCTCAAGAGCGACTGTAGTTCCACCCTTTGGCCCTTCTTCTCCAGTTCGGAAAGGGTGCGGTCGGCTTCTTCCAGCGTCTGGGTATCATTGACTTCCGCACCAAGTTCGTAGAGGGCGCGCAAATCTTCCAAGCCGCGCAGCATCGCTTCGATCGGCTCGACCGCCGACTTTAGTAGTTTGGCTTCGGCGACGACGGCTTTGGCGGTTTCCTGGTTGTCCCAGAACCCGTTCTGGCCCATTTTATCTTCAAGTTCTTTGCGGCGAGAATTTTTAGCTGGCAAGTCAAAGAGAGTCCCGGATGGAGTTTATCCGGGCCGCAAGATTGTCTATCGATTGAGAAAGGTTGTCGTGGATCATTTTCGCATTATACGGCTGAGTAAGGGGATGTCTACAGCGAAGCGACGGGTCCCGCCGCTTGACAGTCAGGATTTATGGCGTAAATTATAACCATCTGAGTTCGACGGCTATCCTACTGTCGTTGATGCTCGGGGCCATAGTGAAATGGGATCACGCGACCATGGCATGGTTGAATTCGGGGTTCAAATCCCCGTGGCTCCACTAAGAAACCCCGGTATTACCGGGGTTTTTTTATGGCAAGGGATAATACTGATGCACCAGCAACAAAAGAGCTGGCCAACGGATAGGCCAAACCGCAACCACTTCCTTAGCCATTAAAAATCTATCTCAGGACCCATCGCGGAGTCATTGGGTTCGGAGATAGATTCTAACTCCATCCCACCCATCATCGCGTTCAGGCAGGCTTGTTCCGCCCACACCAAGTTCGCCACATATCGCGATAAGCCGCTTCGATTCCGCGGGCGAAACGCTGGGCATCCATAAGGGGCGATTGCTCCATCCTTCGACGCAAGGTTGAACGCAGATCACACAAACGGGTGAGATCGGTGGCCAGGGTGGTCGCCAGATGCACATACTCGTCTTCGGAGCGAACCGCCAGTTCCGGCAGGCCGAGGTTGGAAAGTATGCTCAATCCTCCCCGGCCCACCGCTGTCTTTCCCACAAGGCTCACGACCGGCACACCCATATATAAGGAATCGCAGGTGGTGGTTCCCCCACCGTAGGGGAATGGGTCCAGGGCCAGGTCGATGTTGTGATAAAGGCTAAAATACTCTGGCGAGGGTACGCTTGGCGAAAAACGCACACGCTGGGGTTCTATGCCCTCGCGCCGCAGCCGCTCCTGCACTACAAGACGGTGGGCACCTTCCCCGGCATGGAGCAGCAGTCGGGAATTTGGTGTCGCCAGGAGAATCCTGGCCCAGGTCGCCAGTGTTGGTTCGTTGACCTTGCAGAAATTGTTAAGGCAGCCGAAGGTGATGTACCCTTGCGTCAGAGCGGGTACTTGGCGCACCTCGGGACAAGCTCTGCCTGGCTGATAACACCAATAAGTTTCCGGCAAGCGAAGCGTCTTTTCGCTGTAGACGGACTCGTTTGCCCCCGGTGGATCCAAGTAGTGATCGCTCAGACGATAGTCAATGGTATCCAGGCCGGTGGTGGAGCAGTAGGCAAGATAGGTGACCTGAACCGGCGCAGGCTTGCGGGCGAAGATCAGCATGCGATTGTGGGCCATGTGCATCGTCAGGTCTACAAGGATATCGATGCCGTCTTGGCGGATCAGGGCGGCTGCCTTGTCATCCGGAAGCCCGACGATGCTCCGCCAGTCGTCCACATGCGAGCCCAGGGTCCGCGTAAGCGCATCATGCTCCAGTACGTCTGCGTAGGCGAAAACATGTATCTGGGACTTATCGTGGTTGGCCAGCAAAGGCAGGAGGAATCTGCCTACGACGTGCTCCCGGAAATCCGGCGAGATGTAGCCGACTCGCAGACGGCGGCAAGGGCTGGGGTCATTTAGGTGCGGCTGGAGATACGGTTGCAATGGTGTGGCGTGCCGTTGATTCCAGCGGCGGTGTTCCTCGGCGATGGTCGGAGCGTCGTAGGCGGGATGAAACTGAATGGCATAGACCAGATTGCTGTGGGCTTTGGAATCGTCTGGGTTCAGAGTTAAGGCCTGCCGATAGGCCGCGATGGCTTCGTCCAGGCGTCCGGCGTCCTTCAGGACAGAGCCGAGATTGTTGTGGGCCATGGTTAAGTCGGGTTTCAAGGCGATGGCCCGCCTATAGGCCGCGATAGCTTGGTCTGCAAGTCTCGCGTTCGCCAAGGCATTGCCGAGGTTGAAGTAGGCCTCGGCTATATCGGGTTTCAGGGCTATGGTTTGTCGGCAGGCCGCGATGGCTTCATCCAGACGTCCCGCGTTCACCAGAGCATTGCCGAGGTTGATGTGGGCCGAGGCTAAATCGGGTTTGAGGACAATGGCCTGCCGATAGGCCGCGATGGCTTCGTCACCAAGTCCCGCGTTTGCCATGGCTATGCCGAGGTTGCCGTAAGCCTCGGCGAAATCAGGTTTCAGGGTTATGGCCTGCCGATAGGCCACGATGGCTTCATCCAGACGTCCCGCGTTCGCCAGAGCATTGCCGAGATTGCTGTGGGCCTCGGCGAAGTCAGATTTCAAGGCTATGGCCTGCCTATAAGCCGCGATGGCTTCGTCCAGGCGTCCGGTGTCCTTCAGGGCAGAGCCAAGATTGTTGTGGGCCTCGGCTAAGCCTGGTTTCAAGGCGATGGCCTGTTGGATCAAATCCACGGCGATGTCATTCCGCCCCGTTTGATAGGCGATCGCCCCGAGCAGGCCCAATGCCTCGGCATGCCGCGGTTGCCGTGCCAGAACCTGTCGGTAGATACACTCGGCCTCCTGAAGATGGCCGGCCTGGTGGTGCTCGACCGCCAGGCGCATCGCCTGCTCGCTCGTTAATTCGGGCACTGGATATGGTGAATAAACGCCAAAATTATCCATAGCATCCGTGAGTATCCAGCATGCCACCGTCGTGGCGAGAATTGCCTGGCATGCATGGGTCTGCAAACCGTGTTTGGGCAATTTCTCTTGGTCGCCGATCCGGCCCAGTGCCGCCGCCTTGTGAAACCACTGACTCACCTCGGCCTCGTTCATGTCCACGCCTGTCATGCGGAGCGAGCCATATGCAAGCCGATCAGCCCCCGTTGGGGCGCCGTTCCATGGGCTCGAAGTCGGAAAAATCCAAGTCCGGCAGCATGGCACCTTTATCGATCAGGTTAAGGTGCAACTCGAAGCATTTGCGAAGGTCGTGGTGGATGTGGCCCGGAGGTGATTTTTCGATGTAGCGGTGGAGGTAGTCGCGATAGGCCGGGTGGGCGCAGTTATCGATCATGGCCCTGGCCCGCTCCAGCGGTGAGCGACCGCGTAAATCCGCCAGGCCCTGTTCGGTCACCACAATTTGCACCGAGTGTTCGCTGTGGTCCACGTGCGTGGCCAGGGGCACGATCGTCGAAATTCGCCCGCCCTTGGCGAACGAAGGGCACATGAAGATTGACAGGTAGGAGTTGCGCACGAAATCGCCCGAGCCGCCGATGCCGTTCATCATGTCTGTGCCGCAAATGTGTGTGGAATTGGCATGTCCGTAGACGTCGACTTCGAGGGCAGTGTTCATGGCGATAACGCCTAGACGGCGGATGATGCCTGGATTGTTGCTAAATTCCTGCGGCCGCAGGACGATGCGGGGCCCGAAGAAATCCATGTTGCCGTAGATTACCTGCAGTTGCGCCGGAGAGACGGTCATGCCGCAAGCGCTGGCGCCGGTTATTTTGCCGGCCAGCATGATCTCCACGCACGAATCCTGGATGATCTCGCTGTACATGGTGAACGGCGGGATGTCCGGATCGGCTCCCAGGTTGGCCATGACCGCGTTGGCCACATTGCCCACGCCCGACTGCAACGGCAGGAACTGGCTGGGAATCCGCGCGGCCGCCAGTTCATCAAGCAGGAACCTGCTCACATTGGCGGCGATACGGCGGCCGATGTCGTCGATGGAGGCCAGGATATTGATTTCATCGGGTTCATTGGTTTCGACGATGCCGATGACTTTCCTGGGATCCACGATTGCGTAGGGGACGCCGATCTTGCTCAAAGGGTTGAGGATGGCGATGGGCGCCCGGTAAGGCGGCAGGGGCATAACCGCGACGTCCATCATTTCGCGGGTGCGTGGGCTGTGATAGCGGTTAAGTTCGATGATAACCTTGTCGGCGCAAGCCAGGAAGGTGGGGCTGGCGCCGACGGACGTGGACAAATAGACCCGGCCGTCGCTGGTGATTTCGGTAGCTTCAATTACCGCCACGTCAATTTTGCCGAAGAATCCGGCACAGAGCATCTGTGGCCAGTGGGAAAGATGTATGTCCACGACATCGGCCGCGCCGGCATTGGTCTGTTTGCGCAGCGCGGCGGAAGACTGGTAGGGGGCTCGCCAGGAAATAGCCTGCGCTTGGGACAAAGCCTCATCGGCGCTTCTGCCCGTGCTGGCGCCGCTGAGCATGCGTATTTGCATTGGCTCGCCCCGGGCGTGCATGGCCCTGGCCCTGGCCGCCAGGGCGCGGGGAACCGCTTTGACTGCCCCGGCCGGCGTAAATCCTGCGAAGGCCACTGTCATGCCGTTGCTGATGCGTGCCGCCGCCTCGTCCGCCGTCAGTTTTGGATATGCTTTCTCTGTCGCCACAACCACGTCCTCAAATGCAGACATTTACTGATACATTGGAGTCATCGCCTCATGATAATGGCGTATTTTGTGAGGATTCTCAAGGGGCATGGTGGAAAGTCGGCACAAGAGAATGCCCGCGTTGCACTGTGGTACGCGACGCTCTCCTTATTTGTGTGCGTCGGCATTTTTCCAAGTGTCCTGTCTTGTCTTCTTGTTCCTTCGTTGTAAAAATGATCGCCATGTCACCAAAACAGCGTGCACTGACGGTATTCGCCCGCAAGGAAGCGGATCGTGTTCCTCTTAATTATCTTTGCAACGAAGGCATCGACGCCCGCTTGAAGGCGCATTTTGGCTTGGCCAAAGAAGACGGCGAGGGGCTGCGGCGGGCCCTGAACGTTGACTTCCGCACTGTTGGGGCCAAGTACATCGGGCCTAAGCTCCATGCGGACGTGGGTGACGTGAAGACCGATAACTGGGGTATCCATCGCCGTTGGATTGAACATGAAACCGGTGGCTATTGGGATTATTGCGACTGGCCGTTGCGTGATGCGACGATCGAGGAGATCGAGGCCTGGCCGCTGCCGGATCCTGACCATTTCGATTACGTCGCCATCGAATCCCAGTGCCGCAGGCATGCCGATTACTGCATCATGACCGGCGGAGCGGGCACGGGAGATATCATCAACTCGACCTCCATGCTGCGGACTATGGAGCAGGTGCTTCTGGATTTGATTACCGACGATCCGGCATGCCTGCGCCTGATTGACCGGGTAAGCGACATTGAGTTTCGCATCAGACGGCGGGAATTGGAGGCGGGGAATGGGCGGATCGACGTCCTTTGGATCGGCGAAGATCTGGGTACGCAGCGTGGGCCGACGATCAGCCTGGAACTTTTCCGCAGGCATATCCGGCCGCGGCTTCAGAAGTTTGTCGACCTGGCCAGGGAATTCAACATTCCGACCATGATCCATTCGTGTGGGTCCAGCAGTTGGGCGTTTGATGACTTTATCGAGATGGGCATAGGGATCGTCGATACCCTCCAGCCGGAAGCGGTCAACATGAGTCCGGCGTATCTCAAAAAACGTTACGGGGATCGGTTGGCCTTCCACGGGATGATATCCACTGCCGGCCCTCTGGCTTATGGCACGGTGGATGACGTGATTAAAGATGTGCGCCATACGCTGAAGATCATGGCCGGCGGCGGCTATGCCTGCGCGCCGACGCATTCAATTCAGGATAATTCTCCTACGGAGAACGTGGTCGCCTTCTATGAAGAAGCCAAGAAATCGGGATGTCGTGTGTAGGATGCGGGAGATAGTTCAGTTGGGAAAGGCAGTGGGCGATCAGGCAGGCTCCAGGTTGTCCTTTGGCCTGATGGATGTCGCGGCCACAGTTGCCGTCAATTCGGCTGGAATTCCAGCACGGCCGTTGCGCCGTCGCGTATGCGCAGCGTGATCGCCCGTCCGCGGGTCGGGCAAACCTCGACGTCCAGCATCCGTCCGGGTAGCCGTTTGATTATCAGGTCGAAAGTTCGACCGAACGCCGCTATTCCGCGCAGGGCCATGCTCGGCCAGCCCCGTGGTAGCCGCGGACGGCAGGTTAACGAAGTAAAACCGGTCGGCACCATCCCGAAGAGCCCCTCGGTGAAGACGCGGGCGTAAAGGGCGCTTTCGGCGGCCAGATGGTTCTGCTCGTTTTCCTCCTCGATCATGTAGGGCACGTGGTCTCCCAGCAGGCGGCGGCGTGAGAACTCGGCTAGGAACTTCATTGCTTTCGCGGTTTCGCCGGCGGCCAGAACTCCGCGCAGGGCGTAGACCGTTGCGCGATCCCAGAACATCCGTTTGCCGGCCTCGGTGGCTACGCCGTCGGCGGTCCACAGCCGGGGCGAGAAGAGGGCCCGAATCGTTCCGGTGGCGCGCCGCAGCAGGCCGACAGTGAGTGGGGCGCAGATCCAGGCGCGGAGCACGTCACAACCGGCGAAGTAGCGGTAGGTGGGGAACCCTTCCACTACCGCCCCGAAGTGTCTCTCGATGGCCACGCCCAGACGTTCGGCGCGGGACTCCCACTCGTCTGCCTCGGCGAACTTGCCCAGTTCGCGGGCTACGGCGGCCCCGGCCTGGTATCCGCCGTAGGCGATGCTGGAGGTCGAAAGGTTGGCCTTTCCGGCCGGGAACCGGCCTTCGAGTTCGTCGGTGTCGGAGGCAATTACCCCCATTCGGTTGGTCTTGCGTCGGCAGAACTCAGCGCACCAGGCGAGGGCCGGCCAAAGTTTCCGTGCGGTCTGGCGGTCGCCCAGGGCCAACAGAAATCGGCTGCCGCCATAGAGATACATGGCCGCGTCGCCGCGGTCGCCACAGTGCGTCCAGCGCACGTCACCTTCGACCTCAAAGGAGGATGGGATTGGCCGATAGCCAGGCTTCATAGCCCCCGCGAAGACGCGGAAGGCGTTGAGGGCCGCGGTGATCAGGTCTCCCTGGCCGATGAACGGAAACAGCGGCGCCGCATATTCGATTTGGTCATTGGCCCATATGCCGGCATAAAAACCGCCACCGCCCGGCGAGTGGACCAGACCCATCTTGGTATCGAAGAGCGACTCGCCCGTTCGCAGGCAGGCGAAGGCAAAACAGCGGTTCAGAACCGGATCGGGGGTTTCCAGCCGCAAACTGCCGCTCAGCGCTGCTACCCGCTGCCGCCGGTCGGCCAAGGACCGCCCCGGCTTGATTGTCTCCATACGGCCGCGCCGGGCGGCGGCAAAAACGATGCTGGTGACGAACTCCCGCCCCGGCTCCAGCCGCACCCGGCGGCGGCGGTGGTTCACCTCCAGTTCGTAGTCGCCACCCACGCCGGAACTGGTCTGCCGCCAGTTGACTGCGCCAAGGGTGAACGGCAGCGGCTTGCGGGTCAGATTGCGGAACGTCCACCGCTCCACGACGGCCGGCTTATCCACGCTGGGAAACAGTTGGCGAACGAGTTGCAGGCCGGCGAATGGCTCGTGCTCGAAGGTCAGCACGCCGTCAAACCGCACGGAGCGTACCCGAGTCTTGGCCACCCGTTCCTCGACGCCGTCGATGAGCACCGCCGGCTCGAAGGCGTCGCCGAAACTGCGGGTCAGGTAACCTCGCTCGTCGTTAGCCCGGCCGCGGAGGTTGGGCCAGTAGACCCTTCGCTCCAGGTTGAGCCAGCGATTCCGGGCCAGCGCGAAGCGGACGATGACCGAAACCTGCCGCCCGCTCATTTCCAGATGGTCTTCGTGCCCCACCCGAGGTCCCTTGCCGGGCTCCCAGATGATTCCCGCGCCGTCCAGCGACCAGCGGTTGGGGGTGGGCACGGGGAGTGACGGATTGCGCTTGGATGTGCTCATATTTTCCACTTCTTCAATTGCGTTAATGGAGACGGTGGGGAAAGGACATTACAAGTGCGGCCAGGAAGATAACTGCGGAGAAGACAATTTTGGCGCACATGCCGGCGAGGCGGCCAACGGCCGCGGCGCCGCCGATGCGGAGGGCGTGGAAGGTGGTGCGGCCGGTGGTGAGTTCGGCCAGTGCGGCGCCGGCAAAGCAGCCGAGGAGAATGCCGGCGATGGTGCCCACGAGAGGAATGGGGATAAGAAAACTGAGGAACAAGCCGCCGAGGAGGCCGCCGAGAAGGGAGCCCCATTTGCCACGGCGCGAGGCGCCGGCACGTTTGGCGCCGGCGCCGCCGGCAAGAGTGTCGATGATTTCGGCAATCAGGGCGAGGGCGGTAAGGAATAATACGCCGTGCCAGCCGATGTAACGGGAGTGGGTGAGGCAGGCGTAGATTGCGGCGGCGGCGATCATGAGCCAGTTGCCGGGAAGGGTCAGGGCATTGATGACGAACCCGGCAAGTAGAAACAGAAAGAGAATGATGTAGAGGAGCCAGAGCATGAGGCAAGGATATCGCGGTGCGTGATCGGTGGCCAGTGGAGAGTGAAGCCGGCCTTAGCCAGGGGTGGGGCTCTTTTATTTGGCAAAGACTACTATACTGGTCGACCGGGACAGGGGTTCAAGGCTATGCTCTGGTGTTAGAGGAGGCATGTATGAGCGTAAAAAATACGCAAGGAATGTTATTCAGTGGGGCGTGTCTGTTGCTGGTATTGGCTATGACGATGGCGGCCAGGGGACAGGCGACGCGGGCGGCGGTCCCGCCGGCGTTTGTGATTGGGGTGGATTCGCAGGCGGTGGGGGAGTTTGCCAAGTGGCAGGCGCGGGGAATAAATACCGTGGTCAGGGTACCGAATGGGAATGATGCGGCGGTGTGGGCGCGGGCGGCGGATGCGGCGGGGCTTTGGCAGATCCGAAGGCCCATAGGAGAACCGCTGGCGGATGCCTCGGTGCATCGGGTGATGGCTTTTGCACATGAAGATGAACCGGATAGGACGAATGTTAAGCCGGTTGATCTGGCGGCTGCGTACGGGGCTTGGAGCAAGGTGCGGCCAGTGTTTGTGAATTTCTCGGGAAATAATGTGATCAATAAGGATGCGGGGTTCTATGCGCCTTGGAAGGAAATTGCCGATTGGAATGGGCACGATGTGTATCCGGTGTGCGGATGGAACCAGCCGGGATGGCTCGATAAGGAGAATCCGGATTATGCGAAGAAGAGCATCGGGGCGGCGCTGGATAAGATACGGGCGGGGACGGAGAAACCGCAGATCGCGTATATCGAATGCGCGGATTTTGCGCCTGGCGGGTTTCCGCCGGGGCATAGGTCGGCTACGCCGGAAGAGATGCGCGGAGAGGTGTGGTCGGCGGTGATACATGGGGCGGTGGGGATCGTGTATTTCCCGGAAGTTGTCAATCCGTGGAACTGGGATGGAACGACGTCACGTATGCAGGCGGAGATTCGGGCGGTGAACGCGGCGTTGGGAACGTATGGGCCGATTTTACTGGCCGGGGAAATGGCGGCTGACGGGCTTCCGGCGGCGGGGCCGAGTATCGAAGTGTGCCAGCGGAAATACAAGGATGACAGGTACGGATTTGCCTTGAATGCATCGCATCGGCCGTGTACGTGGTTCAAGAAGGAGTTCCCCGCCTTCGGAGTGGGGGTGTGGAAGAATGGGCAGTTGCTGGCGGAGTATCCGAAGGCGGGAGAAACGGAAGTGACGCCGCCGCCAGCGCCGGTGGGTGACGATCTGCTCCGGGGGGCGAAGGTGGTGCTGCCGAATGGTAAAACGTACCGGCTCGTGCCGGAGCCTTAGCGGGGTCGGCTTTGTGGCGATCCTATGGGGGCACAGGGTTCCCAAACCGAAACCGAGTGTGAAGGGCGACAGCGGGCTGTTGAGTGCTGTTGCGTTATTGTCTATCGATTCCAGCTATTTGCCACGTTGAGTCCGCTTGGCCAGCGGCGCTATGTGAGGGGAGACACGTGAAGTAAGGATTTCTTGCATATCCACAGTCAATCGACATGGATACATTGCAGCTGTGCCTATGATGTTATGCACAGGCAGTAAAGTCCCAGGGCGACCGTGGCGCCAGATGTGGGATTGGTGCAGAAGGAACGGTGTTACGATGCAACGCGATGATTCGATGTCGGATGTGATGGTGATACTTTTGCCGGGTTGTGTGGAGGATGCGGTGAAACTGCAATCATCGATCTGGCAGCTCAAACGCGCCGGGTTAGTGATGCTGAATGTGGATAAGGATATGGGGGTCATCGAGGGGATTTGCGAATTGAAACATGTGAGTGAGATTAGGGAGCTACCTTTTGTCGCCGCCATAAGGACGGAGTTTAATTACATCGCCGAATTTCCCGAGTCGGGCTTGGGCGACATCAACGGACCGCACGCGGCGTGAGGGTGGAGGGCGAAGAAGGTCAAGGGGGCAGGGATTCACGTTGGTCCAATATCGGGCAGACGATGATGGCTGTACTATAATTTCCCGGAGTACCAGGGACATGGGGCAGGGCAAAACTAGACGTGTGTAGTTTGGGGCGATAAAACATTGCTATGCTGCGGATGAAAGTAACTCGGGAAGTATTCCTGGCGTCGCCGCCGATGCTGAGCGTACCGCAGTTGGCCTGGTCTTCAGGTTGTTTACGGCAGATGGTGTCGCTGGCATCGGCGAATGTGCATCGGGAACCGCGGTATCGCCGTCTTCAGCATCAGTGGCTACTGAGATTATGGAAGAGGCGGAAATGAGCGAAGAAGCGGTTAATGTAAGCGGCGGAGTGGAACTGGCGCCTGGGGTAACGGCGGGGACGGGGGCGTTTCGGTGGCAGTTTGCCCGCAGTGCCGGTCCAGGAGGTCAGAATGTCAATAAGGTCAATACCAAGGCGGAGTTATGGGTGGATCTTAGGGTGGTGGTAGGTTTGAGCGAGGGGGCGAAGATGCGGCTGGTGGCGTTGGCGGGGAGGCGGATCACGGGGTCGGGCGAATTGCATATTTCATCGGATAGCCATCGAAGCCAGAGTATGAATCGAGCGGAGGTAATGGAACGGTTGCGGGGATTGATCGTGGCGGTCATATACGAGCCCAAAAGACGGAAGAAAGTGAAACCGGGCAGGGCGGCCAAGAGGAGGAGGCTGGAAGAAAAGAGGAGGAGGGGAGAGGTGAAGGCGGGGAGGCGAGGGGCAGGGGAAGAGTGAGGCCAGTGGGCGTAAACACCCACCGCTTCCCTGAGTACCGGAGAATAGCGAATTGGCGGGCGGGTACGCCTCAACCCTGCGTGGCGGCTATGAAGGCTTCCATGGCTTGGTGGGCATCGGCGTCGAGCAGCTGCCGCGGAGGGTGCTTCATGGTCCAGGCACAGACCGGGTCGATGGGGCCGCAGAGGCTTCGATCACGGGCCAGGCGGCAGCAGCGGATGGCGTCGACTACTACGCCGGCGCTGTTGGGGGAATCCTCGACGCTGAGACGAAGTTCCATGTTCATCGGTACGCCGCCGAAACCGGTTCCTTCCAGACGAAGAAAACAGACCTTGTTGTCCTTCTGGAAGGGGATGAAATCGCTGGGGCCGATGTGGATGTGGTCGGGATCAAGGGGCACATCGAGCTGGCTCTGCACGGCTTCGGTTTTACTGATTTTTTTGCTGGACAGGCGCTGACGGTTGAGCATGTTGAGGAAATCGGTGTTGCCGCCGGTGTTAAGCTGGTAGGTGGAGTCGATGCGAATGCCGCGCTCAGTAAACAGGCGGGCCAGCATTCGGTGGGTGATGGTAGCTCCAAGCTGGGCCTTGATATCATCGCCGATACAGGGGATGCCGCGCTGGCGGAAACGCTCGGCCCAGATGGGGGCAGAAACGACGAAGCAGGGGACGCAGTTGATGAAGCTGACGCCGGTATCCAGGCAAGCCTGGGCGTAGGCCTCCGTGGCCTGTTGTGAGCCGACGGGCATGTAGTTGACGAGTATCTCGGCGCCGGATTGGCGCAGCACGGCGGCGACGTCAACGGGGTTGGTCTTGCTGGCCTGGAAACGTTGATGGAGCGGATAACTCATCATATGGTCGGGAAGGCCATCGAGGATATCGCCCATCTGGACGATGACGTTGCTGGGAGCGATATTGTCGCAAAACCGTTTGGTATTGTTGGGCAGGGCGAAGATGGCTTCTTCCAGTGGCCTGTCGACCTTGCGAGCGTCGATATCGAAGGCGGCTACCACGCGAAGATCGGCGATGGAGAAGCTTCCGATGCGGGGATGGGCCAGACCGGTGGTGTCGGCGGTGGTGGAATAATAGGAGATGCCCTGGACCAGAGAACTGGCGCAGTTTCCAACACCGGCGATGGCAATGCGGATTTGGCTCATATTGGGCTCTGTCGTCAGACAGAGCATAACCGATAACTTACCTCGACCGTGGCTATATTATGGGAAGAGGGCAAAAGTTGCACGCCGGCACATTCACACCGCCAGGAGAGCCAGGTACTCCAGGTTGCCCTTGGCGCCTTTGATGGGGCTGGGGACTGTGTTGAGTTTGCGGAAGCCGGCGGCGGCGATGTCGGCATCCACATGCTGAAGGACTTCGTCGAGAGCTTGCGGGATTAGAACGCCTTTGCGGAGCTCGGCGGCGGGGGCTTCATAATGGGGCTTGATGAGAGTGATGACGCGGCCGTTGGCTTGGAGCATTCGCAGTGCGGAGGGAAGGATGTGGCGTTGGCGTGTCCAGGCGACGTCTATCACCACCAAGGCCACTTTTTCGGTCAGTTCGACGTGCATGGCGTTGGTGCGTTCCATGACGACGACGCGGGGATCGGTGCGAAGTTTCCAATCCAGGGCGCCGTAGCCGGTATCGATGGCGTAAACCCGGGCGGCTCGGCGCTGCAGCAGACAGTCGGTGAATCCGCCGGCATTGCAGCCGAGGTCGGCGCAAATTAGACCGGCGGCGTCGATGCCGAATGCTGCCAGAGCGTGCTCAAGTTTCAGGCCGGCACGGGAGATAAAGGGGAGTTTCTGGCTCATTGAACTCACCAAGTCATTAGACCTGTTTTTTTACTTGATTGCCAGAATGTTTCGCCGGATAATACCTCTCATGAACCACCATGCGGTAAGATTGATGCGGATGCGTTAGGGCCGGAGAATTGACCCGGCCCGGGGTCTTCTTTCGCCCTCGACTGTCCGCGTCGCTCTGGCCGAGCGGTGGTATTTTTGTTTTGGCAGGGAATGGTGTGAATGTCATGAGCAAGTATTACATTACAACTCCGATCTATTATCCTAATGCCGAGCCGCACTTGGGACATATTTATACGACGGTAGTTTCCGACATCCTGGCACGTTATCACCGGCTGGCCGGGGATGACACGTTTTTCCTGACCGGAACCGATGAACACGGGACCAAAATGGTCAAGACGGCCGCCGAGAATAGGCTGGAGCCTATTGCCCTGGCGGATCGCTTTGCCGGGGTTTTCCGTGATCTTTGGCAGGAACTGAAGATCAGCAATGACGACTTCATCCGCACCACCGAGCCGCGGCACAAGGCGGCGGTGCAGGAGATCGTCCGCCGTCTGCATGCCAATGGCGATCTGTACCTGGGCGCCTACGAGGGTTGGTACGACGAAGGACAGGAGGAATTCGTCACCGAGACCGATGCCAAGGCCCATAATTTCAAGTCGGCGATCACCGATAAGCCGCTGGTGCGTTATCGCGAGGCCACCTGGTATTTCCGGCTGAGCAAATATGTTCCCAGGCTTTTACAGCATATTGAGGCCAATCCCCATTTCATCAGGCCCGAGGGGCGCCGTAATGAAGTGATCAGCAAACTCAAGGCGGGGGTTGAGGATTTGTCGGTGAGTCGAGCGACCCTGAAATGGGGGATTCCGCTGCCCAATGATCCGGAGCATGTGTTGTATGTCTGGATCGATGCCTTGAGCAATTACATCACCGCCCTGGGTTACGGGACGGCCGATGACACGCGCCTCCAGCGCTATTGGCCGGTGGACGCGCATTTCATAGGCAAGGATATCTTGTGGTTCCATACCGTGTATTGGCCGGCGATGCTTTTTAGCCTGGGCTTGCAGCCGCCGTGCTGCGTGGTGGCCCATGGGTGGTTTAAGTCGGAGGGGCGGAAAATGGGCAAGAGCCTGGGCAACTTCATCGACCTGGTGAAGATTCGTGGCACTGTGTCCAAGTATGGACTGGATGCTCTGCGTTATTTCCTGGCCCAGGCGGCTGTCTTCGGCGATGACCCGGACTGGAGCGAGACCAATTTCACCAAGTCGTACAACGAACTGGTGAATGTCCTTGGCAACCTGCTGAACCGGACGCTCAAGATGATCAATAACTACCGCGGAGGCGTGATACCGGCGCCGGCAGCCAGCGACGCTGTCGATGCGCCGGTGCTGGAGAAGATCGCGGCCTTGCCGGGCGCCTTGGCGCGCGCTTACGAGAATTATGCGCTGCACCAGTGCGCGGCTCTGCCGATAGAACTGGCGCGGGCGGCCAATGGCTACATTGATGCGACGGCGCCGTTTAAGCTGGCCAAGGATCCGGCCCAGGCGGCGCGGCTGGACACGATTCTGAACATCTGCGCCCAGGCGGTCTATGCGGCGTTGCTGGCTTTGCAGCCGATTTTGATCGAGCGTGCGGTCCTCGGTCTTAAGCAGCTCGGTGTGGATCCCGCCGGCAAGACTCTTGGCAGGCTTCTTGGTCAGTCTCTGCCGGCCGGCACAAAGGTCGGTCAGGGGCAGCCGCTGTATCCACGGATGTAGCCAAGGCGTCTGGGTAATGACGGTTTGTGTGGGCATTCGCTGCCGGAGCGACGACAAAGATTGCGTGGTTGCCGAGGTATATGACAGCGGCGAAGGGATTGACGCCGAAGCCCTCGGTCGCATCTTCAACGCCTTCGACCAGGGAGATCGCTCCATCACTCGCCAATGCGGCGGCCTGGGCTTGGGACTGACAGTCAGCAAAGCGATCGTGGAAATGCACGGCGGCAGTATTTGGGCCCGCAGCGATGGCAAAGGCAAGGGTGCGACGTTAATCGTTCGGCTGCCCCTTCTAATGACGGGCGCCCGGGGTTCTGGCCCGACCATCCGTGGAAGCGCCGCCTGACAAAACCGCGTCCACTTCCCTGCGGATTTTGATGGTGGAGGATCATGGCGACTCGGCGCGGGTCATGCAGCGGGTGTTGGCGACCGATGGGCATCAGGTTCAACTGGCAACCGACGTGGCAACCGCCCTGCGGCTGGCGGGCGAGCGTACGTTTGACCTGTTGCTAAGCGATCTGAGCCTCCCTGATGGCAGCGGGTTGGATCTGATGCGGGCGTTGCGGGCCAAGGGCCTCAATCTGCCGGGCATCTCCCTGAGTGGATACGGGCAGGAGAAAGACATCCGGGAAAGCCGGGAGGCGGGGTTTGCCATGCACCTGGTCAAGCCGGTTGACCACCTGAAGTTGAAATGTGAAATCGCCAGGTGTTGTGGGGTGAATGGGATGCATCCAAGCGGAAGGCAAATCCCGCCGGAACCGTCGAAGCCGTGCGGATAGACTGCTGGGGAATGTGATGGCAGCGGGAGATGAGGATTTTCCATGGATATTGGCCATGTGCCTGGCCTATAGATTCCTGGCCCCGGTTTTGCCATTTTCCTTCCATGATTGGTGACCATCACGCCGGCGTGTACAATGCACAAATGGCAACCCATGATCCTGAAATCTTTCCTCTGGCTGATTATCTGGATCGCCTCGTGGACGCTCTGCGCGATCTGGCTTTTCCGGCCCTTGAGGCCTTCGATGCGGATGCCATTCATGATGCCCGCGTGGCCACCCGGCGACTGAAGGCCGCTCTGGATTTGCTGCGGCCGGTGCTGGTCGCGGCCCATCGCCAAGCCTTTGCCGGAGTCTTGCGAAAACTGCGGCGCAGGCTCGGCCCTCTCCGCGATCTGGATGTCATGCTCGATCACCTTAAAGAACTTGCCCAGGCCGGGCGCGGGCGGCACGTTGTGGCGGTGGCGTGGCTGACCCGGCAGTGGCAGGAATCTCGCCTGGCCGCTCAAGCCAAATCCAATGGACTGGCTTCACCGTCGCGGGTTCTCGTCCGCCTGGGCGCCTGGTGGGCCGCCCGCCACGATATTCGCCAGTCGGCGACGGCGGTGGACGTCTTGCTGGCGGAATCCTTGCGAAACCAAACCGAAAATTTCGCCAGCCAGGCCAACCGTCTGGCCGGTCGGACAGCTTTGCCGGCCGATGCCGCGGTCCAGGATCCCCACCAGGTCCGCATCGCCGCCAAGGCTCTGCGATATACCCTGGAACTGGCCGTCGAACAGGGACATCCGCCGGCCAAATCGGTGGCGAAATCATTCAAACGCCTCCAGGACTGCCTGGGACTATGGCACGATTATGTGATACTTGCCGAGCGTGCCATGGCCACGTCTTTGTCGGCGCAACTGGCTCACCATGATTCCTCGATGCAGAAACGCATCCTGGATTTGGCGGGCTATGCGCTCCGCCAGGCCGATCTGAACATCGAGCGTTTCGGACGCCTCTGGAGCGAATGCGGCGCGGAGGTCACGGCCAGCATTCGCCAGGTATTTCCCGAAGCCGGCCAGGGCGCTCTGGCGCCAGGCGAACTGGGCATATCCTCGAATGCGTCAGCCGTAATCCCCGTTGCAGGCGAATAGGGCGTATTAGGGGTGCCGTTTTCCGTCGCCCGCGGCCAGTAGGTAAGAGTGCTTGAAGTCGCTCAAGCGATCCGGAAGGGATCGCGGTCCAGACGGCTGACGAGTACTTCAAGTCCGGGCAGTTGTTCCCGGAGGCGTTTGGCCAGACGGTGGAGGACTGGTCGCTCGCTGTTGGAGTGGAGCGTGCAGGCCACGGTCACGCCGCATTGCTGGGCTTTGAGGGCAGCGTGGTGGCGCAGTTCGCCGGTCAGGTATAGGTCGGCTTTCTGGGCCAGGCAATCGTCCAGGAGATCGCCGCAGGCGCCGGCGCAGACCGCGGCGCGGGATATGATCCTGTCAGTCGACCCGGCAACCAGCAGATGATCGATTCCCAGTTCGCGTTTGATACGTTGGATCAGTTCGTTGCACGGTGTCGGGGGCAGGGAGCCGATGCGCCCCTGCCCGGCCGCATCGGGCGGTTCGGCCAGGGCCAGCAGGTCAAACGCGGGGGTTTCATAGGGATGGGACCGTCGCAAAGCATCGACCACATCCTTTACCAGCGCGATCGGAACCACGCATTCCAGGCGCACTTCGGGGACCTCTTGCAGCCTGGCGGGTTTGCCGATGGTTGGATTGGCTCCATTCTCGCCAAAAAATGTTCCCGTGCCGCCGGTGCGGAAGGAGCAATGCGAATAGTTGCCGATCCTGCCGGCGCCGGCCACGAATAAGGCCTGGCTGACTTGGGCGATGTGGTCGGCGGGCACGAAGGCAACCAGTTTATACTGGCGGGTTTTGCCGGCGGTGCGGCGCAGCGGCATGCGGTCGGTCAGGCCTACGGCATCAGCGAGCATGTCATTGGTGCCGCCAGCGGCTACATCCAGAGCGGTGTGCGGGGAGTAGATGGCCACGCCATGGCGGATCGCGTTGAAGATCAAACTGCCGGCGGTGATGTGTTTGACGGCCTCGAAGATGGGAGGGTGATAGGCTACGACCAGATCACAGCCGCTGGCACGGACTTCGGCGGCTACCTGGGGCGTGTAATCGATAGTCAGCATGGCCTTACAGACCGGCTGGGCGGGATCTCCGGCCAGCAGCCCGACATTATCCCAAGCCTCGGCATAGCGTGTGGGCGCCAGCTGCTCGAGGACATCAATGGCTTGTGCCAACAGCATAGGTGCGGCCTCCAGGCAAGACTTTAACCACGAAGGGCACGGATTTCGCGGATGATAAACGAAATTCGACAACCTTCATGGCTTAGGCTGGGTAGGGGAGCATGGATTCCAAGAACCGCTCAGGCCGCCATCGGCCCTCTGGGCCATACCATGCTCCCTGGCATAAGTATTCCGCGCCTCCTGCACCTTGCCAACCCAATCGCCCAAAGGCAGAAGTAGTTCGCGGTAGACAAGGAACTCCATTCCCACCGTGCGATCGGGCAGATGGTCCTTCACATCATCAAGTTCGTGGACGAATTGGCGACCGTTGGCCTCGGCAACGCGCGGACACCAGGTTTTGTACCAGGTGTCGGTCGTGGTCTGGAGAAGTTCGTTGCGCCGTTGGCGCAGCGACGAAACCAAATCGAGCGCCTGATCGAGCGAGGCGACGGCGTTAGACGGTTGGTTGTCGACGGCTGATATGTGCGCCGCGGCGATGAGGCTGTCGGCCCGGGCTAAATCTTTAAGCAGCAGAAGATTATGACGGCAAAGCTGGGCGATGGAGATGAAGACTTCAATATTATAGCTATGGTACTCGATCTGTCGGATGTTTTGATGGAGGAGTCCCAGAAGTTCATCGCTTTCCAGGAGGTGTTGATCGACGAGTTCCAGTCGCCGTGCGTTGGTTGTGGTCCACGAGCTATCGACCGTCAGATTGTCGCCGGCGGGGACGCAAGGCAGCGGCAGTGTTTGATCGTTAGCAGGTCGGCGGGGATGGTGGATCGTCGAGGAATTTCCCCAGATGGGCGTGCGGGCGGTAGATGGGCAGGTTTCCCAACTGTCCTTCCAAAACTGTCCCTGGAGGCTCATCAACTGGTATACCCGTTGCATATTGACGGCCGAAGGTCCGTAGAACTGGCGGTAAAACGATTGTCCGGCAGCCGCCGTATCCGTTACCCGGGGGTTCCAGCCGGCGGCGGCCAGTGTGGCAAACCCCAGCCAGAACGTCTCGGGATGCAGTCCCGAATCCCCCCAGCCGGCGATGAACAGGCCCATAAGATCGTTGCCATTGCGAGCCGGATTGGCAGTAATAGCCTCGATACCAGCAGAAAGGCGTCCGTGGCCGGTCTGAGCCTTGTGCAGACAGCGAGACGCCGGTTGGAGGAAATAATCGGGGAAGAATGCTTCCTCGCCCTGGGTAGGCGTGTAGATCATCATGCGCAGGCGTCGCGCGGCGACCGCGGCGTTCATTTCTCTGGTTCCGGGCACGCCATCAACAACGTAGTCCGGCAGGGCGGCGACATCGCCGGGCAGCATGGGCCATTCCACCCAGATCACGACGGTTCGCCCGCGTTCGTGCAGATACCCGGCGGCCTTGGTGACGAATTCAGCCAGCAGCTTCCCCTGGCTTCCGAGTTCGCGCTGACGCATAGCCTCGCTGAAACGCGCATCGTCGGCCATGCCGACGTAGTAGGCTTCGTCGGTTGACAGGTAGAAGTATTTGCCGCCCTGGTTGGCATCGAGAAGATCCTGGTACATGCCGTGCAGCAGTTTTAGCGACTGCGGATTGGCAACGCACAATTCGTAGTTGTTATCCGGGAAGGCCCGCAGGGGCGCATATTGCGGATGCTTGAGAATAAAGGCGATATGCCCGGGAGCATCCAAATAGGGAATAAGTTGTACGTAATAGCGCAGGGCATAATCGGTGAGCTGCTGGTATTCCGCCGGCGACAGGGCATAAGGCTCGACCAGGGCCGGCGCGCTGCGGTACTGGAAATGGCCCTCCAGTTTGAGGACGAAGCCGTTGATCTTGAAAAAAGCCGCCTGGCGGATGGCCTGCTTGAAGGCATCCAGGCGTTCCAGATGATGGGCGTTATCCCAGTAGATCTGGCGCAATTGAAGGTCGGGCCAATCGATGATTTGTCCCGCCGGCAGCCACAGTCCCCCATCGCGGTGTTTGACGAGTTGCACAAGCGTTTCCACACCGTAGAAAAGTCCCGCCGGCGCATTGGCGGCGATGACGATGCCATGTTCCGATAGTTCGATGCGATAGGCCTGGGCAGCGAGGATACCCTTGTCCTTATCCTGAGCCGGTCCGATTGATACCGATCCACCGGTTATGGTCAATTCAATAGCCGGTCCATCTTTTCCCGGCGCCAGGCGCAGTCCGTGGCGGGTTGCCATATCCTCAGCCAGGGACTCGATGGCCACGTCGCCGCTGGCTACGCCGTTGAGTTTCACATGCCATGTACCATCAATGGGGAACTCGGCGCCGTTCAGTGTGACGTGTTGAGGTTCAGGCAGCAGGGAGTACCCCGCGGCGGCAAGCGTGGAAAGAGTTGCCGCATAGGTCGCACAGACTACAGTGGAGGCCATAAAAAATCCTTGGCAAGACATTGGATGGGCTCGATGATGAAGCTGAATCTACGTCGGAGTGCAGGTGGATTCAATTGCGGAGAAAATGATCGTAGCGTGACTATGGTTCTGAATTCCTGAGCCATTGCCACATCCACGGAGTGTGGTCGGGAAGCAGAAGATCGACGATATTTCACTTAAAAAAAATGCCGGTCGTCATAGCCTGACGGCCGGCATTTCAAAGCGGGCGATGGGGCTCGAACCCACGACGTCCAGCTTGGGAAGCTGGCATTCTACCACTGAATTACGCCCGCGATGAAGTGCTTGTATTTCAATGATTTACAAGAGGCGTTTACTAATTTAGCCGCCAATTTTGCCACCGAAAACAAGTCACGCTGAATAAATACTTTAGCTTGACAACCCTTTGACAGCAAGAGGCAAAGCGGCAAATCAGCGATTCCTGGGCACCATCGGCGCGATGCGCCGGCGCATGTCAGGGCGAGGGGCGAGGGACGAGGGGCGAGAGGCGAGGGGTGAGGGGCGAGGGGCGAGGGGCGAGGGACGAGAGGCGAGGGGCGAGGGACGAGGGACGAGGGGCGAGGGACGAGGGGCGAGGGGCGAGGAGCGAGGAAGAGGCACGGAGGACAATGGCGTGGATGACAATCGGGGCGAATGGTGTATCAGACGGTAAACGGGATGCTCTTGCCCCTGTCCACAGTACGTCACACCTGGGTCCGGCGGCTCTGGCATGTGACCGGCGAAAGGACGATAATCCCGCCGTGCCGTGGAAGATGTTCGCGGCTCATGAAGGGAAGGCAGTGTGGCAAAACGACGTAAAGATAGTCCGGAGAAGCCGGGAAACGGCAACGATAACGGCGGTGCCCTGAGCATTCAGACGACGCTCTGGGCGGCGGCCGACAAGATGCGAGGCCACCTGGACCCGGCCGAGTATAAGCATGTGGCACTGGGGCTGATCTTCCTGAAGTACATCTCGGACGCCTTTGAGGAACGGCATGCCAAGCTGAAGGCCGAGAAGGGCGCCGACGCCGAGGACAGGGACGAATACCTGGCGGAGAATGTCTTCTGGGTGCCCAAGGATGCCCGCTGGCCCAAGCTCCAGGCCAACGCCAAGCAGCCAACCATCGGGAAACTCATCGACGACGCCATGGTGGCGCTGGAGCGGGATAACCCGACGCTCAAGGGGGTGCTGCCCAAGAGCTATGCCAGGCCGGACTTGGACAAGACCCGCCTGGGCGAACTGATTGACCTCATCGGATCCATCGGCCTGGGCACAATGTTCGACCGGTCGAAAGACATGCTCGGGCGTGTATATGAGTATTTCCTCGGCCGCTTCGCTTCCGCCGAGGGCAAGGGCGGTGGCGAGTTTTTCACGCCGCAGTCGGTGGTCAAGCTGCTGGTCGAGATGATCGAGCCGTATAAGGGCAGGGTTTATGACCCGTGCTGCGGCAGCGGCGGCATGTTTGTGCAGAGCGAGAAGTTCGTCCTGGCCCATGGCGGCAAGGTGGACGATCTGGCCGTCTATGGCCAGGAATCCAATCCCACGACCTGGCGGCTGTGCCGGATGAACCTGGCGATCCGGGGCATCCACGACGATCTGGGCCCGCAGCACGCCGACAGCTTCCATAATGACCTGCATAAGGACCTGAAGGCCGATTTCGTGCTGGCGAATCCGCCGTTCAACATCAGCGACTGGGGTGGGGAGCGGCTGCGGGATGATCAGCGGTGGAAATACGGGGCCCCGCCGGTGGGGAACGCCAACTTCGCCTGGGTACAGCACATTGTCCATCACCTGGCCCCGTCCGGCGTCGCCGGGTTCGTGCTGGCCAATGGCAGCATGTCCAGCAACAGCGGCGGCGAGGGCGAGATCCGCAAGTCCCTGGTGGAGGCGGACCTGGTGGACTGCATGATCGCCATGCCCGGGCAGCTTTTCTTTACTACCCAGATACCGGTCTGCCTCTGGTTCCTGACCCGCAACAAGGGCATCGGCAGGTTCCGTGACCGGCGGAAGCAGACGCTGTTCATCGATGCCCGCAAGATGGGCGTATTGGTGGACCGCATCCACAGAGAGCTGACGGATGAGGACATTGCCCGCATCGCCAAGGTTTACCATGCCTGGCGGGGCGAGAAGGGAGCGGGCAAGTACGAGGATGTCGCCGGGTTCTGCAAGTCGGCGACGACGGATGAAATCGCCACCCATGGTCATGTACTGACGCCTGGCCGGTATGTCGGTGCCGCCGAGGTGGAGGATGATGGCGAGCCGTTCGAGGAAAAGATGAAGCGGCTGACGACGACGCTGGGTGGGCAGTTCGCCGAAGCCGGCAAACTGGAGAAGGACATCAGAGTTAACCTCAAGGAACTGGGTTATGGCCTCTGAGGAAGGAAAACGCGTGCACCTCGACAAGCTGATCTGGGCCAACCCGGAGGATATCGGGTATGGTTGCTGAGTGGTAGGATCATTAATACATGACACGCGTTCCAGTTCAACCTCGCCTGCTTGAATGGGCCGCCGACCGTGCCGGCATGGCCGGGGATGCGGTTCGCTCCCGCTTTGCGAGGTACGACCAGTGGATCGCCGGGACACATCATCCGACGTTCAAGCAGCTTCAGGATTTCGCGCGGGCGACGCATACGGCGGTCGGGTGCTTCTTTCTCAACGAGCCGCCGAAACTGGAAGTTCCCATTCCGGATTTCCGCACGCTCGACGGTGATCGACCGGAGGAACCCACGCCCGACCTGCTTGACACCATCTACCTGTGTCAGCAGCGTCAGGACTGGTACATCGGCTATGCGCGATCGGTCGGCGCTGAGCCTCTGGGGTTCATCGGCCAGGTCACGGTTCAAACCGACGTTGTGCATGCCGCCGGTTCCATTCGCACCGCGCTGGATTTTGATCTGTCGCTCAGGCAACGACTTGGCACATGGGAAGAGGCGTTGCGCCATTTCATCCAGCTTGCGGATGACGCCGGCATCCTGGTCATGGTCAGCGGCGTGGTCGGCAACAACAACACCCGCAAGCTGGACACCGAGGAGTTCCGCGGCTTCACTCTCAGCGACCGCCTCGCCCCGCTCATCTTCATCAACGGCTCGGACACCAAGTCGGCGCAGATGTTCACGCTTGCTCATGAGTTGGCGCACCTCTGGCTCGGGCAGTCCGGGCTTTCGGATGCGACGGTCGCTTGTGCTGCGCCCAACAAGATCGAGCAGTGGTGCGACCGCGTCGCAGCGGAAATGCTGGTGCCCCTGGACGCGTTCAGGGCCGCATACGACCGCCACGCCGACGTTCATACCGAGATGCAACGGCTGGCGCGCATCTTCAAGGTCAGCACGCTGGTCATTCTGCGGCGGATGCACGATGCGGGCGGCCTGGGCCGCGACCGGTTCTGGGAACTGTATCGGGCCGAAGTCAAGCGCCTCGTGGAGATACTGGCGCGGAAATCGGGTGGTGGCGATTACTATCGCAGCACCGCCGCCCGCGTCAGCCATCGCTTCACCCGCGCCATCATCACCTCGGCTCTAGAAGGGCGGTCGACGTTGACCGAAGCCCTCCGCCTGCTGGGGTGTCGCAAGATTTCCACCTTCGCCGAACTGGGCCATCATGTGGGGGTTGACGTCTGATGGCCTACCTCATCGACACCGACATCTTCATCGCGGCCAAGAACCTGCACTATGGCATGGACTTTTGCCCCGCCTTCTGGGACTGGCTGATCGAAGCCAATCAAGCTGGAAAGGTCCTGAGCGTTCAAGCCGTGTACGACGATCTGGCCGCAGGGGAGGACGACCTGGCGGCCTGGGCGAGGGCCCGGGACGAGGACTTCTTTGTCGGGCCCGTCGAGGCGGATTTGCCCGCGTTGGGGCGGGTTACGCAGTGGATCAACGACCACCAAACCTACGCGCCAGGCGCCAAGCAGACGTTCTTCGGTTGTTCCGATTATTTCATCGTGTCGCAGGCGCTGGCCGGCAACCACACGGTCATCACCCACGAAAAGCCAGAGAACTCCGTCAACCGCGTGAAGATTCCCAGCGTCTGCGTGGCGCTGAAGGTTAAGTACCTGACGCCGTGGCAGATGCTCCGCACCGAGAAGGCGCGTTTTGTTCTGCAAACAACCGTTGGACATGGAGGGGGCCGATCATGACCCGCCTGACCGCCAGTCTCCCCAAACAACTCCGCGGCAGCCTGCCAACTGTGGAACAGATCGAGACGGAACTGGAACACGCGCCGGAGAAGATCCACACGCCCGCGGCGACGAAACGCAGGTTGCGCCTGCGGAAGCGCGAGGACAAGGGGGCGCCCGATGCCAAGTGACCTTCACGCTGATCAGAATCCAGAGGCGACCTATCATGTAAGCAATTACATTGTCTGTGTCCTGGACATTCTGGGCCAGAAGGAACAATTGAAGGCGTGGGCCACCATGCCTGCTGACGGAGTCATGTCCGCGTCGTTCCAATCGGGGATGAAGAAGACGGTCGGTACCGTGCTCGCTTTGCACGAAGGTTTTGCAAGGTTTTTTGAGAAATGTCGTGCCGCAGCGCCGATAGCGCCAGTTTGGCGCGCCCTGGCGACTTTGGATGAGCAGCAGAGGTTTGAACGTCAAAAGGGCGCTCCGCTTGGCGTCGAACAGTTTTCCGACACGTTCGTTTTCTACGCTCCCCTCGTAAACGTCGAGGGAGAGTTGCTGGCGCTGCCCGCTTATGCAGTTTTTGGGGCATGCTGTATGGCCATGCTCTTTTCCTTGGGCGGAAAAACCGCAGTGCGAGGGGGTATCGATATCGCCCCGGGCATCAAGATACCGGGGCTCAGCTTTTATGGGCCAGCTCTCGCCACGGCCCACCGGCTCGAAAGTGAAGTCGCCAAATATCCGCGAATAGTCGTTTCGCCATCGGTGGTGGGATTTGTGAAGCAGGCGTTGCCGCCGAGCGGGTGCCCTCGGATGGATGCGTTTCTGGGTGACATGTTGGCGGTGTGTCGTGACATGCTGTGCGTGGATTCTCTAGACAATAGTGTCATCGTAGATTGGCTCGGTTGCATGGCTCGCCGCATTCTGGGTTCGGATACAGATGGCCGGGCTATGCAGGTTCTGCGTAGCGCGCACGATTTTGTCGGTCAAACGGCGGAGACCTTTCAGGAACGAGCAGTCGCGGATCATAAACCCGAGGATGTGGAGTTGGCTGCGCGATATGGATTGTTGTACCAGTACATGCTTAATCGCTTGCCTGACTGGGGGGTAACACTTGCCGACGACAATCAGGCTGCAGAAGGGGGTGAAGCATGACGGGTGTGGGTGTGGCCTTATTGCGCGATCTTCTAATCACGACCAAAGACGGTGATTGGGGGAAGGACGAGCCGAGGGACGGCATGGTGCCGTATCGGGTGATCCGGGGGGCGGATTTCCCTGGGGCACGGGTCGGGGACACGTCAGGCGTTCCGCGGTGTTGGCTCAATGGAGATACCGTGGCGCGTCGCACGCTCCAGCCTGACGATATCCTCATCGAGACGGCTGGCGGCAATCGGGACCGGCCAACGGGAAGGACATTGCTTGTCACGAACCGTCTGTTGCTAAGCCTCGACTTGCCGGCGACCTGTGCGAGCTTCTGTCGATTCCTTCGTGTTGACCCAGCTCGAGCGAATCCACGTTATGTATTCTGGTATCTGCAATACATCTACCAGCGTGGCGATATGTGGGAGCATCAGGTTCAGCATACTGGAGTGGCGCGGTTTCAGTATACGACGTTCGCAGCGTCGTCGAGGATTCCACTTCCGGCGCTGGCGCAGCAGGGTGCTATTGCTCATGTTCTTGGCACGCTGGACGACAAGATCGAGGTGAACCGGCGGATGAACCAGACGCTGGAGGCGATGGGCCGGGCGCTCTTCAAGAGCTGGTTCGTGGACTTCGATCCCGTGCGGGCCAAGGCAGCGGGGCGCAGGCCGGCGGGGATGGACGCCGCCACCGCCGCCCTGTTCCCCACATCATTTGTCGATTCGCCGATGGGGAAGATTCCGAAGGGGTGGGAGTGCGGAACGCTTCGCCAACTCTGTGATCCTCAATATGGATACACTGCAAGTGCGAAGCCGGAAGGCCCGGGCCCAAAGCTGCTCCGGGTTACCGACATGAACAAAGAACCGTGGGTCGAGTGGGAGGATGTCCCACATTGCGAGCCTGACGAAACCCGCTTGTCCCGATATCGGCTAGAAATCGGCGATGTGCTTGTGTCCCGCATGGCGGATCCTGGCAAAGCGGCGATTGTTGAAGAGGCGGTGGACGCCGTATTTGCCTCCTACCTCATCAGGCTTAATCGGCGTTGGCCCAGGGATTCCTACTTTGTCTTCTATTTCCTGCGGTCTGATCAGTACTTGGCTTACGCTCAAAGCGTGACGAGTGGGTCTGTTCAGGCCAATATGAATGCTCAGGTCATCACGGCTGCGGCATTGCTGATTCCCCCACCTGCGGTTCGTCAGCGGTTTGGCGACTGTATTCTTCCGTTGAGGCAGAAGATCGTTGGTAATCTCCAAGAGAATCGCCAAATCGCCATCCTCCGCGATACTCTTCTTCCCAAGCTGCTGTCCGGCGAGCTTTGTGTTGGAGCTATCAAACCATGAGCGCATTCGATGAATCAATAGTTGAGCAGGCAACCATGGAATGGCTGGAAGAATTGGGCTATGCCACCGTCTTCGGCCCGGACATTGCCCCCGACGAAACCGCCGCCGAGCGTACTGACTACGGCCAGGTTGTGCTGATCGGGCGGCTGAGGGAGGCCCTGGGGCGCATCAACCCGAGGATTCCCAGCGAGGCGAGGGCAGAAGCCATCCGCAAGGTGCTGTTGGCCGAGAGCCCCAGCCTCATCGAGAACAACCGCCGGTTCCACAAGATGCTGGTGGACGGTGTCGATGTCGAATACCGCAGGCCGGATGGCAGTGTCGCCGGCGACAAGGTCTGGCTGGTCGATTTCAAGGACATCGACGCCAACGATTGGTTGGCCGTCAACCAGTTCACCATCATCGAGGACCGCCGTAACCGGCGGCCGGATGTGCTGCTCTTCGTTAATGGCCTGCCACTGGTGCTGTTTGAGCTGAAGAACGCCGCCGCTGAGGAAGTCACGGTCAAAGGCGCCTTCAACCAGGTGCAGACCTACAAGAAGGACATCCCATCCCTGTTCGTCTTTGGCGAGATGAACATCGTCTCCGACGGCCTGGAAGCCCGCCTGGGCACGCTTACCGGCGACTGGGAGCGTTTCGCCCCCTGGCGGACCATCGATGGCGTCACCATAGCCCCCCGTGGCACCTCGGAGCTGGAAACGCTGGTAAAAGGGGTCCTGGACCGCCAGCGGCTGCTGGACCTAATCCGGCACTTCATCATATTCGAGGATGACGGGCAGAAGATATCCAAGAAGCTGGCCGGCTACCACCAGTACCACGCCGTCAACAAGGCGGTGACCGAGACAGTGCGGGCAGCGGCCCCGATCGGCGACAGGCGGGTGGGCGTGATCTGGCATACCCAGGGCAGCGGCAAAAGCCTGTCGATGGTCTTTTACGCCGGCAAGGTGATCCTCGATCCGGCGATGAACAACCCGACGCTGGTGGTGCTGACTGACCGCAACGACCTGGACGAACAGTTGTTCACCACCTTCGGTCAGTGCAAGGACCTGCTGCGGCAGACGCCGGTCAAGGCGGAAAACCGAGGTCACCTGCGGAAGTTGCTGTCGGTGGGCAGCGGCGGCGTGGTGTTTACCACCATCCAGAAATTCCTGCCGGAGACCAAGGGTGACAAGTACCCGCTGCTGAGCGACCGGCGGAACATCGTGGTGATTGCCGATGAGGCCCACCGCAGCCAGTATGCTTTCATCGACGGATTTGCCCGCCACCTTCGGGATGGCCTGCCCAAGGCCAGTTTCATCGGGTTCACAGGGACGCCCATCGAGGCGGACGACAGAAGCACTCGTCAAACCTTCGGCGACTACATCGACGTCTATGACATCCAGCGGTCAGTGGAAGATGGGGCCACGGTGCGCATCTATTACGAGGGGCGCCTGGCCAAGCTGGAGCTGAAGGAGGAGGAGAAGCCCAGACTGGATCCGCAGTTTGAGGAGGTGACCGAAGGCGAGGAACAGGAAAGCAAGGAAAAGCTCAAGAGCAAGTGGGCCAGGCTGGAAGCTATGGTCGGCACGCCCAAGCGGATTGCCCTGATCGCCAAGGATCTGGTGGACCACTGGGAGAAGCGGCTGGAGGCTATGGACGGCAAGGCCATGATCGTCTGCATGAGCCGGCGGATATGCGTGGACCTGTACGATGCCATCATCCGGCTGCGCCCGCAGTGGCATGATGACGGCGACGACAGGGGCGTGATAAAGATCGTGATGACCGGATCGGCCGATGATCCGCCGGGGTGGCAAGGGCATATCCGCAACAAGGCAAGGCGGGAGGCCATGGCCAAGCGGTTTAAGGACCCGGCGGACCCGATGAAGCTGGTGATCGTCCGGGATATGTGGCTGACCGGCTTCGACGCTCCATGCCTGCACACTATGTACGCCGATAAGCCGATGCAGGGCCACGGGCTCATGCAGGCCATCGCCCGGGTGAACCGCGTCTTCAGGGACAAACCCGGCGGCCTGGTGGTGGATTACCTGGGCCTGGCGGACCAGCTCAAGAAAGCCTTGGCCGACTACACGGACGGTGACCGTGGTGAAGCCGGAATCCCGCAAGAGGAAGCCGTCGAGGCCATGCTGATGTACTACGAGGTGTGTCTGGGGCTCTTCAACGGCTTCAACTGGGACAAGTGGACGACCGGCACGGCGGCCCAGCGCCTGGCCCTATTGCCGGCCGCCCAGGAGCATGTCCTGAAGCAGGAAGAGGGCAGGAAGCGGTGCATCGACGCCGTGACCAAGCTGTCGCGGGCGTTCGCCCTGGCAGTGCCCCACGATAAGGCCATCGAGATTCGGGATGATGTCGGCTTCTTCCAGGTGGTGAAGGCGGCGTTGCTGAAGACCACCGTGGAAGGCCAGAAGGTCCAGGAGGATCTGGATGCGGCCGTCCGGCAACTGGTATCGAAGGCGGTGACCACGGACGGCGTGGTGGACATCTTCGCCGCCGCCGGGCTGAAGAATCCGGATATTTCCATCCTGTCGGATGAGTTCCTGGCCGAGGTTCGGGGTCTGCCATACAAAAATGTGGCCCTGGAACTGCTGAGGAAGCTGCTGAACGACGAGATCAAGACGCGGTCGAAGAAGAATGTGGTGCAGGGCCGGAGTTTCGCCGAGATGCTGGAGGCCACCATCCGCAAGTACCAGAATCGGAGCCTGGAGACGGCCCAGGTCATCGCGGAACTGATAAAGCTGGCCAAGCAGATACGGGAGGCCGGCCGGCGTGGCGAGCAGTTGGGGCTCAACGATGACGAGCTGGCCTTCTACGACGCCCTGGAGGTCAACGACTCGGCGGTGAAGGTCCTGGGCGACGCCAACCTGCGGATAATCGCCCGGGAGCTCGTGGAGACGGTTCGGAAGAATGTGACCATCGACTGGGCCCAGAAGGAGAACGTCAGGGCCAGGCTGCGGATTATGGTCAAGCGGATACTGCGGAAATACGGCTATCCGCCGGACAAGCAGGAGAAGGCCACCAAGACCGTGCTGGAACAGGCCGAGGTGCTGTGCAGGGACTGGGCGGCGTGAAAGGCATCGCGGCATGTGCGGGCAGCGACCGCAAAGACAGTAGCTTGTGTTTCGTGCTCGGGGGAGGTACTTTGTTTGTAGTCTGACTCGCTGAGACTGATCGGCCGAAAGGCCGTGAACGGCTGCGAAAAATCTCGCCGCCGCACGAAAGGGTCCAAGATGCACAGGCTATTTGTGATGTCGCTGGTCGCGGGACTCTTGGTCATCTGTGGCGGCGACTCCTACGCCCTGATAAACCCCACCTTCACTCCGGTTCATCTGGTCGCCCAGGCCGATCTGATCCTGGTACTCAAGGTGCAGCCGCCTGATGCCGCGGACCATTGTGTTGGCGAAGTCGTCAAGGCCATCAAGGGGAAAGCCCCGGATAAATCCCAGACCATCGGCCTCAGCCAGGTCAGCAACCGGGATCAGGCGACGGCCATAAAGGACCTGATCGGCAAGGCACCCGGCGCTCAAGCCATCCTCTTCGTCGGCAAGAAAGAAATGGACGAGTCGATGGCAGCAATGCTCCACGTCGGCGGCAAATGGGTGGTTCTGGACGCCGGCAAGGAGAAGAATACCTGGGAGGCGCAATCCTTGAACGGGCCGATGGGGAAAATGGAAGCCGTTTGGGCAGGCGGCACCGACATGCTCCTCAAACTATGCGAACTGCTCGTCGATCGCCCCGAAACCGTCGTCCCGGTGGAGAGCGGCGTGACCTGGAGCGATAAAATCAGTCTCGGCACGGTGCCGGGCAAGATCAGTCTGGCCCAGGCGGTGGACCTTGCCGGCAAAGGCGAAAACGCCCTGTTCATCGCCTCGGACGCCGGCGACCGGTTGTTCCAGTGGGACCGCAACACCAAAGGGTTTGAGGACCTGACCGCCCGGCGCAAACTCGGATCCAAGTCGGTGGCCTCGGCCTGGGGCGGGTTCACCGGCAGCGGCCGGGTGGACCTGGCGTCCTGGGACGGCAAGCGACTGACCATCTGGGCCCAGGCCGCCGATGGCAGTTTCGCCCCGACAGTGGTTGACGACGTGCCCGCGGATGCGTGTCTGGGCCTGGTTGCCATCGACGCCGGAGTACCCGCCCGGGCGGGTTTGCTGTGGACCACCCCGACGGCACCGGTGCTGCTGGTGCCGGATCGGGTCAAACCCGGGGCCTTCATCTGCAAGCCGCTGACCATTGGGGCCGCGGCCCCCAAGGACCTGGGGCCGGTGGGGATGTGCCTGGTAGCCGATTTTCACGGCGACGGCCTGGCCGACGTGATCCAGGTGTGTGCCAAAGGCAGCCTGCTATTCACGGGCAAGGCCCGCGGCGAGTTCGCCGAGGGCGTCGGCTGCGATATCGCCGCCGGATCCGGGCGGACGGCGGCCTTCGTGGGCGACTGGGACATGGATGGCCGACTGGACGTCTTCACGACCTCGGCGGACGGCTGTCACCTGTGGCAAAACGTCGGCGGCGGCAACTTGAAGTTTGAGGACCGCATCGGACTGTCCGGCGAGGCGGCCTACATTCCGCAACCGAAGGCCATAGGCGGGAATGTCTGCGACTTCAACAATGACGGCCGACAGGATTTGTTTATCTACTATGCGGAGGGCGCCGGGCCGCAGCTCTTCTTTAACCGCGGCTTCCGCAGCCTCGGCCACGGGCACACGGTGGACCTGCAAGACAACAACCTGTTGGACGGCATTAGGGACGGCCAGCAGGCCGGGGTGGTCGCCGACTTCAACGGCGACGCGGCCCAGGATCTGGTGGTGGTTCTGCTCAGCGGGGAGGTGGTGTTCTTCCCGCAGAAACTGGATGCCGACGCTGCCTTGGCGGCGCGGGTGGCGCTGGCTCCCGGCGGGCCATACGCCGGGCCGGTGACGGTCACGGCTACCAGCGAGGGTCGTTCGCTGGGGGCGTGGACGGTGTTACCCGGAGCCAGCGAGGCATTCTTCGGTTCCCGGGACGCCACCACGATCACCATAAACTGGAAAGTGCCTGGCGGCGAGATGCAGAAAAAAGATATCGCACTGGGGGACGAGGCCGTGCGCTTCGTCATCCCGCCCGGGAAATAGGCCGGTTCTGAGATAGATTATAAGGAGACCTGAAAATGATGCACAGGGTAACGGCAACGACGTTGGCCATGGCAATTCTGAGCGTGGCCGTGACGGCGGCAAGCATTTGGGCGGCTGAGGCAAATTCGGCGGCGACGCCGGCGGCGGGACCGGGCGGCGTGGTGCTGGACGAGAACAGCCTGTGGCGGACGTTCGATGTCCGCCGCCACGCCTATGTGCGTAGTGCTGACGGCAAACTGGAGCGGAAGCAGGTCACCTGGTATTGGGGGGCGCTGGCAGCCAAGGCTGTGGCCGCGCCGGCTTCGGCGGCCCTGCCTCCGGCCGACTGGGCCGGCCCTGATTTCGACGATATTTCCTGGCCGCGCAACCGGCTGCCTTTGTTCGCGTCAGGGACAGGCGAGAAGATCAACTACGACACCGGCCTGATTGTCCTGCGCGGCAAGTTCCAGGTCGCCGATCCCGCCGCGGTCAAGGACCTGCGCCTGGCGCTGGCCTACTACGGCGGGGCGGCGGTTTACGTCAATGGCAAGGAGGTCGCCCGCGGCAACCTGCCCGCGGCCGCTACCGGGACGGATTTGCTGGCCGAGGACTATCCCGTCGAGGCGGTGACTACACCCGAAGGCAAGCCACTCCATCCCGACGACCAGAAGAACGTGGACCGGCTGGCTCTGCGGGAGAGGAAGCTGCCGGATGTGCAGATTCCCGTGGCCTTGCTGCGGAAGGGAGTGAACGTACTGGCGATCGAGGTCCATGCCGCCGCGGTGCCAGAGGCCGCGTTCAAGGGGAGCGACACTCACGCCGGCTGGCCGCCCATCGGACTGCGGGCCATCCGACTGACCGCGTCCCCGGCGGGGTCGGTAGATCCCAACCTGGCCCGGCCGAACGGCATGCAACTGTGGAATTGTTCGCCCTGGGAGACGGTCACGGTTTTCGATTACGGCAATGAGCCGGTCCGGCCGATCACGTTCTTCGGCGCGCGGAACGGTGTATTCTCCGGCCGGCTGATGGTCAGCTCCAATCAGGCGATCAAGGGGCTGAAGGCGTCGGTGACCGAACTGGTACAGGGCGACAAGGGCGACAAGATTCCCGCATCGGCCATCCGTCTGCGCTGCGCCCAACCGACCACACCGGCGACGGTAAACGCAGGGTTGTCGTGGACGCCAAGCGATCGCTTTGACGCCTTGCTGGACACGATTCCGTCCGACGTGGCGGTCAATGCGAACAAGCAGGGGTCGCCGGCGGGCAAGAACTGGACGGCCGGGGCGGTTGCCCCACTGTGGATCACGGTGCGCATCCCCAAGGACGCCAAGCCGGGCATTTATGAGGGGGCGGTAACAGTGTCGGCCGATGGCCTGGCGGCAACGACCGTGCCGGTGAAATTGACGGTCCACGACTGGACCCTGCCCGATCCCAAGGATTTCCGCAGCAGCGTCTGCGGCTACTGCCTGCCGGAGACGCTGGCTGCCCAGTACAACGTGGCCCTGTGGTCGGAGCGGCACCTGGAACTGATGGGCCAGTCGCTGGCCATGATGGCCGAGCTCAACTCGCATCAGGTGCTGGTGAATCTGTCGATCAATTGGTACGGCATCGAAGGCGTGGGTGGCAACCAGCAGTCGGAGGTCCGCTGGATCAAGCAGGCCGACGGCACGTTCAAGTACGACTTCAGCGTCTTCGACAAGCACCTCGACGTGGTCGCCAAGAGCATCGGCAAGCCCCGGCCGCTGCGGCTGAACTGCTGGGTGGCTGAATCCAAGCCGTATGGCAAACTCTGGGACGAGCCCAAGACGTTGCGCGAACAGGGCGGCTATGTAACCACCCTCGACCCGGCCACCGGGAAGCTTGATCAAATGGCCCAGCCTTGCCCCGGCACGCCGGAGAGCCTGGCGTTCTGGAAGCCGGTGCTCGACGAAATCCGCAAGAAGATCGAAGCCCGCGGCTGGTGGGATGTGACCTGCGTCGGGCATAGCCATCCCTATGGCGGGATAGACCCGGCGGTGGTCGATGTGTACCGGAAAATCTGGCCGGACGGGGTGTGGGCGATCACCGCCCATGGCGGCACATTGGGCAGCAGCTTTGCGGGAACGGAGAAGGGCGTTGCGGGTATGCCGGTTCGCTATTCGGAAGGGGTTTGGACCATTCCCCAGCCCAAGGTCCGCGGCGGCCGGGTGCTGCTGGACCCCAAGCGTCCGAGTCTGTGGTATGGTGGCCGGCACTTTCCCATGAATCCCACACCATTGGAACAGATCCGGTGGGTTCATGAACTGCACTTGCTGGAACAGTGCGATGGCACACAACTGGGTGCGGATGTTTTTCCGCGCAAGTTAGCTACGGGCGGCGGGTATGACTTCGAGGCGTGCAACCGCGGCGACCTGGGGCCGACCACCGGCGGGGGCACCCGGGCCATCCTCGGCGCCGGCCCCGACGGACTTCTTACCACTGAACGCTACGAGGCGTTCCGCGAGGGCGAGGAACTGGCGGAGGCGGTCCTCTTCCTGGAGCAGGCTCTCCAGTCCAAGAAGCTTAGCGGCGATCTGGAGCAGCGCGTCAACCAGTGCCTGGACGCCCGCAGCGGCGGAATGGTCCGCGACTGGTATCAATCGGCCAATGCGACCGAGCAGGACGGCAAACTGC
>Ga0316231_1000266_pt1 | contig 81616 bp, 71 predicted proteins | sample TBH18027metaG_FD_206002 | JGI IMG/M metagenome (GOLD analysis project Ga0316231, IMG submission 206002) | Freshwater microbial communities from Trout Bog Lake, Wisconsin, USA - TBH18027 | ecosystem: Environmental > Aquatic > Freshwater > Lake > Hypolimnion/Profundal zone | place: USA: Wisconsin... | reverse complement strand
TGCAAGGGACCGTTCCGCATCATTTTCGAAGACCCCGAGATCACGCAAAAACGCAAGCTGGCCGAGCGCCCCTACCTCTACGACGTCGGCCGGAAAGACGACCCCTACTGGCACCATGGATTCTAACCCGACTTTCGCAACCAGAGCAGGAAACCAGATGATTTTCGTGCTCCGTGCCCCGCAGAGCTCAATAAAATGGAGGCCACAGAGTTGAACGATGGAAGTGTTAACAACCTACGACAGTTTTACCAATGAAGTCAGTAGCGAGGCTAAAAATCGCCCGGCCGCTTTGGATGGGCTCACGGAACGCAAGCTCCTATGTGTGAGGGCACAATGAAAGCGCCTCTTTTTGCCTTCATTCTGGCTTTCTTTCCTGCCTGACTTTCGGCCGACAGCGCGGAGGACATCCAGATCATCAGGCTGAAGGATGCCAGTGTCATTCGCGCAAAGGTCATCGATGATACAGGCGGCTTTTTCATTATCAAGTCTCCAGCCTTGGGGGAGATCAAAATCCGCACCAACGACATTCTTTCCATCAAGCCGATAAACCCGCAAAGCGCAATCCTGCCAACAACGGCTCTGAACTCCGCTCCCACCGATGTCCCCATTGCCGAAAAGTCAGACACCATCAACGAGCAGGCCAACCTGGCCGCCAAAGTTCAGAGCTTCCTTGCAAGAGGTGCCGGCAACAGCGCGGTGGGGCAGTTAGCGAATAACCCCGATGTGATGAAAGCTGTTGTGTCCGATCCCAACATGATGAAGGCAATACAAAACGGAGATACTGCGGCATTGAGGGAATCTCCAGCCGTCAAGCAGATGCTGTCTGATCCACAAACCAAAAGCATGATCAAAAGTCTTCTCAATATGAATGGCTCGCCTCAGTGAGATGCGCAGGGGCAAGCAGCATCTCGGAAAAGTATAACGATTATCGGAAAGACGTCATTGTTCCTGAGCTGTTTAGCAGCTAGAATCTCAGTCATCCCATAGGGACATAAAACTCGAATCGAGCCTGCATTCATGCGGGACGAAAATCAAAACTGAGAAAGCCGCTTTAAAACTTATACTTACTCATGGGGATATTCGCAAAATAGAAACATAAACAAAAGGAAGATATACAAATGTCTAATACAGAAAATGAAGTCGTAGCTAAACAGCATGAGATGATCGGCAATATGTTTTGCGATCCCTCTGCAAACTTTGAGCGGTCGAAGCATCCGGATGCTCAGTGGTTCCCTGAGGCCGGGCTGGGCGTGTTCATTCATTTTGGGATATCCAGCGTCAGCGGAGAGTGCGATATCTCTTGGGGCATGATGAAGCCGGACCGCTCCGCGTGGAGCAGGAAAACCGCCATTGCCGACTATGGGCTTTTTAATATGTCCGTCTGCCTTACTCCCGCTCGCTATTGGGCCATGGCGAAGGATTTCACTGCAGATCGCTTCGACCCGGAAAAGTTTCTTTCTGCCGCTAAAAAGGCCGGATTTCAATACGCCGTTCTCACTACCAGGCATCATGAGGGATTCTCCCTCTGGCCAAGCAAGTTCGGAAACTTCAATATCGGGCAATTCCAGCCTGGGCGCGATCTGGTCCGGGAATTTACCGATGCCTGCCACAAGACTGGCATTAAGGTAGGCCTTTATTACTCTCCGCCGGATTGGTATTTCAACCAGGAATTCATGTCATTCAACGGGGTGCGAAACGCACAACCTCTCGATATCAACCACAAGCCATTTACACTCCCGCAGCGTTCGCCGGAAGAAATTGCGGCATGGGACGAGACAAATCGATCTTATGTCAAGGCGCAGACCGAGGAGCTTCTTACCCAATACGGCCAGATTGATATCCTCTGGTTCGACGGATCAGCGGACAACGCGATTTCGGTCGAACGGATCCGCGAGCTTCAGCCGGGAATACTGATCAATACGAGAGGGCTTGGAGTGGGCGATTTCAAGACGCCGGAATGTAAATTCCCAGAAAAAGAACAGGTCAAAGGTTGGTGGTGGGAGTACTGTCACGTCGGCTATGACGGCGGCTGGGGGTATCGCAATCACGACGGGTATAAGCCGGCCGGATGGATCCTGTCGGAGTTTGTCAAGGCCCGGGCCTGGGGCGGCAACTTTTTGCCAAACTACGGGCCGGATTCCCATGGTGAATTCCCAGAAGTCTTCTACAAGCGGATGGAGCAGATTTCCAAATGGAGAGAAATCCATGAGGAATCGGTCTCCGGCGTCGAGCCGGGCCCCTGGCCAGAGCAGTCAGACGTGCCGGTGACGGTTAAGGGCAAGACCTGGTTTGTCCATTTCGATTACTTGAACGATGGATTCGCAACTCTCAAGGACGTCAAGAAACCGGTCGAAGTCCGACTCATGCGAACTGAAGAGGCGGTATCCTATGCCTATGATGCTGGAGTGCTGCAAATTACTCTGCCTGAGGAAATGCGCACGACTCTTGTCGATGTTGTTTCCGTACAGTTCGAGTAACCAGAAATAATAGTCACAAAAGTAATAACAAGCAAATGCCTGACACCACCTTCGTGAACATGGACGTTAAACATAAAAACGATGCTTCATCTGAGATCGACCCCCGGCTTACCATCGACCTCGATGGAGAGTGGGAGCTAGCGGCAGGAGATGACTCCCTGCCCACAGCTTTTCCCGGGTGCATCGAGGTGCCGGGATTGGTTGATCTGGCGACCGGTTTGGATATCGATTTCAACGGAGTCGAGACTACGGCTTCCATCTGGTGGTACCGTCGGCAGGTGTCGGTGACGTACGCCTTAGCGCGGGCAACCATTGAGGTGGATGCCGCCCGCTACGGTGTCTCCTGCTGGATTGACGGCAGGTACATCGGTCGGCATGTGGGCGCCTGGACTCGTGCCCGGTTTTCCGTCGGCGCCCTGACGGCTGGGGCTCACGAGATCCTGCTCAAAGTCGAGGCGCGGCGAAGCCGCATGGCGGACGCGGGTTTGCACGACGGCCACGACTGTGAAAAATACCGCTACACTCCCGGCATTTGCGACCGAGTACGCCTGATCGCTTCGGCTACCCCGCACGTGGTTGAGCTTCAGGCAGCACCGGATCACGGACGTTCCTGGGTGTTGGTGGAGGCATTGGTGTGCAACGACGACTCGGTGCCCCGCAGGGTGCTGCCCCGGTTGGCCGTCCGCGGCTGCGATGGTCAAGGCTCCTGGACGGCCACCTTGGCCGAGGTTGAGATTCCAGCGCTGAGCACACTTCCGGTTTATGGCTGTGTGCCCTGTTCAGGTATCCGGGAGTGGTCGCCGGAGACACCAGTCCTGCACCTGCTCACATGCGATCTCGGCAGCGATCGCGCCAGCGTGCGTTTCGGCCAACGGCAGTTTCGCTTCGATGTGCGCAGTCGGCGGGCCGTGCTCAACGGCGAACCGATCTACCTGCGTGGCACCAATGTCTGCATAGATCGTTTCTTTGAAGATCCGCTCCGCGCGCGTCTGCCTTGGGACCGGAACTGGGTGCGTGCCTTTATCCGCCAGTGCAAATGGATGCACTGGAATAGCGCTCGTTTCAGTCTAGGCGCTCCACCCTCCCTATGGTACGAGATTTGCGACGAAGAGGGGCTTCTTATCCAGGACGAATACAGCATCTTTTGGAGGAAGAACCAGCCGACGACTATGCATGCCTTGGCTCACGATTTGACGAGCTTGGTTCGCCAACATGCAAACCATCCCAGCGTAGTGATCTTCGATTCTGCGAATGAAACAGATGGCGTGGTCATTCGGCAGGCCACCCAGGCCGCTCGCCGCGCCGACCTTAGCGACCGGCCTTGGGATCTCGGCTGGGATCGTCCTCCCTTGCGTCCTGACGACGTTTTCGAGTCCCATCCCTACCTCATCCACCGCGACGACTTTCGCCTCGAGTCGCTGTCGAGCTGGAACCCCGAGCCCGAGGAGTCACGCCTGCCAAAAGACGGACGCACCGGCAACCCGACGCTCAATCCGGTGATCATTAACGAATACAGCTATCTTTGGATCAATCGCGATGGCTCGCTGCCGACTCTTTGCGAAGAGACGTTGGTGCTGGAGAAGGTCGGCTCGTCCAATGACGCGCCGGTGGTGGAGCGTCGCGATGCCATGAGCTACGGCATCGCCTGCCTGACCGGCTTCTGGCGGATGCACCGCACGGTGGCAGGCGTCATGCATTTTTGCAGCCTGACTTACTCACTTCCGCACGGCGCAACATGTGACAACTTCATCGATTTGGAGAGCCAGGAGCTGGAGCCCACCTTCGCCCGCCTGGTGAGGGCGAGCTTCGCTCCCGTCGCTGCGATTCTCGACAACTGGGGGCGACCGCACGCTTGCAATTTTCCTTACACCGCCCATGTGGTGCTGGTCAACGACTTCAACCACGCCTGGCGGGGACCGGTGACTGTGCGCCTGCGCCAGCGTGACGACGGTCGGCTTCTTGAGTGCACCTCCGTCGATCTGGAGGTCGAAGCGCTCGGTGCTTTCCGCCACAGCGTGACGCTGCCCGGCCCAAAAGCTCCGGGTTCGTATCTGATTGAGGCTGAAGTTACCGATGCGTTGGGAGAGGCGATCGTCTGCGAACGTCGTTTCATCGTGCCAGAACGATTCCTCGGCCGCTATTGGTGCTGAATGTATTTCAGCACAAGGAGAAATACGATGTGCAAAAACTAGGAAACTCTAAAGTAAAATGGAAAGTCGAATTAAGCTTGCAACTTATTGTGATGTTCAGTCACGAAGCCTGAACCGGCATTCTCATAAAATGAGACAAATGTCAACTTTTGTTGCGGTGGCGTTCTTATCTCTGGCTGCTGCAGCAAGGGCCGAAGTGAAGGTGGCAGGCATCTTTGGTGACGGCATGGTTCTCCAGCAGGGGATGCCGCTGAAGGTTTGGGGTTGGGCGAGTCCTGGCGAATCTATAGTCGTCTCATTCGCTTCCGATAAGGCTCAGACAATTGCGGACGAGAAAGGCGAGTGGAAACTTGAATTGCCCCCCCAACAAGCTTCCACAACTCCATCGAAGTTAATCGTCACGGGTGCTAACGAGATCGTGCTGAACAATGTCCTTGTGGGCGAAGTCTGGCTTTGTTCAGGACAGTCTAATATGGCCATGGGCTTCAAGCGGTGCTTCACTAATGACGCAGAGGCCAAAGCGGCGGCCGCAGTGGCAGGCAATCCCGCTATCCGTCTTTTGCATGTGAATCGCAATACCAGTCACATTCCGCTTCACGATCTTTCCCCTAAGGATAAGTGGATGATCTGTACTCCCGAAGTCTTGCTTGAGAACCTCGGCGAGGGGGGATTCTCCGCTGTCGCCTACTACTTTGCTCGTGAGCTGAACAAGGAACTCAAAGTTCCAGTCGGAGTGATTTGCGCCGCCTGGAGCGGAACTGCAATTGAGAATTGGACTCCTAAGGAAGGTTTTGAGCAGTACCCTTCTCTCAAGGAAGCCAACTTTTTAGTCCAAGTCGAGGATCCCACAAGCGTGTTGCGCAAGACGTTGTTGGACAAATATATCAAGGATCTGGAACTCTATGTTCAGGAAGCAAGGATAGCCAGCGATACGAAAACAGTGCTTAAACGGCTTCCCCCCTCCCCAGGGCAAGTGGTGCCTGGGGGCATGAAAGAGAAGGACATTGGGACAAACCGGCCGACTTATCTTTTCAACGCCATGATCAGCCCGCTCATTCCCTTCCAAATCCGCGGCGTGATCTGGTATCAGGGCGAGGCAAATCATCGTGACGGAGCTCTGTATACGGAGAAAACCAAGGCCCATGTTGCAGGTTTGCGGCAGCTTTGGTGTAACCCATCTCGTGGTTTGAAATGATCGACGACGCCAATGAGAGCTTTGTCAAAGCCAAGGCCGAGATCGACGGCAAGACCGTCGTCCTCTCGGCTCCTGGCGTTGAGAAACCTGTCGGTGTCCGCTTCGGGTGGAATAAGCTCGCTGAACCGAACCTGATCAATGCTGAAGGCCTTCCGGCATTCCCGTTCCGCGCAGGCAATCAGAAAGCCATACGCAACTCTACGCCTCTTGATCTCGAAAACCGTTGATACCCGATCGCGACCGCCAAACACATCAGATCCAAGCTCATGAAATATTCGATCTTGGAATGCTGGCGCTTATCACCTCCGCCCAGGCTTCCACCTTTGATTGGAGCGGTGCGGCTAGCGGCGATATGTCCGGCACGGCTGGCAACTGGGGCGGCAGTATTCCCGGGGGCACCGACACCGCCGAGTGGGCTGCAGCCACCTACACGAACATGCCAACAGCCAATGCGGACATGATCCTTGGTGAACTGCTTTTCACGGCGGCCAATACGGGCGGTACCATATTCGGTTCCGGAGCCACCACATAGTTGGTCACGCCAAGCTCATGCGGATATCTCATGTTTATGGGAATCGTCGATTTCCCGGCGGGCGAATCGACTCTGGGGGTGGAAGTCATCGGCAAGAGGGGACCAAGCAAAGGATTCTTTTTCGGCTTGGAATACATCAAGTTGATTCCTGTGAAGCCGCCCGGTGGGGCTCGCCTCTAATGCCGGTCGTGACGGCGCTGGCGTTGGCGGGCAGTTTCGTGAAGGCGTCCACGCCGATGAGAAGTTCGGCTTTGGAGCCGGGCGCGGCCAGTTTTGTAATGTCCAAAGTGCCGCCTGGCCACTCGATCGAGCCGGCCTCTTTGCCGTTGAGGAAGACTTTCGCAAGCCGCTGCGGCAGGGTCCACGGGGACCTGCGCATGGCAGACCTCCTTTTCGCGGGTGTCGAGGAGGCGCAATTCCAAGCGGCCTTCTTTGGCGGGAGCCCCTGCACCAGCGCCGGCTTAAAGGACTGGATGTCGCGGTGGACGGCCAAAGCCGTCAATGTAGGCGTCCTCGGAAAAGCGGATGTTTTCGACCTGGAAATTTTCGATCGGCTGCCTCACGCCCTCGCGTCCCTCGACATACACGACGAGGGAGCGCGAGGCTCCCTCCCCTTCCACAGCGATGTCGAACGCGGTCCAGCCGGGCCGTCTCGGAATCTCCGTGGCAAACGAGAAGTTCTCGCGTTGGGGCGGCTCCCCGTTTTTGAAAGTCGAGCGAGCGACTTCACAGCTCCAGACGCCGGGGCAAAAGCCGGTAAGGAAATTCAAATTGAGATATTCTTGAACTCCGTCCTTGCGCCGAATGCAGGAGACGGTCCAGCCCTGCGAGAAGCCTCCGGAGCGGACGAAGCTGTTCGAAGCGGGGACTTATCGTTGGTCGGGCCACACTCCCTGCGTCCAGCGTTCTTACGCACGGATTTTTGTGGATTTCTTTTGGCCCTTGCTGGAAAAAGTGGATGCATATCCGTCTTTTGGTATAGGTATGGGACATTCCATGAACGAAGAAAGAATACGATATTTAAACATCGCTGAAGACTTGAAGGGAAAAATCGCCCGGCGCGCCTTTCCCGGCGGCCGCCTTCCGCCGGAACGCGAGCTGGCCCAGAAATACGGGGTCAACCGCCTGACGCTCCGGAAGTCTCTCAAAATGCTCTTCGACGAAGGGCTCATCGCCAAGATGGGCGTTCATGGCACTTTTATCGCCGGAAAAGCTCCCGTCCTCCGCCCGAAGACGCTCCGCCGCATCATGGTTGTTCTGGCTGGCGGCAGCGTCCACAGTCCCTATTTCGGCAGGATGGTCAACACGATCCGATCCGAGCTTTCCAGGCGCGAAATCGAAATCGACTTTCATTTCGCGTCGAGGCCTGAGGATTTGGACGGCGTCCTGCGGCGCAACCTGACTTTGAAGGCGATCGATGGGATGGTGCTGGCGGGCTACCTCACGCCCTCGCTGCTTTTGAAGGTCAAGAAAGCCGCGCTGCCCTGCGTGTTGATCGGCCTGCTTCCCAAGGCCGACCCGTTGGAGACCGAGTTTGACCAGGTGGCCGAGGACAGTGCGCGCTATGCGTCGGACGCGGCAAATATCCTGGCCGAAATGGGGCGGACCCGAATCGGTTTCCTGGACGGGCCGCCGCAAAACCAGTGGTCGCAAATCGCCAGGAAATTCTTTGGCGCGGCGCTCAGGAAAAAACGGCTCTCCCCGGTCTTTTGGATCAACATCAAGGACGAATCCAACCAGGCGGGAATGCGGGCTGCGGAAGAGATGCTCAGCAAATCCCCGGACGCGGTGTTTATCCGAAGCGAAGCCATCGCCAGGGGGGTTTTCGACAGCCTGTTCCAGCGCGGGGTCAGGATTCCCGAGGATCTCGTCGTGCTGACTTTCGGACATCCCGGCGACAGCATCTCGCATCTTGGGCTGCCCAAGCTGGAAATCCGGCCGGAACTCCTCGCAAAATCTGCCGTCGAACTTCTCGTCAAGAGATTTGAAAACCCTTCCGGTCCGCCGAAGCGTTTGCTTGTTAGAGCCTCCTTTGTGAAATGAATTCTCCGGCAGCGGCGGGTGAGAGGCATGACGCGAAAGTTGCCAATGGAGGGGGGACGCCCTCGTCCCCTTGCTCTGAAAGCGCCGGCGGAACCGCGAACGGTTTTCGGCATCGGGCCGGGGACGACCCGACTCCCTTGGGGAAAGCGGACGGGAAAGGGATGCGTCACTTTGGCGTCGTGCCCCCCTCCGCTGGCCGGATGCAGCCCCTCCTTGACATTGGTTTACTTTTGGTATATCAACATGTGCATGATGATATCGCGCACAAAAAAACAAAACCTCCCACGCCAGAATCCGATGACGGCTTCACTTTCCCGTTATTCGGTCATGGGTTTCCATCAGGTTGAGGACTCTGGATTCCGCGAGGTCTTCAACTTCGGAGCGGGATGGCGGTTTCTGAAGAAGGATGCCTCTGAAGCTTGGCAAGCCGGGTTTGATGATTCGCAATGGGAGACGGTCAACATTCCTCACGCGCTTGAGCTTCTGCCGGAAAATGCCAACAGTTCCTTCTGGTATCGTGGTCCCGCCTGGTATCGCAAGCATTTCACTCTGCCCGCCGAACTCAAGGGCCGCATCCTTTCCCTCTATTTCGAAGGGGTCATGCAAAAATGCACCGTTTGGATCAATGGTCAGGAATGCGCCACGCATTTCGGCGGATTCCTTCCGTTCTTGGTCGACCTGACGCCTTATGTGAAATTTGATGGTGAAAATGTCATTGCTGTCATGGCCGACAACTCCGACGACCATTCCTTTCCCGTGGGGCGCGATGAACGAATGTTGGGCTTCTGTTATTTTGGCGGCATTTATCGGCAGGTCTGGCTGGCTGCCACCGACACGCTCCATGTTTCCGATCCGATCCGGATGAACAAGGTTGCGGATGGCGGCCTCTTTGTGCACTCCGAGAACGTGTCTGAGGATTGCGCCGATCTGATCGTCAAAACGAATCTGGTCAACGAAGGAGGGCTGCCGCGCCAGTTCGTTTTGGAGACTTCGCTGCTCGATCCCTCAAACAAGTTTTTGTCGGCACTCACGGAGGACGCCTGTGTTCTGCCTGGGAGCAACCTGACTGTGGAGCAAAAATTCCACGTCGAAAACCCACGGCTTTGGAGTTCCGAGACCCCGCATCTTTACCGCGTCGTCACAAGGCTCAGGGATTCAGAGAAGACGATCGACGCCGTCGAGACTCGCACCGGCATCCGTTCGGTGGAGATGCGAGGGACGGAGTTCTATCTGAATGGGAAAAAACGCTTTCTCTTCGGAGCTAACCGGCATCAGGACCACGCCTTTGTGGGGATGGCCGTTCCGAAATCTGAACAATGGCGGGACGCCGTGCGCCTGCGCGAGGCGTCCTTTGAATGCATCAGATCCCACTATCCGCAGGATGCCGCTTTCATGGATGCCTGCGATGAACTCGGACTATTTGCCATTACATCGGTTCCCGGCTGGTGGTTTTACACCCCTGATGAGGGTTTCCCAGAGAGGACCATCCAGGCCGTCCGGGAGATGATTCGAATCAATCGCAACCGGCCGTCCTGCTTTCTTTGGGAGATTGGTTTGAATGAGGCATTTTATCCCTCCGAGTTCATTATCAAAGAGCACGCGGCGGCCCATGAGGAATATCCTTATCCGGGATGTTTCACGGCAGAGGACGGACCAACGGCTTTCCACGGCGGCTATTATAAAGACGGCCAGTATGTTCCCTTCAAGGATTACGACCGCAATCTGGTGAATGCCTTCCCGACGGATATCGCCTATCGGCGGATTCCGCAGACCGAAGACAAGCCCTTGTTCCAACGCGAGTGTGGCGACCGGGTTGACAGTTTTCAAGGTGGTCAGAACGGCCCGAGCCGGGTTTGCCGCGACTGGGGCGAGACGCCCATGGCTTTGCAGTCCCAATATTATGCTAATTGTCTGACAAGCTGGTCGAAGCTGCGCCAGGATCGCATCGGGCTTTGCCTCTGGTTGGCTTTTGACCACTACACTGGGTATACCAATGAGAATAGTTACCAAGGAATCATGGACTGCTACCGCCTCCCTAAGACTTCTTTTTATCTGTATAAAAGCCAGAACCCGCCCAGGCTTGGAATTCCAGGCGTCCCCACGGGGCCGATGATTCACATCGCCAACTATCTCACTCCCTTTTCTCCACAAGACATCGTGGTTTACACCAACTGCGAAAAGGTCCGGCTCACATTCTCCGACGGCCAGACGATTGAAGGCGAGCCGGAAAAGCTTGAACCAGGCTTCTCCCATCCGCCCGTGATCTTCAAGGACGCCTTCAAATGGCAAAAGGACGCACAAATGTGGACGTCCCCCACGGAAAAACATCCCGACTCCGGGAAGTTGGTTGCCGAGGGACTCATTGACGGGAAGGTGGCAGCCAGAGCAATACGCCAGGCTGCATCGCGGGTCGTCGGGTTGAAACTGGAAATCGATGATCTGGGCATCCAACCGGTGGCCGATGGAGGCGACTTTGTCCAGGTCCGCGCCGACCTCATCGACGCCTTCGGCAACGCCCGTGTACTCGGCAGGAACCAGGTCTATTTCTCGGTTGAAGGCGAAGGCCGCATTGTCGGGAACGAAAAAAACCAGGCGAATCCCTTCCACGCGCAGTTCGGCACGGCCGTCGCGATCATTAGGACCACCTCAACGCCTGGCAAGATCAAGGTAACGGCCATGACAACGAACATGGGGTGCGGTTCCGTGACGTTCGAAAGCAGGCCGTCGCCACACCCGCTCATCAAAGGCATTCCCTCAGCGAAGCCTTGCAGGACGGACTCGCTCGGTGCCCTACCGGGAGGCAGCGTGAACCACTCCGGCATGAGTTCCGAGGAGTTCGAAGCTCAATGGCTGGTCACCCCAGTGGAGCATCCCGAGCCTGAATGAAAGCTTACTATCTGTCAATTGCTCGATTCCACGGTATAATATAATTTCCACCAATCATGTGAATTTTCCCGATCCCGATCACTACAACTAATTAATATTTTCCCTCATGCTTTCATCCTCCCACCCCGTCGCGATTGGGCCAAAAACTTATCGGGTCGGCACCCTTGTCTACACCCTTCGTGGTGTCTCAATGCTCTTCGTCTGGCTGTTGTGGGGGGATTTTGCATCGGCTTTCTTTAGCTCGGTTTTCGGTAATTTCCTCCCACTCTACCTCAAGGATCTGCAAGCCTCCAACACCTTGATCGGGGTGATGATGGGAAGCATCGGAGGGATAATCATGACCATACTCTCCTACTTTTTCATCCACGATATGCCGTCCCTGCTCACCCTGGCGATCATTGGTAACCTCATCGCTACAGCGGGGGCTATCAGTGGAGGCACGTTCACCATGCAGATCTTCCCTCACGCAAAATTCGGCCAGTTCTTTGCCGCCACCAACATCTTCGGATACGGGATTGGAGTCCTTGGCAACTACCTTGCGGACACTTTCATGGACGTGGTGCACAGCAACTATCGCATGGCTTATCTGTGGATGCTGATCGGTGGCCTGTCGCTCATTCCGACATTGCTTGTTTACAGGGATTGGAAGCGCTTCGGCGGGCCGGATCATTACGAGCCCCCTCTGCCACCAGAATAAAAACTCGTTTCATGATATGCAATCTGTAAGGCGACATAAACTAGCAATTTCGGCATCAGGTAAAAATATAGCGTTGGCGCATGTCCTGCTATGCCTGATTGCGGCGGATGCCCATGCCTACGCGCCGACTTTGGTCCGGTTGGGCAAAGACAACCTCAACAACTTCGAGCTGGTGTCCGAGCCCTCGAACCAGGGCCAACTCATCGTCAACGGCAAGGAGATATTGCTGTGGTTCCGTCTCTGGCCGAGGCTCGACGGGAAATGGCAGAAGCTCAGCTACATTTTCACACCCCAGGGAAGCGGGAAAGTCCATTTTATCCTCGGCCCAGACATAGACAACTCTGAATTCATCCCCTATTACTACGCCGACATCAAAGTCAACGGCACCCCCCTCGACGACAAGCCCGGCTGGACGTTGCAGGTGGCCAAGAACGGCAGGACGGGTTCATGGGTTCCGGGTCCGGACGGCACCGCATGCCTGCTTCTTTATCACACCGGAGGAGCGTCCCATGAACTCCAGGTCAAGGCCGGTGAGCGGGTGGAACTGACAATGATGGTCAGGGCCGGCTCGTTTCTGGACGATTGCCTCGTGCGACTGGCCGCCACGGCAGACAACCTCGACGAGGCGGAGCGCACCACCGCGCAACGCCCGGGCGCACCGGTCAGGGAGACCAAGGCGGGGAAGGCGTTCGCCCAATGCTTCGGCGAATTGGGGAAACTCATGAAAAGCCGTCTCAAACTGGATGTCCCTCCCCTGGAACAGAACGCCAACAGTCCGAAGGCACTGAAGGCAAAAGTTCTGGAGCTGGCGAAGGCCTGTGAGACGGCCCGTGACAAGGAATCCCAAGTCGGCCAGCTCTGCCTTTATGAGCAGCCCAAGGATCGCGACGAGGTCAAAAACAAAATCCTTGAGGTGCAACGTCTGGCGGCGGAGATGAAATCTTCCTGTCTTCTGGACCTTATTTTTTCTAAACCGTAAACACAAACTATCACATTGCATAAGGAGAAATGAACATGACAAAGACAAGAATCTTATTGACGGTGACTGCCGCAGCATTGCTGGTGCTATCGGCGAAGGCTCCGGCCACCGAGAAGAGTCAGGCGTTTTCCGAGGTGAGCGCGGCACTGTTCGGGCTCGATCACGGTTACGCCTACGCGGAAGGGATTGCCGGGCCGACGCGCCTCAAGGGGGGCCGCTTCTTCTCGACGGCCGACTACGGCTATGTCCCCGGCGGGGACTACAAGCTGCTCGGGAAAAACTTCGGTTTGAAATCCTATCAGACCAGCGGCGACCTCTATGCCCGGGGTCAGGACCCGATTTCCGCCGGAAGGATTTGCGACAGCGGCTACGGCGATTTCCGGGACTGGCTCAGCGACGGCGGAGACTGCGTTTGCGGCGTCACCTTTGACAAGCCGGACACGGAACAGCAGGCGGACAGGGCGGTCATCTACTGGGGCGCGATGCCGCCGAAACCTGGTAGCTGGGGCGTCTGCGTCCAAGACGCCAAAGGCAGCGTCAGAAAAATTGCAGTGGACAATCAGAAGACCATCTATCCGCACGACTGGAGCACCATCGACTTTCCGCCCACTACCGTCAAGACCTTCTATGTCGGCTTCACGGGAGGTCCGGACAATTATGTCATGGTGTCGAAGATTGACCTTTACCGGCAGGACAAGAAACTGGTGGACAACAACCTTGCAATCTGGCAGGCGGACGCCTATTGGGCGAAATACGCCTCGGATAAGCCTGGGACGTTAATCGGTCTGATGCCGTTCAACCTCTACTACGGCGGTGCCCGTAGTGGTTTCGATCCGGCATTCTCCATTCTCAGCAACCTGGCGCCGTTCATCGAACTGGGCGGCAAGCGCCTATTTGCCGCCAAGGGCGAGTATCCGGTGCAAGTGGAAAAGAACGGTCGGACGCTGACTTTGCGCTACGCCTTGAAATTCGCCCTGCCGGACGGTAAGGAGACGGTCGTGAATGTGACCGCCGTCTATGGCGTCGGATTGAAAGGCACGGTCAAATTCGATTTGGAAGCCACGGGCCTTCCTGAAGGGGCGAGGTTGGGCTTCGAAATGTCTGGAAAACCGGAGCTTTTCCGCAATGACCTCGACCGTGGCGCGGGGAATCCCGCCATGGACATTGGCGCCGGCAAGACCTTCGACACGCCCGCCGGTCCGCTTGGCCTAGACGTGAGGGGGACGGACAAGCTCCAACTGGTCAATGGCAACCCTGTCCGCTTCGACCTCTTGGCCGATAGCAAGAAGCTGTCGGTCTCGCTTTCACTGCCGATCGGGCCGGAGGCCGGCGTCCAGCCCGGCATGCTGAATTACAGCTGGTATCCGTCCCTCGCCGACCAGGGCGACGAGGGCGTCGCCCCCTTCAAGATGGAAGACTTGGAACTGCTGGAGACGGTTGACCTCTCCGACCCCAACGACCCCCATGAGGTTTACGACATCTCCAACGACCCGCTGATCCTCAACTGGAAACAGAAGGGCGAGACGGGCAACTTTGGCTGCCTGCAGTTCGTCAACGACCCGGAGAAGGCCAAGGTGCCGGCGACGACGGTCCTCGGCCAGCGCTGCCGGGCGATTAACAACAAGGACACCACCTATTTCCGCTTCAATTTGCTAAAGGCGCGCTTCGAGCCGCAGACGCCCTACTTGATCGTGGTGGAGCACGCCTTCGACAAGGAGCGTTTCGGGGAGTTCCACGCGATCGCGCTTGACCCGACGCAGCATGAAATCGTGGAGAACAACTTGTGGAATGCGCCCAACCCCATGGGCGGCTGCGCCACCGGGGTGGGACCCTACGAAGGGACGTTCAAGAAGGAGGCGACTTTCTTTTTCCATCCGAAGAGCACCTATGCCATTGGCAGGACGACCGTGGTATCGCTCTGCTTCGATAATCGTATGGGCTGGAGCGGATCAGGCCGTATGGCCGACAAAGACCGTCCGGACGGCCCGGCGGTCAAGAGCGTCAGCATCTACCGGGTAAAGAAGATGCCCGCGCTGCCGGACCTGAAACCACTCCTGCCAGAGGGCAAACGACGGCACCTCACCATGGCCTCGGAGGCCTGCGGCAACCCCTGGCGGTTCAGCCAGTTTCCGAAGCTAACCGGCCACGATACCGTCGCCGTTGGCAACACCACCCCGGCGCAGTTCCTCTATGGCGGATATTACTTTATGTCCAAAGTCGACCCCTGGCACGATAGTTCGCTGGAGGCCCAGCGCTGGCTTTTCGCACTGGGCGACAAGCTCGGTGTCGCCAACAAGATCTTCTCCCAGTCGCTTTACGCGCTCGGTTTCGAGGGCACCGACCATTACAGCTTTGAGCCTGGAGCCGACGTTCACCATGAAGGACGACGCGCCGCCAGTGTGCCGCTCAGCCCGACCCGGGAGGAGTTCGCCCACCTCGGCAAGGCACTGGACAAAGCTCTCTCGGCTTTGGGCGAATACAAGTCATTCAACGATATCGCCACTGTGGCTTCGTCACAGAGTTTATTCACCAAGCGTAATTTTGATGATTTCAGCCGGGAGACGGGCACTGCGTTCAAGTCCAGCCCAGTGCCTTTGGAAAACATCCGGACGTTGCTCGACTCAGACCAGGCGGTGGTTGACGCCTGGATCAAATGGTCCTGCCAGAAACGCTTCGAGTATCTCAATTGGCTGCTCAAAGTGGCGCGGAAACATCGTCCCGAACTCTATCTTACCATCAACCAATGCACGATCTACGACGCGCTCCAAGCCGCCTACTGGGGTGGCGAACCGGTGACGGTCTACTTTGACCAAGCAAAACTGAAAGCCCACGGAATCAACAGCTATCATGATTTCCTGAAGCTGGTCTGCATCGACCCAGCCCTCTACTCCGGCGACGGCTTTTGCTTCGTTATGGAGGTGGAGCGCAGCCGCAACCACGGGGATGAGTATAAATGGCCGTCCCCTTACGACGCCCCGGACTTCGGAAAAATCCGCGACGGCTTTGGCGGCGGGATAGGCATCTCGGCACCGCTCTACGACGAATGCTCCAAACCGCTCAAAGGCTGGTCTTGCCAGTATGTCAGGGATCAGCGGCGCTTCCGGCGGGACTTCGTGGAGGGATTGCTCAAGGCTAATGCCCGGGAGTTCTATCTCAGCACCTTCGACTGGCCAGGTGATGGCCGCTGCTACGACATGCGGACGTTCGCTGTGCCCTTCCAGCTTTTGCCCTTCGCCAAGCCGGAGGAATTCAAGGGAACAATCTCCGACACCAGCAAGCAAGCGGTTATCAAGAAGTATGCCGACCGTTACGGCCTGATGAACGCTGGCGACTTGCCTACCGATGTGACGTTGACCTTGCCGGCAGGCATGACTCGGCTCTTCGACCTCTCCAATGGTATTCGGCAGGAACTGTCGGTAGCCGCAGACCGCACGGTCAAAATCCACCTGGAACAATGGTCGCTCAAAACCATGGAAATCAAGTGAGGTCACCATGAACATCAAAAACGTCATCTTCATGTTATCGCTTGTCCTGTCCTCCGCCTGGGCGGGCGAGCCGAAATGGTTTGCAGCCCCGGAGTTGGCCCAGACCCCGGACCTTTCCCAGGGTTTGCGGGATCCAGCCTGGTCCAAGGCCTTAAAAATCCCATTCGCTACGATGGAGTCCGGGGAAGACAATGGCAAATACACATGCGAGAGCTATTGGCTTTACGCGAACGGCTCGCTCTGTGCCGGTTTCAAGTGCGTCCATCCGGAATCGCCCCGGCTCTGGGGCAAACCCGACATGCCCCGCGACGCGAACCCCTACAACTACGAATGCGTGGAGCTCTACCTTGGCGACATGGAGGGCAATTGGTTCTATCAGTTGATCGTCGACGCCAACGGGAACATATTTGACGCGAACTGCCGGAACGGCGGAGCCGGTTGGAACGGCGAGTGGAAAAGCGTCGCCGAACGGCATGACGGCTTCTGGACTTTGGTGGTGGAGCTCCAGGCGCCGCTGTTGGAGCCGGTCTGGAAACCCGGGACATTCCTGACCTTCAACGCCGGGCGGAGCATCTTCAACTCCGACGGCACCGGAGCCTTGAAGACGGGCATCTCCCCGCCGGTTTTCCGCGGCCCGGACGACAAGCTCTTCCTGGGAAAAATCAGCGCGGTGGAACTGGGTGGGAAGGCGGCCAAGGCGATCGGGAACTTTAAGACGGAGTTCGCCGGGACGACCTTTACTCAAAAGACCACAGCAAAACTGGCGTCACTGGATGCCTTTGCGGCGGACTGCGGCAAGGCCGGCGAAGTGTCGCTGGAACGCTATCGCGAGCTGTATGGCCGTTACGTCCAGCTCGGGCGGGAACTTGCTCGGTTGCGGCAGGACATCGCGCTGAATGTCATCTTCGGGGAGGAAAAGGTTAGGCCATGAAGAAGCGTCATGGGATTCTGAGTGATATTGGCGAAGAAGACATTTAAAAGGTTAGCATTTAAAAGTGAAGTTGGAATCTGATATATGAGAGTAGAGCGAGCTCGTATATTGACAAATGCGGAATTCGAAATGAGGCTTGCGAAATGAAAATCAATGACAACTGCATAGCCTGCGGCGCCTGTAAGGATGCCTGTCCGTCGGACGCCATCAGAAAAGGCCCGGTTTACAAGATCGACCCCGATGCCTGCGTCGAGTGCGGCGCATGCGAAGCCGCCTGCTCAAGCGCCGCAATCGAAAGCGCATGATCAAACCCCTCCAGGGGCGGGAGGCGCAGGTTATCGAGACCGGCAAGGGGGGCGCGGTGGAACGCGCCTGCGAAAAGGCGAGCCTCGCCGACTGCTAAATATCAAAGCGCAATGCAGACCCCTTCGAACTGGACTTACTGGGGTTCGAGCGCTGTGAATAAGCTTGATAATAAAGCGGGAGTTGGAGAAATTGCCGGCCGTTATGCAACTGCACAAACCCTCGTTCCTGAACCGTGTCGGAAACGCTTGCTCGCAACGGGAAAAATCCGCGCCCTGTCCTTTGAATTTGGCAGCAGAAACATCAATTCCAGAACTTTCTTCCGCGACTACTGGGAATTGCTGACGGCTGCAAACTTTGCCATCTATCGCATCGCTCCGTGCGGAAAAGACATTTTGGTGGAGGACTATTACGAGGATGCCGAATATTTTCGGGGTGTCAGCAATTTTGTGGCTGAACTTAAAAAATAACGGTTCGCATTGCCCGCCATTTTTTGCAAGCTATTCAGGAGAAGAAGTTCGGCCAGTGGGCGGAATTGCCGGATGGGGGGGCCGGCGTTACCCGGTCGATTTCGCCTGGCATTTGGGCTGGCTGGCGCGTTATTTGAAAGAGGTGGATGCGAAAGAAAACGCCCTGCGTTTCTGGCAGGAGATTTACGATGAACAGGGGAAATTGGTCGGAACCCATGAAAAATTCCCGGTGGATAAAGGTCGCCGGAAAGTGTAGGGTGACATAATGACGGGTTACGAGATATTTGAGTGCCTGCAAATCCCCGGCAGGAAGTGGGGCGGCCTCGACGGTTGAATCTCCGCATGCTATCCGACGACAAGCAAAAATTCATCCGGATCAAGGGAGCCCGGCAGCACAACCTGAAAAACCTGGATGTCCGGATCCCGCGGCACAAGCTGGTCGTGGTGACCGGGCTGAGCGGTTCGGGAAAATCTTCTCTCGCGTTCGACACGCTGTTCGCCGAGGGGCAGCGGAAATACGTCGAGAGCCTCTCAGCGTATGCGCGCCAGTTTCTGGACCAGATGCAGAAGCCGGATGTCGATTACATCGAGGGGCTGTCTCCCGCGATCGCCATCGAGCAGAGGTCGTCCGGCGCGAACCCGCGTTCGACGATCGCGACGACCACGGAGATTTACGATTACCTCCGGCTGCTCTACTCGGCGGTCGGGGTTCCGCACGACCCGGCGACCGGGCGGAAGGTTTCGCGGCAGACGCCGCAGGAAATCGCTGACGCGATTCTCCGCTGGCCGGAAGGCACGAAGTTTCTCGTGATGGCGCCGCTCGTGAGCGCGCAGATCGGGGAGTTCCGCGACGTGATCGAAAAGGCCCGCCGCGAGGGGTTTGTGAGGGTGCGCGTGGACGGGGAGGTCGTCGAACTGACAAAGCCCGATGGGATCAAGCTCGACAAGGGGTCGAGGCACACCATCGAGGCGGTTGTTGACCGGCTCGCGATCCGGGAGGGGCTGTCGCAGCGTCTCGCGGACTCGATCGAGACGGCCCTTCGCTGGGGGGGCGGCAGGCTGTCCACAAGCCGCCAGGAACCCGGAAACACCAGGTGGTTCGAAGAGAAATTTTCGACCGACTACTGCAATCCCGAGACCGGGTTCACGATGCCGAGGCTCACCCCGAAGCACTTTTCTTTCAACAGCCACCTGGGTGCCTGCCCGGTCTGCCACGGGATCGGCACCGAACTCTATTTCGACCCCGACCTCATGGTGGATCAGGACAAAACGCTGGCGCAGGGAGCCGTGAGGCCGTGGAAATCCGCCAACAAGCGCATGCGCGCCTACTACGCCGCCCTGCTGCAAGGCCTGCTGGCAGACACGCCGGTTCCCCTGAACACGCCATGGGGCGAACTGCCGGAGAGCTTCCGGGAGCTGGTCCTTTTCGGCTCGCACGACCGGGGCATCGCAATTTCGACCGGGGCCGGGCGCGTGGTCACCAAGCCGTTCGAGGGGGTCGTGGCCCAGGCCCGGCGGCTCTACGAGACCAGCCAGAGCGAGTTTTCCAAAAAGCGCCTGCGGGCGTTCCAGGGCCGCAGGATGTGCGGGACATGCGGCGGCGCGAGGTTGCTCCCGGAAATCCTGGCCGTGACGATCACCGGGCCAAGCGACCGCGAATTCGGGATCGAGACGCTCTGCTCGCTCAGCATCGAGGAAGCGGGCGGGGTTCTTGGCGGGCTCGCGCTCTCGCACGCGCAGGAGGAGATCGTCAAAGACGTGCTGCGCGAAGTCCGGCAGCGGCTGAAATTTTTGAACGAGGTCGGGCTGGGATACCTGCAGCTCAACCGGGAGAGCGGGACACTCTCCGGCGGGGAAGCCCAGCGCATCCGGCTCGCCACGCAAATCGGCTCCGGCCTTTCGGGCGTGATGTATGTCCTCGACGAGCCGAGCATCGGGCTCCACCAGCGCGACAATGATCGCCTGATCCAGACCCTGCGCGACTTGCGGGATCTCGGCAACTCCGTGATTGTCGTCGAGCACGATGAGGACACGATCCGCGCGGCGGATCACATCCTCGATCTCGGCCCGGGGGCCGGGCCCCGCGGCGGCCGGCTTGTCGCCGAGGGCACGCTCGAAGAAATCCTGCTCAGCGAGGAATCCCTCACGGCCCAGTATCTCAAAGGATCGATCCGGATCCCGGTCCCGCGGGTCCGGACGGCCCCGAGGATGACCGGAGCCGAAGCCGGTGATGCCGGGGCTGGCTGGCTGAGGGTCCTTGGCGCGTCGGAAAACAATTTGCAGAACATCGACGCTTCATTTCCCGCAAGCTGCCTGACCTGCGTGACCGGGGTTTCCGGGAGCGGAAAATCCACCCTGGTGAACGACATCCTGCGCAACGCGCTCGAACGCGACCTGAACCGCGCCAAGGCGCGCCCGGGGAAACATGCCGGCATTTCCGGGATCGAGCAGTTCGACAAGGTTGTCGTCATTGACCAGAGCCCGGTTGGACGGACCCCCCGCTCGAACCCGGCCACCTATACCGGAGCCCTCGGGCCGATCCGCGACCTCTTCAGCGAGCTGCCGTCTTCGCGCGTGCGGGGCTACGATGCGAGCCGGTTCTCGTTCAATGCGAAAGGCGGGCGCTGCGAGCATTGCCAGGGCGACGGGTTCATCAAAATCGAGATGCATTTTCTGGCGGATGTCTATGTCGAGTGCGAGGTCTGCCGCGGCCGGCGCTACAACCGCGAGACCCTCGAGGTCACCTACAAGGGCAAGAATATCGCCGATGTGCTCGACATGACGGTCGATGATGCGGCCCGGTTTTTCCGCAATGTTCCCGCCCTCTGCAAAAAGCTGGAGACCATGCAGGATGTCGGGCTCGGCTACCTGAGGCTCGGGCAATCGGCGACGACTCTCTCCGGCGGCGAAGCGCAGAGGATCAAGCTCTCGGCGGAACTCTCGAAACGCGCGACCGGGCGGACGGTTTACATCCTGGACGAGCCGACGACCGGGCTGCACTTCGCCGACATCCACAAACTGCTCGAAGTGCTGATGAAATTGCGCGACACTCGGAATACCGTGATCGTCATCGAGCACAACCTGGAAGTCATCAAATGCGCCGACTGGATCATCGACCTCGGACCGGAGGGCGGCGCGGGAGGCGGAAAGATTGTCGCCGAGGGCACCCCCGAGGAGGTCGCGCGCTCGACGCAAAGCCACACGGGACGTTATCTTGCCCGATATTTCTCACCATGATCTGCTCACTCGCCCTTTTCCTGATCGCTTCGGGTGCCGACAACATCGCCGCCGCGAAATCCGCCCTTGAGGACGGGCTCCCCGCCGTCGCCATCAACAAGCTGGAAGGCTCGCCGCGCACGGCGAAAGAAGCGGTGCTGGTCTTGGCGCGCGCTTACCTGGACGACAGAAAACCCGACAAAGCGCTCGAGTTGCTGAAGTCTCATCCCGCCGGGACAACCGGCGACTTCTGGCTGGCCCAAGCCTGTGCCGCGCTGGGGCGCTGGGGGGAGGCTCTGGAAATGTATCGGGCGTGCCGCGACGAACCCTCGGTATCGAGAGAAGCGGTTCTCGGCCAGTCCCGCATGCTGCGAAATCTCGGGAGGAGCCAGGAGGCGCTCGACGAGCTGGACCCGGCGAAGGATTGGCCCGAAAGCCCGCTCCGGCGTCTTGCCGACTTCGAGCGCGCGGAACTGTTCATGGATCTGAGCCGCCCGCAGGATGCGAAACGGCTTCTGGACACGGTTTCGCCGGGGGACCGGCGGGAAAAAGTCCGCCGCGACTTCCTGATGGCAAAGGCCTTTTCGCTTTCCGGGGACGATTCCGCGGCCCTGATGCTTTTTGATGCGGTCAAGCCACTGGACCCTGACATGGCGGTGGGCGTTGTGCTCGGGCAGGCGGGATCTCTTATCCGGACCGGCCAGTCTCCGAACGCCGAAAATCTCCTGGAGGATTTTCTCTCGAAAAATTCCGACCTTCCCGGTTTGGACGCCGTCTTTTCCCTGCTGGATTCGATCTACGCCGCGCAGCCGGCAGCTTCTCCGAGCGAATTGAAGCGGTGGGCCGATGATGCGGAGGCGTCCCCGAGGAAAAATCTTGCCGGGTATTACCGCGCGCGCTTCGAAGCCCGCCTGGGCCGGGAGGATCGCGTGGAGAAGCTTTTGGAAAAAGTGGTTGCGGGTTCCGCCGACAACCCCGCTCTCGACCCGGCGTTTTTGGAGTTGGCCAACTTCCGGTTAAAGCAGGGCCGTCCCGGAGACGCCTTGCAGCTCCTTCCTCCCAAGGGAACTTCCGCCCAGGCGGACTTCCTCAGGGGACTTGCCCTGGCCGCGTTGAATGATCCGGTCAAAGCCTCCGACCTTTTTGTCTCGGCGGCTTCAGACGAATCCCTGGCCGAAGCGGCGCTTTACAATGCCGCTGTCTGCGACCTCTTCGCGGGCGGGACGAAATCCCGGGGCTTCAACCTTTTGAAAGACCGGTTTCCCTCCAGCCCGAAGCTCGATGGCTTGCGGTTGAGGAAAGGCTACGAACTGGCAAGACAGAACGACCGGGGTGCCTTCGGGATCTTTGAAAACCTCTCCAAGGTTGGGGACGAGAGTCTTGCTGCGGCCGCGAACCTCGCCCTTGCCGAGTGGGAATACGAAAACAATGACCGGGCAGGGGCTCTGGGCCATCTCCAGCGAGTGTCCGCCTCCAGCAGCGAGGGAAAAGATCCCCAGGCGGATGCGCTTCTGGTTTTTCTTGCCGACGACGGGATCTCCGATGACGCCGCGGTTGCCGCCGCAACCAAATTCCTCTCGGCGCATGCCGGATCAACCGCCGAGCCGGAAATCATGATGAAGCTCGGCGAGCTTCTTTTTAGAAAAGGGGACTTCGCGGGGGCAAGGGTCCAGTTTGAATCTCTCGCAAAAAAGTATCCCGGAACCCCCCTGGAATTTCCCGCGCTGTTTCTCGCCGCCCAGTCCTCGTCCCATCTCCAGACTTTCTCCGCGATGAACGATGCGATGCTCCTGTTCGAGGAGGTGGCCTCTTCGAACAGCCCTCTTGCCCTGCGCGCGAGATTCGAGCAGGCGGTCCTTCAAAGCATTCTCGGGAAGCCGGCCGAGGCCATCGTGATCCTCGACAAAATTATCGCCTCGAACAGTTCCCCGGAACTCAAAGCCGCCGCTCTGATCGAGAAAGGGAAGACCCTCTACGGTCTCGGCGGCACGACCCCGCAATCCTATCGCGACGCCATCGACGTGTGGAGGCTGGTCGCCGACGATCCCGCCTCGTCTCCTGCCTGGCGCAACCAGGCCCTCGCCCGGATCGGGTCCGCCTACGAAAACCTCGGCGACTCGGAAGCCGCCGTGGCGGCCTACTACGACGTCATCAAGGACGGCAAGCTCGCGCCCCAGGCATTCTTCTGGTTTTACAAGGCCGGGTTCGCTGCCGCGCGCCTGCTCGAAGCCTCGAAGCGCTGGGACCAGGCGATCAAAGTCTATGAAATGATCGCCGCCGCCGGCGGGCCCCGCAGCGAGGAGGCGACATCCCGCATCAACAAAATCCGCCTGGAAAACTTCCTCTGGGATGGGCCTTCCGGGAGCTGACATGAATCTTCGGAACAACACCAACGGCAGGCTCAAGAGGGCTCTCGGGCGCCTGCCCACTCGAAACATCGCTCGGCACCTGCTGTTCTGCGCGCTGGCCTGTCTTTTTTTGGTGCCCCTCTTCGCCCAAGAGTCGGACCTGCTGGTTCCGGAGGAGTTTTTCTCGCCCGAGCCTCTGCGGCTCAACTCCGAGCACGAGCAATGCGCCGAGGGGACGGCGAGATATCTGGAGGCTCTTTTCGAGGAGGAGACCGAAGGCCCCGACAGCGCTCTGGGTGCCAAACGAAAGGTTCTGGCGCTGGATCCGGGGTTCACCGATCTCGCGATGGAAGTGGCCCGCCAATACCTGCGGATCGGGGAAACCTCGGAGGCCCTTTCCGTGCTCAAGGATGCCGCTAAGGCCTCGCAAAAAAAGTCCGGCCCGCTGGTGGCGCTGGCGGGAATTTACCTCCGCCAACTCCAGAAGCCCGATCTGGCCGAACGGTATGGAAACCAGGCCCTGTCGGCCGCGCCGGACGAGTCGGCCCCTTACCAGATCCTCTTCGAGATCTACAAATCCACTTCCCAGCCTCAGAAAATCGAGGGGCTGTTCGGGCGCGCTTTCAAAAGGAACCCGCCGAGCGCCGATTTCTGGCTCGATCTGGCGGATCTGCGCCTGCGGGATCTGGAGGGGCGCGACAAAGATTTTTCGAACGCGGTCGAGATGCTCGACCGCGCCCAGAACTTTGCGGGCGATCGCGCGGAGACCCTGGTGCGTGTGGGGAATGCCTTCGTTCTTTGCAACCGGGTTGACCGGGCGATCCCGCTTTACCAGCTCGCGCTTGCCCTCCGCCCGACAATGGAGGGCGTGCGCGACAAACTGGCGGGATTCCTGATCCAGGCGGGGGAGACGACCGAGGCCATCAAATTGGTCGAGGAAATCGTGAACGAAAACCCGCTGGATTTTCTCGCCTACGATCAACTGGCGGATCTGTATCTCCGGGCCAATGAGCCATCGAAGTCCCTTGCCAGCCGGAAGCAGGCCATCCTCGTCGCCCCTCCCGATCCCCGGCGATACAGCAACCTCATCCAACTCGGCCTGCGTCTCGGAGATGCCGGATCCGTTATCCTCTATGCGGAGGAGGCCGAAAAAGCTTTCCCGAACCTGATCGAGTTCACATTTTTCAAGGCGCTCGCCCTGAGCGAAGCGGGCAGGCACGAGGAGGCGATCAAGGTGTTCGAGCTGATCCTCGTGGAAGCGGGCAACTCGCGTCCCGAGCTCCTGAACGGCGATTTCTACTTCAGCTACGGGGTTTCGGCCGAGCAGGCAGGGCGGTTCGCAAAGGCCGCGGAGGCGCTGAAAAAATCCATCGAGATGGATCCGGAGAACGCCGCGCGCGCCTGCAATTACCTCGGGTATATGTGGGCGGACCGGAATGAAAACCTGGAGGAAGCCGAGGCGTTGATCCGCAGGGCCGTGGAGGCGGAACCGGAGAGCGGAGCCTACCTGGACAGCCTTGGCTGGGTGCATTTCAAGAAGGGCCTCCACGAGCAGTCGCTCAAGGAACTCCTCCACGCGGCGGAATTGCTGAAAGCCGGCGACGCGACGGTCTTTGAACACATCGGCGATGCATTTGAAAAGCTCGGCAAAACCGCCGATGCGGTCGCGTATTGGCAGAAGGCCCTCCAGCTCGATGCCGGAAACAAATCCATCGCGGCCAAACTCGATGCGAGCTCCGCCAAGGTCGCCCAGAAGCCCGGTCCGCCCGAGAAAGCGGCTTCCCCTTAGGCCGGATTCCTGTTTCTTATTGTGCGATGTCCGGCAACTCCGGTGCTGCCTCCCCCGAATTCGACCTGTCTGAGAAATTTCGCAGGCTCGTCGAGATCGGTTTGGCGTTGACGTCAGAGCGCGATGTCTCCGCGCTTCTGGGCCGGATCCTTTTTGAGGCGAGGCGGTTTACCGGTGCCGAGGCGGGCACGCTCTACCTGGTGACCCCGGGAGGGAAACTCCAGTTCAGCGTGGTGCAGAACGACAAGCTGGGGCACGCGGAAATCCTGGTGGGAAACGGCTCGAAACCGGTCGCCATCGATATCTCTCCGACCAGCATCGCGGGACGGGTCACAGGGACCGGAACGACTCTCAATATCCCGGATGTCCACGATCTTCCCGAGAGTTGCGGATACCGGTTTGACAGCAGCTTCGATCTGAAGACCGGCTATTGCTCCCGCTCGATGCTGGTCGTGCCGATGAAAACTCCAGACGGCCACATTGTCGGTGTCATCCAGCTCATCAATGCGAGAGGTCCGGGATCGGAGGAGATCACGACTTTTCCCAAAGCGCATGAGGAACTCGTTCTCTGCCTCGCTTCGCAAGCGGCCGTGGCCCTGAACAACGCCAGGCTCACCAGCGAACTCCGGCTCGCCTACTCCGAGGCGATCCACCGTTTGGCGAGGGCCGCGGAGTTCCGGGACCACGACACCGGCGAGCACATCGAGCGCGTGAGCCGGTATGCGGCAGCCATCGCCGAAGCCTTGGGGTTTTCTCCCGACGCCGTTTCTCAAATCCTGCTGGCAAGCACGCTTCACGACATCGGAAAGCTGGCCATCCCGGATTGCATCCTCCAAAAGCCGGGAGGGCTCACGGACGGGGAGTATGCCGAAATGAAACGTCACGCGGAACTGGGTGCCGACCTTCTCGCGAGGAGCGAAAACCCGACGCTTCACCTCGCGGCGGAGATCGCCTTCTCCCACCACGAGAAGTGGGATGGCACAGGCTATCCTCGCGGGCTCAAGGGCGATGAGATCCCGGTTTCCGCACAGATCTGTGCTGTCGCAGATGTCTTTGATGCCTTGTCTTCGGCCAGGTGTTACAAAAAACCCATGAGTTTAGAGGAAGCCTGCGAATTCATCAGAAAGCAGACCGGGCATCATTTTTCTCCGCGGGTCGTGGAGGCGTTCTTTCAGGTGATAGATAAAATTGCCGGGATCCAAAAAGAGTTTTCTGCCTGAATCCTTGCCCTCGCGACAGCCGGTGATCGTCCGCTCCGGTCCGGGTTACTCGACGAACTCGATTTCCCCGACCGGCGGGACCAGGCCCTTTGCCGCCGCTTCCCCCAGGAACCTCCTGATCGCCTCGCGGCCCTTGTCGCCATAATCCAAAGTGTAGTCGTTGACATACATCCCGATGAACTCGTCCGCGAGTGGAACATCCATCCCCCGCGCGTGCGCCATGCTGTGCTCGACTGCGGGCTTCCGGTTTTCCAGGCCGAAACGGATGCTTTCCCGAAGGATGCCGGACAGCTCCGCGCGAACCTCTGGAGGAATGTCTTTGCGGACGACATTTCCTCCCAGCGGGAGAGGGAGCCCGGTGCGGGATCGCCACCACGCCCCGAGGTCGCGCACGAGGTGGAACCCATCCCTCGCGTAGGTGAGCTGGCCCTCGTGAATGATGAGCCCCGCATCAGCGGCTCCGGTTCTTACCGTTTCAAAAATCTCGTCGAACGGAACGACCACATGCCGGAAATCGGCCCCCAGATACAGTTGGGCCGCCAAGTAAGCGCTCGTCAATTTCCCCGGGACCGCGATCGTCCTGCCGCGGAGCCAGTCGCGCCGCGCCTCCTCGTCCGGCAGGCTGCCGGCACTCTGGTCCAACGTGATGAACATCGGCCCGTATCCGTCCCCCATGCTCGCGCCGCTCGGCAGCGGGGCGTATTTGTCGAGAATGTGGGCCAGAGCGTGGATCGAGACCGCCGTGATGTGGAGCTCTCCCCGGGAGGCCCGCTCGTTCAGTGTCTGGATGTCCTGCAGCGTGTGCTCGAACCGGTATCCCCTGAGGTCGATTTTGCCGGCTGCCATGGCATAAAACATAAAGGCATCGTCCGGGTCCGGGGAATGGCCGAGCGTCAGGGTGGTTGATTTCCAGTCCGTCATATGGGCGGGAATCAAAGCAGGTCCTGCCGGGTCAATCCAGCGGGATGTGGCGCAAGCTCAGGGCGTGCTTGCATTTTTTCCGGCCCCCGGTGATTCTGTCCTTTCACCGGAAATCCAGCATGGCCTCGAACCGGCGGAAATATCACCGATCAGAAGTATCAAAGAACCGATGGCGACAATATTGGAACACAAGGATGCGTTGGGGCGCAGCGCTCAAGCTCTGCAGGAAACCGGCGAACTGGCCGGAGAGCGGCTGGTCCTGAACATGGGACCTTCCCATCCGTCCACGCATGGCGTCCTCCGGCTGGTCATGGAACTCGACGGCGAGGTGGTGACGAAGGCGACCCCCGAGATCGGCTACCTCCACCGGGGGGACGAGAAGATCGCCGAGAACATGCAATACAACCAGTTTGTCCCCTACACGGACCGGCTGGACTACCTCGCCCCGATCGCCAACAACATCGCCTACGCGCTGGCGGTCGAAAAGCTCATGGGGTGGGAGATCCCCGCCCGCGGCAAGGCCATCCGGGTTATCGGCTGCGAGTTGGCCCGCATCTCCGCGCACCTTCTCATGATCGGCTGCCTGGGGATGGACCTCGGGGCGATGACGCTCTTCCTCTACACATTCACGGAGAGGGAAAAAATTTACAACCTGATGGAGCTGATGACCGGGGCGCGGTTCACGACCAACTACACCCGTGTCGGCGGTCAGACCCACGATCTCTCTCCCGCGTTCATTGCCGGGTTGAAAGAATTCCTGCGCACGTTCCCGCCGGCGTTTGCCGAGGCGGACAAGCTGGTGACGCGCAACCGGATCTTCGTGGACCGCACCAAGGACATCGGGGTCATCACGAAGGAAGATGCCATCGCCTACGGGCTTTCCGGACCGAATCTCCGCGGCTCGGGAGCCGATCACGACCTCAGGAAAAAGCACCCCTACCTGGATTACGAGAAGTATGATTTTGAGATTCCGGTGGGGCTGACGGGAGATTGCTACGACCGCTATCTCGTGCGCATGGAGGAGATCCGCCAGAGCGTGAGGATCCTCGAACAGGTCGTGGGATCCCTGCCCTCCGGCCCGATCAACCACCACGACCCCAAGAGCACGCTTCCCGACAAGGTCGCCGTTTTGACAAAGATGGAGGAACTCATCCACCACTTCCTCGTTGTCACCGAAGGGGTGGATGCCCCTGCCGGGGAAATTTATTTCGGCGCCGAAAACCCGAAGGGCGAGCTGGGATTCTACATTTACAGCAAGGGTGGGGGAGTCCCTTACCGCCTGAAAATCCGCTCCCCCTCGTTTGTCAATCTGAGCATTATGCAAAAAATCATTCCGGGGCATATGGTGAGCGACGTGGTCGGAATTCTGGGGTCCATGGATCCCGTCTTCGGCGAGGTGGACCGTTGATCCCATGACGCTCGCCAATCTACTCTCCGAGTCCCAGATCGTCCCAGCCATGGTGTCGGGCGAACGCTGGGAGGCGATCGCCGAACTGGTGGACTGCCTCGTCAAGGCCGGAAAAATCGACTCTGCGGACCGGGACAATGTCCTGGATGCGATCCGGCAGCGAGAGGAGACGATGAGCACGGGGATCGGGTTCGGCATCGCGATCCCGCATGCCTCGTCCGATAAGGTGGACGAGGTGGTCGCCGCGTTCGGGCGCTCGGTGAAGGGCGTCCAATTTGATTCTCTGGACGGGCAACCGGTATTTTTCATCGTGCTTTTTGTCGTCCCCAAGGACCAGTTTCAGACGCATCTGCGGACGCTTGCGGCGATCGCAAAATTCCTTAACGACAAAGCCGTCCGCGATGATCTGGCCAATGCCGCGAACCAGACGGCGATCCTGCGCGTGTTTGAAAGCCGCTCGCCCCGCGGATGAGCGATTCCGGTGAGGTTGAACAGTGAACATTCGCGCTGCCAACCCAGGGTGGCATTGGGCGTCCCGCCCGTGTGGAACTCTGGCGCCGCCGCGAAAATCAGTCTCCAGAACGGCAAGCCTTCATCCTGAAAAGAGCAGAAGAGGCCCGCGAATCACGCGAAAAGAATGATAGCAACTTATGAAAGATGCTCAATTCACCCCGGGGGTGAAGGCCTGTTTGTTTCTAACTTCCTGATCCGCGCGTAAGCGCAATCAATGGAGGGATGTCGCCCCCGGCATCCGCTCTGCCAAAGCAAGGGCGCCGAGGGCGACGCCCCTCCCTTCCTCTATCGTCTCTTCGCTGCCCTCCCTGGGCCAAACATTCGTCCTTCCCACGTCACGAAGCGCTATCGCGCTGGTTTTGTCCAGCCACCCTCCCTGTGCCCACCGTTCTTACCTGCGGATTTGGGAGTGCCGCGTCATTGTCGCAATCTGCGGCCTCGTGGGTGGTGGTCGGCTCTTGTTGACGTGGCGGAAATAGTATTTATAATCAGCCGCACCATGCATACCGTTGACGATTTGAGAAGCCTCAAACCTTCAAAAAACTTTCTCATCGGGATCGACTCCGATGGGTGCGTCTTTGACAGCATGGAAATCAAGCATAAGGAATGTTTCTGTCCTGCCTTTATTAATATTTTTGGTCTCCAGCCGGTGGCCAAATACGCTAGGGAGACTTGGGATTTCGTCAATCTGTATTCCAAAAATCGCGGGTGCAACCGCTTCCCGGCCGTCATCTGCGCACTCGACCTGCTGTCCGCTCGGAAAGAGGTCAAGAACCGCCATGCAACCCTCCCGGAGATGAGCGGGTTGCGCGAGTGGATCAAGCGCGAAACCCGGCTGTCCAATCTGGTTCTGGAAAACGAGGTTGAAACAACTGGCAACCCGGATCTTGCTCTGGCCTTGGAATGGTCGTTCGAAGTCAATGCCGCCGTCAAAAAAATCGTTCGCAATATCCCGCCATTTCCTTTTGTGGTTGAAAGCCTGCAAAGGATGCAAAGCGCGGCTGATATTCTCGTCGTCTCACAGACCCCCACCGAAGCCCTGGAGCGGGAATGGGAGGAGCACGGCATCCACTCCTTCCCGCGACTTATTGCGGGGCAGGAACTGGGCACAAAAACCGAGCATATCGCCCTGGCAGCCGGGGGAAAGTATCCGAAAGAAAACATTCTGGTGATCGGCGATGCTCCGGGTGATCGGGACGCAGCCCGAAAAAATGGTGTGTTCTATTTTCCCATCAATCCAGGTGCCGAAGAAGCCTCATGGGAAAAATTCTCCCGCGAGGCCCTGGATCGGTTTCTGGCCGGAACCTATGCCGGAGTATACGAGGACCATCTCATCGCCGAATTTGAAAAGATTTTGCCCGAAAAGCCCCCGTGGGAAGCCGCAAGATGCCCCTAATTTCCAGGAGCGTGATCACGCCGAGCGTGGCGGCCTGGTCCACGACGCTCCGATTTCTTCGAGCGTGCGCCCTTTGGTTTCAGGAACGACGAACAACGAAAACAGAAATGCCGCGACCGACACCATTGCATAGATCCAAAAGGCCATCGCCGGACTGCCGAGTGAGATTTTGAACCAGGAAACCATGGGGGGAAAAAAGTTGGCCGTCAGGAACGACGCTGTCCAAACGCACACCGACGCCACGGCCATCGCTTTGCCGCGCAGCCGGTTTGGAAATATCTCCGACATGATCAACCAAGCCAGTGGGGCCAGGCTGACCAGATACGCGCCCATGACAAGAAACATCGTCAGGACCACATAAATGCCGGTCACATGGTAATGGAACAACGCGCCCAAAATGGCCATGCCGACGGCCATGCACATCGTGCCTAGCAGCAACAGCGGCTTGCGACCAAGCCGGTCCACAGTCGCTAGGGCGATGCATGTGCATAAGACATACCACAAGCTCATAATCACATTTTGCAAAATTGCGGAGCTCGGCGAGTCAAAGCCGGCATCCTGAAAGACGCTCGGCATGTACATCGTCAGGATGCTGGCGCCGGTTATCTGTTGAAATATCCCGAGGGTACACGCGACCAGCAGAGCGAAGCGCACACCGGGGCGCAGGAGTTCGCGCCAGGTGCCCGTCTCTCCGGTTGACGCCTGAATGTCGCGCATTTCGCGTTCGGCGTTATCACGGCCGTCGATCCATGTCAGTATGGTCAAGGCCATTTTCGGCCGGTTTTTTTGGACCATCCAGCGCGGGCTTTCCGGCACGAACAGCAAGCCGATGGCAAAAATGGGCACTGGCAGGGCATTCGACGCCAACATCCATCGCCAGTGTCCGCCGAAAGAGAGGAAATACGAAACCACCACCGCGCACGCCAGGCCGACGACAACCGCCAATTGGTTGACCGTCACCAGCGCCCCGCGAATGCGCGGCGGCGACATTTCGGCAATGAACATCGGCGACACAACCGACGCCAGTCCCACGCCCACGCCGCCCAAAAAACGATAGAGCTCAAATTGAATGATATTGGCCGCCAACGCGGTCCCGATCGAGCCTACGGCAAACAGCAGACCGGCGAAAATCAGCGTCCATTTGCGACCCCAACGGTCGCTAAGCGTCCCGCCGAGGAGGGGCCCGGCTATGCAACCCAACAACGCGCTGGCCATGGCGAACCCGAACTGTGCCGGCGTCAAACAAAATTCGGGCTTCATAAAGAGCATCACGCCCGAGATAATCGAGAGATCATAACCAAACAGGAAACCGCCCACAGCCGCCACCATGGCGATCAAGTAAACCAAGTAAGGTTTTTCTCCTGACGGTTGCGTGGCTTGGGTTTTGTCGCTCATCTTGTGGGATCGTTGATTGTTGGTGATGGATTAGTAACTCTCGCGCAATGGAGAAATCGCCTAGAGTCTGTCACCCACTTTGGCGGGGTTGAATTGAGCCAGCGCTCCCTGGCAAACCCGCATGCATTCCCGCCGTGATTTTTTTGTGTTGTAAACGCCAACAGAACAATAGCCGGCGTACCCATGCCGGTGAAGTTCGCGCAGGAAGGCCGCCGTCTGCCAATGTCCAGCGCCCAGAACGTCGCGATTGGTTTCCGAGAGATGCACATGGGCAAGGCACTCCATAATGCCGGGCAGCGGGGACAGCATGTCCCTTTCCTCAATATTCATATGGAACGTGTCAATCATGAGCCGGGCGCTCGAGAGATTGACTCCCCGCACAACTTTGTCCATTTCGGCGATTGTGTTGTGGTAGGATGTTTCAAGGTGATTCACCGGCTCCAGGGCAAGCACGACTCCTTTGGGCGCAGCGTGGCGGCACACATCCAACAATGCAGCCACAACCCGCTTGCGACCTGCGGGCAGGTCAGGTTCGTCCTTGGTTTTTCCCTGTAGGGACCCGAATACGATCACCGATTTCATCCGCTCGGCGAGGTCGACGAACGACTTCAGCAGGGCAATTGTCCGGAGCCGGACATCGTCGTTGGCCGTGCATAAGCAGTTCCCGCGGGCCAGATAGGTTCCGCCGGTCTGGAAGGCGCAGAGAGGCAGGCCAACCGCAGAAAGGCTCTCGCGCAGTCGCCCCTCGTCCAATAGTTCCGGGTCGGTAATTTGAATTTCCACGGCGTCGTAGCCGCATTGCTTGACGGCGCGCAGGTCGGCATCAAACTCTTCCCAGTCGCAGTAACTGGCGGGGTCCGGCAATATATAGGAAAATTTCATGGATCGTCCTGACTTTTGTCTCAGTCTCTTCGGGGGATACTGGCACCGCCGTCCACCAGCAGGGTGGTGCCGGTGATGTAGTCGGATTCGCCGCAGGCCAGGAACAGAAATGCATCGGCGCATTGCTCCACCGTGCCGAATTCGCGCAGGGGGATCACGGACTGCGTGCGCGGCCCGAACTTGGGATCGTTTTCGTAACACTGCTTTGACAGTCCGGCCATGACGATGCCCGGCGCCATGACGTTGGCGCGAATGCCGTGGACGGCAAGTTCATTGGCCATGGCTTTGACCATGGTGCGCAAGCCGGCTTTGGCGACGGCATAACTGCAACCTTCGGCCCACGGCATTTCGCCCACCCATGAGCCGTTGAAAATAATTTTCCCGCGAACGCCGCGTTTTGATCCTGGGATTTTCCTGGCTTTTTGGCGGACCATGATGCGCGCCGCCGCCTGTCCGAAGTGAAATTGCCCCGTCAGGTTCAAGTCGAGCGTTTGCTGCCAGTGTTGCGGGTCGAGCTCGAGAAAGGATTCGTTATAGACGAGGGCGGCGTTGCCGATGGCCACGTCAATGCGGCCGGCGCGTTGTTGAACCTCTGCCAGCATGATATCAATCGATCCCCGGTCAGTGCTGTCGCACACGAGATATTCAATCGAGCCGGATGGTTTGGGACCTGGGACGCCGAGTGCCCGGAGGCGTTGGGCCTGTGCGTGCTGAGCCCTTCGTTGGGTGGCGAGCGCGATGGCCGCGCCTTCCATTACCGGTTTGCGCCCGGTCATGAAAACCCGCGCACCTTCCTCGCAGAAGCGTCGGCATGTCTCCCGCCCGATATCTCCATAGCCCGCCGTGATCACGGCAATCTTACCTTTTAATCGATTCATGATATCTCCTTTTTATGTTCTCTTAACGTCCCATCCAGCCGCCATCCACGATCAGGACGTGTCCGTCCACATAGTCGCTTGCGGCGCTGGCGAGGAAGATCAGCGGTCCCACAAGATCCGCAGGCTTCCCCCAGCGATCGGCCGGGATGCGTTCGCGAATCTTCGGCTCGCGCACCGGGTCGTTGACGATGGCCGCGCACATCTCCGTGTCAAAGTAGCCTGGCGCGATGGCGTTCACATGAATGTTCTTCGACGCCCACTCGTTGGCCAGCGCTTTGGTGAGGCCGACCACGCCATGCTTGGCCGCCGCATAGGCTGGTATGGTCCAGCCACCTTGAAAGCTGGCCACGGAGGCGATGTTTATGATCTTGCCGCCTCCCTGTTTATCCATGACGCGCGCCGCCTGCTGCGACAACTCGAAAACGGAGGTCAGCATCAGGCTGATCAACGTATCCCATCGCGACAGGTCGAACTCCATAGCCGGCTGCCGGTGTTGGATGCCTGCACAATTGACCAGGATGTCCAGCCGACCGAAACGTTCGACAACGCGTTGGACCAACCCGCTGCGCTGGTCGCGATCTGCCAAGTCGGCTTGAAAGTAGGCCAGTTCGCCGCCGAGCGCTTCGATCCGGCAGCGGAGTTCATCACACTCGCGGGCGCTGCCGACACAGGCGAGTTTCGCGCCCGCCGAGGCAAGCCCCTCGCTCATCGCCAGTCCGAGCCCGCGCCGGCCGCCGGTCACTAGGGCCACTCGTCCGGAGATGTCAAATGGGTTAGTCGTCATACGCATATCAAACATAATTGAGACATGGTATTTTAGAGCGCTTCATAGCGCCATTCCTTCGCCGTCTCGAACATCGCCACAATGTTTTCCACTGGAACCATCGGTTGGATGTTGTGGACCGGATTGAAAACAAAACCGCCGCCCGGCGCGAGGTCGCGGATACGTTTTTGCACCTCGGCGGACACCTCGTCCGGCGTGCCAAAGGGCAGCACTTTCTGCGTGTCACAACCCCCGCCCCAGAACGAAAGATTGCGCCCGTATTTCTTCTTCAGTTGCGCCGTGTCTATGCCGGCGGCCGACACTTGCACCGGATTGATTATATCCACGCCGATCTCGATCAAATCGGGCAGAAAAGGTTCGATCGCGCCACAGCTATGGTAAAAGATTTTCGCCTTGGTCAAGTTTTTGATGGCCTGAATGATACGCGCCCAGCGCGGTTTGATCATCTGCCGGTAGATCGTCGGCGAGATCAGCGGAGCGTTCTGGCCTGTGATATCATCGGCCGTGAAGTGAACATCAATCAGGTCGCCCACTTCATTCAAAAAACATTTCTGCGCCGTGATGATCGTGTTGGTCAGTCTTTCCAGAAAAGCCTCGGCAAACTCGGTCTCGGACACCAGATCCATCAGTCCCTGTTCCATGCCGCGGACGCGAAAGAGTTGGTTGAGCAGGTCATGCCCGCAAGGTGCCATCCCGAACAACGCGCGGTTGGAAGTCTGGCGGAGTTTCTGGACCCGCTCGCGGAGACCCCGATAACGCGCCGGGTCGGCGGGGTCCGGCCAAGGCATATTCTGCAAATCCGCGAGCGACGGTTCGTTCAAGGAGAACTCATGCCAGTCGTAGTAAAAGCAGTCCTTGAAACGCCGGAGGGTCGATCCAAATTCATCCTTAAATGAATTGCTCCCGCCAGCTTCGTCCACAAACTGTGGTGTGTAGCCGGCGGGCGGATTGGCGTACACGGGAATCACATCCACGCCCAGCAGTTCCATAGCGTCGTCATCCACAGCCGCGATCTGCTGCACGGTCTCCAGGGTGCGGATTGGCGCGTTGGGCAGCTTCAGATGTTCGCGCAACGCGGCGTAGGTTGGGATGGCAATGGAGGTGACCGCGCTCCCGCCCAGATCGATCGGCAGCCGGTCGGGCGTCTCGTGATTCAATGCGGTTAATACTCGTTCTCGTGAATTCATGTTTTATTGATCCGTATTGGTTGTTACGAATTAAGTGATTCAGCGTCCCGCATTTACGCTCTAGGAACGGTAAATGGTTCTCCCGGTTTCAGCAAGATGGGGTTGGCCTCCGGGCAAAAATGTTTGCAGGCGTAAATGAATCCTGCGGGATCGCCGCCGCCCTGTTCGGCAAAGGTCCAAAAGTGACAAGGAATCGCATATCGCGGCCCTGCCTGTTTCACCAGCATGGCTGCATCAATGTGGTTCATGTTCCCGAACACTCCGTTAATGCAGGCCAAAACCACGTCCGGTTTCAGATCGGTCAATGGTCGAATCAGTTCCGTCCGCAGTGACGAGTCGCCCGTAAGCATGATCCGGGTCCCGTCGAAGTCGAGCAGCAATGCCAATGCCGAGAGCGAGTAATCGCCGTGATCGGCCGGCGCGGCATGAACCGCCACGCCGTCAAGGCCACAAGCCCGGTTTGGTTCTAGGAGGATACGGCGATCCGGTGCGATTCCAGCCTGCGTGAGGCCCTTCTCGCAACCGACCGGCGCGGCGAAACGGCAGATGGGATTGTTTCGGGCGATCACGGGCAGGGCGTCGGGATCGAGATGATCGGTGTGTTCGTGCGTCAGAATCACCAAGTCGGTCCGGACGTCCTCGGCGGCAATCGGCGCCAGTGAAAGCCGCTTGAATCCATGCAACCGTTCCGCCGCGTCGGAGAGATAGGGGTCAACATAGACAACTTTGCCACGGTTCGTTTTGAATGCGTACCCGGCCTGTCCCAGCCACCAGATTCGAACCTCTCCAATTGGCACGTCCGCTTTCAGGCTATCATGGATAGTTTCCGTCATAAGTTCCACCCCGGGTTCTTGGCCGGTTGCACGATGGGCTGCAGACTCAATCCCACGGGACTAAGTTGAGTCTGGATCAATGCCCATTCCTCCGGGTTGAATTCGCCCCAGAGCGCCAGCGGCCGGCCGGCCGCCTGGATTTTCTTGAATGTGCCGATGAGGTCGCAAACCGGCGGCCCCATGCCCCGGTGATCGATGTTGATCTCCAAAACCTCAAAGGAATTGTCCTCCAATAAAATGTCCGCGGGATAGAGGCACGCCGAGTGGAGATGAATGAAGTTCAACTCCGCCGCGCGACAACTGATCTTTAATGCCGGCAGGATGAATTCGCGAAAAATCGACGGATTGAGAACGGCGGCCGAGTCTTCCTGGTGATAAGCCACCGTTCGCCGCGACAAGACCGTGCTTGGATATCCTCCAGCGGCGTGAATTCCGCGCCAGGAGGGAATCTCCGCCTGCAATTGCTCAAGCACCGCCAGCCGCGTTTGCGCACTAAGGCGTAAAATCCTCCGCATCGACTCCGGGTCGTCAAAAAAACCTGTGACATAGGACATGTTGCCGAGCATGGCAGCCGCCGTGTCGCCCGGACCCCGCAACAACGGGGGGCAGACGGGAAACCGGGCATCAGAGAATTTCACGAGTTCCCGCGTGAAACGTAGTAGTGCCTTGAACCATGCGTTTGCGGGGAGGTCGATCGCGAGTCCCTTGGCATCATTCAGGGTCGTCAGGCAAGGCTGGGAATGGCAGTTTGCCGCGGCCACCTCGATCTGGCAGCCCATGATCGCTTCCAGCCACGGGATGCCCCAATACGCCGAGCCGACATAGCCAAAATCGCTGTCGCACTCCTGCTGTGATTTGTATAACCGTTCATAGTCTTCCGCGAACAGCGCAAAGGAGACGTCATCGGCCCGCAAGACCGCCCCGGGTTTCCACGCCGCCGAGCCAATCGGGAACTGTTCGGCTGGATAGTAGCCCGACCTCCAGGGGCCGATCACAGGCCGATCCACCGGCTCGCATTTCAAGAATGCCTCGTGCCGGTCCAGCCGCTGCTTCCATGGGTCAATCAGCATGGAACCTCCGGATCCCATGCGATCGGGCAGGTGGCCGCAGCGCCGCCGTCGACCGGAAGCACCAACCCGGTAATCATCGATGACGCCTCACTCGCCAGAAACACGATCGGGCCAACCAACTCGTGAGGCTGTCCAATGCGGCGCATCGGCAGCTTGGTCAGCACCTGGTCCATGAAGTGTTTGTTTGCAAAGATGCTCGTGGCGTTCATGTCGGTCTGAAACCAACAGGGCGCGACGGCATTGACGCGGATTCCCTTGTCGCCCCACTCGCAGGCCAGTTCCTTGGTCAACGCCGCGATGGCCCCCTTGGTGGCGCTATAAGCAGCGTTGCCGCGTCCGGTGCCAAGCAACCCTCCGCCGAGGGCCGACATGTTCACGATATTTCCACTGCCACGAGCCAGCATGAGCTTGCCAATTTCCTTGCACATCCAGAACATTCCGAAATAATTGACTTCGGTAAGACGGCGAACTTTCTCCGGCGGAATCTCAACGGTCGGGATGCGCGCCGTGATCCCGGCGATGTTGACCAGGATGTCGATCCTGCCGAAGTCCGCAGCGATCCGGGAGACCACAGCTTCCACAGCCTTTTCATCCGCCACATCGCAGGCATAGGTCCGACAGGTGCGACCCAGCGCCTCGATCTCCCGGCACGTATCGGCGCACGTTTCGGCGGCCAGATCAATCGCCACCACATCGGCGCCATACGTCGCCAGACCGATGGCCGCGGCCTGGCCCAGCCCGCGAGCGGCGCCGGTCACCACCGCGACTTTGCCGGACAGATCAAACAGATTTGCGTTCATGATCTCAGTCCTGTTTCAATAGCTTGCCGTTACGGACACCGTGCCGGTCAGGCCCTTGAGCGTGACCGTTTCCATGTCCGGGTCGAAAGCTCTCCACGTATCACCATTCACCGAGACGCTCTTGATCGGCGCGGACCTGGGATGACGCAGGCGCAACCGGACTTCCTTCGGTGCATTGCGGTTGGGCATTTTGATCGTGGCGTTAATCTTGCCATGATCCACGTCGGAAACGATCTCGTAATCCACCGTGCCGAAATGCGTCGGCGCGTTCTTGACGGAGATTTTCTCACCCTGTTCCAACCAGACTTTTGGCGTGGCGCGGGCCAGCCACAAATTCTGGCCGTCTTCCATTACCAGCAGATTGCGGAAGCGTTCGAGGAAGGCGGCCTCCTCGTAGATCTTGTCCGGTGGACCGTGCACGGCGTGCTCGTTGAAGGTGTATCCGCTGTTCGGAAGGATATCGACGGCGTAGCAGTTGAAGAACGAACGGAGAAATACCGGAATGTCATCGCCGGCCAGATGCATGTTCGATGTCCGTTCCAGTCCGCCCTGATACTGCCAACCGGCCAGGAACCAGTCGCCTTTGGCTCGCGTTGGGACGTACGCATTCTCCAGAAGCAACCGATCCTCCAACACGTCGAGATACCCCTGCACCCGCACGTCGTCCGCCGGCAACAACCCGGCCGGGCTGATCAGTGCCGCCGCCGACTGGACCGTTTCCCAGTACATTGGGCCGACATGCTTGCCGGAACCATCGCGAATCCACCCCCAGGCCCCGGTGCTCAACCCGCGGACGTAGCAGGCGAAAGGGATGACGGAATGGTATGTGCCGTCCCGTACCGGTACCACCGGCGAAAGTGCGATCGTCCGTTCCACCGCCGTGCGCAGATCCTTGCGGTAGGCTTCCGCCTCGGCCTGTAGCTTCGCGCCTTCGGACGGGTCAATCGTCGCCAGGGCGTCAGCGAAATGCGCAACGGCAGCCCAGTAGTAAGCTTCTGCCTCGTAGACCTGCATCCAGAGACCGCCGCTGTCCGGCGTCACCTGCAAGGCCGGCTGAAGGCCTTTGCACCAGAGCCGTTCGCCACCCGGAACCATATCTTTGACCGTCTGTCGCTGGCGCAGCATCCATTCGACATTGGCTTTGATGCGCGGCGCGGACGCCTTGAACCAAGCCGCGTCACCGGTGATGCGATAGTGCTCGATCAACGCCCACCCGATGGACCCCGGGCCGAAGGCGTGGATACCATCCATGTGGCCGCCGATGCCCGGAGGGCCTTTGGCGTGGGTCAGACAACCGTGACCTTCGGTGAAAAGGCCGCTCGGGCAGTCGGGAATGGTAAGCATTGCCAAACCGTGCAGTCCATCAGTATACCCTTTGGTCGGGGCTATGGGTTTAATGGGCAACGAAAGCCATTGGTCGTACCCGTCTTCCGCAGCCTGGTGCGAACCCATCAGGTCCAGGGCCGCCAGAACCATGTAAGTTTCTGCGGCAAGGATGCCGTAGGGATAGTCGTTGAACCACATACGTCCATTGGCGGGGTTCTTCCCGCAATGCCGGACGAGGTGCCAGGCTCCCAAGTTCCATTGGGCCGTCAATCGTTCGGATGGGACCTCCACCTGCATGGCGGGCTCCGATCCGGTTGGCGGCTTGGGGTGCGGCGGCAGGTTTGCACCGCACATCCCCGTGACGGCACCCTCCCAGGTCTGCTCCCCGCGGGCGCGGGTCTGTTGGCGAATGGTGCGCAGTTCTCTGACTTGGAGATCCTTGATGAACTCCCGGGCGGTGGTGGCCCGCGATACCCAGGCCATAGGGGGCGGCGGCATCACTGGCGACGTCCGGCGGACAAAGAAACCGTATTCCGGTGCCAGGATCGGTCCGTTCTCCAGATCCGCCGCCAGGAACGAGAAGTTGCCGGATTGTGTCCAGAGGGTGACAATGGTCCGCGCCACATCGTCCGGCTGACTGGTGAAGGGTTGCACTTTTCGCCACGTTGAGTCGCCCATGTATAGCAGGTTGAACTTCATGCCGCGCCGGGCGGTGCCTTGGCCGACCGAGCACCACGACGTTGCAGCCTTGACCGCGGTGCCTTTATCTCCGTCGAGCGGGCGTAGCTCCGCCACTCGGCCATCATAGGTTTCCATGCGCCCGCTGTAGTCCTTGCCGGCCGTGGCTTTTTCGAAGCCCCACTCGATCTCGACCTCCATCTTTTTCCAGACATCCGCCACCAGCACACGAACGGCGGGCACGGCGAAGCCGGCGGCGCGGTTATCGCCCACGAGGCCGATCACGATGCCGCAGGTGGGTTTTTTCAGGTCATAGACGTAGGTTAGCCCGTCGGCGGCCACGGTCGGCTTAACCGGATTGGCAACAGCTTTCAGATTGTTCCACCACGAACTGGCGGAACCCTGGTTGTCCAGTGTCGTTACTACCAACTGATCCGGTGCAGGTCGGCGCTTGGCATCGGCGGGCCAGACCAACTCCAGCCGATTCACCGGCCGGATTTCCTCCCACAACAACGCCGTCAACACTTGTTTGACTGCCGGCGCATTCGTATCGGCGGGATTGTTCAGAGGTTGACCCGCAAACCGCATTAACGCCAACCAACTCTCGGGCGCATTATCCTCCGGCTTGCGGTCGGCGCGGTACTGATACGCGCTGGGTGCAATGTCGACGGGTTGGCCGACCAGTTGGTCCAGGTTGGCCGATGTGCTAGCCTTTGACTGCTCCCCCCCTTGCACACCCAATGCCAAACTCATGAAATATATTGCCAGAAAACACCTGTGTTTGATAGGCATGCGTTCATTTTCTTCTGAAACGAAATTTCTGTTTCTGCCGGTCTTTTCACGCTCATGGGCATCGGGTTGGAGTCGGTGGGAATAATTTGGGGAAGGAAGGAGTTTTCAGTTTTTGCTCTGGTCATTTTAACTCGACCACGATACAGGTCTTTTCCGAGACTTTCTTCCCATTTTGAAGCGCTTTTTGTATCGTAAAGCACCATGTTGAGTTACCAAAGACTGGCGGAAATTGGTTTCGAGCGCTGTGGATTTTCGTTGTATGAGGGTCGGCCTGACACAATGGCTCGTCACCGTCACAACGAAATTGAGCTCGCTGTGTTCGAAGGGGGAACTCTACGCGCCATGTATGGCAGTCAAACGATCCGCATTTTGCCCGGTCAATTGGTGGTTTTTTGGGGTATCATGCCGCATTTCGCGCTGCATATTGACCCGGGCCTGCTCGGGCGGGGGATCCGAATTCCGTTCGAATGGGTCGCTCGATGGAATCTGCCGTCAGCGGTGATGCATCGCCTGGTAAACCTCGAAGTGATTGTGGCACCGGCTCAAAAGCAACCGTGTTCGGATCTGGCGCTGATGCAGCACTGGATTCGGTTGATGAAACGTTCGGACGAAGTTGGCCGGGAGATCGTGCTCCTCGAAGCGCAAGCACGCCTCATGCGTCTTGCGACCGATGCGATGTCAGACAGTTCCAGCACAACTGATGCGCGTGGCACTCTCACAGCCATCGAACGGGTTCTTCTGGAAGTGGCGAACCACTACCGTGAACCCCTCAACGTCAAGGAGCTCGCGGCCCACACTGGGTTCAGCTCGAATCACCTGATGCGGGTGTTCCGCAAAGCAACCGGTTCGAGTGTTTACGCACACATCTTGGAGCAGCGGATATCCTGTGCGCAACGGTTGTTGATTACCTCCAATATGAAAGTTCTGGACATCGCCTACGAGTCAGGGTTCACCTCGTCTGCCCGTTTCTATGCCGCCTTCCGCCGCGTGGTTGGGCAGTCTCCAACCCATTACCGCCGCCACAATGCGATCTCTTGATCGTTTTTGCGATTCATGCTACAGCCCTGCGCCCTACCAAATCGGACTGTGAGATAACCCTTCTACGCTGCGCGGGCGTTGAGGATTTCGATGAGTTCTTTGGCGGACTCGGGGATTTTGGTGCCCGGGCCGAAAATGCGAGCCGCCTGGACGCACCCTGCCGGTGCCGGGTTTGTCAGTTTTCCGCGAACACCGGTTCGTGGTCGTAGTCGGGGAATGGATCGTCGAGCTAGGGTTCGATGACCGGATCGCCTTGAAATATCCCTTTACCGTCGAGGGTTCTTTGGAGATCGTTAACCCCCTTCGTTTCCAACACCTGAGCCTTTTTCTTCTTCGCCATACCGATGGATTGCCCCACACTCGCCCCAACTGCAAAAGAACTCATGGATTACCATAGAAACGTAACGGGCGGGACTCCCAATACTGGCAGGATAAGTGGCATGGGCATCCTGCCCATGCGAGATTTTCCCAACATGGGCAAGATGCCCATGCCACGATTTTCAGCAAAACTGCCAGTATTAGGCGTGACGTCCGGTCCCCCTGCCTCTCTCACTTTTCCCCACATCCGATGACCGGCACACCACGGGAAATTCTCGGTAGCAGGCTGCGCTTGGCGCTGGAGGCCGCGGGCCTCGATCCGGGTCGAGGGGAGGTTTCCGCCGCGGCGGACACGCGTTTCGGTGATTACCAGTCGAATTCCGCCATGGTCCTCGCGAAGGAGAAGCGCTCGAACCCGCGCCAGCTCGCGGCGGACATTCTTTCGAAGATTGATGTCGGTGGGATCTCCTCCGCGCCCGAGGTGGCGGGAGCCGGGTTTCTGAACTTCCGGCTGGAGCCGGAGTTCATCGAATCACGGATCCAGGCTCTCGCGGGCGATCCCAGGCTCGGGGTTGCCCCGGCAAAGACCCCGCGGAAAATTGTTCTGGATTTCAGCTCCCCGAATGTCGCGAAGCCGATGCACGTCGGCCATATCCGCACCACGATCCTCGGCGACTGCCTGGCGCGAGTCGCGCGTTTTCTCGGGCACGAGGTCATCACCGACAACCACATCGGCGACTGGGGCACCCAGTTCGGGAAGGTGATTTACGGGTGGAAGCATTTCTTGGACCGCGAGGCGCTCGGGCGCGATGCGATTTGCGAACTGGTCCGGCTCTACCGCGAGGTCAACCGGATCGAGGAGACCGATGAGGACGTCAAAAAATCCGCTCGCGAGGAGCTGGTCAAACTCCAGGCCGGAGATCCTGAGAACATCGCAATCTGGAAGGAGGCTGTCGCCCTCTCCTGGCGCGAACTCGAAAAACTTTACGCCCTGCTCGACATCCGGTTTGACGAGCGGCTGGGCGAAAGCTTCTACAACGATGCGCTGGCGCCGCTCTGCGAGGAGCTCGATCGCCGGGGCATCGCGAAAGTCAGCGAGGGCGCGCTTTGCATCTTCTTCCCCGACATCCCGGCTCTCGCTGACAAGCCGGCTATCATCAGGAAAAGCGACGGGGGATTCCTGTATTCGACCACCGATCTTGCAACCATCGAGTATCGGGTCAAGCGCTGGAAACCGGATGCTATCTGGTATGTCGTCGGCTCACCCCAGTCCCTGCATTTGCAGCAGGTCTTCGCCGCCTGCCGCATGCTGGGAATCGGTGCCGACCTCGCCCACATCGCCTTCGGAAGCATCCTCGGCGAGGACCGGAAAATCATGAAGACCCGCTCGGGCGAGAATGTCGGCCTCTCCGAGGTCCTTCACGAGGCGGTGGACCGCGCCCGGAAAATGATGTCCTCCCGGCAGGATGGCTTTTCCGCCGAGGAGGCGGAATCCATCGCGCAAACGATCGGCATCGGGGCCTTGAAGTATGCCGAGCTCTCCCAGAACCGGCATACGGATTATGTTTTTTCTTGGGACAAACTCCTGGCGATGGACGGCAACACCGCCCCGTATCTCCAGAATGCCTATGTGCGGATCCGGTCGATTTTCCGCCGCGGGGGCGTTGAGGCCGATCCGCAGGCTCCCGTCCTCCTGACCGAGCCCGCCGAGCGCATCCTCGCGATCAAGCTCCTCCAGTATGCCGAGACCGTGCCGGTCGTCCTCGAGGATTTCCGACCGAACCTCCTCGCGAACTATCTCTACGAGCTCGCGAACATCTACCATTCGTTCTACGAAGCCTGCCCGGTTCTCAAAGCCGAACCCACCCTCCGCGCCAGCCGCCTGCTGCTCAGCGAAATCACGGCAAGAACCCTCTCGCACGGGCTCTCGCTCCTCGGGATCCGCTGCCCTGAGAAGATGTAAAGCGAGTCGCGAATCTGGAAAATATTCCGTGGCATGGGCATCCTGCCCATGTCTTGCTGGATTGTAACGCCTGAGAAACGACTCCCGCAGCCTTTTCCAGTGCGACAATGGTCGACTCATGAGTCATGCTGCATCCGCCTGCGTGACAGCATGCGGAGACAACTTGTCACTCCCGCTCCGCTTCCAGTGTCATCGGCCGACCGTGATCCAGCGCTCTGCGGCAGACTTGAAAAAAATCCGCCTTCGTCGTCACGCGGCGGATGTCGTGAAGGAAATCCGGGCCGATCCCTTCGCCGAGATAATTCGTGTATTTCTTCATTTTCTGGACCTGGGATTTTTCGGGAACATCGTCCGAGCAGGCGGATTCGTAGAGGGCTTCGACATAGCCGAGCACATCGCGTCCGGTGGGATACACGACCGCTTTCCCTTCAAAATCATCCCGGATCTGTTGGAATATCCACGGGTTGCGGATCGCCCCGCGCCCGATCATCAATCCTTGGGCACCGGTCGTCTCCCAGACCCGGCGGGCCTCGGCCACGGTGCCGATGTTTCCGTTGGCGATAACCGGGCATGACATGTGCGCGACCGCCTGCGCGATCCGGCCGAGGTGGACATGCGGGCCGAATTTTTCGGAAACAGTCCTCGCGTGAACCGTCAGCAGATCCAGGCGGTGGGAGGAGAAAATATCGAGCAGCCGGCCGAACTCCGCGGGGTCGGAAAACCCGAGCCGAGTCTTGACGGTGAAGCGTCCGGCGATCCCGGCCCTCAGCGCTCCGAGCAGATCGTCGATGCGGGCCGGATCGCGGAGCAGGCCGCCTCCCGCGCATTTGCGATAGACGACCGGAGCCGGGCAGCCGAGGTTCAGGTCCACGGCGGCGACCGGGTGCCGCTCGAGTTGCTGCGCGCATTTCACCATCCACCCGACATCGTTGCCGATGATCTGCGCGACGGCCGGTTTGCCGGTGGGATTCTCGGTGACCGAACGCAGGATCGAGCGCTGGAGCCGGTAGCCGGGCGTCACGCGGAAATACTCGGTGAAATACAAATCCGGCCCGCCGTATCCGGCGATCAACTTCCAGAATGCCCGGTCGGTGACATCCTGCATCGGGGCCAGCGCGAGGAGCGGACGGTTGGCGGGGAAAAGTTTTTTCATGCCCGCAAATACTTTGCCGCCGCCATGCCCGCCCGCGTGCCGGTGGAAAAACATCCCTGCATCAGGAAGCCGCCGGTCGGCGCTTCCCAGTCGAGCATTTCACCCGCCAGAAAAATGCCCGGCAATTTCTTGACCATCAAATTTTCATCGACCTCGTCCCAAGCCACGCCCCCGGCCGACGAGATCGCCTCCGCGATCGGGCGCGGCCCGGAAAGCATGATGGGCAAAGACTTGACGGCGCTAGCGAACTCGGCGGGCGTCTGCCATGCCGGGGAATCGGGATGGTTTTTCATGAGCGCCCGCGCGGTTTTCTGGATCCGGCATCGCTCGAAGGCTTCGTGCAGATGGAAGCGTCCGGTCTGCGGCATTCTCGAAATCAACTCCTCGAGTCCGAAGGAAGGCTTGAGGTCGAGGCGAAGGACCGGAGAGGCCCTCAGAGCGGGCGTCAGCGTGTAGATCAACCCGCCTTCCAACCCGTAATCGGTGACCAGCAGCTCGCCGTAAGCCGCGGCATCGCCCGCGGAACCGCAGACATTTTTCAACGGGTGGCCCGAGGCCTCTTCGATGATCTGGCGCGGCCACGCGACCTCCCACCCGCAGTTCGCCGGAACAAGCGGGCTGACTTCGATGCCGAGCGCGCGAAACACACCCTGCCAACTGCCGTCCGATCCGGTTTGCGGCCACGAGGCGCCGCCGAGCGCAAAGACGGCGGCATCGGTTCGGATGAGTTGGGCTCCGCGGGGCGTCTGGAATTCCAACTCCCATTTCCCGGACGCCGCGCGAACGGATGTCCATTTGTGCCTTGGATGGAATTTGACGCCTTGTGATCTCAGCCTCGCGATCCATCGCCGGAGCAAAGGAGCGGATTTCATCTCCTGTGGATAGACCCGCCCGCTCGAGACGGCAAATGTCTTCACTCCCAGATCCTCCGCCCACTGGCGAAGCGCCTCGGGACCGAAGTTCTTCAGAAGCTCATGGCAGAGGTCGGGAGGCATGCCGGAATACTTCGACTCGATGTCCTTGTCCGTGTTCGTGAGGTTGAGCCCGCCGCGCCCGGCCACGAGAAATTTTCTTCCCGCCGCCGGCATCGCATCAAACACTGAAACGGCGACGCCGGACCCGGCGGCCGCCTCGGCCGCGCGCAGGCCGGCCGGTCCCGCGCCGACAACGCACACGTTCATGGGAAAAACAGAAACATCCGGACCATCCCCGCGCAGGATGCCTAGGCCTTGGAAAATTACCAGCCCGCATCCGAGGAATGAGGGCTGGCGCGTTTTTCTCGTCAGGTTCCCGGTCTGTGCATTAGTGTTCTGGCCCATGACGATTTCGAAGGCGCTGAGCCCTCGGCGAGTGGGGGTGGCTCCCCGAAAAGCTGAAATCCCAGCCTCATGACCTACCAGCGTTTTGAAGACCTGCCCGTCTGGGAGGACGCCATCCGCCTCGCTGAAGGCTGCGAGGATTTCATCCTGTCCGCAAAAGACAGGATCACATGGTCCAAGCGCGACCAGATCGACCGCGCGTCGCTCTCCGTTTCCAACAACATCGCCGAGGGGTTCGAACGCGGCACCACCAACGAACTCCTCGCCTTCCTCTACATCGCCCGCGGCTTGGCCGGGGAAGTCCGATCGATGCTCTGCTTCTTCGAGCGACGACCGGCTCTCCAGAATTTCAAATCCCAAATCCCAAATTTGAAATCCATCGCAGAAAGCTGTTCCCGGCAAATCCGCTCCTGGGCGGACTCACTCCAAAATTCGGACATCAAAGGCCAACGGCATCTGACAAACAAAGGCCGAAAAGGCCAGGAAAGCCAAAAACGAGCCGAAGAGTTCCTCAAGAAACTCAACGAAAGCCTGCCCCCCGGCCACCCCGCCCGCAGAGATCCCAAACCTCAAATCTGAAATCTCCAGTCTGAGATCTCAAATTTCAAATTCTCACATCTTTCTGCTGATGTAGGACAGCCGTTGACCTGGTAGCCACTTTACCGTCCGCGCCATGATCTCCGACAAAACGCCGTCAGGTTTGCCTTCCCCCGCCCAGCCCACCCGCTATCCTGCCGCGACTCTGCGGTCTCCGAATTCCGACATCCGCTTTTGCAGCGCGCGGGCTCTAATCCTCGTGGGCGAGGCAGGCGGAGATGAAGCCTTTGAAGAGCGGGTGCGGTGCGTTCGGTTTGGACTGGAACTCCGGGTGATACTGGCAGGCGATGAACCACGGGTGGTTCGAGAGCTCGATGATTTCGACGAGGCCGCCATCCGGTGACGTGCCGGCGATGACAAAGCCGCGCTTTTCCATGGCCTCGCGGTAGGCCATGTTGAATTCATACCGGTGCCGGTGGCGCTCGGTGATCTCGGTCTTTCCGTAAACCTGGTGGGAGAGCGTGCTTTTTCCGAGAACCGTCGGGCAAATTCCCAGGCGCATCGAGGCGCCTTTCTCGGTCACATCTTTCTGCTCTTCGAGGATGCAGATGACCGGGTGCGGGGTGGCGGGGTCGAACTCGGTGCTGTTCGCCGCCTCGAGGCCGCAGACATTTCTGGAAAATTCGATCGTGGCGACCTGCATGCCGAGGCAGAGGCCGAGGAACGGGGTCCGGGACTCGCGCGAATACCGCGCGGCATCGATTTTTCCCTCCACGCCCCGGTCTCCAAACCCGCCGGGGACGAGGACACCGGCCACCCCCCGCAGGTATTTGTCCGCGCCTTCTTTTTCGATGTCCTCGGCATCCACGAGAACGAGGTCGACCGCGCAATCGTGGGAAGCCCCGGCGTGGGTGAGGGATTCGTAGATGCTCTTGTAGGCGTCCTGGAGCTCGATGTATTTGCCGACGATCGCGATCTTGACACGCTTCTTGGGGGCGATGACGCGCTGGACGAATTTCTTCCAGTCCGTCATGTCCGGCAGCGGGGTTTCGAGGCGCAGGATCCTGCAGATCGTGGAGTCGAGCCCCTCGGCCTGGAGGTTGAGGGGCGCCTCGTAGATCGTGTGTTCGACATCGCCGGCCTCGATGACCGCGTCGAGGGGGACGTTGCAGTAAAGCGAGAGCTTCTGGCGCACCTCCTTGTCGAGCGGCATCTCGGTGCGGCAGATAAGAACCTGCGGCTGGAGCCCGATCTCGCGCAGTTTGGCGACGCTCTGCTGGGTCGGCTTGGTTTTCAGCTCGCCGGCCGCCTTGATGAACGGGACCAGCGTCACGTGCATGATGATCGCGTTTTCGGACCCGACCTCGAGAATGAACTGGCGGATCGCCTCGAGAAACGGCAGGCCTTCGATGTCGCCGGTCGTTCCGCCGATTTCGGTGATCATGATGTCCCCGCCGGAGGCTTCACCGAGTTCGCGGATCTTGCCCTTGATCTCGTCGGTGATGTGGGGGATCACCTGGACGGTATTGCCGAGGTAGTCGCCGCGCCTCTCCTTGCCGAGGACGGTTTCGTAAACCTGCCCGCTGGTCAGGTTGTTGGCGCGGGTGAGCACGCAGTTTGTGAAGCGCTCGTAGTGGCCGAGATCGAGATCGGTTTCGGCTCCATCGGCCAAAACATAGACTTCGCCGTGCTGGAACGGGTTCATCGTCCCCGGGTCCACGTTGAGATACGGGTCCAGTTTCTGCAAAACCACTTTGAGCCCGCGTTTTTCCAGAAGCGTCCCAAGCGATGCCGCCGCCAGCCCTTTTCCCAGGGAACTCACCACTCCGCCCGTCACAAATATATGCTTCATGCCGCGCGATATTACGGAGACCTGCCGGAAAATCCAGCAGGTTGTCAGCAAGATGTCGGATTACTACTTCAAGGAATCCTCAGATTGCAAGTCAGATCCCCGCGCCGGCCGGGTTTGCAGGGTTTTCCGGCGGTGGCGGGGGCCGGCGAATTTCCGGCTCGGAAGACCCTGTCATTTGCCTTCAGGATGAAGCGATGAGATCCGCTCGAAGAGAGGAGATCGAGCGCCAAGGGGACCTGCGGCGGGAGGCCGGGATGCAGGGAAGGGTAAAGATTCGTGCGGCGGTAACGCAGGCCCGCGATAAACAGCCCGCCGGAGAGGTTTTTGAGTTGCAGGGGACGGTTGTTGACGCGGATTTGGTGCGATTCAAAAAACTCGCGGTCGGCGGTGAGTTCCAGCCGTTCCATCGAGGTGTCCACGAACCGGCTGGTCGTGCCGCCATCGACCGGGGTTTCGCAGAGGAGCGGCCAGCTCTCGTGCGCTTTCCGGACGGTGAACCCGGGGACGCTCAGCAGCGCGGGAAATTTCCATTCCCAGATTTTCCAGAAGAGGATTTCGTCCACCGGAAATCCGTCGGCCCGGAGATCGGAGAGGACGTGCAGAAAATCCTGCCAGAGGATGGTCGGCAGGAAAAACCGGTCGTGCAGGTCGCCCGAGAAATCCCGGAGCTTCCGGCGTTGCGGGTGATCCAGCAACCAGGCGGCCAGGGAGGTCCAGAGCAGGGCGACCGCGCTCATCCATTCGGCCTTTTGAAGCGACTCGATCGCGCGGAACTCGATCAGGCCGAGCGTCCCGGCCGGCCAGCCGACATTCCAGAACTTGTCTAGGCTGATTTCGCTGCGGTGGGAATTTCCGGTCACATCGGTCTGGATGTGGCGGAGGGTTTCGGAAATCAGGTGCCGGTGGTCGCCCTCCGGCAGCGACTCGAGAAACGACAGCGCCATTTCGAGATCGTAGCGGTCGCGGGCCGACTCATCCGCGCGTGGAGCCTGCGACGAAGCTCCGACATAACAGCCGGTGAAAAAGTAGGCGAGAGACGGATGGTGGTGCCAGTAGCGGAGGATCGACGTCAGCCAGCCGGGACGCGAAAAAAAGGGATTCCGGTCGAGCGTCGGCCCTCCCCAAAGCAGGTGGTTTCCTCCGCCGGTTCCTTCCGGGTGTGCGCCAGAACGCTTTTTCCAAGACCGCAGGCCGCACGCGGCGGCCTCGCGGGTGACCGCCTGCAACCAATAATCATACTCCTGCCAATCCGCGCAGGCGGGGAGGTTGATTTCCAAAACCCCGGGGTCCGCTGTGAGCCCGAGCTGGACCCAGGCGAGCGACTCGTCGGCGGGCGTGTAGCCCTGCATCTCGACGCGCCCGATGCCCGCGCTCCGGAGCGCGCTTTCGATGACGGCCAGCAGGGCGACGAACGGGGCCTGCAGGACGGGCGGCATGAAAATCGAAAGCCGGTTCGCTTTCCATTCGAGCGTCAGCGCCCGCCGCGGGATTTCCGCCGGGAGGACATGGAGCGGGAGCCGGAGCCCGGCCGGGCCCTGCGCCGAGGTGAGTTCGAGCTTCCCCGGCGGCCATGCGAAGGATTTCCATCCGCCGTCCTCCTCGTCCACAACGAGCGCCCATGCCGCGTTGTCGCGGTCGAGCGGGTCGGGAAAGGATTTCCATTTCGCGCCCACTTCCAGCCCGTCGGCGACGAGTTTCCGGAAAATGGCCAGAGAGGATTTTGTGGGAACGGCCTTCGATCTTGGGCGGAAGATCGGGGATCCGTCGCGGTTGGCAAGGATCCGGATCGCCCAGCGGGGATTGAGTTCGCCCGGATACGATTTTCCCGGCGAAAAGAAATCCACTCCGCCTTTGAGGTGGTGGCGGAGGAGCCGGGCCGCCAGCTTTTTCGCGTAGCGGAGTTTTGTCGGGCCGACTGCGGAGTAGTTCCACTCGGCGCCATCGGGTTTTGCGGGGACAAACGTCGGCTCGCCGCCGAGAGTCATTTCGACGCCGTGTTTCGAAAAGTTGTCCGCGCATTTCCGCGAGACTTGAAGCATCCAGGGAGTCATGCTTTTCGAACTTCGAGCTTGGCGGCCAGCGTGCTCGCGATGGGTTTGTTCCCGTAGTAGGTTCCGGCGACCGGAGAGATGTCCGAGTGGGTGAGCCCGACAGCGGTCGTGACAAAATGGTGGTCGCAAAAAACGCCGTTCGTCGGGTCCAGCCCGATCCAGCCGGCACCGGGGAGATACGCTTCCACCCAAGCGTGGAGGGCGCTCTCCGCGCGTCGCTGCTCCGGAGCCTTGTCTCCCTCCCAGACAAATCCGCTCGCCAGCCGGGCCGCGACTCCATTTTGCCGCAGGACCTCCGCGAAGAACGGCCCCAGGTCACGGCACGAGCCCTTTCCGCGCAGAAGCGTCTCCGCCGGCGGGAACGGTTCGCCCTCGTCGCGCCGCTCGTATTCGAGATTCTCATGGATCCAGCGGGTGAGGGCCACGAGGGTCTCGACCGTCGGGCGAGGGCCATCCGGAGCGAGCGGAGGCGGCAGCGGAAACGCCGGGCCGGGCTCGAGAAATGCCGCGAGCAGCTTCCGCTCGTGCGCTGAATATTCGCACGGGACATGAAGCCCGCGGGAATCGAGCAGGAAGTGGAACGGATTGCGTTCCCTGACCTCGAGATCGAGTTCCAGGCGGAACGGCAGATCCTTCACGGCCTCCGGGAAAAAACAGTAGGCGATGAGGTTGTCGAAGAGATCCCTGCGCCATTGCACGTCCGCCGACCCGTGCGTGGAGAAATCGGTTCTTTCGACTTTCACGAAGAGGTCGGTCCTCGGAAAAACTCTGGCCAGGTGCGGGGAAAGCGACGCGGGTTCTCCGTAGGAATAGACGGCTTCGTATCGGATGGTGAGTCTCATGGTTTTTTCGCGAGTCGTTTCATCGCCACGCGCACTTTCATGCTCTGGGTGCCCGAGCCCTTGAAGGTTCCCCGCATCGGAGCCGCATCCTCAAAATCCCGCCCCAAAGCCACCGCGATGTGGCGCTCTCCGCACCACTGGTTGTTTGTGGGGTCGATCGCCACCCATTGCAAGCCGGGAAGCATCAGCTCGACCCACGCGTGGGTCGCCACCGAACCCACCAGTTTCCCCGATCCTTCGGTCTCGATGTAGCCGCACACATACCGTGCCGGAAGCCCCGCCGTCCGCAGGACGCTGAGCATGATGTGCGCGAAGTCCTGGCAGACGCCTTCGCGCGTTTTCCAGACGGTGGCCAGGGGAGTCTTCAATTCCGTTGACCCGGGTTTGTATTCGAACCGCTCGTGGATCGCGCGGTTCAGGGCGGTCACCGCCTCTCCTATCGGAATGCCGCTGCGCAGAAACTTCTTCGCCCAGTCCATCGAGGCCCCTCCCGTGGGAACCGCCTCCGTGGGTTGGAGGTAGTCGAAAATGTCCGTGAGCGAGGAAGCGAGGATCTGCCGGGCTTCCGCGACAGGCAGGGCCAGCGCTTCCTCCGGCCGGTGGTGCGGGCTGGTGCGGACGGTCATCCTGTTCGTCACGGCCAGCCGCGCGTGGCGCAGGGTCATCGAATAAAATGTCGCGGTGTTGCCGAAATAATCCACGTAGTCCGAGGTGCCGGCTTCCGGGGAAAACTCGATGCTGTGGGCGAGGATTTCCTGCTCCTTCCGCTGGGGCGGCGTGAGGCGGGCTTCGACATAGGCCTCGCTCACGGGCTCGCTGTAGCGGTAATCGGTGAGGTGGACGACGTCGAAAAGCATGCTCAGGAGATCGGGAAGAGCGGCTGGGTCTCATGCCTCATGTGGATCTGGTGGTTCAGGAACCCGTCGGAAATCAAATCGTGGATCCCGCGCACGCGGGCGAGCAGTTCCTCGCTCTGCTCTTGCAGGGGGAGTTTGCGCCCTCCCTCGCCGCCGCTTCGGAGCAGGTGGTCCCAGTCTGTCGATTGGATGGTTGCAATCAGCGATTCGATGGCGGCCACCGAGCGCCCGGTGGCTGGAGAGCGGACGTCCTCGCTTTCGGCGATCCGCGCCGCGCAGCCGCGCAGGCAACGCGAGACCGAACGCGGGGCAACGGGGTTTTTCCAAAGAAGTTCGAGCAGCGGTGCGGGCTCGATGCGCATTTGATAGACCCGGCGATAGACGTCCCGGCTGTTCAGCAACCGGAGAAAAGCGGACAGGCGGATCTCCGTCGCGTGCTCGGGCCTGCCGGGATCCGGCGGCTGCAGGAGCGGGCCCGCAATCGAGTTGGCCGCGTTCGCGGTGATCGCCGCGCGTTCGATGAGCTGCCCGATCTCGCAGAATTTCCACCCGCCGTCGGCGACCATCGTGCATTCGGCTGTCCCGAAAAACTGTGGGATCAGCGCGCGCGCAAAGTCGCAGAGTTTCCGGCTCGATGAGGTGAGGATATCGGCAGCGGCATCCGGCCGGAAGCGGGTTTTTTGAAACCGGTCCCGGAGCAGGCTGAGCACGCCCCAGGCCTCGAGGCTCAAAGTCTCGAGGACGCCCTCGGCATTTTTCGAAGCCCGCAGGATCGCGCTGACGACCGACCCCGGTTCCTCGATGTCGAGTGTGAGCCGGTAGCGTCCGGAGGCATTCGAGAGGGTTCTGCGGGTTGTCGTTCCGCCGCCTTCGAGCATGGGAAGAATCCGGTTCCAGATCGGCCGGTAGTGGGTGCGCTCGGTGGGGTTGAGTTCCTCGAGTTCGAGGGATTCGATCACCCCGACCATGCCCGCCAGGCTGTAGGCGCGCTCCATGTATCTGCCGATCCAGTAGAAGGCCTCGGCCACCCGGCTTGTCACATACTGGGACGGCGGCGCGGTTTCCGAAGTTCTGGGAGCTTCGGCCTCGCGATGATCCTCCTCGAATCCCACCTGCACCCAAGAGTCCTTGCTTCCACCACCGAGCTCGGACGAGGTATACGGGGTCTCGTGCGTGGAGACGCGCGTCAAAGCGCCGGGAAAAACCTCGTATTCCCCGTTGCCAAGCCGGAGCGCGAAGAGGATGTGGTCCTGCCGCCGCGCCGCCCGTTTGCCGTTGTGAAAGCACACGGCTTCCGCGTCGCAGGCCTGGGGCTGCGCGACGAAGCGCGAGGCGTTTTCGAGGATTTCCGCGCGGACTTCCGCAAGCTTTTCCGGGGTCGGCCGGATGCCGTCGCCGCCCATCACGATTCGCTCCCCGTAGAGCGGGCGGATGGTGTAGTCCCCGAGATCCTCGAGCACCATCTCCCGCTGGTCGATGTCCCCGAGCCAGTAGGTGGGCAGGCTTTTCAGGAGCGCGCGTTCGCCGAGGTAATAACGGATGATATTTCCCGCCAGCGGCAGGAGGCTGCGGTCATCGGCGAGCTGGGACCCGATCCCGTTGACGACCGCGACCGTGCCCTTGCGGATGCAATGGACCAGCCCGGGAACGCCGAGCAGCGAGTCCCGGCGGAACGCGATCGGATCCAGCCACTGGTCGGAGATGCGGCTGTAAATGATCTCGATCTTTTCGAGGCCGGAAACGGTTTTCAGGTAAACCGCATCGTTGAGAACCAGCAGGTCTCCTCCTTGCACCAGCGGAATGCCCATCCTCCTCGCCAGAAAACTGTGCTCGGAATACACCGGGCTCCCCGGGCCGGGAGAGAGCAGCACCGCGGTCGGCTCGGCCACGCCGGACAGCGACCGCAACATTTCCAGAATGTCCGTCGGCGCGTCGGCGATCGAGTGGATCGATGTCTCTTGGAACGATTGCGGGATCACGCGGGCGAGCGCCCTGCGGTTCTGGATCATGTAGGACATGCCGGACGCATTGCTGAAGTAGTGGTGCTTGACGCCGAACTCCCCGCCCGGCAGGCGGCAGATGCTGATGCCGCTGAGGTGGAGATAAGCTCCTCCCGGCGGCGGAAGGTTGGCGGCGGCATGGCGGAAAAACGCGCTGCCCAGCACCGGTTGGATCGGCACGTCGTCGCTGCGGAGAATCTGCTTTTTCGAATAGACATCCTGCAGGAACATCTCGAACGCCCGGAGCCGCTGCTTGATTCCGGCAACGAGCGGCTCCCATTCCTGCGGGGTGAAAATCTGGGGGAGCAGGTCGCAGAACCACGGGCGCCTTCCCCACGGGCGGTCCCGTGCGATATCGAATGTCACTCCCATCTCGCGCATCGTCGCCTCGAGTTGCTCGTCGAGCTCCCGCGTCGTCGCGGCCGGCATGCTGTCGAGCCGGTCGAATAGCGGGCGATACATCTCTCGCGGAGACCCGTCCTCGCCGAACGTCTCGTTCCATGACCGGAATTCCGCGGCGGGCCTTTTTGTCTCCCTCTGTGGCACGGGGGCGAGGCTTCCCGCCCCGTCCGCCACGGTCAAGCGCAATCGCGCCAACCCCGCCGCGCGCATTGCGAGCCGTTCATGTCCCCGCGAGTGCCTGGCTGCGGAATTTTCCGGGAGGCATGCCGCGGGCGATCCGGAACGAGCGGTTGAAATTCGAGAGGTTTCCAAATCCGGCGTCGAACGCGATCTCGCTGATCGTGCGGTCGGACTCCAGAAGCTGGCGGCAGGCTTCGCTCAACCGCATATCCGTCAGGTAGGCCTGAAAGGTTTTGCCGACCTGACGGCGGAAAAACCTGCTGAACGCCGCCGGGCTCAGCCGGACCAGACGGGCCGCATCTGCCTGCGAAACCGGACCGTCGGAATTTTCGGAAAGGTAGGCGAGCACGGTGCGGAGCCTGGGATCCGGGGCGAGGTGCCTGCCCTGCGCCCACGGAGCGAGAGCCAGCGGCCTCGCCCCCGGATGCGACGCGAGTTCTTCAAGGATTTCGAGCAGGGCCGTGAACTGCCGCAGCGGCGATGGCTGCCGGAACATTTTTCTGCGGAGTTGCGCGGCCACACTTCCTTCAAATGACAAGCCGCGTGACGCGCGATCAAACAGGTCTGCGATCCTGGCGAATTCCGGCAGACGGAGCATTTCCTTTCCCCAACGTTCCGGATCGAACTGCACAACGAGGCTTCGCACCATGACGCCCGGCTCGTTATCCGATGTCAACCATGTGTGCGGGAGGTTTGAACCGAGAAGGCAGAAATCTCCGGCATGAAAGGGCTCCACGCTGTCTCCGACATACCGCAGCCCGCTCCCTTTCAGAATCCATGTCAGTTCGATCTCCGGATGCTGGTGCCAGGGATACCGGAATGCGGTGAATTCCCGGATTGTCAAAGAGGCGGGACCGGGAAGCGGAATCCGTTCCAACAGGGGGCGAATGGGCGACTCCATGTTGATAAAAGAGCAAATATATCCGATAAAATGAAGGCAAAACGACAACAAATCACCAGGTTTTGTCAACGCAGCGGATGCGGTGAACCCGTTTCCCAGATAACTTATCGGCATGGCTATGAATCCAAGAGAAGTTGTCCGGGAGGCGATTTCCTTCCGCCGTCCGCCCTACGTGCCGTGGTCCTTCGGGTTTACCCGCGAGGCGCGGGAAAAGCTCGAGCAGCATTTCGGCACCACAGAAATCGACCCGTTTATCGGGAACCATATTTTGGAGCTCGGCAGCGACATCGGTTTTACCGAGCTTGAAAATGACCGCTTCCGCGATGTCTTCGGCGTCATCTGGAACCGCACGATCGACAAGGACATCGGCAATGTCGAGGGCCAGGTGCTGCCGGAACCCACCCTCGCCGCGTATCAGTTTCCCGACCCTCTCGACGGGCGTTTTTTTGAGGACATTCACGTGCGCATCGAAAAAAACGGCGACCGCTACCGCCTGTTTTGCCTGGGCTTTTCGCTCTTCGAGCGGGCGTGGACGCTCCGGGGGCTCGAATCCCTCTACATGGACTTCATCGAGAACCCCGGCTTCGTGCATGAGCTTCTCGGAAAAATTGCGGATTACAACGTCGCCCAGGTCAAAGAGGCGCTCAAATACGATATCGACGCAGTGTATTTCGGCGACGACTGGGGCCAGCAGCACGGGCTCCTGATGGGCTATGACCTCTGGAAAGAATTCATTTTCCCGCAGATCAAGCGAATGTATCAGGTCGTCCGCGATGCGGGCAAAACCGTCTTCATCCACTCCTGCGGCGATGTGGACGAACTCTTCGACGACCTGGTTTCCATCGGTCTCGGAGTTTTCAACCCATTCCAGCCGGAGGTCATGGACGTCTCCAGCATCATGGAGCAATACCGGGGACGTCTGGCATTCTGGGGCGGTGTTTCGACCCAGCGCACCATGCCCTACGGCACACCCGCAGATGTTCGCCGTGAGGTCCGCCACATGCGCGACCTAGGACGCGATGGAGGCTACATCCTCTCCCCATCTCACGCGCTCGAAGGGGATGTCCCGCTCGAAAATCTCCTCGCGCTCATCGAGGAAGCCCATGCGCCTTGACGCGGAGGCCATGCACACGCATTGAGTTCCTCACCTCGTCGAGCGCCGGTGAACCCAGATGCTCTGCAGGATTCCCAACCCGAAAAGCGTGATGAGCGCGAACGAGCCGCCGTAGCTGATCAGCGGCAGCGGGAGTCCGGTGATCGGTGTCACCGAGATCGTCATGCCGATGTTCATGAAGGTGTGGGTGAAAAGCAGCATCGTAAATCCCACCGCCAGCAGCCGCCCAAGGTCATCCTCCGCCTCGATCGCGATTTGCAGCGTCAGCACGAAAAGCAGCGCGAAGGCCCCGATGAGGGCCGCGCCGCCCACGAACCCGTGCTGCTCGCACATCACCGAAAAAATGAAGTCGTTGTGGACGGCGGTCGAGGGGAGGAACCCGAGCTCGAGCTGGGTGTTCGGTGCCTTGAACCCCTTGCCGGAAAACCCTCCCGAACCGATGGCGATGAGCGATTGGATGATATTCCATCCGTCGCCCTGGGGGTCGGCCTCGGGATTCAGGAAAGTGGTGATGCGGGCGTATTGGTAGGGTTTGAGCCCGAACTGGACAAAAACGGGAATGATGGCGACGCCGACGAGCAGCATGGAAATCAGCCACCGTTTCGGGATGCCCCCGATGAACAGCATCGCCAGGACGACCGGAACCCACACGATGCAGGATCCGAGGTTTGGCTGGATCAAGATGAGGACCCAGGGTGCCCCGACGATCGCGCCGCAGCAGAGAAGCCTCAGGAATGGGGCCATGGCGCGCGTGTATTGCAGGAAAATCGCGAGGGTGAGGATGCCCGCCGCTACCGCCAGCTCCGATGGCTGGAAGCTCATCGGGCCGAGGTCGAGCCAGCTTCTGGCCCCGTAGCGCTTCTGGCCGAACAACATCGTCGCGACCAGCAGGACGATGCTCAGCATGTAGATCGGGATGGCCCCGAACCTCACCCACCGGTAGTCGATGAGCGACACCACGAAAAACATCGGCAGGGAGATGAGAACCCAGACGATCTGGGACGTCCAGAAATGCCCGTCGCGCATCCACGTCGCGCTGTAGATCGCGTAAACCCCGTAGGCGAACATCGCCATCGTGAGCGCGAACAGAACCCAGTTCATCCGCAGGAAATTTCGTAGGATCGGGTGCATCAGGCGAGTTGTGGGACCGCGGCCAAGAGCTGCTTGGTGTAGTCGGCCTGCGGGTTGTTGTAAATCGCATCCGCCGGCGCGGACTCGACAATTTTCCCGCCGTGCATGACGAGGACGTGGTCGCTGATGTGCTCGACCACGGCGAGGTCGTGGGCGATGAACAGGTAGGCGATGCCGAACTGCTCCTGGAGGTCTTGGAGCAAGTTGACGATCTGGGCCTGCACGCTGACATCGAGCGCGCTCACCGGCTCGTCGCAGACAATGAAACGCGGCTCGACGGCGAGCGCCCGAGCGATGCCGATCCTCTGGCGCTGGCCGCCGCTGAATTCATGCGGGTAGCGCCGCATCATTTCCGGCTGGAGACCCACCAGCCGGAGAAGCTCCGCCACGCGGTCCCGGCGCTCGGCGCGCGATTTCTCCGGAAAATGGATTTCGAGGGCTTCGGACACAATCTCGGCGATGCTGAAGCGGGGGTTCAGCGAGCCGAACGGGTCCTGGAAGATCATCTGCATCTCGCGCCGGAACGGCCGGAATTCCTTTTCCCCGAGCGGGAGGATTTCGCGTCCGTCAAACACGACGCGGCCGGATGTCGGCGGGATCAGCTTGAGGATCGTCCTTCCGACGGTGGTTTTTCCGCTGCCGCTCTCGCCGACGAGCCCGACCGTCTGCCCCGGCTCGACGGTAAAACTGACATCGTCAACCGCTTTGATGTCACCCGTCTGCCGGCGGAGCAATCCGCCATGCACGGGAAACCACGTCTTGAGGTTGCTGACTTCGAGGAGCGGCATGGAGAGAAGCACTACCCCCTGAGAGGAGTGTTGTCACCCGTCATCATGCCGCTATTGCGAGGGCCGAAATCAACCCTTCTTGAGAAGGGGAAGCCCGGTGCGCTCGTTCTCGGATACAATGTAACCGGACGGAAGGGCATCGATGGCGGCCTCGCCGGCCACGCCGGCGAAGTAATAGAGGGTCACTTCCCTGCCGCCTTTGAGCTGCTGGAGGCGACGGTGCAGGAAATAGGTTTTCCCGGATTTTTTGCTTTGGACGCTGAAGGCCATGACTTTGGATTTCTAGTTGGTTCTGTCTGCGGGTGGAGAGCTATTTGACGAGATTTGCGCCACGCAGGGTCTTATAAGCCCCGTTTTTTGAGAGGGTCTTGAACGCCCTTGCGGTGGCTTTCACGGTGACGAACTTTTTCAGCTCGGGCACCCAGACGCGCTTGGTCTTCAAATTCGGCTGGAAGAAGCGTGGCGTGACGGCTGTGACGTGCATGCCGATGCCGCCTTTTTTCTTTGCCAGACCGCGGCGGTGGATCTTGGATCCGCGGACGGGCTTGGCTCCTGTGATGCTGCACTTTCTGGACATAATAAGAGTTGGAAAAATTAACGGATCAGCCGGTGGAGTCAAGCCTTTGATTTCTGCTCTTCGAGGTCGGCATCGACCATGATGCGCACGAGGTCGCGGAATTTCGTTTTCGGCTCCCATCCGATTTGTTTTTTGGCCTTGGCCGGATCGCCCACGAGGAGATCGACTTCCGCGGGACGCTCGTAGCGGGCGTCGTATTTGACGAATTCCTGCCAGTCCAGGCCCACATGGCCGAACGCTTCCTCGACGAACTCGCGGACGGTGTGGGTTTCATTGGTGGCGAGCACGTAGTCGTCGGGGACGTCCTGCTGCACGATCCTCCACATGCCTTCGACATATTCCGGGGCGTATCCCCAGTCGCGCTGGGCATCGAGGTTGCCGAGGTAGAGCGACTTCTGGCCGCCGAGCTTGATCGCCGCCACGGCGCGGGTGATTTTGCGGGTCACGAACGTCTCGCCTCGGCGCGGGCTCTCGTGGTTGAAAAGGATGCCGTTCGAGGCGTGCATGCCGTAGCTTTCGCGGTAGTTGACGGTGGCCCAGTAGGCGAAAACTTTCGCGCAGCCGTAGGGGCTCCTCGGCCAGAACGGCGTCGTTTCGGTCTGCGGGACGGCCTGGGCTTTCCCGAACATCTCGCTGCTCGAAGCCTGGTAGAAACGGGATTTGACCCCGGATTCCCGCATCGCCTCGAGGATCCGGATCGTGCCGACCCCGGTCACGTCGGACGTGTATTCCGGGATGTCGAAGCTCACGCGCACGTGGCTCTGGGCACCGAGATGGTAGATTTCATCGGGCTTGAGCTCGTAGATGAGTTTGACGAGGTTAACCGAGTCCGCGAGATCGCCGTAGTGGAGGAACAGCCGGACCCCGTTGACGTGGGGGTCCTGGTAAAGGTGGTCGATCCGGGCGGTGTTGAACGTGCTGGCGCGGCGGATGATGCCGTGGACCTCGTAGTCCTTGGAGAGCAGCAGGTCGGCCAGATAGGAGCCGTCCTGGCCGGTGATGCCTGTGATGAGCGCCTTTTTCATGGGGTTGAGAGGGCAGCATTCTGGATTTCGAGGAGCTTGGCAATACCGGTTCTGGCGGCCGCAACCATCGATTCGAGCTGGGCCGCGCTGAAGACGGTCTCCTCGCCAGAACCCTGGACCTCCACAAAATCCATCTTGTCGGTCATGACGATGTTCATGTCCACCTCGGCATCCTTGTCCTCGAGGTAGTCGAGATCGACAAGCACCTCGCCTTTGACAATGCCCACGCTCACGGCAGCCACGCGGTTTTTGATGGGAAGAGAGGCCAGTTTGCCCTGCTCCACGAGAGCCCGGCAGGCGAGCTCGACGGCGACCGAAGCGCCGGTGATCGCGGCCGTTCGCGTCCCGCCGTCGGCCTGCAGGACATCGCAATCGACCCAGAGCGTGCGGGCCCCGAGCTTTTCCAAATCCACCACGGCGCGCAGCGACCTGCCGACGAGGCGCTGGATTTCGGTGCCGCGGCCATCCGGCTTGCCTCTCGTGGACTCCCGGGTTTTGCGGGTGAGGGTCGAGTAGGGGAGCATCGAATACTCGGCCGTTAGCCATCCGCCGGTCACGCCTTGTTCCTTCATCCAGCGGGGGACCGATTCCTCGATCATCGCCGCGCAGATGACGCGGGTGTTCCCGAAGGCGACCAGGACGGACCCCTGCGCGTGCGGGGCGATCCCGCTCTGGATTTCAATTTTGCGGAGTTCGTTGGCGGACCGGTTGTCGTGTCGGATCATGGGTCGGGACATTGGACGCGGGCACCGGTGCGGCGCAAGAAATCATTTTCACGTTGCCCGGGCGAAAATGGCAGCCAGCTCGTCCCGTTTGAACGGCTTGGTGAGGAAGTCGTCCATGCCTGCGGCGAGGCATCGCTCGCGGTGGCCGGGCATCACGTTGGCGGTCACGGCGATGATCGGCACGCGTGATCCGGATTCGATTTCCCGGATCTTTTTTGTGGCTTCAATCCCGTTCATCGCCGGCATCACCACGTCCATGAGGATGGCAAAATATTTTCCCGGCACGAATGCCTCGACCGCCCCGGCCCCGTCGGCTGCGAATTCGGCGCGGTAGCCGAGGCTCCTGAGCATTTTGCCAGCCAGCGTGCTGTTTTCCGGGTCGTCCTCGACGACGAGCGCCAGAGCGCCTTCAGGGGGCATGGACACCTCTGCGCTTGGGCTGGAGGGCGATGCGCCGTCAGCGCCCATGAATAAATGGGACGGCACGGCGGCCATCCCTCCAGCGGAAATTTCCAGCGGGAAGTGGAAGGTGAAGGTGCTGCCTTTGCCTGGAATCGAGGCGACCGTGATCGAGCCGCCCATGGCTTCGGCCAAGCGCTTCGAGATCGCCAGCCCGAGCCCGGTGCCTCCAAACGCCCGAGTAGATGAGGAATCCACCTGCGTGAACGGCTTGAACAGGAGCCCGACCGTATCGGAAGAAATCCCGATGCCCGTGTCCTCGACCGAGAAATCCAGGAACCGGCCCTCTGCGTCGGGCGACACGCGGAGGACAACCGATCCACTTGATGTGAACTTGACGGCGTTGCCGAGGAGGTTGATGAGGATCTGGCGGATCCGAAGTGCGTCGCCGGTGATCTGGTGCGGCGTGTCGCGATTTGTCTCGCAGCGAAATACGAGCCCTTTGTCTGCGGCGGATTTTTGGACGGCCAGGGCGGACTGCTCGACGATCTCGGCGACCGTCATCGGCGCAACGTTGATCGCCAGTTTGCCTGCCGCCATGCTGGAGAAATCGAGGATATCTTTGACAATCGCCAGGAGGTGATCGCCGCATTTGCTGACCGTCTCCACCAGTGATTTCTGCTCCTTATCCATCCGGGTGTAGGAGAGGAGCTCGGCAGAACCAAGCACCCCGTTGAGCGGCGTGCGCAGCTCGTGGCTCATGATGCCGAGGAACTCGCTCTTCGCGCGGTTGGCAGCCTCGGCGATGATGAGTGATGTGCCCAGCCGGTCTTCCATGAGCAGACGCTCGGTGATGTCGCGCTCGGTGGAGGCAAGGCCGACCGGCTTTCCGGCCTCGTCCAGCAGTGTGGTCACCGTCATCCAGATATCGAGCACGCGCCCGTCTTTGGAGACCCGCTGGGTCTCGAACGAGCTGATGGCTTCACCCGTGATCAGCCGCCGGATGAAATCCTTTTGCTCCGCAATCTTGTCGGGGGTCGTGAGGAGCTCAATGTTCATCAGCAGCGCCTCTTCCTCGCTATAGCCATACATCTGTTCAGCGCCGCGGTTCCAGGCGGTGATCCGGCCCTCGAAGTCCTGGATCGTAATCGCATCGTTGGAGTCCCGCACCACCGTCGCCATCCGCCTGTTGTTAATCTCCTCCCGCTTGCGCTCGGTGATGTCCTCGTAAGTTCCCATCACTCCGAAGATATTTCCTTCCCTGTCGCGCAGCGGAAGCTTGCTTGTGATGAGGGTGCCGATGGTGCCATCCGGCCGACGCATCGCTTCTTCAAAGCCGATCCTGGGGATGCCGCTCTCCATCACGGCGAGATCATCTGCCCGGTAGGCTTCCGCGCTGGCTTTCCACGCCAAATCGAAGTCGCTCTTCCCAATAATCTCGTGAGCGGCACCAAGACCGGCATCGCGGGCGGCGGCGCTGTTGCAGCCCAAGTAAATGAGAGTGCGATCCTTCCAGATAACGCGCGCAGGGATATTGTCCAGAACCATCTGGAGCATTTCCTGCGAACGAAAGTGTGCTTCCTCTGCCGGCTTGCGCTCGGTGATGTTGATTTGTGTTGTCTCCGTGCGCTTGACTGGCGTAGCGACTTCCCGGACTTCCGGCAGAGGCTCGATGGCGGGTGCGGTCTCACCGACCGCGCGGATCTTTTTGTTCATTGTCTGCGTGCGACTTCCCGCACATGGATGGGAACCTGAACATGTCAGTGGAGTAGATGATTCGTCTTGGCGGTAAATAGGCTATTGTGGCAATAACTATGTTTTAGGGACTGGATTTGTGGAATGGGGTGTTCATCCCATAGATGGTAGGGGTGGCAGCGCGCATTCGCTGGTCGCCCGCAAGGGCTGGATCAGGCGCCGCGGACGTAGTCCAAAAGTTTCGCGGCGTCCTCTTCTCTCACCTTTTCGAGGAAGCCCGGAAGCGTGAGGAGAAACTTCCGGAGAAAAGCCCTGTCTCCGCTGCAGCCATACATGACTTCCTTGCAGAGCGTCCCTTGCAAAAAGCACTTGGCTTTTTGCGTGATGCGCGGCAACCAGGCGATGCCGTCCCGCTCGTCCGTCTTGCGCGGAAGGTCCGGCTCCTGAACAACCCGGCCGGCCGGGTTCCCTTTCTGGACCTTGCGGAAATAGTCGCGGCGGATCTCTGCCACGCGCACAAATGTCGCGCGCTCCGGCTCCCCGTATCGGGCGAAGTCCTCCGCATAATCCAGCAGGACCTGCGAGGAAACACCGAGGGTTGCGAGAAAATCCACATCTTCGCGGGGCACCAGTTTGTCCGCGTCGCGCCCGCCGGCCTGATACGCCGCAACGGCCTTGCGGTGGATTTCCTTCAGTCGGATTTGATCGGTGTTCATAAAATCGTCAGAGCCCGGTCGGGTGGTCGATGAACTGCCACGGGAGCGCGAACTTTTTTGAAAGTTCGCCGGCGAGCGCTTTGACGCCGAATGTCTCGGTGGCGTAGTGGCCGGCGTAGAAGAGGTTGACTCCGAGTTCCTCCGCGGCCGCGAACGACCAGTGCGGGCCTTCGCCCGTGATGAAGGTGTCCACCCCCTCCTTGGCCGCCTTGCCCACCTCGCCTCCGGCTCCCCCCGTAACAACCCCGATCCGCCGCGCCACCACCGGACCGCCGGGAGCCAGATGCACCGGCCCGCCCACCGCATGCTCGATGCGGTTCCTCAGAACCTCCCGGTTGATCTCCGCCTCGAATTTCCACCCGATCGGCCCCCCGAAATCCGGGAAAAACAGTTCGCCGTTTTCGAGCCCAAGCGCCTCCGCGAGCAGCGCGTTGTTCCCGAACAGCGGGTGGGCGTCGAGCGGGAGGTGCACGCTGTAAACCGCCATGTCGGCCTCAAAAAGCGCCCGCGTCTTCCGGTAGGACGCCCCGGTCAGCGGCGAGAGCCCGCCCCAAAAGAGCCCGTGGTGAACCAGCAAAAAGTCCACCCCGGCCTCCGCCGCCTCGACAATCACGGCCTCGCACGCATCCACCGCCGCCCCGATCTTCGAGGGCCCGCCGGAGTTCCCGACCTGGAGACCGTTGAGGGCGTTCGGATAGTCGCCGATCTGCTGAATGTTCAGGAGCCCGTCCAAATACCCGACCACTTCGTTGAGGTGCATGGGGCTATTGCAGCGAATACCGCGTGCGATTTGAAGATTTCTTTTTGGAGAAAGGATTTTGGGGTGGCCATGCGAGCCGCTGTTGCGATGTCGTTGGCGCCCGCCGCGTCAATCGGATGCAGATCTTCGGCAGTAATGGCGCGAGTGATCCCGCATTTGACTTTCGGCCATGCCTGCCAGTCGAAAAAACCAGCGTTTGCTGACATTTCTGCTGACAGCAGGGCTATTTTCGACCAAAAAGCTCTTGCAAGTCATTGACTCACAATAGATTTAGAAGTGGTTGCGGGGGTAGGATTTGAACCTACGACCTTCAGGTTATGAGGAGTAATGTTTCTAAGAAGTGCTTGACATTGCATAGACTTCGCATAGAATTTTGTGCTGTTCATTCCAGCTATGGTCAAACCACCAAAAAAACGCGCCCCGATAGCCGATTTGCCAAGAGGAATTTCGATTTACCGTCAAAAATCCGGCGAGGATTCAACCGGCAAGCGCAAGCTGGGTTATTACATCCGGGTTGGCAAGAAATTCAGCGGACAGGCGGCCACGTTCAAATTTGTCAGCAACCGAGACGAGGCGGGAGAATACATCGACTCCCTTAGACCTCACGCCGAAGCAATCAAGTCAGCGCAACTCACCCCCCAGATTGTTTCGGATGTGGTTCGCAGCTTGGAACTCTTGAAGGAGAAAAAGTCCACCCACTCGCTTCTTGATATCGTCATACTCGGACTTGAGCACGATACCACGGGGTTGCATAAGACGATTGGTGACGTGGCAGATGAGATGGTTCAAAACGCTCGGACGAAGAACGCGAAAGAGCGCTCCATCGTTCAACTCCGCTCCGTCCTCGACAAAATTTGCGATACCTTCAAGGACAGGCTTGTTCCCTCGATTACGGACAAGGAAATCCGCGAATGGCTGGACGCACCCAAGCAAGCCATTCGCGAAAGGCGGCGGGTGCTGAAAGGGCCGCAGAAAGCGGTGAAGCCCCGGAATTTCACAGTGCCGCGCCCGCCGAAAGCGCCAACAGTCGCGATTCCCCCGCCCCCGACGGTTTGGTCGTTCCGCACGAAAAATAACTACCTGAAGCAATTCCGCCAGATTTACGCTTTCGCGAAACGGAAGGGGTATTGCGCGGTGGATCCCTGTAAATCGCTCGATGCGGCCATCGTTGACAGCCATCAACCGGAAATTCTGACGCCCGCCCAAGTCAAAGCGTTGTTGGATGCCGCGCGCGCACAAGCCAAGCCGGATCTCCTGCGGTTTGTGGCGCTCGGGGCGTTCGGGTGGCTTCGCAGGTCGGAAATTTGCGGGCTGACAAACGCCGATTTCCGGTCTGACGGGACTATCCTGGTCTATGCCGCCAATGCCAAAACCCGCAAGCGCCGGTTTATCCCGATCAACGATACGCTTCGGGCCTGGCTTGCCGTCGCGCCAAAATCGGACGAGGTCACCCCCTCAAAGAATGTCGATGTGGTCGGGCACTGGTTTTCAGAACTGGCCGCGAGCATCGGAATCAAAATCCCTCACAACGCCCTGCGCCATTCCTCGATTTCCTACGCCCTTGCCTACGCCCCGCGAAGGGGCGGCAAGGTGATGGTGAACACGGCGGGGGAATTGGCGAAGCATGCCGGAAACTCGGAGACCGTCATTTACACGAATTACCGCCAACTGGTGACGGAAAAGGCAGGCAAGGCGTATTGGGCTATCCGCCCGTAGGCGGCGGCGCAGGTGCCTCAAACAAATCGCCCTGGTTGGGGTCGGTCTTGGGCGCAGGCTTCTTGGTCTGCTTCGGTGTCGTGGCGGCAAACGTAGGCGCAAGTTGAGGAAGGCGGAACAGAAATTATAGTCCTCGTCAGAGTTTACCTCTTTTTTTCTTTCAGCGGTTTTCCTGCGATAAAGCCTTGCGCGCCGCGTCTATCGCGTATGATTCGAGGCCGCGAAAACCTTGGAGGCTCATCACTGCGTCGCGGGCTGCTGCCCGGCGCGCTTTGTCGGTAGTGGAGATGCCGACTGCCGCTTCGAGGTCGCGGTATGCCGCTTCCAGATCCGCGACGCCGGGCGGGGCGACTTCGACAATCTGGCCGACGCGATTCAGGAATTCGGTCGGTAGGCCTGAGTGATTTTCGATGTCTTCCCGCGTTATGTGGATGTCGTTTTGCTCCTCGAAAAGCATATCCGGGCCTCTCTTCAATTTGTAGATATCTTGAAACGCACCCGCCAGGATAATCCAGGAATTCCGCAAATTCTCGCGTTGCGCCGTTGTAAGAGCGACTTCGCCCATCGAGCGGTCGAGAAGCTGCATGACCTCCGTAAAAACGCCCTTCCACCAGTTGTCGACGCGGTCGCCCTTCACAGAGATCTTGTCGGCCTCGTCGATGAAAAGGACGATAGGAGAATCGAGCAATTCACGGATGCAATTCAACGTCCACGCCGACGATTCCGCCCGCGAATTTTGAAGCGTCCACCCGCCGATTGTGGCCTCGTAAAAAGGCCAACCCGAGCAGCTCGCAAACGCGCGGGCACAAAATGTTTTTCCAGATCCCGAAACGCCGCACAAGAGGGCTCCTGGTCTCAAAACGACGCCGCCTATCTGGCCTCCCCAGGTATTGCGAATTTTCGCGAGCGATGAGAGTTGCGCGAGCGCGTTGCGTTGCCCTGCGGATTTGAGTGATTTCATCACCTCTTGCGGGGGTACTTTCTTCGTCGTTTTCTTCGCGTGAAAACGCAGGACGATTGCAGGATGCTCTGCTTGGAAATTATAGATGTTAAACGGCGCGCCTGGTGCGACGAACCAGCGCATCATATCGCATATTCCACGCAAGACGGCGTCCATGCCATCGACGATGGTTCGGAGGCTCGGTTCAAGTGCGATGAGCATGGATGCCTTCGCGATTTCCCCGGCCATCCAAATTTTTTGTTCGGTCGTTATCGAACCCGCGAATTCGCTGGTCAGAAGTTCTGCGGCGAGGCAGCGAATCCCGACCCGTTTGCTTGCGGCGTCAGCTCCGGCTTGCAGCTCCTCAATCGTCCGCGCCTCCTTGATATACTCCAAGTATGCGCGGCCCCAAAATCGAATCAACGAAGAACCTGCTCCGGTTCCAATCTTCCAGCCGCCATCGCATTTGAGATGTTCCAGATCCATGTGCCCGAAGATACCTTGCCAAAATCGGAAGATGGTAATTCGCTTGGCTAATTCGGCTTGCCGTCCCGACGGTGGATTGAGGGGGAATGGGCGGCGCGGGGCGTCCTCAAAGCGGCAATGGGATCTGCAGGCTCGGCGGCACGAGGCCAGTAACGCCCAGCCCGAGAAGCCGGAGGGGGCGGTCCACCAGGCGCTCCCTGCGCAGGATCGAGCACGCGATGGCGTAGATGTCGTCCGCAGTCTCCACCGGATCCTCCACGCTGGTCTGCCGCGTGAGGGTCGTGAAGTCGGTGTAGCGGACCTTGATTTGGACAGTCCGCGCGGCGAGCCGCTCCTTGCCGAGTTTCTCAGCCAGCTCCCGGGCCTGGTCCTTCAGAGCCGGCACGAGCACCCGGCGGTCGTCGGTGTCGCGCTCGAAGGTCTCCTCGGCGCTGACGCTCTTGACCTCGCCGTCGTATTCGAGTGCGCGGTCATCCTCCCCCATCGCGTAGCGCCGGAGGATCGGCGCGTAGGAGCCCACCAGAGCCCGCAACTCGCCCCGGTAATCCTGTAGGTCGCCAATCGTGCGCAAGCCCGCCTTGGCCAACGCCTCCGCCGTCACCTTCCCGACGCCGTGGATGGCAGATGCCGGGAGCGGGCGCAGGAACGCCACCTTCTCGTCCTCCGCGATGCAGAAGAGGCCGTCGGGCTTGCCGTGGTCGCTGGCGATTTTGGCGAGGAGCTTGTTGGCACCGATGCCGATGCTGGCGGTCAGTCGGCGCTCCGAGCGGATGAGATCCTTCATCTCCCGGCCGAGCCCCATGACGGCCTCGGGATCGAAGGCTGCAAACCGGTGGCTCATGTCGAGGTAAGCCTCGTCAACGCTGACCTGCTCGACGGCACCGCCAAACCGAGTCAGCAGACCCATGATCGCATGCGACTCCGTGCGGTAGGCTTCCATGCGCGGGCGGATAAACACCCCGGCAGGGCAGAACCGCTGCGCTGTCCTCGACGGCATGGCCGAGCGGACGCCGAACTTCCGGGCTTCGTAGCTGGCGGCGCACACCACTCCCCGCTTGTCGGGTGGCGAGCCGACGATGACGGGCCTGCCCCGGAGGGAGGGGTTGTCGCGCTGCTCCACGGACGCGTAGAAGGCGTCCATGTCGAGGTGGAAGATGACGCGGGGCACGCCTGTGGGAGGTATCAGCAGGCGGGGCGGGGAACAAGCACTGGAACTCGACCGTGTTGGCTGTCAGCCCTGCTTACTGGCCGCCCGAGCTGCCCGAATGTCCCGCCCCACGGGAGAATGCGGTGCCGAGGAATCCGCCCACGCCATAGCATCCCCGTGCGCTCGGATCAAAGAGGGACGGATTGATTTTGCGCATGAGGAAAGCACGGGAAAGCTTATCCCGGTGCAGACATTGGCGACGGAGCGCAGCGCACGCACGATGGCCCTCGATCCAAAAACCCACGATATCTACCTGGCTTCCGCCAAATTTGAGCGTGAGCGCGGATGCTTGCCGCAAACATGAAAGACCGCGAGGCCAAGCGCGCTCAATGCGAAGAGGGCGAAGGTTGACGGTTCTGGCACCAGGGCTAGGGAGAAGACCACGCCGTCGTCGGCTGCGCCGCCCGTGGAGGTTGTCCCGTAGAGGGTCGATCCGTCCAGGAGCAGGCTGCCCCAGCTCGTGGATCCGGGGAAGGCTCCATCCTTTCCGGTAAAGGATATGATGTTTTGGAAGTTGGAGCCGTCGGTGTTGACCGAGAAGATGGCTCCGTCGTTATTGACTCCCCCTTGGGAAGTCATGCCGTAGAGGGTTGAGCCGCTGAGGGTCAGGACGCCCCAGGGCACGGCCCCTAGGTTTTCTCCGGTTGTGCCGGTGAAGGATATGAGGTTTTTGAAGCCAGAGCCGTCGGCGTTCATCGAGAAGATGGTTCCCTTGTCGCTGGCTCCGCCGCGAGAGGTCATCCCGTAGAGGGTCGAGCCGCTCAGAAGCAGATCCCCTGCGGGAAGTGAGCCGAGGTTTGGGCCGGATGTCCCGCTGAAGGACACGAGGTTGAGGAAGCCGGAGCCATCGGTGTTGACCGAAAAGACGGTGCCCTTGTTGTTGGTGCCGCCCATCATGGTCATGCCATACATGGTCGAGCCTCTGCGGATGAGGTCCGTGTGGGGTTGAGCGCCCGTGTTCAGCCCCGATGTGCCTGTGAACGGGATGAGGGTCTGGAAGTTCGAACCGTTGGTTCCGATGGTGAATATCGTGCCGTTGCTGTTGAAGGTTGTGCCGCCTGTGCCCGTGAGGCCGGAGGTCATGCCGTATAGGGTTGACCCGCTCACGATCACGTTCCCGTGCGGCTGGGAGCCGTCTGTGCCACCGGTAAACGAGTGGAGGTTGAGGTAGTTGGTGCCGTCCGTGCTGACCGAATAGACGTTCCCGTTGGTGCTCGTCCCGTCGGAAACTCCGCCATATACGGTCATGCCGTAAAGGGTCGTTCCGCTCAGGGCCAGAGTGCCGTGGTGGGCTTGGTTTCCGTCCGTGCCGCCGCTGAAGGACAGGAGGCTATTGAAGCCGGTGCCGTCGGTGCTGATCGAGAAGATGGTGCCGTCGCTGGAGATGCCCCCCAGAGCGGTTGTGGCATACAGGGTTGAGCCGTCGAGGATGACGCTGCCCATGGGCTGGTTGCCGTCCGTGCCGGTAAATTCGTGCAGGACCGTGTAGGTCTGACCGTGGGCGACAGGAAATTGAACCGCCGACACGGCGACGATCAGACAAATCAGCGGTGAGCGTATAAAAGACAATCGTAATAGTTGCGTGTTCATACGAGAGGGCACAACCCCGACATCCATTGTTCAGTCGAAAGCTTGTGACATCTCTTGTTAAAACAATGGCGGTGTCCGGATTGAGCCCTACTTTGCCGTCTCCGCTCCGGCATTGCCCTTGACCACCATTCGGCTGTGCATCTCGGCAGTCAACTGTTCGATGCGTTCGCTCAAGCTGTTGGTGAGTTCGGTGAGCCGCGTGTTCTGGTTCAGAAGCCCCACGAGTTGTTCCGTCTGCTGGGCGGCAAGCAACTGCCTCTCTTCGCTTGCCTGGGCAAGCGCTTCTCGATGCTGGGCATCGGCGTCGGCATGGGCCTTGTCGCGGTCCGCCTGCCGCGTCTGCGCGAGCAGGATCAGCGGCGCGGCGTAGGCGGCTTGCAAGCTGAAAGCAAGGTTCAACAGGATGAACGGGTAGATGTCGAACGTGAACACGCCCACCACGTTCAGGCCGATCCAAGCCGCCACTACAACTGTCTGGGCGACCAGAAAAACCGGAGTCCCGAAAAACCTGGCAAACGATTCGGCTTTCAGCGCGAAAAAGTCGTTACCGAAAACCGAAGCAAGATGCGCGTGCGGTAGGTGGAACCGAAAATGGTTCGGTGGAGTTTCGGGCTTTTGCTCGGGAGCGGATGTTGGTGTTTCCATAGTTTTTTGTCAGGACGGTTGATCTGGCTTATCAGAAGTATCGAACTCTCTCCGACATGCGGCGGGAAGGCCAGCGATTATTTGAGCCTCCAAGGAGAGGCTCCCTCTCTAAACCAACCCAGCACCTCGTTTGTCGGATAAGGGCGAGATGATTTGCACGAGTTCCGGCCGCTACCATTTCGGCTTCGGCGACAGTGGAGAGAAGCCGATAAAGCCGCTTCTAAAAAAATATGCCGAGTTGAATAAAAAAAAGCTAGCGGACAAACGCTTTCCGTATCTTGGGGTTAAATATTATGTTACACCTCACCACAAATAACCCTGAAATATCAGGGCCGACCGCGGCGGCCACCCCGGAAGCTGAAATGCCCGTAACTGTTACCAAGCAGACCGGGCGAAAAGCAAAGCTGACGCAAAACATGCGTGACCTGATTGCCCGCGCAAAGGCCTCGGCGAAGTATCTCACGGGATATTCCGGGCGTTCCGCTGCAGAGACATTAGAGTTGCTTCGCGGACACCAGGGAAAGCAAAAGTTCATCTCTTTTGAGAAGAGTCAACTCCGACCAGAATACTCGCAGGAGGAGCGGGATTGTCGGAGAGCCAAGGCTGATACGACGTTCCGTCGGGGTTTTCTCGCCCGCCTGCGGAAAAAGGAGGGAAAACTGCGCAATCCCAAAGTCACCAGTCTGCTGATGGTTACCGCTGCTGCTGAGAGCTACGGTGAACGGGCTAAGCAGATACGCCACATCGAGGCCATCAGGGAGGAAGTCACTGGGAAAGCGGTGCATATACCTCTTGAAAAAGTCTCAGCGGGTTGTCTTGTCTCAAGTTTTACTGCAAAATTGGCACGCAAACACCTAGTGGATGGGATAAATATGAGTGGTGCAGATGCCCAACTCATCGCAACTCGCAAAAACAGCCACGGCGTCCACGAGTCAGGAGAGACGCATTGGAAAAATGGGAAGCCCGTTAGCTATACTCGGGCGACGCACGACAACTATGTTCGTTCATTCGGGCTGATTATTGATTCGCAAACGCTCTGCTACGCGTTCCACAATACCGAGGTTCGAGTCATTCTGCCTCATGGGACACATTGGGATGTCGATAATAACGGCCTCCGCGCCGTCATGGGTGGCGATGACTATCACGTTGAGGCCCGCGACTTGCTTGCGACTGATGCTGTTCCGAGCATTCTTGCAAAAATTGCGGTCAACGCTGAAATCCGCGAGAAACACCGCACCGCCGCTGCTGTCGAGCGCTCTCAAAACGATGGGATATTCGTTTGTCTGGCTGACTCACTTTGCGGAGGCAACTGCCGGGCCGGAAGTCTTGCCTTTGCAGCCACGCATGGCCTTGACCCCCACAAGCATTTCTCTGCGGCCGAACTTATGGATATTGCCGGCAGCGACGGGAAGCGCGTGCGCATTGCCATCGCGGCGGCACGGCTGCGGACTCAGCGCGAAATTTCGCAGGGATACTCTATGCTTGCCGACCACTACGTCTCCATAAACTGAATTCACCCCATCATGACGCATTTGGCTCACCACTAAACCCCTCACTCCCTGCGCTGGTTGGTTTATCATGAAGCCGCCGTTTTCATAGGCATCCGCTTCTCGTGTAGAAGAAATGCACATCGAGATTGGGGTCATACCAAAAAGCGACATCGTCCTTGAGGCCGCAGAACCCGGATTTCCGGTGAACGCCTGTGAGCCGATGGAACTCGTCGAATGAAACCTGAATATCCTTCGGATGGAAAAAAGTTTCTTCCGTGCAGTCGTCGCCGTATTGCTCGACAAGCGCCTGAACCTCGTTGCCGTCGTCAAAATCGCGGCAATCTTTGGCAAAAAAATGGGTTGGTTCGGTGGGCATGTTTTTAAGATATCCCCGAAAAACTCGCCGCAAGGGGAGGCAGAACTGCTCTTTTTTACTTCTTGGCTTGAAAGCCAAGAAAAATTGAGGGCTCATGGGGGACGCGGCAGTAACGGAAATCGCGGGGATTCACTACTCAGTGGGGAGAGGTGCCAGTGGCGAAGGCCTGAGCGGTGTTCCCACCAACTCCATAGAGATCAGTGCCGCACGAACGTGTTGCGGTATGATCCATGCCCCGAGCTGATATCTCATGGTATCGGGGAATATATCACACGGCGGCGGTCAACGGCCTGTCCTACCTCACAGATTTCCAGGTTTTTTTCTGTGACAATCAGGAGCCCCGGATAAGCTTGCACTTGAAACAGCGATGGACTGTTTATGAAGATGAAACGGATTCTCGGATTTCGGATGTGGGTGCTCGCCTCCCTTCTGTATGCGCCGGCGCTGCTCGCCGATTGGTCCTTTGTCATGCTGGGCGACACCCGGGGGAGCGGTGAAACGACAGCGACGGGGGTCAGTTTGGATTTGCCAGCCATCGCCCAGAAAATCGCCACCTTGAAATTAAAACCCGATCTGGTCATGGTGGCGGGCGATCTTGTCAACGGCAACGATGTGCCGGCAGGCTCTCCTCTGAACGACTACGCGCTCCAGTTCGACAACTGGAAGGCGGCCATGCAGCCGGTCTTCAACTACTCCACAAACACGGGTATCCCGATCTACACCGTGCGCGGCAACCACGAGAACATGTGCAGCGAAGGTGCCCCCATCCCCGCTTTGAAGCAGGCCTACTACGACGCTTTCCAAAGCTACCTGCCGGCGAACGGCCCGGTCAACCAGGCCGGCTTCAGCTATTCGTTCACCCGCAACAACGTCACCTTCGTCGCCGCCGACCAGTATTTTTACTACGATGGGGGGGCAAGCCCCGACGGCTACCACACGCTGGACCAGACATGGGTCAACAACCAGTTCGCGGCGTCCTCATCGACCTTCAAAGTCTTGATGGCCCATGTGCCGGTTTTCCAAACCGAGGGCGGCGGGGAGAGCGAGCGCTTCTTCGGCGACGACACCGCCGGTGACAAAACCCGGTCGGACTTCTGGAACGCGATGGGCGCGGACGGCGTGCAACTCTACCTGTGCGGGCACGTCCACAACGAAAGCGTCGCGACCACCCCCGTTCCCGACGGCGGCACCATCCTCCAACTGATGGCCGGCAACGGCGGGGCATCCCCCAAGGATCCGGTCGGCAACCAGCCCGAGGCGGGAGTGGACGTGCTCCACACCAGCGACAAGTTCGGCTTCTCGCTGGCAACGGTGGGAGCCGACACCATGACGATCCAATACTACTCACTGGACACAACCGATAATTCCTGGTCCATTGCCGCCTACACCACCACAATTGTTCCAGAACCTTCCTCCACCTGCCTGCTGGCACTGGGGATGGGCGGGGTGATGTCCGTTTGCCTTCGGAAACGACGGCGAGAACATAAATCGATATGAAGAGAACAATAAAAAGAATCCCGGCGGTTTTTGTATTCATCTTGATTTCCGCTGCCACCCAGGCTGCACCGTGACATGGGGCGACTCCAACGGCTCCTGGACCGACCCGACCGCGTGGGTGCCGACCGGGGTGCCAACCGCCAGCGACGATGCGCTCGCCACCTCCGGCGCTGTGACCATCCAGAACGGGAGCGGCGCGTGCGCCTCGCTCGGCATCTCGAATACGGCCATCCTCGACGTCAACAACTCAGGCAATTCCTTGAATGTCACCAACAATGCGACGGTCAGCGGCAAATGCGCGATCACCATGCATCCGGGTGACGACATCACCGCAGGGGCTGTTTTCGAGAAAGAAACGCATACGATTCCAGCACAACCGACTAATTAAGCGGAAATTGCCTCAGAGAAAATGTGGAATCGCGCCAATGCCGACTGGAACTGAGAAAATGATAAAACGAGATCAAAAAACTTTGCAACAAAAAGTAAATCCCGAAAAACGGTTCATGACGACCGTGGACATGAAATCAAATGGGAAATCCCAGTTGAATGAACACATTCAGGAGGGGCACACGATTTTCAGGCGGCAGTTGCAGGGAGGATTGAGAGAAGTTGGTTCATGGATGGCGAAACTCATCCTGGCGGGTCTGCTCCTGGCCCTGCCGCCGAGGGCGCACGCGGATGGGGCTGTGACTCCTTGGGCGGGCGTGGACAGTGATTATTTTGCATTGCATAACTGGACGCCTTATATGCACGTCCCTGGAGCGGGAGACATAGCCTCTTTCCCGGATACTTTAATTGATCCATATACAAATCAACCCATACCTTGTTACCCAATCGTCGACATTAACCAGGATTTAACGGTTGGGCAATTTGCTTTCGACGATAATCAATTTAATGCTTACACGATCAATGTGAATGCGAACCTTTCCTTCGACGGTTTGGGGCTGGATCGAGGAACCAAACCATCAGTAACATTTAATATCAATAGTGGCACCACGACTTTCACCGGTGCTGCCACTGACAATAATGTGCCACTCGTGCTGAATGGCGGCACCCTCGCCGCTGGCAGCAACAACGCCTGGGGGAACGCAGCCATTACTATCAACAGCGGTACCCTGCAGTCCGTCAGCGGCACGACCCCCACACTGGGCAACAACATCACGATGAATGGCGACGTTACCTTCGGCGGGTCCAGCGACCTTACCCTCAGCGGCAGCATCAATCTGGGTAACGGGCCCCGCACCCTTACCGTGGACAACACCGGACACACTTACCTCACTGGTAGCATCAACTTGAATGGCGATGTCACCTTCGCCGGGTCCGGAGGACTGACCATCAGTGCCGGCATCAATCTGGGGAACGGGTCCCTCACTCTTACCGTGAACAACACCTGCGTCACTACCATCTTGGGTGACATCGGCGGCGGCGGCATCGTCAAGGCCGGGTCCGGCACCCTAATCCTGTCCGGTAATAACACCTATACCAGCGGCGCTACCATCGCCGCTGGCACTGTAGTGGCCGCCAGCAACACCGCCTTTGGCACCGGTACCCTGTCCGTGCAAGGCGGAACCCTGCAAGCTGGAGGCACTGGGGACCGGACCCTAGCCAACCCCATCTCCATGACATTGTCAGACAGCGATTACATTAATGGGGTCGCCAGTAACGCCCTGACCCTGACGGGGGACATTACCCTGGGACAAAATGGAGTTAATATTCCTGCCGTTTTTGTGGAGGGCGACGGCAACATTACCCTGGCGGGCGTTATTAGCGGCACGGCCATAATCAACATGAACAGCACCGGCACCCTGACCCTGTCCGGAAATAATCAGTCCGGGGATAATCCATTTAGTGCTTCTTTTATCTACCTCAACAGCGGCACCCTGGTGGCGGCCAGCGACTCGGCCTTGGGCTTTTCAACCTTATGGCTGAATGGCGGGACGCTACAGGCGGGTGGTGCCGGGGCCCGCACTTTGTCGAACTCCATCATCTTGGGCGGCGATTACTCCATCAACGGGACCACCAACAATGGTCTCACCCTTAGCGGCGGCATCGATCTGGGTGCCTATACACTCACCGTCTCCGGTGGCGGCAACGTCACCCTGGCGGGCCAAATCAGCGACACCGGCGGCGTCATCCTGAACACCGGCACCCTGACACTGTCCGGAGATAACACCTACACCGGCGGCACCAAGATCTCCAACGGCACCCTGGTGGTGGCCGGCAACTCGCCCTTGGGCACTGGTAATTTACAACTGGCTGGCGCGACCCTGCAAGCCGGAGGTGCCGGGGACTGCACTCTGGACAACGCCGTCACCTTGAGCGGCGATTCTTTCATCCTCGGCGTCGCCGGCCACGCCCTCACCCTCACGGGCCAATCAGGCGGCATCAGCCTGAACAGCTATAATCTCTCGGTGACCGGCGACGGCAATGTCACCCTGGGTCAGGTCAGCGGCAGCGGCGGCATCACCATGAACGGCACCGGCACGCTGACCCTGTCCGGAGCCAACAACCCCTATACCGGGGTCACCAACGTCAACTCCGGAACTCTGGCAAGCGGAGACAACAACGCCATCGGCCAGGGCGCCACTTACATTGCCACGGGGGCAAATATCACCCTTGGCAGTCATAACCAGACATTCGCAAGCCTCACCGGCGGGGGTAATCTTACCGGCACCGGCGTTATGACCATCGGTGCGGGCGACCTTAGCGGGGTGATCTCCGGGACGGGCGGCCAAGTCGTTAAAGACACCGCCGGCACTTTAACCCTGTCCGGGAATAACACCTATACCGGCGGTGCCACCATCGCCGCCGGCACTGTGGTGGCCGCCAGCAACACCGCCTTCGGCACCGGTACCCTGTCAGTGCAAGGCGGGACCCTGCAAGCCGGGGGCACCGGGGACCGCACTCTGGACAACGCCGTTTACTTGACCGGCGATTTCTACATCAATAACATCACCAGCAATGCCCTTACCCTCACGGGAGGCTTTAGTGGCTTTAGTAATGGTTCCATTACTGTGACGGGTGCCGGCAACGTTATCCTGTCGGGCCAGGTCAGCGCCCTCGACAGCCTCACCATGAACGGCACCGGCACCCTGACCCTGTCCGGAGACAACAGCTATACAGGCACCACCACCCTCTCCAGCGGCACCATGGTGGTGACCAACTCCCAAGCCTTGGGCTCCAGTACCTTGCAGATGGCTGGCGGGACCCTGCAAGCCGGAGGCGGCGGGAACGTCGAAATCGACAACCCCGTCACCTTGACCGCCAATTCTTCCATCAACGGGGTCACCGGCAGCTTTCTTATCCTCACGGGCGCGGATTGGTTCGGTCCTGGTCCTTGTATCAACTTGGACAAATATTCTCTTTCGGTGGGGGGTGCCGGTGACGTCGCCCTGGCTGGCTTGGGTGCCCTTATCAGCGGCAGCGGCGGCATCACCATGAACGGCACCGGCACGCTGACCCTGTCCGGAGCCAACAACCCCTATACCGGGGTCACCAACGTCAACTCCGGAACTCTGGCAAGCGGAGACAACAACGCCATCGGCCAGGGCGCCACTTACATTGCCACGGGGGCAAATATCACCCTTGGCAGTCATAACCAGACATTCGCAAGCCTCACCGGCGGGGGTAATCTTACCGGCACCGGCGTTATGACCATCGGTGCGGGCGACCTTAGCGGGGTGATCTCCGGGACGGGCGGCCAAGTCGTTAAAGACACCACCGGCACTTTAACCCTGTCCGGGAATAACACCTATACCGGCTCGACGCTGGTCACCGCTGGCACGCTGGTTGTCAACGGATCGCTGGGCGGCGGTGGGGTCACCGTCCAATCGGGCGCGACCCTGGGCGGGAATATCACGGCCGGAGGAACGACAACGATCCAGCCCGGCGGCACGCTGGCCGTGGGCAACAGCCCTGGAACCGGCAACTTCGAGACATTGGTTCTCGGGGGCACCACCGTGATGCAGTTCAAAGCCAACCCGACCCCCCTAAGCCCCGGGGCGGATTTCGACACGATCAATGTCTCTACCGCCCTGGCCTATGGCGGAGAACTCCGGTTGACATTTGCGGGAGCAATCACCAACCCGGCTCCGTTCGACCTGTTTGCCTTCGGCGCCACTGTGCCGACGGGCAGCTTCGACTCGGTGACCATCTATAACGGGAGTGGACTGGTGGCCCACCTGACCAATCTGGATGGGGGCTGGTCGGGCATTGCGGATCTGGAATATGGCACAGGAAACCAGCGCTTCACCTTCACGCAGAGCACGGGCAACATGCTGATCGTTCCCGAGCCCACCACGTGGATGCTGCTGGCCGGAGTGGGCACATTCGCCTTCATGCTCCGCCGCCGTCGTAAGTAATCGGAGGAGAAACTATGAAAACACTACGTTATGCGGCGATTGGAACCATTCTTCAGGCGTGCGCTCTGAGCAGCGAGGGCGTGGAGTATGCTGGCTGGACGGTGGGCAACGTCTGGGACGGCTACGGCACGATCCTGCGGCCAACCTCGAAATAGAATGTCCGACGTCGGCATACGTGTTGCGGAAACGGTGGTCGCCTTTGCCCTGCTGGTCATCGGCGCGTATTTCATGAAGCGCAAAGGCATTCTGAAACAGGAGGACGGTGCCGTGTTCTCCAAGCTACTCATCCACGCTGTCCTGCCAGCCACGATCTTCTACCAGCTCTGGACCCATCGCCTTTCTGGCGCGACCGTGGTGCCGGTCCTGATCATGTTTCTTACGGGGGTTGTGGCCCTCGCTGTAAGCTGGCTCGCGGGGCGCGCTCTCAAATTCGACCGCCAGAGTATCGGTGCGCTGATGATTGTTTCCTCCTTCGGGTCGTCTGCGCTCATCGGCTATCCCATCGTCCAATATGCCTTCGCGGGCAATCCCCGCGCCCTCGCCGAGGGTATTGTCATCAGCGAGCTCGGCGTTGGCCTGCCCATTTTTGTCCTCTGTCCCGCAGTGGCGATGTTCTTTGGCGGGACGTTCAAAGGCGCTGGAACTTTTCGCGCGCTGGCCAAGAACTATTTTTTGTCGCCGATATTCCTGGCCGTTGTCCTCGGGCTTGTCCTGTCCCGCGTTGATATTCCCGTCGGGACGCCCTTTGTCGCGACCATCAGGGACGCCCTGAAAATGGTGCAGGGCGCGCTGGTCGTCGGTTCGGCCGCGATCCTTGGCCTCCAGCTCTCGTTTCAGCCGCTGAAAGGATTTGGCAAGCTGATCATCGTGTCCATCGCCATCCAGATGCTGTTCCAACCGTGGTTCTCGGCCTTCATGGCGCACCTGCTGCATGTCAGCGCCGAAAACAGCCAGATTCTGGTTCTGATGAGCGCGATGCCCGCCGCAATCCTTGGCCCAGTATTTGCCGCGCGCTACGATTGCGCGGCGCGGGCCACCACGCTCCTCACGTTCGCCCATATTGTCGTCAGCCCATTGTTGGTTCCCGCTGTCTTCGCCTTGATCTCCTGATGCGAGCCACTCCAGTCTGCAAAACTCATACCAAAAAACACACGACGCAATGAGGAAAACATCACACGGCGGTTTCGGCGAAACCACACTGCCGAGGGTGCGGTAGGGGCACATCGCCGAGGTGCCCGACTTTTCAACCTATCTCGCCGTGGGTTTGGTATAAGCCATGTCGGGGCCGGAACAAAACTGGACAGGAACGGTTCAAAACTGGACGGGAGACGGAACAAAGTTGGACTCCGAGGGGTTTGATGGCGTTTTCCGCCGCCTCGGA